>Ga0209427_10005347_pt1 | contig 14737 bp, 11 predicted proteins | sample DeeMarSWOR136_30_FD_187465 | JGI IMG/M metagenome (GOLD analysis project Ga0209427, IMG submission 187465) | Marine sediment microbial communities from White Oak River estuary, North Carolina - WOR-1-36_30 (SPAdes) (version 2) | ecosystem: Environmental > Aquatic > Marine > Intertidal zone >...
GGGTAAAAAAGATAGGTGGAGGAGCAATAGCAACAATTGGTGCAACTGAAGTTGCATATAGTAGTGTGAGTGCAGATGGTCCTCAAGCAGGAGCAGGAGCACTAAGTTTATTCTTTTTCGAAGGCTATCAATCCTGTGAAACTGTATCTGAAATGCTTGTTTATTCTCAAAATTACTATCTGAACAATTTATGGAAGGATCATTGGACAATAGAGCAATTTATATTATTAGGTGATCCGACCCTAAAGGTAGGTGGTAACAGTGAATAAATTATTTAAAATAATTGGATGCATGTTAATTTTACTAACGCTTTCCAGCTGCACAGTAGCTGGCTCGGGCTTTATGAAAAATATTAGTATTCAAAACCCACAAAATACTAACAAATCAGTTATTTTTGGAAGGGGATGGCCTCAGATATATGATGATGGATATCAGGATGAATCATTAAATATCGATATTGACTCAGAAGATAATATTATTGTTACTGGTTTAACTTTTTTAGGTACAAAAAGTAATGTTTTAACTATAAAATATGATAGCAATGGAAATGAAATATGGACTGCACAATACGATAGTGGAAAAAGTGATGTTGCTTTTTCACTTGCGGTTGACAATAACAACAATATAATAATATTCGGATACTCAGGAAAGCTACCAATTTCAGAAGGCGATTGTTTTATCGTTAAATACTCATCTGAGGGAATTGAACAATGGAATTACACCTTTTCTTTAGGTGAATGTGATTATCCTGGAGGAATTATTGTTGATAGTGAAAATAATATAATTGTTACAGGCGGTAGCGGAATCTGGCAGATGAATATTTTTTACTGGATATTTAAAATGGATGAAAATTGCGTTGAGATATGGAATCATACTTTTCATGAAGGTGCAATAGATATTGGCCTAGGTGTTGCTGTTGACTCAAATGATAATATAATTACAACTGGTTTTTCCTCTACATTTTTTGTTGATCCGGTATTTTTGATTAAATATGATAAGAATGGAGATATAATATGGGAAAAAAGAAGACCTGGTAGCGAGCCTTGGGATATTGCAATAGACTCACAAGATAACATTGTTATAACAGGCTCTGGATATTACTATCCAACAATTACGATATTTACTTTAAAATGCGATGCAAACGGAACTATTATTTGGATTAATGAATTTGACAGTGGAGCATATGATGGAGGGCAAAGTGTTGCAATCGATTCAGATGATAATATAATTGTTGGAGGATTCAGCGGATTTTCAATAGATGATTACTATGAACATATAGTTATTATTTATGACTCTGATGGAAATGAGCTTTTAATTAAGCGCGAAGGCGTGGAAGGTTTCATCTATGGAGTTGCAGTAGATAGTTTAGATAATATATATGTAACAGGTACAATTTATCAGGGAATATATGGCTATTATACAACTAAATTAACTGATGTTACTCCCCCAGAATTTCAACTTGAAAAGCCTAAACCTTTTTACTTACATATTATGGGAATACCACTATTGAATCTACAGAAAACAACTATTGTCATTGGTAAACTTGTTGTTTTAATTAGTTCATCAGATCCATCGGATATTGATTTTGTTGAAATTTATATCGACAATCAATTAATGATTGTGTTAAACAGCGCTTCATTTGAATGGATCTGGGAAGATAGATTATTTGGTAAACACAATGTTAAGATTATTGCTTATGATCAGACCGGTAGCGCACAAAAAATTGATATTGATTTTTTAAAAATACTGTAATTTTTTAAAATAAATCAATATAATTCATTCTTTCTTTTTTTATAATAAAAAAAGATTAAGGAAAAAATTGATATTTTAAATCAAAAATCAAGTTATCAACAATATATTTAAATAAGAGTTAATCATTAAAATATCTATAAATAGTGAGGGAGGTAAAAATGAAAGGAAAAATTATTTGTGTAATTATAGTTTTGTTTATGAACTTAAGTTACTTAGGAAGTATAAGTGTAATTGGGGAAGACTCAGCTTTTTATTATGATGTATATAAAAATAAAATTTTATCAAATTTTAAACAAACTGAATATAAAATGGTAATAGTTGCGCCTTTTAATTTTTCCGATGAATTACAAGATTTAATTATACATAAAAATGAAATTGGTATGGCTACATATTTAATGACAATAGAAGATATATACAATAATTATACTGGTTTTGACGAACCTGAGCAAATTAAATATTTTATAAAAGATTCGATTGAGACCTATAATATATCTTATGTACTACTTGTTGGAGGTATTGATAAAATACCTACTAGAAATAGTGCTGTTCGTTGTAGTTATTATACATTTGATTATGTTCCTACTGATCAATATTATGCTGATATTTATGATGAAAACGACAGTTTTTGTAGTTGGGATTCAAATGGTAATGGTAAATATGGTGAATTTTGGTGGGAAATGAATGAAAGTATCGTTGAATACATTGATTTTGTTGATTTATATCCAGACGTTGGTGTAGGAAGGTTGCCTTGTAAAAATAAAAAAGAGGTTGAAATTGTTGTTAATAAAATTATTAATTATGAGACATTAACTTATGGTAAAGAATGGTTCAATAAAATTATTCTTATGGGTGGAGACACACATCCACAGCATGAAGGATTCGAAGGTGAAATTGTTACTGAGTATATTGGGGGTTTAATGACTGGTTTTAAACAAATTAAGTTATGGACTTCCAGTCATACTTTTAGACCTTTATTGATAAATTTAATTCTTTCCGGCGGTGCTGGTTTTGTAAGCTACTCAGGCCATGGATTAAAATATGGTATTTCGACAAATCCTCCAAATATAGACCGTGGCATATATTATATATCTCCCTATTTACGTGGTCTTTTTAATGGTAATAAACTTCCAATTATCTTCTTTGATTGCTGTTCTACAGGTACAATTGACTGGAAGGTTTTAGGATTTAGAATGCCCTGTTTTGCTTGGTCATTTGTTAAAAAACCATCGGGGGGCGCAATTGCTACAATTGGGGCATCCAGAATGGGTTATAGTGGATATGTTGGTGATGTGCTGGGTGCCGGTACCTGTAGAATGAATGCAAATTTCTTTGATTCTTATGAACCAGGAATAATACTTTCAGATATGTTAACTGAAGCACAAACTAAGTATTTAGATGAAGTATGGAAGGATTGTTTCACACTTGAAGAATATAATTTGATAGGGGATCCAAGTCTTAAAGTCGGTGGATATCCATAGGATTATAATTATTGGGATATTTGAATCTTAAAATTAAATCCGCCTAGTATGATGTTTTAATTTCTTGTCAAAACAAATTTAATATTTTTTTAATATTTTTTAAACGCCAAAAATATAATTTACAATAAATTTGTATAGGAAAATTTTAAAACATGACTTTTATTACCCACTCCGCTGCCAAAATCACTAGAAGAAAATACAGATTTCAGATTTACTATAAACGATGCATTAAAAATATTTTTCAAAGATGCAATAAAAGTTAGTATAAAACATCCTTCACAGGCACTATATTTTTTTAAAACATATAGATGGCAGAAAAAAGCAGCAAAGACTCGTGAAAAATGGGAACAACAAGGAACACATGTACCTCCAATTATGATATTTTCAATAACACATAAATGCAACCTCAATTGCAAAGGATGTTATGAAAAAGTAATACGTACTTCTTCAAAAAAAGAATTAACCGATCAACAGCTGAGAAATGTAATCAAAGAGGCACATGAACTAGGTATTTCTTTTATTGTTGTTGCAGGTGGAGAGCCATTTATGAGGCCTGCTTTTTTTGAAATAACAAAAGATTACCAAGATATGATTTTTGTAATATTTACAAATGGTTTACTTATTAAAAATGAAATTCTTGAGGCAATGAAAAAACAAAAAAATATTGCTCCATTAATAAGTCTTGAAGGTTGTGAAGAAGAAACAGATGAAATAAGGGGCCGAGGTATATACAATAGATTACAAAAAATAATGTTAAAAATTAAAGAGCAAAATATCTTTTTTGGAACATCGCTTACACTTACAAAAAACAACTTTAATACAATTTTAAATGAACAATTCATCCAAGGTTTGATAAACACAGGGTGTAAGTTCTTTCTTTTTGTTGAATATAATCCAATAAAACCAGGTACAGAAAAATGGATGATTACAGATAATCAAAGAAAAACAATTATGGAAAAAATAAGAAAATTTAAAGCAAAATGGCCAGCTTTGTTTATTGCAGTACCAGGTGATGAAGATGAAATCGGTGGATGTCTTGCAGCAGGACGTGGTTTTATACATATTAGTGCAGAAGGAGATGTTGAGCCTTGTCCATTTGCTCCTTATTCAGATATGAATCTAAATAATGCATCCTTGAAAGATGCGTTAAACTCAGATTTTCTTAGAAAAATCCGTGAAAACCATGCTCAACTTCATGGAACAGACGGCAGTTGTGGTTTGTGGGCTAACCGTGAAATGGTAAAAGCATTACTCAATGAAAAAAATTGAATATGCTCGTTATCCTTAGAAAATCATTTTTTTAAAATTTATATAATGTAAAATGAATAGATCGAATGGATTTAAACATTAAAATGCATTAAAAATTTTGATGAATTGAGGTTTTAATGAAATAAATTAAAAATAATTTTTATTAAACAAATAAACATTTATTCACTATAAAATCTTAATTTTGAGTAAGAAATTAATAGAAAGTCTTTAAATATTTTTTATTTTATTGATATAATTGTGCAAGAAATATGAAATTAAAAGATGAGATTATTTTATCAATAGGTTTGTTTTCTCTTACTATAGGAATTATTGTTGGAAAATTTACTTATTTTGAGTATTTTGGTTTTTCAATTTCAGATTTCTTAGAGGGTGTTTTGTATGGCCTATCTTTAGTTATGAATCTTTTTTATTTAGTAAATAAATCAAAGAAACTGGGTATCACGTCTTAAGTCAATTATTTACGAGTTTTTTCATTGTAAATTTAATTTTTAATTTTCATAGATATTTTATTCTAATGACAATAATTTGGATTATAAAAAGTACTATATAAATATAAAATAAAGCTAAAGCTTATATTAAAACGCATAAAAGGAATTTAAAATTCTGAATTATTTTTTATCCTTTTAAAAATAATGGTTCCAGTAGTTTAAAAAAATTTTATAAGAAATACTATATTAAATGAAGCAATTTTTATCATTCTGATGTCGTTTTTTTAAAATTTTTTTATATTATCGCAAAAATTATAAGGAAATAAAGATTATTTTATATATTTAGAAATAAATATTAAAGTTGATTAATACAATGTCATCTCGTGAAAACTTTCAATCCTTTATACCTGCAAAAAAACAAATTCCTGAGTTAACATTAAAAGCAATTCTTATAGGTGCATTACTTGCGATTATTTTAGGAGCAGCAAATGCTTATTTTGGATTATATGCTGGTATGACGGTTTCCGCTGCTATACCTGGAGCTGTTATGGCTTTTGCTTTACTTAGACCTTTTAAAGGAACAATTCTTGAAATAAACATTGGTATGATGGGAGCAGCAGCTGGAACAGCTCTTGCAGCAGGAGTTATTTTTACAATTCCCGCAATGCTACTTCTTAAAGCATGGACTGATGTTCATTATCTTGAAACAACAATTATTGCAATGCTTGGAGGAATCCTTGGTGTATTATGGATGGTATCACTAAGACGTGCTTTAATCATTAAAACGGATCTACCTTTTCCAGAAGGGGTTGCAGTTGCTGCAGTTTTAACTACAACAGTTGGTACAGGCGATACAAAGAAAAAAGCTCGTTCTGGTGTTAGTGGTATCTGGCTACTAATTGGTGCTACACTAGGAGCCTTGCTAAAATTTGGACAAGTTGGACTAAAGATATTTGAAGGAAAATTACAGGGTATAATAAACATTGGAAGATTCAACATAGGTGGAGGAAATAACGAGGCAATATTATATGGTGGAATTGCTACCTCTCCAGCACTTTTAGGAGTTGGTTGGATTATTGGACCAAAAATAGCATCATTTGTTTTTATTGGAGGTCTTCTTGGTTGGGTTATAATAACACCACTGATTGCCCTTGCAATAGGAATACCTTCTGCTCATGAACCTATTGAAGGTTTTTTTTATATCTGGGAAAACTACATAAGATACATTGGAGTAGGTGCCATGGTTGTTGGTGGATTATGGACAATTTTTAAACTTAGAAATAATCTTGCTGATGGAATTAAAGAAGCAGTTCTTGGAATAAAAAGTGGTCAAGAAAAAACAAAAAAAAGAACAGATCAGGATTTAAATTTCAAATGGGTTTTTTTAACAATTGGGGTTTTAACAATACCTGTTTTTTTAGTTTATGTTTGGATTTCAAATGAATTGTTAGTTTCAGGAATAATGGCTATATTTGCTATTTTATTTGCATTTATTGCTAGTGCAATTGCAGGATACATGGCAGGACTTGTTGGTTCATCTAATAATCCAACATCGGGAGTAACTGTTTCAGTTTTACTTTTAACCTGCTTGATTTTACTTGGATTTGGCATGTCTGGAAATGTGGGGGCTTATGGAGTTGCAATTTTAATTGCTGCAGTTATTGCTTGTTGTGCAGCAATATCTGGTGATGTGTTACAGTCTATGACCGCTGGACAGATGATAGGGGCGACACCTTATAAACAACAGATTGCTGAATTAATTGGAATTCTTGCCGCAGCGCCTGTTTTGGCAATTGTTGTATCTGCACTTCATAAGGCATACACAATAGGAAGTACAAATTTACCTGCTCCTCAAGCTTTTCTTATGAGCGGTGTTGTGCGTGGAGTACTTGGTGGTGAGATGGTCTGGCCGTTTGTACTTTCTGGGATGATACTTGCGTTTGTTCTAGTACTTATCAATGTACCGGTTCTTCCGGTAGCAATTGGTATATATCTACCATTTACTCTAGCAACACCTATTTTCTGCGGAGGTGTAATTCGCTATATTACAAATAAAAAAATACAGAAAGAATATAAGACAACTGATGAAAAACAGCCAAGTGAATGGGAATTGGCAATTAAACAAACAGAAGTTAAACCAAAAGATCGAATAATAAGTACAGGACTTTTATTTTCGGCAGGGCTTATTGCAGGAGAAGCATTAACAGGAGTTGTTGTAGCATTTATTATTATTACTGGATTAAAAATTACAGTATTTGAAACTCCACCTACTATTCCAGGTCTTTTGATATGGTTATTTATTGCTCTCCTTGTATTTTATATTCCACTCAGAGAAATCTATAATAAAGATTCATAATGAAATTGATACTTTTTTGAAAAAATATATTCTATAAAACTATATTTTAGATTTTACTTTTTATTAATAATTTGATTTGCAGCAAAAATTCCTGTAATAAATGACTCTTCCAAGCCAGCTACATTATAATCTCCAATTAAAAATAGGTTTTTACCTCTGTTGCTTTCAATAAGATTGTGTCCATTAATTGTTCCAGCAGGATTCCAAAAATGATGCGCTATAATTTCAGGATCTTTAAAATATGAATCAAGATTCGGGCACTCATTTTTATAATAAAAAAGATAGGTTCCGTCATTTAAATTGGCTATTGCTTGCACGTTACTTGGTGGAGTAAAAAGATGATATAATTTACTTGAAAAATTGATAATAGGAACACCTTTTATATGTAGCATGTTGGTGCTAACTGGTTTATTAACTTTTTTTACACCAGCAAAATTTTTTGACCAATTAATTTCAGTTGCTAAAACAACATTTTTTGCGCTCACGATTTTCTCATTAAATTTTATTTCATATATATTTTTTTTAAATTTTACATCTTTAACAAAATTATTTACTATTTTATTTTTGAAAGATTCTATCATTTTTTCTTTTTCAAATTTAAAAGTATAAATTGGGGTAATTAATGGTAATAGAAACTCTAAAAAACTAAATGCATTCATATCTTTAATTTCAGAAAATGTTGTTGAATAAAGAGCTTGCGAAAGATACCTTTTCATTCCCTTTTCTATTTTTTTTTCTTTTACAAAATCAGATGCATTTTGCATGTATAATTTGTATAATAAAGGATCATTTTCTATTGAGCTTTTTTGAGATACATTTTCACTTGTTTTTCGAAAATGACGAAGGTGTTTTCTAAACTTATAAAGGAGCTTTAACGTTTTCATAAATTGATAAGAATATAGTATTAGAGTTGGTGAAAACAAAACATAACTTCTGTTGTTATGAAAACAAAAATCACTTAACTTTATTCTTGTTTTTATTGTTACATGTTGTAAAACATGCGTGTAATCTGAACACACGAAAAAAGCTCCATAGTTTACATTTCCATCTTCTGAAGGAAGAATTCGTCCACCAATATTTTCACTGATAATTAAAAAATCTCTATCGTTTTCCTGAAGCTTTTTTGCACATGCAAGCCCAGAAATACCGGCTCCAATTATGACCGTATCAATAATTTGAGTAGACATGTAGCTCATTAACGAATATATTTTATCGATTTTTAAATTATATTCAACTAAATTCTAGTATGAAAAATTAACCTAATGTAATAGCTTTTTAAGATAAGTATATTAGACAAATATGTAGAATTAAAAGTTTTTTAACAATTGACTTTATTCAATTTTAACTGTCCATATATTTATATGTCATTATTTTATTTAAATTATTCAGATAGTTTGTAAAAGGGAGGCATAAAAGAATATGAATAAGAAATTAGTTGGAATTTTAGTATGTGCGCTGTTAATAGCAGTACCTGTTATGTCAATACCAGGTTCTATCAAAATAGAGAAAATAAAAATCTATAAAAATAATTTTGAACCACTTTCTCAGCCACCAATACAATGGGAAAAAACCTACGCTTATCCAAATACAGGTTTTGGTCATTTTGTACAACAAACCAGTGATGGTGGTTATATTGCTACTGGTGTGATTTATATTGGTGGTGTAGATGCAGAGGTCTTTTTAGTAAAAACTGATGCAAATGGAAATACTGCGTGGTCACAAACCTATGGTGGGTCTTCTGTTTTTGATTGTGGGTATTGCGTTCAGCAAACTACAGATGGCGGATATGTTATTGCAGGATGTTATCATGGATATGGTTTATGGTTAATAAAAACCGATTCAAGCGGAAATCAACAATGGAATCAAATATTCAGCGGGCCAACGCTAGATACTGCTTATTGTGTTCAGCAGACTACAGATGGTGGATATGTTATTGTTGGAGGATATACCTATGCACCAGGTCCTCCAGATATGTGGATAATAAAAACTGATTCTGGTGGTAATCAACAATGGGATACAAAAGTCGGTGGTCCTAGTGCAGAATATGGTCATTGTATACGTCAAACTTCAGATGGCGGATATATCGTAGTTGGATATACTGATTCCTATGGTGCAGGTCAAGAAGATGCTGAATTAGTAAAGCTAGATAGCGCTGGAACTATTGTATGGATTCAGTATTATGGTGGAAATCTGGATGAAAGAGGTAACTCAGTCCGCCAAACCAGTGATGGAGGTTATATCTTTACTGGATTTACTAAATCATTTGGTGCTGGACAAGCTGATGTTTATTTAGTAAAAACTGATGGTCTTGGAAATGTTGTTTGGTCTCAAACATATGGAGGAGCAAATGATGACGAAGGAAATTCCGTTCGTCAAACCACAGACGGTGGATATATAATTGCAGGTAACACTCAATCATATGGTTCAGGAGGTGTAGATATTTATCTAATTAAAACAGACTCAACAGGTACCAAACTATGGGATGACACGTATGGAGGAACTGGTATTGAGGATGGTCAATGTGTTCAACAAACCAGTGACGGTTATTACATTATTGCTGGAACAAAATTTACTACATACAGCGAGTTTTGGTTAATAAAACTCGGAGTTGCATCAAATCAACCTCCTAATAAACCAGCAAAACCCGGTGGCCCCCCAAGAGGTAATGTTGGAACCTCTTACACCTATTCAACATCAACTACAGATCCAGATACAGACAATGTATATTACTGGTTCGACTGGGGTGATGGTAATAATAGTGGTTGGGTAGGACCATATGCTTCAGGAGCTGTAGGAAACGCAAGTTACACTTGGGCATCAAAAGGAACTTATAATATTAAAGTAAAAGCCAAAGATGACCCATATGGTCAAGAAAGTGCATTTTCAGATCCATTAACTGTTATAATGCCGAGAAATAGAGCAATCAATAAACCATTTTTAAACCTTCTACAACAATATTCAAACTTGTTTCAATTATTTCAATGGTTATTACTAAGACTAGAAGCATAATAAAAACAATACTCTAATTTCTCTTTTCTTTTTTGCGTAATAGTATAAATTAAATTATGAGTAAATTTATAAATATTGTTTCTGTTTATAACTAAGTAAAGGGGGAGTAAAAAATTAAAAAAATATTACCATTTCTGATAGTAGGTTTATTTTTAATTAGTGGATTAAAAGTTATGGCAACTGAAAGAATATTTGATGATGAATTTAACTCTAAATTAAATGATTCTAAAATATATATCGCACCAATTTCTATTCCAATTTCACATGATAATCAAATCATAAATAAAAATGGACAAAAAACAAACGAAGAACTTAGATTTTATCCAGTTTCTTATAAACAACATTCAAAGGATATTAAGGATAATAGTGAAATAAAAAAACAGCTTAAATCAAATGAAATGCAAAATAATATTTTGACAACATATGGTTATATTATTATTACCATCGAGAACCTTTATAATGCAATTATTTCATCCAATTTTATTGTCTGGAAAACTCTTATTGGTTATAATGTTAAAATTGTTAATATCACAGATAATGAAATTGCCTCACAAGCAGGTCAGGATTTACCTGAAAAAATCAGAAACTTTCTCAGATCAAAGTACCAAAATTGGGAGATAAAATATGTGTTAATTATTGGTAATCATGCAACAATACCTATGAGGTATTGTTATCCAGATCCAACAAATCATAGATTTGATATTTTCGATTGGACTAGTGGAGAAGTCCCAACTGATTATTATTACGCAGATTTATCCTATAGTGATGCTGATTCCTGGGATTTAGATGGTGATGGATATTATGGAGAATATGGACAAGATAATCCCGATTTTTTCCCAGAAGTCTATGTAGGAAGAATTCCAATAAATATCCAATCCAGAATAACTTATACTCTTGATAAAATTGTTTTATTTGAACAAGATACAGGGGATTGGAAAGAAAATGCTTTGAATGCTGGGGCTTTTTTTTATTTTACCAATGAGGATCACAGCGGAAATCCTGCAATGGATGGTGCTGTACTTTCACATTATATTGAAAATTATATTATGAGTAATTGGGCATTTAGTCATTATAGTGAGCAGCAGGGATTGGAAACTTCTGTTTATAATTGGCCTGCATTAACTGAAACAGCTTTTATTAATGACTGGCGAAATGGTCAATATTCTATTGTGAATTGGCAAGGTCACGGCTGGACAAATAGAGTTGCTAGAAAAGTATGGTTATCAGATGATGGAGATAATGTTCCTGAAGGAAATGAAATATCTTGGCCTGATTTCATCAATATCAATTCAAATCTTGATGATGATTACCCATCAATTGTTACAGCAGAATCTTGTTATGTTGGTTGTCCAGAACCGTCACCTAGTGGAAATCTCGGTATTGATTTACTAACTGATCCATCTTTAGGTGCTTCAATTGGTGTTATTGCATCAGCACGTTCACCGTATGGTTCTTTTAATTGGCCAAATAATCCGGGTGGTTCGGATTCAATTATTTATGAATTCAATCGTTTAATCATAAATAATTCAAAGCCAGTAGGTGAGGCTCTATATGACTCAAAATATTTCTGTAATCTGAATTATGGCTGGGATCACTATGCTGAATATATTGATATGTTCACATTCAATCTTTTTGGAGAACCATCACTTAATATTAAAGGAATATCTGTAGAAAATCTTCCACCAAACATACCCGTTATTGATGGACAAAACACAGGTCGTCCTGATTTAAAATATGATTATCATATAATTGTATCTGATCCTGATAACGATAATCTTTATGTCAAATGGAATTGGGGTGATGGAACATCTAGTGATTTAATTGGGCCGATTACATCTGGGTCTGAAGTTAGTGGTTCTCATATATGGAACACAAAAGGTTCATACAAAATTTCTGTAGATATTGAGGATGAACATGGATTAAGTGTGACTGCGTATAAAGATGTGACAATACCAAGAAATAAAATCATGCAAAGATATATACATCAGTTAATAATTGAACTTCTATCAAATACTTCAAATTATTTTTCAATATTAAAACAAATTTTATAATTACTCTAATAAATTCATCTTCTTTTTTTTATTAATGTATTATATTGTAAATATTCATACAAGTCAGATTGGTTTTGAAAAACTAAACAGTTGTGATTCCATTTTAACTTTTACACAAAATTGAAAGTTATATTTAAGCAAGTTATTCTTACATCTTATTATAGTAAATTAATGATAATTACTATTCCAATTTAAAAATATTTGAATATTATTGTAATTAATAAATAAACTTATATGTAATTAAACTATTATATTAATGGGAGGTATTAAAATAAAAAGATACAAATTTTTTGGAATATCAGTAATACTAGTATTAATTCTTTCAGCAATTCCAATTGTTCAAAGTAATAGTAACTCAGATGAAACTCCACCTAATATAACAATAGTAAATCCCACAGAAGGTTATTTTCATTTTTCTGGAATAAAATTGTTTCCAACAATTTTAAACGTTGTTTCTGATACAATGGGTTTTGGTGGTTTTAGATTAAGACCTGTTCAAGTTCAAGTTGAAGATGATACAGACCCACCTGAGAGTATATCTGTGTACATGTATGTAAAAGAGGATGAACAGGGTAATATGACATACAATAGTAATAAAAATCTATTTGAAAGAAAATGGATAGGACCTGACTTAGGTGTTTATACATTAAATATCAGTGCTGAAGATTCAAGTAATAACAAGGCTTATATAGAAATGGAAGTATGGTATTTCTGTTTTATACCAGAATAAAAATATCTTTTTTTTTTATTTCTTCAATTGTATTGAATTACATAATCCAACCCATAAGTACCTTGTTCACTTGGTGCAAAATCTCTAAAGTCTAACCTAAGGAAATAATAAATAAAACTTATTGGAAAACCAGGTACTGCAGATGCTCTTGTATTTGTTAAAACATCATCTTTTTTAGGGTTTCCGATATCACTTTTTAAAATTTTCCATGTGATTATATTTGTGTTTTGATCAATGGTTCCTTGGCATTCAGGCATTTGATTCCATTGCCAATAAGTAGCTCTTTTTGGATCACCGCCTCTAAAAGTATATTCTCGGAATTTATAAGAATTAAATCCTGAAACATATTCTTTACCATTATAACTCCATCTAATAGACAAAACTGCATTTGCTTTTGGATTCAATAAATTAACTTTTAATGCAGTATAAAGATATTCAGGTTCGGTAATTTCTTCATAAAACCATGCAGACTCAATATCTAAAAATAAAAGATCTGTATCATTAATTTCATCCACTATTTCCGGGTTTTCTTCATCTCCTGCTAAAACAGAGCCTGTTATACATAGAACTGAGGTAATCAACAGCGTAAAAATTAAAATTGTAATTATTTTTTTCATCTTTTTACCCCATTAATATTGTATTATGTAATCTAGTCCATAACCTGCCCAATCTTTAGCAACTTCTCCACCAAGTGGAATTGTAGCAGGTTCAAAAATGAATCTTAGTCCAGTCCACGCATCTGTTTTTGTTAAAACATCTCCAGGTCCTGGATTTCCAATTATATTTTTCTGTATTTCAAATGTCACTATGCTATTTTCTAAATCAAATAATCCATTTATTTCATGAAATGGCCCCCATCGACCAAAGGTTTGACCACCAAAAAAGCTTTGCATTTCACCATTGGTGTGTACATGTACACCTACCGCATAGCTTTTTTCGTTAAATTTCCAGTGCATCGCATAAATTGTTCTTTGATTTATAAAATCTAGATTTTTTAATTTAATAGCTAAATATAGATTGTCTTGTTTATCAGAATCTTCATAAAACCATGCAGATGCTATATCCATAAAATCAAAGTTTTCTATGATAAAAATTTTTAAGGTTTTGAAAAAATTAAATATATTTGGTTTTCTAATAAACGTGCCAAAAAGATCATCTGTTTCATCCATAATCTCAGGATTTTCTTCATCTCCTGCTAAAACAGAACCTGTTAATGAGATAACAGAGGTAATCAACAGCGTAAAAATGAAAAATACAATTATTTTTTTCATTTTCCTTTCCTCCTTCTCCAAAGGAATATCTATTTAATAGTATATAAAAACTGTGCTAATTCTTATCACTTAATGACGAAATAATAAATCAATATAAACTTTTTAAATCTGATTTTATTAAATTATTAAACTTCATTTTTTCAAATCAGAAACTTAACATTATATTAAAACCTAAATAAATCTAGCTAGTTTAGAAGAACTCAACAGATAAATTTCTGCAAGAAGTTTTTCAAAAAATTTAAAGTTTGGTTTTAATAAGTCTTATTAATTAAAAACCCTCATCTTCTTAATTATTCCATACTAAGATAAAGCAGTATTCCCAGTGCAATAATTTCAAAGGTATATACGACAAAATTCAATTCATTAAATCCTGGTGTGAGAAATGTTCTACTT
>Ga0209427_10005348_pt1 | contig 14736 bp, 14 predicted proteins | sample DeeMarSWOR136_30_FD_187465 | JGI IMG/M metagenome (GOLD analysis project Ga0209427, IMG submission 187465) | Marine sediment microbial communities from White Oak River estuary, North Carolina - WOR-1-36_30 (SPAdes) (version 2) | ecosystem: Environmental > Aquatic > Marine > Intertidal zone >...
CATTGTTTACATATAATGTTGTATGTTCTTCTTTATTAATTGAACTGTCAGAAAAATAATAATTTGCTTTTACAACTAAATCACCATCAATAAATAATGTAAAAGTGTCGTTAGTCGTAGGAATTTTTCTTTCACCAATATTTTTAAGATAGAATAAATAATTTGATCCATCATTTGGAATATTATCAGGATCATTAATTATTCTAAATTCGATATCTAAATTTTCTTCCACTCTTTCTCCTCTATTTTGAAAGCTACTTGTTACTCCTTGTATTACTCCAATAATTACTCCTGATACGGCTCCAGCTACCACTACTGATGCAATAAAGAAAACTACATGTGTTCCTGTTAAACTAAATCCCATTTTTCATCACTTTTATTAAGGTAAAGTAAAATCATAATAATTTGATATTCCATTATTTGTAATTATTTTTAATCTCGTGTCTCCTGTTGCTTGTAGATTGGACACATTGAAATACACTTCATTTTCTGGATAAAGATATTTTTTTGAACATGAAAATGGTTTATCAATTCCATTAATTAATATATTAAAATATGTTGTTTTTAAAGTAACACTACCAGTATTTTCTACAGTTATATTTATATCATAATTTGACTGGGGATAGGGGTTGACATGGAGCGCCAGACAGTAGCAAGTGTCGATTGCACAGGTACAGTCCGCTGAAATGATCAGGTTCTCCTCACGCTCCCGTATGTAAAAGGGATCTTTGTACTCGTCGTCCCTGAATACCCTATCCTGAACCTGGAAACCCTTCAGGTCACATGCCTTGACACCGACGATGCAGGAGGGTTTTGCCCCTGTACTGGGCAACTCATCCTTGAACCCCTCTGCAACACGCTCCCTGGATCTCATATAGAATACCTTGAGGGGTTCAACAGTTCTGACCTCTCCGAAGACGATGTGCCCGTCTTCCTTATCTTTTTCATCACTCTTGAAACGCGTAAAAAAACGGTTCTCGTCTTTTTTTAACGGAATGTATACCGAATAGTCCTTCTGGAGAGTTCCAAGCAGGTTGAGGAAGTTATCCCTGGATATGAGGTATGCGGCCATTTTCTTTTAAGGAATCCTTTTCATGTTTTTATCAAATGGCACAAGTTCCACACCGATCATTGTCTGCATGCTGACGATCAGTTTTCGAAATTTTCACCCATAACGACACATACCGATGCGGGTTGCACCGCCTCTCAAACTGTTCACGCTGGGAGCCCAACACAGACCCCACAAGAACCCGCTTTGTCGATCAATGGGTGGAAAACCAATAGGTGCAGAACAATCACTTGATCGTGACAACAATCAAAGATCAATCTGCTGACTGAAATGGTCGGTACAACTGATGTGGTAAGCAAAACATGATAGGCACAGCTAAAGATCTATTGTTGTGTTTCACGCATTTTACACTACTGTAAAAATATTTGTCAAGGATTTTTTCCTTTTTTTCATTATCTATTAAAAAATACTTGACACGGGTCACCGTGTCCGGTAAAATGTTTTTTCAATTATAAGAAGCACCTTATGAACAGCCTTGTGTGTGGGCCGAGCCTGTTCGCACCAGTGTGAAGATATACACCTGAGGGCTTTACTTCCACAACATGAGCCCACCTTACTCCTTCGCGTACCACATCAGTGAAGCTTCGGCAATCATTGTAAACTTCTGCGTGCCTGAAAAGGTTGCTTTAAACGCAGCAAGAGCACTCATTGATCGATCTCTGACAGCAGTAACGGTTCAGGAAGTTTTATTGTTTCTCGCTCATCCCTAGTCAACAATAAAACGAAGGGACTATCATGGAAACTCTCGCCTACATCGTCCTGTTTCCCATTGCAGCAGGAATCGTCCTCTTCATCTTTCCCGAGCGGGCAAAAATAGCTAAGGGCATCATCACGGTCATCGTTTCGGGCATAACACTCTACTTCTCGTACCGGCTATTCAAAGCATCGGATCAACTTATTTCACTGTCCATACTCCCGCAACTCACGAACCGCATCGAAGGAGTGGAGCAGCTGCTCACCTTCAACATTGACAGTTTGAGCAGAATCGTGACACTTTTCATCAGCTTCTTCGGCGTCATGATCTCCCTCTATTCACTCACCTACATCACACTGAAGAAGCGCATTATAAACTATTACTCCAGTTTCCTCATTACCATCGGTGCATCCACAGGGGCCGTGCTCTCTGACCACTTTATACTGTTCATCACCTTCTGGGGAGTGCTGGGTCTGACGCTGTACAAGTTGATAAAATCCCACGATGAGCGAAGCTCCGCTGCCGCAAAGAAGAGCTTCATCCTCATCGGGGCATCGGACTCCATTATGATATTCGGAATCGGGCTCCTGTGGATTATTTCGAAGACGTTCACCCTGTCCGAAATACACGTCGCGACAGACAACGCACTCGGTGTCATCGCCTTTGTAACCCTGCTCATCGGCGCCATAACCAAGGCGGGGGCATTTCCCATGCACTCATGGGTCCCGGATTATGCCGAAGCGGCACCAGCATCCTCTTCGGCCCTCCTGCCGGCATCCCTCGACAAGCTCCTCGGTATCTATTTTCTTGCCCGGATATGCATGACTCTCTTCGTGCTCAACCCGTGGCTGCACCTCACGCTTCTGATCATCGGTGTGGTCACCATCATAACCGCAGTGCTCATGGCCCTCATCCAACACAACTACAAGAAGCTTCTGGGCTACCATGCCGTGTCGCAGGTGGGGTACATGGTCACCGGTCTGGGACTTGGCACACCCATCGGTATGGCTGGAGGCCTCTTTCACATGATGAATCATGCCCTGTACAAGAGCGGTCTCTTTCTTACGGCGGGAAGTGTGGAGAAGAGAACAGGGAAGGAAAACCTCGAGGATGTTGGGGGATTGTCCTCGGCCATGCCCCTGACCTTCATAGCCGCACTCGTGTGCGCCTTCTCGATTTCGGGCGTACCACCTTTCAACGGGTTCGCTTCCAAGTGGATGATCTATCAGGGGATTATCGAGTTCGGAAAGGGCACCGGTCCCGCCAACAGGGTGTGGGTTGTGTGGCTCATTCTAACCGTGTTCGGGTCAGCACTGACCCTGGCGAGCTTCATCAAGTTCATCTCCGGAATCTACCTGGGCAAGAGGAAAGATGAGCTGCGGGATGTGCGGGAGGTCAATATTTTAATGTGGCTTCCCATGATCATTATAGCCCTCATATGTGTCGGATTTGGTGTTTTCGCGAACAGACTCGTGGTGCCCAACCTCATAATGCCACTGGTCGGCGACTTTCAATACGAGGGAGTGTGGAGCTCGGGGACCGTGACCGGTCTCATCCTCGTCTCCCTGTTCATCGGGTTTCTCATTCACCTGCTCGGTAAAATCAAGAACGTGCGGACCACGAGCATGTTTGCGGGCGGTGAGGATGTGGAAGGGGTCACCGACTTTTCCGCTGTAGAGTTCTACAAGACCATAGGCGACATCAAACTCCTCTCGTTTTTCTACAAACGGGCGGAGAAGGGGCTGTTTGACATATACGACAACTCGAAGAAGCTCATTCTGGGTCTGAACAAGTTCTTCAGCACGTGTCATTCCGGCGAGCTGCCGCTCTACGCGGCATGGGTTTTCCTCGGACTGATCATTCTCGCCGTCATACTCATACTATGACCCAGAGCGGGTGCGGGGCTCGGCCCGGACGTTCAATTCTTGTATTGGGGATCGTGCCATGTGGATACTCCTCACCGTGTTACTCGTACTGATGATCGGAGGCGCCATTTTTTCACTCGAAGCCAAAGACCTGCTCTCAGCAGTTATCGCCTATGGGATCGTCGGATTCGGGCTCGTGATTCTTTTTCTCCTGCTCCAGGCACCCGATCTGGCTCTGGTCCAGATCGTCGTGGAAGCGATCACGCTCATCATCATGATCGCCGTTATCCTGAACAGCACCCGTGAAGAGGTGAAGACGAAATCCAAGAGAACCGCCGCCTATGTGGTGATAGCCATCGTCTTTGCGGGCCTCTTCCTCTATTTCTTCAACCGGGTGACGGGCTCTCTGAGCACTTTCGGTGAGCACATGCTTCGCATGTCACAGGCCTATATCGAGCCGGGGGCAGCAACAACGGGGAGCGCGAACCTGGTGACCGGCGTCATCTTCGACTACCGGGGCTACGATACACTGGGTGAGGCGACCATACTTTTCACGGCGGTAATCGGCGTGTTAACGGTTCTCAGGGTGAAGGGAAGGAGATAGATCCGGTATCACACATCTCTGTTCGAAGGGACTGCAATGAAAGGAATGACAGTCATTGTTCAAAAAGTTACGCAGATCATGTGCGGAATCATATTTCTATACGGGATATACATCATCGTACATGGGCACCTCACGCCCGGTGGAGGCTTTGCAGGAGGAACCATTGTTGCTGGATCATTCATCCTTCTCATTATAGCCTTTAGCAGTGAATTTCTCGCACTCAAAAAGGAGGAAACCGGCTCATCCATTCTGGAGAGCAGCGCAATCCTGATCTTTCTCGTCGTCGCATCCATCGGGCTGCTGTTAGGGGGCATTGGGATCTTTTTCATAAACTTTCTGCCAAAGGGGACGATCGGGAACCTCATCAGCGCAGGCATCATTCCGATCTTCAACATTGCCGTGGGTATAGAGGTCGCCGCCGCGCTCCTCACCATCTTTCTTGCGCTGCTCATATACAGGGACGAGGTGATAAAATGACCGTATACCTGTTGTGCATTGCACTCTTTCTCGTCGGGCTCTACGGCGTGCTTGCAAAACGGAACCTCATCAAGATCGTAATAGGGCTTGCCATCATGGAGTACAGCGTAAATCTGTTTCTCATTCTCATCGGCTATGTACGGGGCGGAACCGCCCCCATCATATCGGCTGATGCAGCCAAGCGTATTTTCGTGGATCCCCTGCCCCAGGCCATGGTCCTGACGGCAATCGTTATCGGACTGGCGACCACTGCGCTGCTTCTTGCAATCGCAATTCGCCTTTACAGGAAGTACGATACGTTCGATATTCGAGAAATCAAAAAATTAAAAGGATAGCATATGGATTGGTCCGTTCCATTATTCGTGGTCGTTCCCCTCGGGGCTGCTTTTTTGACCGCTATCTTCGGGAACGCAGCCCAAGCCTTCGGGAGGTTTTTCACCTCCCTCATGCTCGCGTTCCTGTCGGGCCTGACCCTCTACCTCGTAAGCACCGGGAACACGCTCATGGTGTACCAGGTGGGCGGACATGAGCTCTTCGGAAAGATACCCATAGCAATCTACATGGTGCTGGACGGCCTCTCCATCTACCTACTGCTCATCATCAACATCATTGGCTTCTTCTCGGCGTTCTATTCCATATCCTACATCAAAAAGTACACCTCAGAGCACTACTACTATACCCTTTTCTGCCTCATGGTTGCGGGCATGAACGGTGTGGTACTGAGCGGGGACATCTTCAACCTGTATGTGTTCCTCGAGATGGCCGCAATCTCTTCCTACGCGCTTGTTGCCTTCGGGATAGAACGGGAGGAGCTCGAGGCTTCCTTCAAATACCAGGTGCTCGGCGGTACCTCATCGCTCTTCATTCTGCTGAGCATAGGATTGCTCTACTGGAGCACCTCTACCCTGAACATAGCGGACATCTCAAGGGTGATCCAGGAAAACGGGAGTAGCGAGCTCATTACGTTCGTCGGCATTATTTTACTCACCGGTTTCGGTCTCAAGGCTGCAATGATACCGTTCCACGCCTGGCTGCCCGATGCACATTCTTCAGCGCCTTCTCCCATCTCATCCATGCTTTCGGGCGTGCTGATAAAGGCAATCGGCGCATACGTGATACTGAGGCTCTTCTTCAATATGTTCGTTATATCCTACAACATCTCCCTGGTTATCACTGTCATCGGTACGATCTCCATGGTCATCGGGGTACTGCTCGCCATCGGTCAGTGGGACATCAAACGGCTCCTGGCCTACCACAGCATCAGTCAGATGGGATACGTGGTGCTCGGGGTGGGCATCGGCATGCTGGTGCTGGCAAAGGGTGGAGACCGCTCCCTGGCTGCCTTTTCCATAGGCGGCGGCCTGTACCACCTCTTCAACCATGCCGTGTTCAAGGGTCTCCTCTTTCTGAACGCGGGAGCAGTGGAGTACGAAACCGGCATAAGGGACATGCAGCGTCTTGGCGGACTTGCATCGAGAATGCCTATTACCACGTCCACCTCTCTGAGCGCATCCATGTCAATATCGGGCATACCCCCGTTCAACGGTTTCTTCAGCAAGCTCATCATCATTATTGCGGCAATACAGGCGCACTACTACGTGCTTGCCATACTGGCGGTATTTGTAAGTATCATCACCCTTGCATCATTTCTAAAGGTGCAGAGGTTCACCTTCTTCAACAAATCGGAGGAGAACTGGAATCTCAAGGATGTGTACGTTCGAGAGGTCCCCTTCTCCATGTGTTTTTCAATGATCTGCCTCGCCGTGCTCTGTCTCGTACTGAGTGTGCTCATAGTCCCGTCGGTGCGGGATATCATCCTCACACCGGCCGTCAATGTACTGCTGGACTCAGCGAGGTATTCGACTACCATTCTGGGGTATTGATATGAAGGCAGTGCTACTTTTCATCTTTCTGTTAGGCATATGGCTCCTCCTCACACTCTCCGTTGCGCTCCCAAATATCGCCGTTGGAGTCGTCGCTTCCCTTGTGGTCACCGCGTTCTTTGCCAGGTACTCGCTCAAGGTTGAAACGAAGATTCTCTACCCACCACGTTACTTCTGGGCGCTGATATACCTGTTCATATTTCTCTGGGAGTGTATAAAGGCGAACATCGACGTGATGTACAGAGTCGTACATCCCGGTCTGCCGGTAAAGCCAGGCATCGTGAAGGTCAAATCCATTCTGAAGACCGATATCGGAAAGGTATTTCTGGCAAACTCCATTACCATGACGCCCGGCACTATAACCGTAGACATCATAGGCGACTATTTCTACGTGCACTGGATCTATGTGCACAGCAAGGACCCTGCGATCTATACGCAAAAAATACTGGGAAGGTTTGAAAAATACCTGAAGAGGATATTTGAATGACCCCTCTCATCGATATCTTTCTGTACATACTGGTAGGTCTTACCTTCTTCTGCCTGTTTCGAATCATTCGGGGTCCTACCATTGCAGACCGTATGGTGGGAATCGACATATTCGGCATTCTCGTAGTGGGAATCTGTGCCCTGCTGGTCATCATAACGGGCAGGAAGTTCATCATCGACATCGCGATAACCTGGGCCATACTGAGCTTCATTGCCACATTGACACTGGCAAAATATCTATCGGGGAAAAAGCTCAATGAATGAAACCATAAGCCTCGTTTTCATCGGCATAGGCGTTGCCTTTGATTTTTTCGGGTGCCTGGGCTTGCTCAGATTACCAGATGTGTACAATAGACTGCAAGCCGCAACCAAAAGTGTTACCCTCGGCACCTGGAGCATACTCTTCGGTATCTTCATCCGATACGGTTTCACCGGAGTCGGCGTAAAGGCCCTCCTCTGTATTCCCCTGATATACTTCGCCGCCACTGTTGCGGCACATGCGCTGATGAGAGGGTCCTATATATTCGGCATCAAGATGTGGGACAAAAGTGTTGCTGATGATTACAAGGATGAATGGAGAAAAAAATAGTTACAGTTCGACAGATCATCAGTATATTGAATTCAGTGTCGACTCCATAATGCACGAAGGTTTCACACGCACCATCACTATCAATCTCCTTTTCTTGCAGACCTGCCATTACCCAGTGCACTGTGCTTCACCACAGGTTCGATGAAGGACAGGGAGTAGAATATAATGCCAGGTGTTCAACAGGAACTGAAATCCCTGAAGGATAAGCTCCAATCATACCAGGATGAAATAGAAAGACTGACGAGGGAGAGAAACGAGTATCTCCGGGTCAGCGCCCATCAGATGAAATCCCCCCTGACAACGATCATGTTCAGCATCGACACGCTCTTGAAGGAGTATGCCGGACGCCTGAATTGGAAACAGCTCCGCATCATCGAATCCATCAAGCACAGCACCAATAACCTACAAAGCCTTATCCACGACATCCTGGACCTTGAAAAGCTCAGGGCTGAGAAGATGGATCTCGAGGATATCGACTTTCTTACCATCTGCACGCAGGCCATCCAAACGCTCCGATCGAAGATCGACGAGAAAAACATCGATTTCGAGATCAATCTACCCCACAAAATGTTATTCACCCATGGCAATGCCACTGCATTGAAACAGGTTGTCTATAATCTGCTGGAGAATGCAATCAAGTACTCCCACCAGAACGGTGAGGTTGATTTCACCATAGGGTACGATGAAAAGGAGGGAATCATAACCAGCGTTGTCAAGGACAAGGGTATCGGAATCCCCGCTGAGGAGCAGACGCGCATGTTTGACGAGTTCTACAGGGCCCCAAACGCGCGCATCTTCGACAAAACAGGAACCGGATTCGGTATGGCTATCGTCAAACGGGTGCTGGACCTGTGCAGAGGAACTATTGAGGTCAAGAGCAAGGAGCACGAGGGCACCCAGATAACATTCACCCTCCCCCTAGTTAAAACCGGTAACCGGGTCCTCTTCGTCCATGAGAAGGAGGGTCCCCATAAGAAGATCGTTGTCGTGGGAGGGGTTGCGGCAGGGCCCAAGGCTGCTTCCCGGGCGCGCAGGCTTGACCCTGACGCGGAGATCACACTCTTCGAAAAGGAGCACTCCATGGCTTACGCGGGGTGCGCCCTCCCCTACTACATATCGGGTAAGATCAAGAGCAGGCGCGATCTCTCCCATGCCATTTCCGGTTCCTATGATGTGGCAGAGGATTTCAGGCGGGTAAAGGGCATAGACATTAAAAACCTCTCAGAGGTCATCTCCATAGACCGGAAATCGAAATCAATCCAGTACAGGGACCTCGTGACCGACCTAGTATACACCGAGGTTTACGATGTGCTTATTCTGGCAACGGGAAGCATCCCCATCATTCCTGACCTTCCAGGCGTTCACCTTGAAAATATCTTCAAGCTCCACGGCATCAGGGATGCGGAACGCATAAAGTTTGCCCTGGCAAATGACATTGCACGGGACATCGTCATCATCGGCGGCGGTATCATAGGGACCGAGATTGCCGACTCCCTGACCACTTCGGGGGCCCGCGTTACCATCGTCGAGCAGCAGGATCAGATCCTTTCCTTTCTCGACCCGGAAATGGCGGCTATGACCGAGCAGTACATGGTGCACAGGGGCATACGGATCGTGAAGGGTGAGCTGGTCAGAGCTTTCAAGGGACGACAGGTGGTGCAGTCCATACAGCTTTCCAAGTCCAAAATACATGCGGATCTCGTCATTCTTGCCATGGGTGTACGACCAAACGTCGACCTCGCCAGACAGGCGGGGATCAAGATCGGTCCCACCGGCGCGATTGCGGTCAACCAGTACCTGCAGACCAGCGATCCCTCCATATACGCGGTAGGCGATTGCGCCGAAACGGTGCATGCCCTCCTTGACAGACCCTATTATCTGCCCCTGGGCTCCATCGCCAACAGACAGGGAAGAATTGCAGGCGCCAACGCGACGGGAAAGACGTATACCAGTTTCGGAGGGGTCGCGGGAACGATGATCTTTACCATATTCGACTACCATGTGGCGAAGACCGGCCTCAACGAAAAAGAAGCCAGGGAGTCGGGGTACCGGATCGCAAGCTGCCTTGTACCCTCCTACGACAAGGAACACTTCATACCCGGTGCAGAGATGATAAACATAAAAATGATAGCCTGCAGCAAGACCAGGCGACTCCTGGGAGTACAGATCGTGGGTAAAGGTGATGTCTCGAAACGGATCGACATCGCGGCAATGGTGATTTCGCGCAAGGGCACTCTGGACGATCTGCTGTCCGTGGACCTCGGCTATGCCCCCGTCTATTCAAACGCCATGGGCGCTATTATCGTCGCGGCAAACGTGCTGCAGAACAAATTGGAGGGCCGTTTCAGTGGCATCTCCGCCACAGAGGTGCAAAAGCTCTTACAGAATAACCGGGGACGCTATGTCTTCATCGACGTGAGAACCGCCCAGGCATACGACGACGCGCGAATCGAAGACACCATTTCCATCCCCCTCGAGCACCTGCACAGCAGAATCGATGAGATTCCCAGCAATAGAGGCATCGTGCTCATCTGCGACTCAGGGTCGAGATCATATCAGGCCGCCCTTATTCTCCAGGCCAACGATTTCGAGGACGTGCGGGTCCTGGAAGGCGGTTTGAAGATGTGGCCATACCCGATCGCCCGCGAGTGATGATGATTGCCGCGTATCGATCAATTTCTTATCCCTATCCGCACGAGATGCAGGGTCGTCTCTTCTTATATACCTGAGCAACACGCTCCTTATCATTGATCACTGATCTGGGTATCTCCCTGTTTCTTCTGTACCTCTGTCTCAACACGCTCTCTTCCCTTTATCCTTGGATATCCAAGTCGAGTGTGTTACTATATCGGAAATTATTCTCACACATGGGTAGTATCCGATGAAAGACTCCGATGAACGACGGCTCGTGGAACTGATGAAAAGCTCGAGTAGCATACTCATCTTTACCGGCGCAGGGGTCTCCACCAGCAGCGGTATACCCGATTTTCGCGGTCCGAAGGGGATTTGGAAGACGAAAACACCGGTTTACTATCAGGATTTCATGGCCTCTGAGGCTGCTCGCAGAGAGTACTGGGAGCAGAAGGTTGAGGGATGGGACAAGTTCCGTGACGCGCAGCCCAACGCCGTGCACCGCGCCGCGGTGCTCCTTGAGCGGGCGGAAAAGCTCCACATGGTGGTGACGCAGAACATCGACGGCCTGCACGGCAAGGCCGGGACCTCACCGGGTCGCCTCGTGGAACTCCACGGCACCATGAGTGCCGTGGAATGTCAGACCTGCGGCCGCCGTGACGAGCCCGACCCCTATTACCGGGAATTTTGTGAAACGGGAACTCCCCCCCGCTGCAGTTGCGGGGGCTACATGAAATCAGCGACAATCAGCTTCGGCCAGAACCTGCGGCAGTCGGACCTGAAACGTGCCTTCAGCGCTGCCGAACTGTCAGACCTCGTCATCGCACTGGGTTCCACGCTCGCTGTCACTCCGGCAGCTCATGTTCCGCTTCAGGCAGCGACACGAGGGGTCCCCTACGTGATCATCAACAGGGGGCGGACGGAACACGACCACCATCCCCAGGTGACTCTGCGGCTGGAAGGCGACGTAGGGGAAATATTTCCCCGGGCCGTTGACAAGGCGCTGTCGTCATAATAGAAATTTCCATCCAATCAGAAAATTCGAAAATTTCTTACAGTTTCATGTGAATTTTTCAAGAATATCTTTTTTGAAGTACATATTTTCGACTACCATGAGCACAAAATTTTCACCCTCTATTTCGTTTGGCTTTGTGTGTGTTATCATCCTGGCAACCCGTTCAGCATCCGCTCTCTTTTGTTTTGAAATCAAGATATCCCGTGCTCCTGCTAAAGCGCCGTTGCCGAATCTGATGAATTTATCAAGATCTATGACAGGATACAGGCCCACAATCATAGCGTTTTGTAAATCCATATAATTCCCGAATGCCCCTGCCAAATAGATCCTGGCCACTCCATCGAGATTTGTGCCGAAGTATTTAATTAAGAGGTCCTGATCAGTACGAAGGCCCGCTTTGGCCGTGATAAGCTGATGTATATCATCCTGTGTGATTATCACATCGTCCGTTATCCGGTATGGCCCGCTTATTCTAGCCCTCTCGTTCATAATGTCGTTCCGTAAAAGTTCGGCAAGGAGATCAATAACACCGGAACCGCAAATACCTTTCGGAGGTTTATCACCAAGCGTTTCATAGTTGAGCTGGCCATTCCTGATTTTGACTTTTGTTATTGCCCCTTCTATAGCTCCGACACCACAGCTTATCTGATATCCTTCGTATGCTCCACCTGCGGCACATGAAGCGGTCATAATTTTATCTCTGTTTCCAATTACGACTTCGCCATTTGTACCGATATCGATAATCATCTCAATTTCATCACTCTGGTACAGTCTCGTCGCAATTATATCCGCAAGACAGTCTGCACCGGCATGGCCCCCGATAAGAGGAGGGCCATACATTTTCCCTTGTGGATTTATATTTAGTCCTATGTCTCCAGCATTAAGGGTCACCGCCCGTGTATCCGGTGGTTCAAAGGGGATGACGGCCAGTGTACTTGGGTCCTGTCCGCAGATAATGCTTCTCATTGTGCTGTTTCCAACAACCACAGCATCATAAATATATTGAGTAATCGTACCCTCCTGTACGTGTAGCTTTTTTTCAAGCTCTCCGAGGCTTTTATTTATACCGTCAACAACGACTGCCTGTAATTCATTCAAGCCGCTTTCATGCTGCATTGCGTAACCTCCCCGTGAAATAACGTCATTGCCATAGGCAATCTGGGGATTTTTGCTTGCTATCGGATTTCCGATGCTCTCTCCTGTAAGTAAATCCACCACCTGCATTACCAGAGTGGTTGTACCGACATCCACAGCCAATCCGAAAAGCTTTCCGTGATATCCTCCTAAATCTTCTCCCGTGTGATATAAAACGCGATCATGCGCAACAGCAACGCACGGTTCCAGTTCAGTGTCTGTTTTTATGGTATCGATCAGGATGGTATATCTTCCAAAATCACGGATAAATACTCGAATATTTTTATCGTCCCGAGCAACTCGTGCCTGGCATGCCAGTCTCTGTCCGGGCATGAGCACGCTCTCATCCAGAAAATGTTGTTCGCGAGGAGTCATCATGGTGAGAGATTCCAAGCCCTCCTCCACTCGTATGATATCCCTGCCGCATGTTCCCTGTCCGCCGCAATCAGAGTCAATCTCCACTCCGCCTATTCTTCTCATATGCTCCAGTATGCTTTGACCGATAACGAGGTCTACCCCTTCCTTTCTCCCTCTTTCATATTGTGGAAAAAACATCTTTCCCATTTTTCTTCTCTCCTTTTCACTAGTGTGCGATTGAGGTACAAGGTTATCCTTCTTTCCTCATACCCTTCTCCTGCAAAGAGTATATTAGGTCAGATAAGTGGCAGATTACCCTCTTCCCTTTTAATTTCTATCCTACCGCCTCCATCCATAAAGGTTTATCTAGTTTCACTGCTGCCTTTTCCTACTTCCTTCAGCTCTTTTATAGTTCCCCGAAGTATCTGGATCTCTTTGCTGAGATTTGAAATCTTAACCAATGCAATTATTCCTAAAACTAATCCTGCCAAACCAAAAATCCCGACCCCACCGAAACCACCATAAAACGGCCCCATCATGGCGCGTACCCCCTCTCCTATAGATAAGGTTAAAAAAATACATCAAGCACGTACAGAGTCTGAATATACCGATACTTGCTCTATTATATGGATATAAGATTCACGATCGTATTTTACATCTTATATCAATACACTTCAATGACGGCAATAGGTACTGAGCAAGACAATCTACTTTCCTCCACGTACCGGCCACACATAATAGAAGTCGGTCTTCTCATAAACCGCTGTGGAACCAAGACTAATGTTAACCCTGAAGGCGTAGCTCGCTCCGTCGTTATACGTGTTGCTCGACCAGTAGAGGTAAGTCCCCGAATTTATAAAAGGGTTGCCGCTGGGCAAAGAAGGAGCCGTTTGACCGTAATCCATCAGGCTGATGATTTCTTTGATATTTGGCAGACGCCAGTCACCGGCAGCGGAACCGTCGGTGAGGTTTATCCCATCATCCGCCAAATTATTGCATGCAGCTAGAGCATCGGTCCATGTTTGGAGATCAAAACGATTAGAATCTTTCAACCAGATCAGCTCTGTAAGATTGTCAGTCACTGTGCCGTCTTTATTGTCTGTAAAACGGGGAACGGGCCAGGCCACACCCTTCCCCCAATCACCGTCATCACCTTTTTCATATGATGTGGTCTGTCCCGTTTTCGGCACAGAGGAGACATAAGTGACTTCCCCGCAAGAGTCCCTTGTACCGGATGTATCGCACGATAAAATAAAACCTGTGAAAATAACAATGAACATTGATATGATAACACCTGACATTCTCTTCATTATCTTTTTCTCCTTGAAATTGTCTAGTATCAAGGATTTGCAAACCAGATGTGTGAATATTATAACATATAGGGTGACAATTACAATTGGCAGATTGTTGGGCGGTTTCGCATTAATGTGAACTTAACTAATAAGTAATGCTGTACAGTTTAATACAAGTAGCGAAATCTTAAATCACAGTCACACATGATTCTCACCATTGCGTTCCTCACGATATATGCTATAATGTTTGCACAACTGATAAAAGCATCACTGTAAATCAATACATAATAACCCACTTTTTTCCCGCATCAGCTCTGAATCTGGTTTGTGCATCCTTGATTTACTTTTCAAAGAGGCTCACAGGTGAAAACGCACATTCCATTCTTTTCGCTCTTACTACTGACAGTCACTCTTATGTTTGCAGGAAATTGTGGCAATAACGAGGCTTATGAGTGGTATCTTCGGGCTCAGGTGAAAATTGTAACCCCGACATCCGAGGACAGCTTCAATTTCGATGAGCCATGCTATCTCTTTACCGGTGAGATTGATGATGAGACGTACTGGGAAATCGATGCTATTGACAGGAGTGTGCCGTTTGGCATATACATAGGCTGGAAGGACAGCTTCGTCACCAGTCCTG
>Ga0209427_10005350_pt1 | contig 14734 bp, 14 predicted proteins | sample DeeMarSWOR136_30_FD_187465 | JGI IMG/M metagenome (GOLD analysis project Ga0209427, IMG submission 187465) | Marine sediment microbial communities from White Oak River estuary, North Carolina - WOR-1-36_30 (SPAdes) (version 2) | ecosystem: Environmental > Aquatic > Marine > Intertidal zone >...
AATCTGTTTTTCTCTCTGTAATAAGCTCTTTTCTTTATTTGGGCGGCTCGCTATAATTTCCACACCATACCTCGTCAACGCTATGTACTGCACAATTCATGCTTTCAAGTTTGTCTGTTATTATTTTCAAATCTAGGTCTTCACCCTGCACAATTATTCTGAGGGACGCCGTTTTTTCGTCAAGTTCTTCGACTTTTATCTTTGCCCCTGCTACAAATTCAAGCTTCATTAATTCCGCGCCTAAGACATCAATTGAGGGTTGATGAGGTTTTAATACATCCAACATTAAACGAGAAATTGTATTTGCCATAAGCTAAATTACTCAACCTTTTTTATCTTTTAGATATTTTTATTAAATTAATTATATCAAGAAAACTCTTTAAATTTTATAGTTTTCATTAGATAAGACATCCTATAAAAAACTTTTTATCACTTCTAATAAATTTTGTGGAATTTCTTCTTGCCGAATTATAAGTTTCGCTCCTTTTAAATCCCGTTTTAAGTGTCTCTTGGTTAAAATTCCAATTGATGGAGATCCAATATAATTCGCTCCTTGGATGTCTCGTGGGTTATCGCCAATTACTAGGAGTTCTTCTTTTTTAATATTTAATTTATTAAAAATATAGTTTAAATGGTCAGGATGTGGTTTTGGATTTGGTACATCGTCTCGGCCAACTATTAAATTGAAAAATTCCAAAATATTTACATTTCTAAGAGTATTTTCAGCGTTTAAGTGAGTGTTTAGAGTGTAAATAATTTGGATTATACCAATTTGATGACAATATCTTAAAACTTCTGGAATCCCTTCAACAATCTTGGCGCTTATTGCCGCTTCTGCTTCGATTTCAACAACAGATTCATCCACTAGCTTGATAATTTTATTTATATTTTCTTCTGGGACACCCATCTCTCCTAACAATTTTCTCGCAATACCAACATTTTCTAAAATGGATCTATTCATACTTAATTTTGACGCGTCTGCTCCATTTTCAATCAAAATATCAATTGTTTTTCTTCGTGCTTGAATAAAATCAATATTGAATTTCACGATAGTTCCATCCATATCCCAAGCAATGGCTTTAGTTCTTCCCATTTTAATAACTATTATGATAGTTTTTTTCTAATAACTAATAAGTTAGGGTTGTATAAATCGGACCCTTTGGAGTAAGATCTGATTTTTTTAACAGAAGTCTATCGATTATAAATTCGCCAAAATCGAGATTCTTTTGTTCTTTAATAATTCCTTTGAACGCACCGAAATTCTTATAATTGATTTTGTTAGACTTCAATCGTCCAATCGTTAAATGGGCTTTAAACTCCTTTCTTTTGTCTTTTTGAATACCTAATTCTCTTTTTAGTAGTTCTTCTAAAGAATCTTTTATCTTTTGCAATACTTGAGTGTCTCCCCTTACTTTTACCCATATCGTGCTATATCTATTAAATTGCCCAGATCCCTTTAGCCGATATTGTTTTTCGCCTTCTTTAAAATAAACATTGTTTATGTCATTTTCAATTAAGTCGTATATTTTTTTTGCTTGCGTCTCTTCGATATTTCCTAGAAATTTTACCGTTAAGTGATAATTTTCTGGTTCAACAGCTTTCATTTTTGGTTGGTGCTGTTTTAATTTCTCTACGAATTGAGATAAATTTTTGATCGTTTCTTCTACCTTCAATTCAAACGCAATGAATGCTCGAATTTTCATATTTTTTCAAACCTCCCTTTCCCAATATTTCTTAATACGAAGGTCAATTTCTTCTAAATTGCGTTTTTGTTCGGGAATTATGTGCATTTTTCCTAAATCTTTTATACTTTTTGACCTAATAATCGAAATTATATCTTGTAAAAACATAATATTCATTTTTGCCCTCGTCTCTGCATCTGCGCTGGCGTTATGAGGAACGAATAAAAAACTCAAATTCTTTTGTTCTTTTTTAATTTTTTTGAATCTCTCTAAAATTTCCGGCTCAATCGGTTCTGTTGGTCCAAAGACATCGAAAGCTAAATTTATTGATATTTCTTTTTTTTCCAATAATTCTAATAAATCATGGAAGTTGATAATTGGACCACGAGCGGTGTTAACAAGGAGGGCACCTTTTTTCATCAATTTTAGTAAATCCCGATTGATAATTCCTTCAGTTCTGTCGTTTAAAGGAATATGAATGGATACAATGTCGCAGTTTGTAAATATTTCTTCAAAGCTACTACTATATTTAAGATTAGGATATGCTCTCTCCATTTCTAGATTTTGTGAAATATCCGTATACATGATATTTACCCCCCAGTGAGATAACCTCCTCACTACTTCTTGTCCTATCTGACCTAGACCGACGATTCCTAAGAGCTTGTTGCTAATTACAGAGCAAAGACTTTGATCCAAGTCCCACTTCTCGCTAGGCGTCCAATTACCATCCCACACAAATTGATGAAGATCTATTAAATTCCTCAAATTCGCCATTATAATTGAGATTGTGAAATCCGTTACCGTCTCAAAGAGTACTCCAGGAGTATGTGTGATCAAAATTCCATCTCCTGAAACTCTACCAATGTGGTTATACCCCATTGTTGAAGTTGCAACCGCAAAAATGCTAGAATTTTCAAGTAATTCCTTTTTTACCTCGTGACTTAAATGGCACCCCAACATATCAGGTTTAAACTCGTCGATTTCCTTTTTTAATTGATGTTCTGAGGGAAATCGTCCGTCATGGACTTTTAAATTAGAAATTATATTTAATTCTGTCCATAAATCTCCTATTTTTTCCCTTAATTTATTGCTAACTTTATCATTTGATCCAATCTCTGAAGGAGAAAAAACATTTGACGCTAAAAAAATCCTTACTTTTTCGCTCATTTCGCAATTATCTCAGTATTTTTAAAAAACAAAAATCAAATTTTCTTAAATAATTTAGTCTAAATTAGATTAAAACTCTTTACAATCATCACTGCACAATTGGTCAATGAATACAATTAAAATTAAAAAAAATAGTAAAAAAAAACCTAAAATTCGTAGCCACAGCTTCTACATACGCGTTTCTTTGCGTAGAGAGGGATGTGACCCACATAAGATAAAACCTTTGTTTTATCCTCCACTTCTTTAATCGAGATTCCGCCACACATTGGACAAACAACTCGTTCGTCTGCAGCGAATCCTCCTGCTCCAATTTCAGGAGGTTTTAACTCTGCTAATTCTGCTGAAACTTCCTCGAGTTTCGCTTTAGCATCTACTAACTGCTGTTCTTTTTCTGCACATGCTGTGGTTAGCTGTTCTATAGAAGCATCTTTCTCAGCTATTGCATTTGCTAATTCCTCTAGTTGAGCTTGTGATGCCGAAGATTCGCTAACCTTACCACGAAGCTCTTCAAGTTCTGCGTCTTTTCCAGCAGTTGAACTCTCCAATTGTGCTTTTAAATCGGCAATTTGGGTATCTTTTGCAGCAACCATACTCTCTAAGTCAGCAGTCGCTCCAGAAGATGCAGCTAATTTTCCTTCCATCTCAGAAACTTTCGCGTTAGCGTCGCTAAGTTGGCCTTCTAATTCGGCAGCTCTGCTATTCACTTCTTCTAATTCCGTCAATTTTGCTTCAGTGTCGGATATAAGAGAGCCTAATTTCTGCTCTAGTGTCGCTAGACTTTGTCTTGTTGTGTTTAGTTCGCTTTCTGTCTGAGCCAATTTACCCTCTGTAGCAGTTAAATTCGCTTGGGTGTCATCCAATGATTTATTGGTATTCTGAAGTTGTGATTTTGTCGTCGCCAATTGCTGCTCTAAGTCGTTGACTTTAGCCCGAAGACCTAAAAGAGCAGATCCAACAACTTTATGTGTTTTATCTGGCTTAGCTTCAATAGCTGACCAATCTATACTCATCGTTTTTTCACACTTTCTTTATCAATATTGATTAGATTATATCTAGTATAAGATTATTAAGTAATTTAAATCTAGACTTCTTATTTAAAATTTTTAAAAATAATATATAACGCCTAAAAATTTTTAAGAAGAAAAAAAGGATTAATATAGATATGGAACAATCAGAAGGAAAAAAGGCTCAAATTGTCTCTACTTCTGGAGTTTTAAAAGATAAAGCGTCAATATTTGTGTTCATTGAATTCTTTTTCGCCGCATTAATATTGATTTTCTTGAATTTATGGTTTATACAATATCTAATATCCGGAGTCTGGTATATTTGGTTGGTAGTTCCGTTATCCATTTATGGATGTCTATATCTCTTCACATTTTCAGTAGCTTTTATTAGTTTTTTCCTTATTAAAATTGTGAATAGAATCTTTCCTCCACGCGAAGGCGAATTTGAGCGAAATAGCAAAGACTGGAAATTTTGGAGGTATAGATATTGGATAACGCTTCTTCCTTTATGGTGTGTAAGAGCGCTTCCATTGCCTTGGATGGATATCGCAATATATCGCCTTTTTGGAGTGAAATTAGGGAGAAATGTATGTATATACGATGGGTGGGTGGATTCAGAGTTTATATCTATTGGAGACCACACAATGACTTCACTCAACACCATGATTCACTCTCATTTAATTTATAACGATAAGCTAATAATTCGAAAAGTAGAAATTGGTAAAAATTGTATAATAGGCCCACAAACAGTTATTTCACCAGGAACAATTATAGAAGAAGAAGCAATACTGGGTGCAAACAGCGTTACTCTGGTCGGTCAAGTCTTAGAAGGCGGTAAAATACACATTGGAATTCCAGTCTCTAAAAGCTTTCCCATTTCTAGTATCGAGGAATCTGAAGAAAAATTATTGCGGCTTGGAAAAGAGAAATACGTAAAAAAGAAAGGAGATACTTCCAAGGAGGTGAAAAAAGAATGAGTGGACCAGCGAGCATGAAATTAGCTTCACCAACTCCTGTTGACGCTAAAATTAGAAAGAGATACCTTTTACTTTATCTGCTAATTATTTTCATAAGCTTCATTCCTTTAACGATATTCGAGTATTATTACTATCAATGGTTTTGGGTATCTAGCTTGTTCTGGCTGTTTTGGCTCCTCCTTCCTCTCAATATTCTTATAGCAATCTATCTGTTATTGTTTTGTTCTATAATTATCTCAAGGATCATTCTCTCAATCGTTAATCTGATACATAAACCTAAAGAAGGTATTTTTAAACGAGATATTGCCGATAAGGATTTTAAGTACTGGAACATCCGCAATCTGATTAAAAAATGGCCTATGTTCGTAGCTTTTACAAACCCGCTCCCGTGGTTAAAAAATCGTTTCGTTTTAAGATGTTTTGGTGTAAAAATTGGCAAACATTCTGCTTGTGATCAGGCATGGATATCGTCTGAATTCGTTTCAATAGGTAAAAATGTCATATGTGGGATTAGTAGCGCCATCTTGTCTTATGGTATTGAGCAAGATAAGTTTTATATTCAAAAGATAATCGTTGGAGATAACGTTTTAATGGGCTCCAAAGTTGTTCTAATGCCCGGTACTAAAATTGGGGAGAACACTAATGTATTTGCCCACACCTACACTTTATCTGGGCAGATATTGGAAGCCAATAGCAATTATAGGGGGCATCCCGCGAAATCCATTGAAGATTCTGAGTTGAAATAGCTGGTTTAAATTGAACATGTCTAATGTGGATTCAAAATTATTTAATTTGATATTAATTAGATACAACGAGATTTGGCTCAAGTCGAAAAAGGTTAAAAGTCGTTTGATCAAAACTCTTACTAAGAACATCGTATTTTCGTTGAATAAAAATCAAATTACTTTCCATAAGTACCAATTTTCCAAAGATTTTACGCGAATACTCTTCTTTCTTAAAAATGAAGATATTGAAAGAGCAGTTGAGGTTTTAAAAAATATTTTTGGGATTCATTCAGTAAGTCCAGGATTTCGAACATCATCTCAACTCGAAAATATAGCAAATAAGGCGTTAGAATTAGGGGAAGAAATCCTTGAACCAAACGATTCTTTTGCAATAAGAGCTAGAAGATCTGGCAAACACGATTTTTCGTCCCAAGATGTAGCTAACCAAGTTGGAAAAGCATTTTTAGATCGATTAACTGAATTGAACTTACAAGTAAATTTATCCAGTCCAAAGAAAAAGGTTTTCATAGAAGTTAGGGAAGATTTTACTTATTTATTTACGAAAAATATAAATTCTAACTGGGGGGGTCTCCCAATAGAAGAAAATAAACATATTTTAAGCATAAATATTGGAAGAACTACTGATATATTATCTACATTCTTGCTTATGAGGCGAGGCTGTAAAATTCATGGCGTCATATTCGATTTGTTGGAATCTACAGATATAAACAGATTGAGTTTAAGCATAGGTAAAGTGCTGAGCAAATATTATAATAGTAAATCCCTGATATTTCACATAATTGATTTTCACGCCATCCTTAAAGAAATTTTTAGCGATATCGTAGAAAAAGAATATTATTGTTCCCTTTGTAATATAATACGGTTCAAATTTATTTCTACCCTTTTGTCCGAAAGCGAACATCTTAAAAAATATTCAATTCGTGGGATAACAAGCGGAGCAAATTTAGCAAATATAGGATGCTGTCCTAATTCAATTGATTTAGATTTAATTTCCACAAGTACTAAATATTTTTCACCCCCGATTTTCACCCCCTGTATCGGTCTTAATTCGGAGGATATTTTTGAAAAACTGAAAAAGATTTCTCCCGAAATAGAAGAACGAAGTTATTGCCCATTCTGTCCAGAAAATCAAAAATATACTTATAAGTCGATAAAAAATCTCATCAAATCCATTAATTTAGAAGAGATAATAAAAAAGAGCCTAAAAGAAATCAAAACAATAAATGTCTTTCTTTAACTATTAATCGAAAGATATCGAATTTTCATTTCATAATGAAGAGGTTTAAAAGTCCTAAACAATTTTAACAGTTTAAGTATGGCTACTGTTAAACTTCATTTACTGAATGTATTTTATTTAAAAATCAAAGAGAATGTTCTCGATTACGAAGCAAAAAATATAAAGGAACTTATTTCTAATTTTGTATCTGAATATAAAGAAAAAATAGGAGAAGAATTCTTAAATAAAAAAAGGAATTTTCTTAGCAAACAAATCCTAATACTAGTAAATGGAAGAAATATAAAGTTCTTAAACGGAAAAAAGACCGATTTGAAAGATGGCGATAAGGTCTATATCTCGATTCCAGTTTCTGGTGGTTAAAACAAATTTATAAGAACTTTTATATATACGCTTGTGCAATATATTCATTACTAAAATAAAATTAGAAAAATTATTTTTCTCCTTTTGATTAACCATGCCACGAAAATCTATTAAGTTTTTAGGCTTAGATGATGCAGGTAAGACATCGATAATTCTCGCAATCAAAGAGAAATTTGGTTATATAGAAAAAGTAGAAAAACTAAAGCCTACTAAATTAGTTGAACGAGATGTTTTTCAGTTTTTGAACCTAGAAATTATCCGACACGACTTTGGAGGGCAGGAACAGTATCGAGACGACTATTTAAGAAATCCTCATAAGTACTTGGCTAATACCGATATAGTATATTACGTTATTGATGTTCAAAATAACGATAGATACACAGAATCGACAGAATACCTCGATAGTCTTCTATTATATTATAAAGAGGTACGAGAATATATTCCCGTTATGATTCTCTTACATAAATTCGATCCAAAACTTAAAGAAGATCGAGACCTAAATAAAAGAGTTCTGCTGTTAAAACAATCTCTGCTAAAATATAAGGAATTCCAAATTTATTTCTTTGAAACGTCAATTTTTGATATAAAAGCCATTATGGACGCGTTTTCGACAGGATTATCGTTTCTATATGAAAACATAGAAATGCTGTACAATTACTTCGAAGATGTCTCCAAAAATTTTAACTTAGTGTTCATATCTCTATTAGATTCAGCAGGTATAACAATTGGAGAATATTATACAGCGTTAAGATTAATTGATAAACTAAAGATATATAATCTTTATCTCGAGGTTCTGAAAAAAGTACAATCAGAAAATAAAGAATTGTACGAATTTTCTGATAAATTTACTAACGGTAAGCGATTTTCAGGAGTTATAGAAGTTTTAAATTTAAGTGGATTTGATTTTTACTTGTTATTGATTATTGAAGAGCAAGAGGATTTAGAAAAAACTATTGGCGCCCTCGATATGATAGAGGCCGAAAAATCAAGAATGGAAACGATAATATCCCAAATTATATCCTAAACTCGTTTTATTTCAATTCCTTATTTTTCATAAATTTTTCTAGTTCTTTTTTGTTAGGACTTTTTCCACTATTCAATCTATAAGCGGCAGCGTAGGTACTAAATTCTCCACATTCTTTTAAAATATTTAATAAATTTTCGCGATTCTTCTGTTGGTATAATGTAAAAAGCTTATTTTTATCCTCAACTATTGAATATAGTTTCGCTAAAAACGCCGCTGCAAATGTATCTCCTGCACCAGTTTGATCCAATACTTTAACTGGAACTATTGGAATATCCAAACTTATATCGTTATCTGCCCTTATGAAAGAACCTTTTCGGCCAAAAGTATAAATTCTAATGTAGGAGTGATTATGTAGATCTTTGTCAATTTCCGTAATCATTTCTTTAATTGCTTGAATATCGTTTGAATCTTTAATTTCTTTCTTAAAAATTTCTAAAAGATCTTTTAAATTGGAAAATAAGATGTCCATTTTGAACTTAGATAAATCCTTTAACTCTGAATATAATTTTACTTTTTGCAATTCTATAGAAAAGGCACTAATTATTTCGATTTTTTCGACCAAATGGACAATTTTTCTAAATTTTTCAGCAATTGGTGTAAAAAAGATTATTTTTACTCCTTGAAAAACTTCATTTGAAATGGTAATATTGTCAAAATTCATTTCTCGCTTGAAATTCGGTGCGACTAATATTTTAGTAATTGGTGGATCATCTATTATGGTACTAATTGGCGTTGGTTTATCTAACAGATATATTGAACTTACATCAATACCTAAATCTTGTAATTCCGATACCATCCAACTAGCGTTTGATCCAATAACTGTGAGTAGTTTTACGGGAATACCCAAATTAACTAGCAATTCCGCTGAGTTATTACCGTTACCTCCTCTTTTTATGAATGAAGAGCTTTCGATTTTTTTGTGATAATCTAAAATAGTTTCCTGTAAGATATTTTTTAAATCGTCTTTTGATTGAAAATCGCTGTTTTGGGAAAAATCCATTAATTTCTTTGAAGAATTTTCGATTAAGTCACTAAAAAAAGAGTTCTTATAGTATAAATCTATATGGCATTCCCCTACAATTAAGACTTTATTTCCGCCATTCATAATAATCAGAAATTCTTTTACATAAAATCATAGAAAACGCAGCTGGAGGGATTTGAACCCCCGAGCGCTTACGCGCACTGGCTCTCGAGGCCAGCGTCTTACCACTAGGCTACAGCTGCACTTACACAAAGTTATTTATAATTTAAATTTTTTATTACTCATTAGCCAATATTATTTTAATTACTCAAAGTTTTGGGGTTGACTTATGTCCAAGAACTTCCCTCTTTACTCGCAATTACCCAACGCGTGTGGCTTAGCTACATTCTTGATGTTCGTCAATCCAGATAAAAACATTAAAGTGAAAGACTTTTTAGACCAATTCTATCCGAAGGTTAAAGATTTCTACGCTATCGACCAGGAGAAAAAAGAATTCCAATGGGCTTATGTGCTCGATTATTTATTGTTGAAATCAATCGGAAATAATAAATTTAGCAGATATCTTTCAGAGAAGATCCCTGAGATGTTTGAGAATTATAAATTATTAATGCACTTTGAACTTGAGAAAAATAAAAACAGGAATTTCGATCCAGACGATAAAATAATAAATCACATGTACAATTCTTTTTTTGAATCGGATCTCTTGCATCCCTTTATATTAAGGAATCACCTTATCTCGTTAAAGTGGGAATACGAATTAAAATTGCTTTTTTTCCTATTTGGAGGTGAATTTATCCCTCAAATATCGATAGACGGTACCGGCTCTTTCTTCTTCTCAAGACAAGATACGAGAGACCTGGATAGCGAAAAATTTTTGAAAAAATTTAACTTACTTAAGGAATACACCACAGAAGGCCAGGATTCTTGCGTAGCTATTAACACGCGGCAACATTGGCTCGTGTTAGAGTCCGTGTATAAAGAGGGTAATAACTATTTTATGAAAATTCTTGATCCCGCGAGAAAAACACCTTCGAAAATAAAAATTACTAAAAGGAAATTCTCAGAAAAAGTGCGATTCTATCTTTTTAAATACGATTTAAATAATGCTTTCATTTTATCCGAAGAAGTAAAGCAATTTCTCGGCGAGGAAATAGAACGAGATAAAAAAAATTTATATAATTTCTTCACCGAATTAGAAGTTTTTTTCAAAAAAAGCATCGAACAAAAGGAAAAAGAAGTAATTCAAACTAGAATTTCGCCCGAAACCGAGCAAAAACTCGCGAAAGATTTATTTGAAGGTGATCTTGAATCTTACTTTTATGAAAATGAATCAGAAGAAGAGCAACTTTTAAAAGAATCCGATAGAGAATACATTGATACGGAAGAAAAACTTTTAGAAGCTCAAGAAATTGCAGAACTTATTTCATCCGAACGCTTTGATGTAGACGGCTTAGATTTTGGCGAAGATATACTGAGTGGAGAAGACGAAATCAAACATTTATTGAAAAAAGCAATAGGCAAAACTTCAAAAGAAGAATTCGTTGATAAAATTAAATTCTTTTTTAAAAAAAGGGAATATTCCGATTAGAAAACTTATAAAGGAGCATAGACTTTAATTTTTGGGGTCTTCATTTTTAATTCGATAAGCCCCTCTTCCTGATATTTTTCTAATAATTTTCTAGCAGTCGATACTCGAATATCCCACTTAGAAGAAATTGCAGTAGGCGTGATTGTCTTAAGTCCTTTAATTTCTTCTTTAATTTGGGCCTCCAAACTCGAAGGGATAAACGCGTCTCTTTTAATAATATTGATCTGCTTTACACGACCATATTTCCTACCCATTTTTATGGTCTTTTTTACGACGCTTAACTTTTCTTCTTTTTCAGACATTAATAGGTCTCTTTACGAGCTAATTTTTTATTTTTTTTATTTTAACTAATGAAAGTATGAATTTTAAAACGATAAAAAAAATATAAAATTTATTCTTTTTATTATTTCACTAAGCGTTTTTATTGTGATTAACTACCGTGAAAGAATTTCGTTTTAACATTAATACTATTAGACCTGAAGAATCATTTCGAGATGTTTTTGAATATTTCAACGATGAACAAGCGTTCAAATATAGTACCTCAAAAAGTATGATGAAAACGCAAGAAACAATCACCCTTAGAGCGCTTGAAATATTAAATATTAAAAAGAACGAAAGGATTCTCGATGCGGGTTGCGGATGCGGTTTTTCTTCGATTGTATTAAAACAATTAGGATTCAATGTTGTATCGTTTGATATAGTAAAAAGACTCTTATACATTTATCAAAATCCCGAACTTAATCCTATTCTTGCAGACATGAGCTTTCCACCCTTTAAGGAGTCGATTTTTTCAGCCATTATTTCTATTTCCGCGCTACAGTGGATTTATAGAGAGTTAAATAATCCTGTCATGGAGGAAAATTTAATAAGATTAATGGAAGCTTTTTATGGCATTTTAAAACCACAAGGGAAAATTGTGTTTCAATTTTACCCAAAAAACGATCAAATAATGGATAGAATTGGCTCAATATTTAAGAGAAGTAATCTCTTTTCTGGAAAATACATCATTGATAATATTAAAAATCCAAAGAAACGAAAAATATTTTTATTCCTTTCAAAAATAAATAAAAAATAAACCCAATTGATTTCTCACTATTTTAATTTTTATTTTTTAGCGAAAAAATCACGATTCGGAATAGTATAAAATTAATATTTTTTGTCATAAAAATTTTTATAATGATTTTCGTATTATAAATGTTAATAATCTTATTATCTAATAATAGAAAAAATAAATGAATTAAAATGAATATAAAGAAGAAATCTCTCGTATTTTTTATAATTTTACTAACTTCCATGTTTCTAATACCAATAATTAATATTCCAATCAACCTTAACAACGAAAATATTATCAATGAAGAAGAAAATAACATTTTAGATACTCCCCCATCAACATCTATGCTGGATTGGTTGCTTGATGATATTGTGGATGTCCTATATCACGATTACGAATACGATCTTAGCGATTGGTGGAATAAAACCTATAGATACCGGATTGGAATTGAAATTGAGAATTCAACTATTGATAGATACCAACCCGTCGATATATTTTTGACCTTTAGAGAAAATGAGCATTATATCAGTTCTGCTAGATTAGTAAGATTTAATTACTCTGGACACAACGATTGGAAAGTTATACCAAGTCAATTATGGAACATCACATACTGGAATCCTCCGACGAATTCTTATGTCAAATGGTGTTCGCTAACCTTCATGGCCAATGTATCTTCGTCCTCAAATCGGACCTATTTCCTATATTTCAACGAAAATTTGGATGGTATTGAGACTCCAGACTACAATACCGGTTTCTCAAGTTCTCGGACTGGAGATAAAGTTACGGTTGACATCGATCCTCCTTCCTCGGATGCTTCGAGCTATAACATTGAATTTGAAGAGGGCGCAGGCTATCATACACTAGAATTAAATAACGATAATGTCCACTCAAATGCTTCTCTTCGGCCTGAAAAAAATTCTGCCCAGTTGGCTTTTCTAGGTCATTTTGACGAAGGATCGGGAAGGCAAACATGGGATTATTCAGGAAAAATTGATGCATCTACTCCTATGAATTTGTGGGACGGAGTATCATTTTCAACGGGTATCAAAAAATTCGGAGACAGTTGCTTATACTTTGATGGACATGGTATTGCTCAATTTCCAAACGGATATATTTTAGGAGATCCTGGAGCGGATACTTCCGTTGGTCCTTTCAGCGATCAGGGAAGTTACGATTGGACGATCACTGCGTGGCTTTATCCAACCGCTTATAACGATGCTGCCTGGTCGAATCATGCAACAAGGAATTGTTGGCTTTCGAAAGCAGCAGATGATGCAAACGACAATATTGAGATAGGAATTAATTATAACGCGGGTCAAGATGCCTATTTTACTCATTTGTACCTTCAAACTGATAGCGGTAATACACAAAGAGATTTTGTAGCAGCGGGAGCAAATATAAAACTTAATACTTGGAACTTTGTTGCGCTTACATACGATGGTCTCGCTGGTACTGTTAGGACTTTTGTAGATAATGGAGAAGTGTCTAGTGGAGTGTGGGTGGAGTATGCAGGCGTGTGGGGAGGAGAAATGAATACAGACGCCCCTCAGTCGAATTTTAGTCTAGGAGCAACTCAACACGGAAGTTCCCCCGATCCTCCGGGAGAAGTGAGAATCAATAATGTTAATTACACGGGATACATGGATGAGGTCGTTATTTACAATACTTCGCTTTCAGACGAAGAAATTGTGAATAATAAGGATAACACTTACATCGCAACTATTGAAGACATAACAGAATTAGCGAATGGGCAAGTTATGGCGAAGTACGAAGTGAATTGGACGCAAACTTGGGACATGCATATTTCTGATGTTATTTCTTTTTATTACGACTATAGTCTTTGGAACATTAAGCGAACTATATATTTTGAATCGAATTATGTTGGTGCGTATACCAATTCTTATGTAGCAAATGGGCAATATAATCTATCAAATTTGGATAATTGGAATAATATGGATGCTATAACTGATAATATTTACACAGAGAATATCCCAAGCATAGAAGGATCTCCGATTTATGAGGTTGAGAATTACACTATCATGCACGACGAGGATGGAATTAATGTTACCGTCGGCATTTTTATAGCTGATTTTGACAAATCTGAAGGATCAATGGTGTTCGGGGATGTAAACGGGACTGTGACATATGTAGATAGTACTGAACACTTGTTTTCGTATATTCCGGAATTCCCAGGCGATTTCGATAATTCTGGGGGGGGATCGACGAATTATGTGTGTATTGATCTTTGGGAATACGCAAACCTTACAACTGGTAACTTACCACATTCTGCTATTGTAGGACTATTCAATCACACTCAAAGATCGCTACAAACGCCTATTAATATTCATGTTTTTACCACAGACAATTTCTTCTATAATTTACTTGTAAATGTCACCGACATAGATGGAAATGCTGTCCCTGGCGCTACTGTTACCGTTTGGAATTCAACTAACGATAAAATCCGAGAAAACGAAACTGATTCGACTGGCACCTTTACTTTTTCTAGATTGGTTAATGATACTTATACAATTAACGCTTCATATTCCAAATATGGTAAAGGACCTTTAACGATTACTTCACCAAAAAATGTTATTCTAAACGACACTTATGTTAATGCAGCTGGATTGAATATAACGAAATTTGAAAATGTAAATTTAACAAGCATAACCCTAACTTGTCAAAGAGAAGATAATGATGTTCTTTACGAATTTCTTGAGAACGCAAATGTAACATTTCACTATAATGTAAGCAATACATTTGAGACAATCGGTACCGAACTTACTGTTGGAGGGAAAGCGACTTTTATTTGGCAAAATTTCACCGATCAATCGGAAGGAACTGTAATTTTTGATGTATTTTATTTAGGAGATTGGCGTAATTTAAAAACAGTTGGAGATATTGATCCAGATGCTC
>Ga0209427_10005351_pt1 | contig 14733 bp, 17 predicted proteins | sample DeeMarSWOR136_30_FD_187465 | JGI IMG/M metagenome (GOLD analysis project Ga0209427, IMG submission 187465) | Marine sediment microbial communities from White Oak River estuary, North Carolina - WOR-1-36_30 (SPAdes) (version 2) | ecosystem: Environmental > Aquatic > Marine > Intertidal zone >...
TATACCTCAGGTGAGCGTTTATTTGGATAACCGGCCTGGTTCTTTATCTGAAGCGATGGCTCAACTAGATAGGAATCAGATTCAGATTTTTGCCTTGTCCATCGCGGATGCTGGCGAGTTTGGGCTAGTTAGGATGATAACGGAAGACCCTGAAAAATCCACAATAGTTCTGGAGGATGTGGGTTATAACCTTGCGAAGTCGAGGAAAAACACGCAGGTAACCGCAGTTTTTATGGGCGATGAAGATAAAATCTCTAAGATAACAAAGATACTCGCTGATGGCAACATAAATATTGAATATGCTTATTCATCAGCTTTGCACATAAACGGCAAAATCGCTTTGATACTGCGAGCCAAAGAAATCGAAAACGCTGAGAAAATTCTAGAAGAAAATGGCATCAATGTTCTGACGCTAGGAGATATCAAAAAATACTTTCGGTAATTTCGTCCTTCTGACTCGGTGCTACGCCTTTAATATTGCTCGAAACAGGACAAACTCCCTACATAAATAACATGTTTTTTAAGCATTTAGATTTAAACAGAGTTTTCGGGGTTAAACCAATCGCCTACAAAATCTATGACTCTGGCCTCTTTCAGTAACCCACCTGTAAAAGGTATTTAACTTTGTGTAAGTGGTAATGTACTTACTGCTTTAGCTAGTTTACAGGGGAACTTGATTGGTGTGCCCGATTTTTTTGCAGTGATACTAGCCTCTTTCTGCGAAACTTGCTAATACTCTGTGAGTTTTAGGCCTTGTCAATCCCGATTTTTTCGAATGCATTTCCGCAAGTATCTTCCATCGTGAAAAAAATTAGTACTTCAATGGCTCTGCAATAAGTTCTTTCTAATCAATCCTGACAGTCAATCAACCCTAATCTATGGAACAAACTCACTCTATGGGCGTGGGCGAATACCGCACAAGATAACCCTTAGTAACCTTCGGCTTCATAGGATTCCAACCTTTTAACCGCTGTTTAATCTCCTCATCCGTTAGATCAACTCTCAACACTCGCTCAGCGATGTCTATCGAAATCATGTCACCATCACGCAATACAGCAATCGGACCACCCTTAGCAGCTTCAGGCTCAACATGTCCGATGCAGGGTCCCCTTGTGGCTCCTGAAAATCTGCCGTCAGTCACCAAAGCTACAGAATCGCTTAAGCCCATACCTGTAATCGTAGCCGTTGGCACCAGCATCTCGGGCATTCCTGGTCCACCTACAGGTCCCTCGTAACGGATAACTATGACGTCACCTGGTTGAACCAAGCGTTTTTTCATGGCTTCTACAGAGGCTTTCTCTGAATCGAATACTCTTGCTGGACCAGTATGCTTAAGCATCCTAGGAGAGACCGCTATAGTCTTAACCACTGCTCCTTTTGGAGCAAGGTTACCTGACAAGATAGCTATTCCCCCACCTTCGTGAACAGGATTAGCTAATGGGCGAATCACGTCGACGTTTAACACCTTTGCATCAACCAGGTTCTCGCGAAGAGTACAGCCAGAAACCGTGAACGCGTCTTGGTGAAGCAGGGGCGAAAGCTCCTTCATCAAAGCCGGCAAACCTCCAGCGTTGTCCAAATCCTCCATGTCATAGGGTCCACTGGGTACCATGCTGCACAAATGCGGAATTCGCCTGCTTATCTCGTCAAAAACATGTAGAGGTAGAGAAATTCTCGCTTCTCGGGCTATGGCGGAAAGATGAAGAACCGAGTTTGTGGAGCCTCCAAGCGCCATATCCACTGCCAAGGCATTCTCAAAAGCTTCCCGCTTTAAGATCCGCGAGGGTCTAAAGTCTTTATAGGTGAGCTCAACGATCTTCTCTCCGGTTTTCTTAGCTATTCTCAGCTTCGAAGCGTTTGTGGCTAAGGCTGTGGCGCAGTACGGTAAAGACATCCCTAGCGCTTCGGTTAGGCAAGCCATTGTGTTGGCTGTGAACATACCGTTGCACGAGCCGCAGCCTGGACACGCCACATTCTCCAGCTGAGCAAGCTCTTCAGGCGTCATTTTTTCTGCGAAGACTTTTCCCATGCCTTCAAAAACATTGCTTACGCCGACTTTTTCGCCATGAAACTTGCCAGACGACATTGCGCCGCCAGTAACCGAGATTGCAGGAACATCCAAGCGCGCAGCAGCCATGAGCATTCCTGGCGTGACTTTGTCGCAGTTGCTAATTAGGACTACACCGTCTAAGCGGTGCGCTTGCACCATGACTTCCACAGAATCGGCGATCAGCTCGCGTGAAGGCAACGAGTAGCGCATTCCTCGGTGTCCCATAGCTAGGCCGTCGCAAACCGCAATGGTGTTAAATTCGAAGGGCATTCCACCAGCTTCTTCGATCCCTGCTTTAACGGCTTCACCGATTTTCTTCAAGTGTACGTGACCTGGAACGATAGTAGTAAAGCTGTTCGCCACACCAATGAACGGCTTTGCTATGTCCTTGTCGGTTAGTCCTAGCGCTTTCAAGAGTGCCCTTTGAGGCGCTCTTTCAATTCCATGTTTCATTTCATCGCTTCTCATACGATTTCACCTTTAGCAAATGTTTACAAAAAATAATCTGTTCGGTGAGATTTAAGTCGTTTCCGTCTTATTTAGCGCGACTGTTATACGAGTATTCTCGTATAACCTCTAAAGAAAGCACAAGTAATTTGCAGTTGCGTTTTCAATTTTACCCTTATACTCTGAAAAGAAAGGATTTTGAATTTGCCAAAAAGAATGAGAAACGTACTATTATCCCTCTGCAAGCAAAGTTCATTATGTGCTAGAAAAATTAATGTGAAACTTGAGAAAAAATGGAAAATGTCACAGCAGTGAATGCTCTGCTCGCTTCATGGAGGCGTTATTTTTATAGCCGCAGTAGGACATTGCATCTCGCAGGCTAGGCATTGTATACAGTCGGGCTCTCGGACAGGGTCGGATTTCTTATCAGAAGTTGGATGTCCCGGTGCGTCTACCAAGTCATATAACGATACAGGACAAACGTCTACACAAACACCATCTCCAGTGCACACGTCCCAGTCAACCGCAACATTGGTTCCATGTATTCCCAGCTTCTTTGGAGGATCCACTGGCCCCCAGACCTTATGTCCGTTGTGTTCACTGACAACTTGGCGGTTCTTCTGAAAATCAGGATCTATTGGCAAAACTTTCACCTATCAATAATCCGTGAGGACAGCCAAATATTAGGCTTTCTGCTCAACATGTTGCGCGCTATCCAAAACATATTTCGGTGATCCGAGATAATTCTATGCTGGTTTACATGGCTAGATATTATTTGCCACAGGGCATGCGATATGCAACTCTAGAAGAGCGAAAACAGTTTTACAGTGAAGAGTTCAGTCTCGTAAAAGTGCAGGATTGGCTTAAACAGCACAGAGGCAAAGTCAATTTTGCAGTCGTCATTGGCAGACATACAAAGATTTACCCAGAAAAATATAGGGAAGACATAGGCACCACAATAATAATAGATAATATCCAGAGTCTATCCGAAATGCGCGATTACCTGACCGAGTTTCTTCCTGAGGCCGTGTACTACGACCGAAACGTTTACGACAGAAAAGCCCGCAAAATAGGGCAAGAACTTGCTTTTGACCTTGATCCTGAAAACATAACCTGCCCTATACATGGCACGCTCGCAGACAAAATGCGGCAACATCAAGGTTTGAGCTTCTGCAAGCTTGAGCTTGAAATGGCTAAAGAACAAACACTTAGCCTTTATGAGCATCTTGAAACGCAATTTTCCAGCATTAAAATAGTTTATTCTGGCAGAGGCTTTCATATTCATGTTTTCGACCTTGAAGCTTACGCATTAAATATTCAAAAAAGACGTCAGCTTGCTCGAAAAATAAAGGAAAAAGGCTTTGGGATCGACGAGTGGGTGACCGCTGGTGACACGCGTTTGATTAGGCTTCCTTACAGTCTGCACGGTCTAGTTTCACGCATAGTGATTCCCGTGGAGAAGAGCGAGCTTGACATTTTTAACCCTGTCAACGACAAAAGGTGCCTTCCAAGGATTCTTGGCAACTATACTATTTCTTGACTTCTTCGGCTTTCTTCTCTTTCTTTCCATAATAATAGTATTTTTTCTTCTTTTCCTCTTCTGCCTTCTTCGTTTCTGACATAAACAATCCCAAAAGTAATATCTCCGGAACCGACAATTAAATATTATCCAAAGCCTCCGACTTGAAGCAATTGAGGTCAGACTCGCCAGCTAAACAGTTATATTCGGGTTAAAGGAAAGGTTAGCAAGTGAGAGCATGCAGTTTTCCAAAGTTCTAGGTAAGCAAAACAAGCACAAAGTTGTTGTTTACGCCCTCAGTACTTGTGTCTGGTGCAAAATGACCAAACAATATCTGAAAGACAATGATATTGAATTCGAATACATAGATGTGGACCTGTGCGAGGAAGAAGACAAACATAAAATTCGCCAACACATCCAAAGCAAAGGTGGTCCCTTGAGCTACCCAACTACAATTGTAGATGACAACATTTTGATTACTGGTTTTCGCAAGGATCTGCTGAAGGAGGCTCTTGGAATATGACCGAAATAAATATAGATGTGATACGGAAAAGAGCAGAAGCTGACGCAAAAACCTACGGGTACCACCTAGTTCCAGACCCCGACCTTCTTCACGCCTTTCTTGAAGGGCTGAAAACGAATGAAGAACGCTATGGCTACCCCTCATGCCCGTGTAGGCTTGCGTCAGGCAAGTTTGAGTTTGACAGAGATATAATATGCCCTTGCGACTATCGAGACCCGGATGTTGCGGAGTTCGGCGCGTGCTACTGCAGGCTTTACGTGAGCAAAGATATTTACGAAGGCAAACAAGAGTTGCCCGCTGTTCCCGAACGTAGACCAATAGAAAAACAATCCAGAGCTTACACAGCTACGGTCGTGTCTAAAGAAATAAAAGAATCACCTGAAGAAAAGCATGGATTTGCAGCCAAGGAAGAAACCGAGGCAACAGAAAAAACTAAACCGAAGTTGTGGTACTGCAAACAATGCGGCTACGTGGTTTTCAGAGACGACCCACCTTACATATGCCCTATATGCAAAGCGAAAAAGGAAATGTTCGCGGAAATAAAAACGAGAATCAACTTCGTCTGATAAGCGTCTTTTTAGCTTAAAACCTCTATTTCGATTTTTTTCCAATTCTCTTTTATTCCCCGCAAAGAAGTCACGGCGCCAACTACTGTTCCGCTCAAGATTTTCTCTACAAACTCGTTAAGCGGTATTTCATTGCCGTCGACCCGAAGCCTCATAACCATAAACGTCACCTCACTTTATGTTTACATTTTCAACAGTAAAAGTTTTTGTAGAAAGAAAAACCTTTCATACTTATGGAAGGGCTAGCCTATGAAGAAACCTAAAATTTTCCTCGAACCAAAAACCCGAGCGCAAAAAATAATTGAACTTCTCGAAAAAGAGCATTCAGATGCAAAAATAGCTTTGCAATACTCGAGCCCGCTTGAACTGCTTGTTGCAACCATGCTCTCTGCCCAGAGTACCGACATAACAATAAACAAAGTAACCAAGACACTGTTCAAGAAGTACACGAAACCAGAAGACTACGCCAATGCAGACCTGAAAGAAATTGAAAAGGAAATACGTTCCACGGGATTCTACCATAATAAAGCCAAAAACCTGCGAGACTCAGCAAAAATGCTGGTGAAAAAATATCATTCCAAAGTTCCTAAGACCATGGAGGAACTAACTAAGCTCCCCGGGGTTGCGCGAAAAACCGCCAACATAGTCCTAGCAAACGCTTACGGCATCGTCGCAGGCATAGCGGTGGACACCCACGTGCGAAGGCTTGCTCAGCGACTTGGGCTCACCGAAAACAGCAACCCAGACAAAATAGAAAATGACCTCATGAGCATTTTGCCAAAAGAAAATTGGATGCGGATTACAGACCTGCTGATTTTCCATGGAAGACGTGTTTGCACCGCGAAAAAGCCCAACTGCATTGGATGCATTTTAAATGGAATCTGCCCCTCTGCTTTCGCATTTGACCAAAAACAAACCAATCGACAGAATGCCTTTTCTTTCTTCGTATAATATAGTTTTGAAATGAAAAATCAAAATAAGGTTGTAGATAGGGAACCAGACTTCATTCTACATGATACAAACATGAAGCAGTGGAATCTGAAGTACTCCTCGGACTAACGGTAATTTTCACCTTTTTCATTAGTTCTTTCCTCTCTTTCTAAACCGGAGGGAAGTGCCCTTTCCCAGTTACCATCAAAAGATTCCACTGGGTATTTTCGGTAAATTTGGTCCCATTCATTATAATTCGAATTCATAGAACCACTCACAATATTGACTAGCTTGCGGTCAAGCTAGTTTGGTGTTCGATTAAACGCATAAGAGTTATTAGTGTGAATAAAGCTTTTTGCGTGTGCAACGGTGACTTGTTGCGTGTCCTTTGAAATACAAGAATTACCTGATGTTATAAGAGTAATTGTCCTGTTGAACCTTAGTAAACGCAAGCGAGTGTCAAAATCCACTCTCATGCGTCGAATTGACAGGGTCTGTGCGAGCTATACTTGCATAGAAATGAACGAGCTTGAGAAAGCCTTGAATGAAATGGCTTCTGAAGGACTAATTTTAGAACATGACAACACTGTCCAGTTAACATCGCAAGGCAAAAGAATGGGTAAAGAATGGGAGAGCCTGCTTTTAAAAAAGGAGCCCATCATGGAAATTGTCGCTGGACTGGTTGACGGCTCAATAACTGGCTTAGTAGTGATTATTTCTGCCTTTATTGCTGCGTTGCAGCCAAATATTGCAATTTTTGCTGCTCTTTTAACGTTGAGTGCGGTTGCCATAACAAATTTTTCCAGTTTTCTCTTGGGTGGCATAACCGAAGACTTGGCTGACATTATCACATTACAGAACCTCATGAATTTCAGTTTAAGCGACATACCAGATAAGAAAGAGCGAGACAAATCCCTTCTACTAGTAAAGAAACTATTTATTTTGTTAGACAGAGAGATTCACAGGTCCAATATCTATGCTGCAATAATCTGTGGTACCACAACTTTTCTAGCAGGCATCATACCTATAAGTACATATATATACTTAGCAGATTTCTATCCACTTAACATAATCTTGTCCTTAGCTGTGGTTGCCGCTGTTGTAGGTGTCTTTTTGGTTCGCTACCGATCAAGAAAAACTCGAGTAAGCTGGAAAATAACCCTCATCGAAACTTTAACAATCATCATTGTGGCAACAATTGCATCATTAGTTTTAGGTGGAATAGCCTAAGTCTGATCTCTAGAAAAGCGTTCGTGCTCAATCATCATGCATTTATCCATAACAACTATTAATCCAGCTTTTTTAGCCGCTTCAGCCGCTTGTTCATTAACAATTCCCACCTGCATCCACACCACGTTTAGCTTTCCATAGGTTGCCTTTATCCTGATGGCTTGCTCCACGATGGGTAGCACATCTTTTGAAGGTCGAAAAATTTCAACAATTTCTATGGTTTTTTGGCTTCCAGATGGAATGTCGAGAAGAGTTTTATAGCTTTTTTCGCCGAGAATTTCATCTGCGAAGGGGTTCACAGGTATTATGCAAAAACCGTGATTTTTTAGGTATGCGCTTACTCTATGGCTGTCCTTCCCAAGCTCTCTAGATAATCCTACTACAGCAACGGTTTTGTACCTCGTCAGGATTTCCTTTATTTCATTTTGGCTCAACTGTCCCTGCTCCAAAAAGTTGAAAATCATACAACTAATGTGTTGAGCCTAGTTTTAGCTCAAAGAAGTGCTCTCTTCCGTTGCGTAAAGCAAAGATTTTGATTTTGTCTCCGACTTTCTTCTTATTTATTTCCCTAGCCAAGTCTTCGATTCGTCTGGTTTCCAAATTATCTATTTCTAAAATTATATCACCGCTAGTTATTTCAGCGCTTTCTGCAGGGCTTCCTTCAGCAACTTTTGTCACGAAGATTCCGCGATTTACTGGCAAACCGTAATAATGCGCTATCTCTTCTGTTATGCTTAAGCCCATTATGCCAAGCCAAGGTCTTCTGGCGATACCTTTGGTTACTATCCCGTTAGAACATGTTTTCGCTGAGTTGATAGGTATGGCGAAGCCTATACCTTGGGCAAAAGGTATAATCGCAGTGCTTATGGCGACGACTCTTCCTTCAAGATCAACCAATGGACCACCACTATTTCCTGGGTTGATTGAAGCATCTGTTTGAACAAGATTTTCCAAAAGGCCTCTTTGTGATTCTATGGTTCTGTTGGTTGCGCTGATTACTCCTGAGGTGACGGACGGTCCTCCAGTCAAGCCGAAGGGGTTTCCGATAGCATAGACGCTTTGTCCTACTCTTAGCTTATCTGAATTTCCGAGTTCCGCGGCTTGAAGACTAATACCGTGAACTTTTACTACTGCTATGTCATGTACTCTGCATGAACCTACTATTTTGCCCTCTAGAACTTCATTGTTCCAGAAAGTCACGTTAATTTTTTCTGCTCCACCCACTACGTGATTGTTGGTAAGGACGAGACCGTTGTCGGCGTCGATTATTGTTCCTGATCCCATTCCTGCGACTGGCACTGCCTGATAGAATATATTGTGAACAAGTTTTACGGTGCTTATGTTAACCACGCTTTTACTTACCTGTTCGATTATATCAAGAACTTTCTTTTCATCATACAGGGGCAATCTTGATTTTCGCCTCAGAATCAACTTGGTAGCGCTTTTAATAAATTTTTGACATTTTCTCAAGCTATGTTGAGTTGCAGAACGTGCAAGATTCCGCCCATTTCTTATCCATTCTTTCCCTGCATAATTCACACATCAATCCTTTTTTCCGTATTGTAATGCATGCAGCACAGAAGAGTTCTAGAATTTCCTTCTTTCTATGTGGTTCGTAAATGAGAAAACCAGTTATCTGACTTACTATTTTTTGTACTTCCGGCTGGTTTTCAAGTGCTATAATGTTTCCCCTATCTTTTGTCGTATACCTGCTTATTGCGGATTGAGATAATCCGAGGATTTCGGCGACCTGTTTTTCTTTCATTCCGTACTTTTCCAAGATGTTTCTTGCCATAAGGGCTTTTAATGCTGGTAACACTGTTTTAACTCCTACTTCGCAGGGTAATAACATGATTTTCACCAATTATTTTAATTCTGTTAGAAATGTATATAAATATGTCGCATGTCATATTTTTATGACGGGTGTCATGACGGGGGCGTCGTATAGACAAACTTTTTTCGCCCAATCTCTCACTCCTTTCCCCTGTCAGGACACTCCTCAACAAGGAGAACAATAAATGAAAGTGGCTCTCTCGGAGCAAAATGAAGAAAAGAAGCAAGATTTTTTAGAAATGCTCAGGAAGTTGGATGCGGAGTGCAGGAACTGTGCTCCTTTGAATCCTCTTGAGTGCGTAACGCGCTGTAAAGTCTGGAAGCTGAAAAACGAGCTGAGAAGAATACGCGAAACCATGAATAATCCGAACTTCATGAAAGACCTGTTCAATGTCTTGAAAAATGAAACGCGGCTGCATATTTTAAACGCAATCGTTAAAGGTCGTTATTCTATGAGCCAACTTCAGAAGGAACTGAAAAAGGCAGGTTTCTCTCATAGTCAAGACACAATCACTGAAGAATACGTCCGTCCATTAATGGCTGTCGGACTAGCTGCTCAAGCACGAGACGAATATTATGCAACAATGTTCGGGGGTAGACTAACCGAAGTGCTTGAAGGTTTTCCCGAATTCGTTGAGGTTTTGCCAGCGCATTCTGAATGTTACGAAGAAACTCTGCTAAGTGCGCTGCTGGCTGGACCTAAGACGTATCAAGAGGTTGAAGGACTTATCTCCCCAAAAGTTACCTCGCGCGTTCTGAAACGGTTGAAAACCACGGACCTAATAAAGGCTCCTGAAGAGAGAGACTACGTGTTTTTCTTCAGGTCTAAACGTGACCCGAACAAGGAGACCTTTTTCGTCACAGAGAGAAAAGTCTATGATAGTCTTCCTGAAGACGGGATTTCAGCCAAGAAATTGGCTGAAAAAACAGGGCTCTCGACAAGAAGAATCTACAAGTACCTGAGAGGGTTGAAAGGAAAAAAACTCGTGTTTACGAGGAAAACTCCAAAGTCGTATAACTTAACTGAGAAGGGCGAAAGATTAGCCTTAGTGCTAAAGGGTCTTCAAGACTTAATCGAGGAAGTCTGGAACTCAACAGAGCAGGTTGTCAGCAGAGAGAACTCCTAAGTCAAAATCCCAAGTACTTTTCAGAGAAAACTATTGTGTGCCAGTGACCCCAATATGCCTAAAGTGGATGACTTTTCAAAGAAAACGTAATCCAAAATGGTGCTGACTCTTAGCATGCTGCCTGCTATAACCTGTTCACTATTCCCCTATTCCATGTATACTTTGGTAGTTTCAGAATGAGTATTGACCCAACAGTGGGAATAATCATAGTGCCACTAAATACTGTGTTAGTGACAATAAAAAGTCAGATTCCAAAGATATGATACCTTAAATGGAAATGCCAGTAGAGAGGCTTTCAGCTTTCCAGGCATGAAGTGACTTATGCGCACTAACACAAAGACTTAGTGCTTAAAAAGAAAAAATAGTGATTAACTGGCTAGCCGCCTGGGGCACCGTGAAATGGGACATCTTCCCACAGTATTTTCCACCAATCCGCTTCCGTTATGGTTTCTCCGTGAACAATTATCTCCAAAACCTGTTTTAACAACGCGTGATGTCTCCGTTCATCAGCCAAAATTGATTCCAAAAGAAACTGCACTTTCGTATTTTTGATTTCGGGTATGATTTTTTCCAGCTTTTTGATGAGATCCGCTTCCATCTTGATATGCTTCTCAACTAAGGCTCTTTGTTCATCAAGGTTTTCCTGTTTCAATGCCTGCGAAACGTTCGTCAAGAGCGCAATCGCAGCCGAATAAAGCTCGGCATGCTTGATGGAGTCTAAGGATATTCCTTTTAAAACACCTCTGACAGGCGGGTTTTTGATGTTCACTATACCCTTATTCAGTGAATCCACAATTTCTTTCTCGATGGCTATTTGACGCCGAATGAAATCAACTGCCTCATTGCTTGAACTCAAGTTGTTTTTCTCCTCTCTCCTAAAACATGTTAAGCTTGGCGCATAAGGCTTTCGGAAACGCGCTTCCCCAAATCTCTACACATAATGAGCGTCTTCTCATCAGGCACATACTTTGCTAACAAAGGCGGTTCAGTAACCTGCATTTCAAACTTGTTTTTCATAATTTCAAGAAGAAGTTTCGGTGCTTCCCCGCTCCAACCATAAGAACCGAAAGCGACGCCTATTTTCCCTTTAAGGTTTATTTGGTTCGCGGCTGCCTCTTCAAAGAGTTTTTTCATGTCCATCGGAATTTTTTGATTGTAGGTCGGGGTGCCTATGAGAAGAGCGTCGAACCCAGATAGGGCTTCCGGGTCAACATGGTATCTTAGCTCAACGTCCATATTGCTAACGCTTTGGGCGCCTTCAACCACAGCTAATGCCATCTTCTCCGTGTTTCCGCTTCGACTATAATAAAGAACAAGAATTTTTGGCACCAATTCACCTTGAACTATTATTTTGAAAATTAATCATATGAACCTTCCGCAAACCGCAACTAAGCGCGCATTTCCACTCAATTTATTTCACTCGCAGGTATCAAACCAAGATAGTAAAGATGTTTTTCCCTCCGAACCCTCTTGCCCTTTGTGAAAGATACCGGATAGTGGAAACCAGACTGTAATAAACTAGCGAGTGAAATTCACCATTTTCGCCACATGAATCCACCTTCTGTGGAAGGTCGAACAAAAACTGCTCATCATTCTCTCTTTTAACAAAATGTTTAGCAAGAACATCAGTATCAATTGATGTAATTACTGCCTTGAAACCGAGACTAATAAATCTGCGTGCAAGAACATATGTATTCTTTTTCCAAAATGGAAAAATCCCTTTCATACCCATTTTCGCCAATATCCGCTCACGATATTTCCTCATACCTTTCAGAAAAATATCGCCAAACACAACAGAAAAAATACTTTTATCTCGTTGCCTTTTAAGTGCTTTAAGCAGCGCGTTTTAATATTTTTCGTCCGAAGCACATTTTGAAACAAACGTTTCTCCGAGAGGAAACCCCAAAGCGTTCGCTGTTGTTCAAGCAAAACACACCTTACGCCATGAATGCTTGTCTTATTTTGTTTAGGGTAATATTCGTTAGCAGTTCCCTAACCTAGTATTTTCCTGATTCTAGAATCTCGTGAAGCGCGAGAGCATTGTCTTTGCATTCGCTCCAACCAACTACCACTTTTTCTCTCATTAACTATCTTCTGCAGCTAAATTATATTGGACTTAAGCGATACTGCAATTCATAAATTAGTTTAAATATTTCAGAAAATCCACTTATAGCTAATGGTAAAAAAGATGAAAGTGCTCCTCATTAATCCGCCACAACTGTTTTATCCAGGCTCGGACCCTCCTGCGGGGAATCTTCCTCTGGGCTTGATGTACATTGCTGCTGTGCTGGAAAATGCAGGGTATGAAACGGAAATACTGGATGCGTTCATGACTGCTTCTTTGTTCCTAAAGGTTGGAGACACGCTTCAAGTAGGTATGCCTTATGGAAAGATAAGGGCGGAAATACAACGAAGAAAACCAGATATCGTGGGTATAGCAGTTCCTTTCACGTGTCAGGTGGAGAACGCAATTAGAGTGAGTAACATCACCAAAGAGGTAAACCCAAAAATTTTAACAGTTGCTGGCGGCCCGCACGTTACTGTTGTTCCCGTGGAGTTCTTAGAAGAGGCTAAAAACATCGATATAGCTGTAATTGGCGAAGGAGAATCCATAATGGTGGACATAGCCAAATTCTTAGAGAGAAAAAAGAAAATAAGCGATGTGCAGGGAATCGCCTACCGCCAGGATGACGGAGTAATAAAACAGAACCGACTGAGGCCATTCATTAAAGATTTGGATGAGCTACCTTATCCTGCCTACCATTTAGTAGACATGGAACAGTACCTTAGCCCCAGAAAGATAGAGTATCGCAGCTTTAAGGACCGGGCAGTTTCCATGATAACCAGCAGAGGCTGTCCTTTCAATTGTAACTTTTGCTCGGTTCACCTGCACATGGGAAAAATGTTCCGTGCGCACTCTGTTAACTATATGATAAAGCACATAGAATACGTAATAACCAAGTTCGGCGTTAAGACAATATTCTTTGAGGATGATAATTTAACTTTCGACATGAAACGATTTGAAGCCATATGCGACAAGATAATTGAAAAAAACATCAGGTTTAACTGGGAAACTCCTAACGGCATAAGAGCCGACTACTTGACCCTGAATCTTTTGAAGAAAATGAAGAAGTCTGGGTGCCAAAGCGTGTTTTTCGGCATCGAATCCGGGGACCAGTGCGTTTTAGACAACGTCATAGGCAAGAGCTTGAATCTGAAGAAAGTAGTGAAAGTTGCGAGAATGTGCAAGGAAATAGGGCTAAAAACAGCAGCGTTTTATATAATTGGGTTTCCCGGTGAAAAAAGGGAAAACATGCTGAAAACAGTGGAGCTGGCGCTTAGGCTTAAACGCGATTTTGATGTTGGTATGCTCCTGCATGTGGCAACGCCGTCGTTGGGAACCCGCCTTTACAAAGAATGCAAAGAAAAGGGCTATATTAGTGAGAATTTAACTTCTCGAGCTTTCGCCGAGGTCAGACAAACGCGTGGCATGCCATTGATAAAAACCGAAGACTTTACTCCGTCTGAAGTCAAAGAAATAGCTGCTATGGCTGTCAGAAGATACAAGAAATTGTCTTTAATCAATTTCATTAAGAACCCGGGACTAACATTGAGGACTGCACTAAGTCAACCTAGGATCGTTTTGAAGTTTATCCAGAACCTGAGAGCTGTATAGTTGACTCTTTCCTTTTTGGCGGCAAGTTCAAGGGGCAATTACTCAAATAAATTCAACTTTCATTTTCCGAGAGCATCACTTTATCAATAATTAATGGTTTCAAATTCAAAAAGAAAAGCACCTCTAATAGGTGCAGACCTGAGGGCGAAGCGAAGATTATCGGAACACGTATTAGGCCCTATACGAAGCAAAAAAACAGCGAGGGATCAACGAATGATTAACGCATTGATTGCTTATGGCACTTGGTATGGTGCAACAGCCAGCCGGCACCTCAGAAGAGATTGCAGAAACACTCAGCAAAGAAGGAATAGCTGTTAAAGTAGCTAATCTCAAAAAGGACAAAGTGAAGGGCATAATCGAGTACGAACTGGTAATAGTTGGCAACGGGATCCAAATGAATAAATGGACCGGTGAACCCGAGAAATTCCTGAAAAAGTTCCTGAAAGAACTGATAAAAAAAGCTGCGCTTTTTGTCTTCTGCGGCAACGCAGAACCATTAAGTGGTAAAACAGACAAAGGTAAAACGATAGAAAAACGCTAGAATTAAGGATCTGGAGAAAAATCCGCTAAATACAATCTAACCCCCGTCGCTTTAGGTTTGTTTGGTGGAGTGCACAACTTTGGCAATACATCATGGTTTTTCAGAAAAAATTGTGTCAGCGATGAAGCCAAAACTGGAAGATTCGGGCTTCAAAGACACAAAATCTGGACTTTATGATACAAAAGACTTGAATAACATTTGCAGCTGGACAAAAGAAATCGAAGATGGTTCAGTCGCGTTAGTTACATTATCCGCGTAGTGGCGGGCCCGAGGGGATTTGAACCCCTGGTC
>Ga0209427_10005353_pt1 | contig 14733 bp, 9 predicted proteins | sample DeeMarSWOR136_30_FD_187465 | JGI IMG/M metagenome (GOLD analysis project Ga0209427, IMG submission 187465) | Marine sediment microbial communities from White Oak River estuary, North Carolina - WOR-1-36_30 (SPAdes) (version 2) | ecosystem: Environmental > Aquatic > Marine > Intertidal zone >...
CCTCCGAAACCGCCGAATCCCCCGCCAAAGCCGCTTCCTCCTCCAAAGCCACCCCAGCCGCCGCGGCTGTGACCGCCACCCCCGAACATCGAGCCGATAATTAACCAGGGTAAAATTCTACCTCTGGTGGCAAATATCAGGAAGAAGAAAAATAGTATTCCCAGCAACTTACCTATCCCTGATTTTCCCGATCTGCTGGAACTTGACGTCCGAGGAAGTTTTATGTCTCCAGTTAATTGCACCCCATGAGCTTTAGCAATCTGTTTGGCAATTGCAGCAACAGTATATAGATGTCCCTTACCAAAATCTCCTTTTGCTAAATTGGGAATCAAATATTGATTGCGTATTTCTCCTGCTAATCCATCGGGTATAATTCCTTCAATCCCATAGCCTATTTCGATGCGGATTTCTCGTTCTTTAATAGCATTTAAAATTAAAACACCATTATCTTTGCCTTTTTTACCGATTCCCCATTTTTCAAATAGCCTGACGGCATAATCTTCAATATAATTGTCTTCTAAGCTGGTAATCGTCACATCAGCTATTTGAGCAGTTGTCTTTTGCTCCAATTCCCGGCAGATCCGCGTGATCTGTTCTTCATAAGATGATGGAATAACATTAGCGAAATCGTTCACATATCCTACATAATCAGGAAATTTCTGTGCCCATAAATGAATTGGTAATATTATTAATTGTACCAATATCAGTAGCAACATGTATAATTTTATTGATTTCATAACTGGTTTTCCACATTTATGATTATATTGAAAATTTCACTTATGTTTTAGCTGTAAGTTCCCCATATCATAAATTAAAAGGTTTCTTGCAGCTCTATTAAGCTGTCAAAGAAACCTTTTACAAAGAATTGCTAACAAGTTTTTGTGAATAAATTTTTCATTGCAGCGATCCATGTTTCTTCACTTTTTTCCATTTCCATCCAAATAACGCGGTACCCAATCGTCGCAACCATCTATTTTTACTCATCGTTTTTTTTAATCCAGGAAATCTTCCTCGTTGATAATGGTTTTTGATCGGAACAAAATTATTCTGGCTATTTTTTTGAGTTATCTGTTGAACACGCGCTTCTATCATAAATAATTCATCGGCGGTACAAATTCCCTTATTCACCATTATATTAACCAAGGTTTCTATGGATATCACGTCAGCGTTTGGTACATAATCGATTTCATCTCCGGTCCCGACTTCTTTTCCTGCCGCAAAATTAACTGTTTTCATTGACCAATTCCTCCTGATGCTAAATCTAATGATGCTTTAAACTTTGGAATTTTATTTCACGATTTAGTTAATATAGGCTGTTTTTTATAATTATGCAAGTTAAAAATAAATATTATCAATGTTTTTTTCATCGTATTTTTTTTACATCAACTTTGAAACACTGATACAGTTAATTTTAATAAAAACAATAATTGCATGGTTGGCAGCATTGGAATGTATTCTTTTTCACCATCTGAAATAACAGAACAAGCATGTTAATGTACTTTAATAATGTTTTTTCAAAAATTACTTGACTATTTATAAATTATATCGTATTTTAAGATTTGATTTTAATGGGGTGGGGTAAAATAAGTTTTCCATCTTAACTTCATAAGTTATTATTTTCAAATGTTGATAAAATCTAAAATGTCCCGGTTATTTAATCCAACCCCCAAACTACTAATATGTGATTTAACTAGCTATAAAAATAAATTCTGACGCATTTGAATAGCTGTGGAGAGAATGAATGGTCAGTTTGTTATTTGAGTTAAGTGAAGAAGAAAAAAAAGGTTATACTCTTCCTAAACTACAAGTACCGAAAAGAGAAATTCATAATATTATTCCTGATAAATATCTTAGAAAGCAGCCAGCCAGATTACCACAATTAAGTGAAAATGAAATTATACGACATTTTATTGCGCTTTCTACCATGAATCATCACGTGGACAAAGGATTTTATCCTTTAGGTTCCTGTACTATGAAATATAATCCGAAGATAAATGAAGATATTGCAAATAACTCATGTTTTAAAGACTTACATCCAATGCAGAGTGCGAGACTAACCCAGGGAGCTCTGGCATTGATGCATGAGCTATCAGAATGCTTGTGTGAAATTTCTGGCATGAAAGCCGTTACATTACAACCTGCTGCTGGTGCGCATGGAGAACTGGTGGGATTGATGCTGATTCGGGCATATCACGAGAATTCAGGAAATCCTCGCCGGAATATCCTTATTCCCGATTCAGCACATGGGACAAATCCTGCCAGTGTTACAATTTCTGGTTATCAGGCGATTAAAATTAAATCTAATGATAAAGGATTGGTAGATGTTGATGATTTGAAGAAATATTTAGATGAAAATACTGCTGCTCTAATGCTTACCAATCCCAACACGCTGGGATTATTTGAAACTCAATTAAAACAGATTAATAAACTAGTTAACGAGGCGGGCGCACTATTATATATGGATGGTGCGAATTTAAATGCATTGCTTGGTATTGTGCGTCCTGGTGAAGTGGGTGTTGATGTGTTGCATTTTAATCTGCATAAAACATTTGCCAGTCCGCATGGTGGGGGAGGTCCTGGTGCAGGTCCAGTTGGGGTATCAGAAAAATTAATCGATTTTCTGCCAATACCTCGTGTAACTAAAAAAGAGAAGCAATACCTGTTGGATTATAATTGTCCCAAATCTATAGGAAGGGTTCATTCTTTTTATGGCAATTTTGGAGTGATGGTTCGCGCTTATGTTTATTTCAGAATGTTGGGGCGTAAGGGATTAAAACGTGTTAGCGAAAACGCAATCATTAATGCCAATTATTTGATGAAATTATTGGAAAATCTTTTTCATTTGCCTTACCCGGGACCAGCTATGCATGAATTCGTTCTATCAGGTTCCAGGCAAAAAGAACAGGGGGTAACAACAGCAGACATGGCAAAACGGTTATTAGATTTTGGCTTTCATGCACCTACGATTTATTTTCCATTAATTGTTCGAGAAGCAATGATGATAGAACCAACAGAAACCGAATCGAAACGAACCCTGGATCAATTTGCTGAGTGTTTAATTCAAATCGCAAACGAAATCGACAACAATCCTGATCTGGTTAAGAACGCACCTCATACGACACCTGTTTCCCGCCTGGATGAGGCAAGGGCTGTGAAACAGCCAGATATCCGATTTGATTTTGATCGTTAATAATTATTTGTTTTAAGCATTTTCGTTATAAAAGGGGGACGGGATTACTATAGTATTACCGATTAAATCGTTGTTTTTTATTATGAAAATTAAACACATGATATAACACCACAGAAAGGAACAATCAGAGAGAAAATTATTTAAACAAAAATAGAATCTTTGGTTATTCCTATCTGTGGTTAATTTCATTTTTGCGGCTCGCCGCGCTGGATTATAGGAGAGAGAAGAAATAAATATGTGTTGAATTATCATTTTAGTGTTTTTTCATCTTTGATTGACAACTATTGGGAGACTCACAAGCATGATAAACAAGAATCCAGAGTGTTCAAAAATATTGGTTGTAGATGATATTCAATTAAATCGTAAATTACAGAAAACATACCTTGAATCAGTTGGATACCAGGTTATCCTGGCACAAGACGGTGTGGAAGCACTACAGCGTATCGGAGAAGAATCTCCCGATTTAATTTTATTGGATGTTATGATGCCCAAAATGAATGGATTTCAGGTATGTCATCGGCTGAAGGGTAGTGAAAATACACGTTTTATACCAATCATTATGGTCACTGCTTTGAATGAAGTTGAAGACAAGGTGAAGGGTATTGAAGCCGGTGCTGATGATTTTATTAGCAAACCGTTTAACAAATTAGAATTATTGGCGCGCGTAAAATCATTACTACGAATTAAACATCTTCATGATGAATTGGAGCTTAAGATAAAAGAACTGGAAATCGCCCAGGGCAAGCTTTTACAATTAGCAATTACAGATGGCTTAACAGGGCTTTATAATTATCGCTATTTTAAAGATCAATTAAATCAAGAAATCACCCGTGCCAAAAGACACAACACCAATGTATCAATTGGAATGATTGATATTGATTATTTTAAAAACTACAATGATACCCACGGACATCCTGCGGGTGATTTAGTATTAAAAACGATCGCAGAATTACTCCGCAACAACATTCGAAAGATTGATGTTGCCGCACGGTATGGAGGAGAAGAATTCGCCCTAATTTTAGCTGAAACCGATAAACAGGCAGCCGGTTTTGTTGCCAACAAGATCAAAAATTTAATTGAGCGACAGAAATTTAGCTATGAAGATACACAACCCAATGGTAAACTAACCATCAGCATGGGAGTTGCGACATTTCCGAACGATGCAATAACGCCTGATGAGCTGGTGAAAAAAGCAGATCAACGGTTATATCGTGCTAAAAAAGCAGGGCGGAATCGAGTGGTGTTGGAGTAATCGACGGTTTATACGCGTTGATTGATAAGGAACCAGTACCATGGCAATGAAATTTTTAGAAAAACGAACTTTTTCGCGAAGACTTTTTTTTGTGATATTAGTAATATCTGTTTTACCCTTATCAATATGTTTTGTTTTCGTGTTCAAGTTTAGTACCTTAACCGATCTAATTGAACAAGATGCTACAATATTGTTTTTCGCCACACTAATATTATTTGCTTTTGTTTTAGCAGCATTGGGTTCAATTTCTATTTCTAAACGGCTTAGTGAACCAATAAAACAATTCACCAGAAGTGCGACTGAAATCGCCCGGGGTAATTTTAATCATAAAGTACCAATCTATTCTGATGATGAATTGGGTAAGCTTGCGAAGATTATCAACTTCATGACGACCGAACTACGAAGATTGAATAATATGAATTTGAACCAGATGATAAGCGAAAAAAATAAGACTAAAACAATCCTTAAGAATATTGCTGATGGGGTTATTGTTACTGATCCTGAAAATAAAGTTTTAGTCGCAAATTCAGTTGCGGAATCGTGGTTTGGATTGAGCGAGAAGGACATCCTCGAACAACCTGTCGAAAAAATAATTTATGAGCAGAATCTATTATCGTTAATAAACAAAATCAGGAGGGAGGGGAACCACGATGATACTACGGTCGAATTAATTATCAAGCCAGATAATAAAAGAAAACAGATTGTTCTTCAGGCAAAAGCTGCTCAAGTTATTGATACTGAGAATAAACTTATTGGTATCGTCACCATATTTAGAGATATTACCAAAGATAAGGAGATCGATCGGATGAAGACCGAATTGGTCTCTATGGTCGCACATGAACTTCGTTCCCCATTAACCTCGATAGCCGGCTTCAGTGAACTGCTTCTTGATGCAGGGGTTACGCAAGAACAATCCAAAGAATATGCCGAAATTATCCTCAAGGAATCCAATCGGTTGGGTGAACTCATAAATAAGTTTTTAGATATCACAAGAATTGAATCGGGAAAAAGCCAAGTTCATAAAACACCTGTACAAATAGGACAGGTGATTGAAAGCATTCTGGAAATGAATATGTACCTTGCAGAAAGAAAAGGTATGAAAGTTCATTTGAACATTCCTGATGATCTTGCCACTGTTTGGGTCGATCGCGAAATGATGGGAGAGGTTGTTCTTAATTTATTCTCGAACGCGGTAAAATATAGTCCCGAGGGTAAAACAATTACTATAAAAGTAGAGGATAAAGATGATAACCAACTCGTTCGAGTTGTTGATCAAGGGTATGGGATTCCAGAGAAATCATTGAATAAAATTTTTGACAAATTTTATCGTGTTGCAGATAATGAATTTATTCAAGAAGTTACCGGTTCCGGACTTGGGTTGTCTTTAGTTAAAGAAATCATCGAATTACATGATGGTTCCATCTGGGTGGAAAGTAAGCCTGGTGAGGGTTCTACATTTACATTTTCCATTCCAAAAACAGAGGATGAAGATACGCAATCACACTATTCATTATCTTATGAAGAAGCAGACACGGTTTAGAGGGATGGGATATACCGGTGAAGGATTAAAATGTAACTTTGTGTTGCTGTTCAGACAGACATTCACAGAAAAAATATTTTTGTTACGATTTATTTCGGTGGGAGTTCGTTTCTGTGGGAGAAAGGTTATCATGTCTTTTAACCCTGTGATCGGATCCGAACAATTTAACTGAAAGCGAGGGATTTTATGCAGTTAGAGCAAAAATCCAAACAGTTATTTACAATGAAAGATAAAAAAAGTATTACTGATTTAGAAAATTTCATTAGTGATCATATTTATCGCAGTAGTCAAACTATTGCACCATTAACCATCAGTCCAAAATCCAATAATAAAAAGACGATCCTGCTTATCGATGACGATCCTGATATGATCGAAATTGGTAGAAAGATTATTGTTTCTGCTGGTTACAATTTTATTTCAGCAGCTAACGGACAGGAAGGGCTGGATTTTATCCTGAAATATAAACCCGATCTTATTTTGTTGGATTATATGATGCCCCTGATGAACGGCGCTGATGTATTTCAACGTATGGTGACAAGTCAGCGATACAAACATCTTGCAGACACACCCGTCATTATGATTACCGCACAAGCCGAATATGATATTGATCGTACTTCCTTGTTTGAATTGGGCCTGGCTGCTTTTTTAATTAAGCCATTCGGCCATCGAGAATTAATGAATGTCATTGATAATGTTTTCATTCTCCATCAAGTTCGTCAAAAAAACAAAGAATTAGAACAGAAAGTTCGACGTACCGAATATAAGTATCAGGATCTCATTGAAAATGCTAATGATTTAATATATACTTTAAACTTAAAAGGTGACTTTATTTTTATTAATCGTCGTTTGAGCACATTGGCAGGTTTTGCTCGGGAGGACTGGATTGGACGAAGCTTTTTTGATATTGTTGCACCTGAAGATAGGATAGAGGCAAGGAATAATTTTAATCTCACCATAAAAGGTAAGGCACGGATTTTTGAAATTAGATTGATTTGTCAAACAGGTAATCCACTTTTTCTGTCAATGAATATCAATCCAATTTTTGAAAAGGGTGAAGTTGTAGGCGCAGTTGGCATTGCCCGGGATATCACGCAACGAAAAAAATTGGAACAGGAGATTACCGACCTTAAAAATTTTAGTGAAAGTATTATTCAAAGCATGGGCGCTGGTTTAATCACCCTCGACTTAGAACGGCGCATTACTTCATTTAATAATGGTGCCGAAGAGGTTCTGGGCTATAAAAATGACGAAGTTGTCGGTAAATATCTGGATGAGATTTTACCTATTGAAGAGAGCAGAAAATTATTACCCGATGTCATTTCGCACGAGAATTCACTACTTAATCGTGAAATAGAGTTAACACGAAAAGATAACCAGAGGGTATTTGTCGGTTATACTATTACCCCGCGAATTGACAACCACAATTTGAAAGTCGGAACAATCATTTCCTTTCGTGACATCTCCCAAATTAAACAAATGCAAATTGAAGTCGTTCGGATGGATCGTCTTGCTTCGTTAGGTGTTTTAGCTTCTGGTATTGCACACGAGGTACGTAATCCGTTAGCTGGGATAAAAACCATGGCACAAACTTTAGAAGAGGAAATAGATAAAAATGATTCTCGCCAGGAATATCTTGCTCGCATTGTCCGGCAGGTGAATCGTCTGGATGAACTGTTGCGAACGCTTTTCTCGTATGCTAAACCACGACAGCCAATCCGAAAAAAGTATCGCCTCGAGGATATTATTCAGGAAGTGGATATTTTGTTGGATGATCGACTTAAAAAGAAAAAGATCAATTATAAAAAGGAATTTGGGCCTGATTTACTCAAAATATATGTTGATTTTCATCAAATTCAACAGGTCTTCATTAATCTTTTTTTAAATGCTTTAGAAGCCATGCCAAATGGGGGGAATTTAGAACTAAGAGCGCGTGCAGTTGAGACTGTCATTTACGCCCGTGATAGACGAAAAAGAAGCTTTCCCAATCAAAATAAAGAGGCACTCTATATTGAAGTAACTGTCAAGGATACTGGAGTTGGTATAAAACCGGATCAATTGAATATTATATTCGATCCATTTTTTACGACGAAACCGCAGGGAACCGGTCTGGGGCTTTCAATAGTTTACCGAATTATTGAAGAGCATGGAGGGGAAATCCGAGTTGATAGTAAATTAGATGAAGGAACAACTTTTACACTACTTTTACCGACAGAGGAGTAAGATTTGATGAAAGAACGTATTTTGATTGTTGATGATGAAGAAGATTTAACGTTAGGTTGGTCCAGGTGTCTTTCAAAGGCAGGATATGAAGTGAAAACTGCTTCTTCTGGAGAGGAAGCATTAGAAATACTGAAACATGAAATATTTGATCTTGTTTTATTAGATATTCGATTACCCCAAATGGATGGAATGACTGTGCTTTCCCATGCATTAGAAATTGATCCAGACCTTCTCGTTATTATGATTACGGCTCACGGGTCCGTCCAGTCTGCAGTTGACGCCATGAGAATTGGTGCTTATGATTATCTTTCAAAAGGATTTGATCTGGAAGAATTAAAAGTCGTCGTTAAAAAAGCGCTGGATATGCATAAATTAAAACGAGAAGTATCTCAATATAAACTAAATGAGCAGAGACTTTATCCAGACATCGCAATCTTTGGTAATAGCCCTAAAATAAGAAGTGTTAAAGAATTAATTAAAGTCGTTGCAAGAACTCCAAAAACCTCCGTTCTGATCCAGGGGGAGAGTGGAACGGGCAAAGAATTGGTATCAAAAGCAATTCACAAATTAAGCACTCGTGCTGATAAACCTTTGATTGCCATTAACTGTAGTGCCATTCCCGAGAATCTGATGGAAAGTGAATTGTTTGGTTATGAAAAGGGGGCGTTTACTGATGCTAAAAATATGAAAAAAGGTGTTTTCGAATTGGCACATGGTGGTACATTATTTTTGGACGAAATATCCAGTATGAAACTTTCATTGCAACCGAAACTGTTACGAATATTGGAAACCCAGAGTTTTAGGCGTATTGGCGGAACTTCAGATATAAAAATTGATGTCCGAATTATCGCTGCAACAAACCAGAATTTAAAACAATGTGTCGATAATGGAACGTTCCGAGAAGACTTATATTATCGGCTGAAAGTAATGGTCATCAATTTACCTCCTTTGCAGGAACGAGCCGAAGATATCATGCCTATGGCAAAAATGTTTGTTGAACAGAACAATAGGGAATTTTCAAAAAATATCACCGGATTTTCTGATGAAGCCGAGCAATTACTTGTTAATTATAATTGGCCAGGAAATGTCCGCGAATTAAAAAATGTAATGGAAAGAGCAGCCATCCTTTGTCAAGGAGAAATTATTGCAGCAGATCATCTTCCCATTGAATTACGAACAACGCCTCCCAAAGAGAATAAAACGATTACTACATCGTTATCTAATAATGAAGAAGAGTTATCTCTACAAGAAATCGAACAAAAACATATTATCGAAACACTGCATAAATTTGATGGCAATAAATCTAAAGCTGCAAGAGTTCTTAATATTTCACGTTCAACGCTTCGCGAAAAACTAAAACAATATGGAATTGCTTAGGCGTTTACAAGGTTATAGAGTTAGCTTCTTAAAGTTTAATTAAATTCCAGATAATGTACATTGAAATACAGGGAAATTTTTCAATAATTGAAATTTTTATTCAAAGTACCATGCTCATCTTATAATTTGCTTGGCAAGTTAACTTCACTAAATTTATCTAGTCAATCCAGGGATTGCAAAATTGTGATTGTACAGGGGGATTTTCCTTTCCTTGTTTGCCTGCTTTAATTTCCTTATCGTTTATCACGCCTTTTTATCATTAGATCGACTAAAATTAAATCGAATTTGGTTGGAATTCGATCATAAATTTTTCAAGAAATGGAAAGTAACTAATCCGATTTAACTTACCTGGTTATCGTAATATTCTTTTTTTATTACTTAAATTATTTAAAATACAAAAAATAGACCCCCTTTTTGCTCAATGCGTAAAGTAACAGTTGTATAATTAATCAAAACAGTTTGGTGGCATAGTATTTGCGAAAGTCACGTAATAATTAATTTTAATCTTATTATGTTCAAATAGATATGAAGGGGAAAACTTATGACTTCTACCTCCAAAAGAATATTAATTGTTGATGACGAGGAAGATCTGACATGGAGTATTTCAAGAAGTCTGAGGAAAGAGAGTGAACAATATGAAATTATTTGCGTAAACTCTGGTGATGAGGCGTTGAAATTTCTAAGACGGATTTCGTTTGATCTACTAATATCAGATATTCGAATGCCAGGGAAAAATGGACTTATGCTGTTGAGTTATGTAAAGAAACATATTCCAAACATGAAAGTCATTGTAATGAGTGCATGGTACGGACCAGAGATCAGAGAAATGGTGGAAAGAACATCGGATATATTTTATGTTGAAAAACCATTTGAAATCAGACATTTAAAAAATACCATATATCAAGCTTTTCATAAAATATCTGATAATTATAAACATCGGTTAATCGATTTAAGTCTTAAAGATATTATCATGTATAATTGTCAAAATAAGTTTAATGGTTCTATAACCGTCACAAATGGCAAAGAGAACGGGATTATTTACTTTAGATCCGGGGAAGTAATTCACGCTCAGGTCGGTGAACTGGAAGGAGAAATCGCATTCCTTGATGTTTTAAATTGGCATAATTTTGAGTATGATACTGTGCTTACTGATAAACCGATCAAAAAAACTATCAACCGCGGTTGGAAAGTACTGCTAGATAGTGTTTAAACGAAAAGTTAGTAAATGACAAAAAAAGAGTTTTCGTTCAGGCACCAGATAAATATATTTCAGAAATGTAAGCAACCTTGTTGGTATTTTGAGGAATACCAGGTGTGAAATTATTTCAAGGAATATTAAATTAGCTGAAAGTCATTATCATGGTAAACCTCTAATCCTGGTTGATTAAAGCTGCAAAGGACCTCTCAGGTATTTGGAGTTAGTGACCGAATTATTGAATCAAGACGGAACACATGAATCATCTTTAGCCAAAAATAACTTGACAATAGTAGAAAATAGCAATAATAACTCTTTGATAAATATACGATACTTTAATTTAACATTAACAACTTATTATTTAATCGAGAGCTCTAATAATTAATTACATTTTTGGGGTCAATTCATTCTGATTGCCTGTCCACTAAGAAATTATTAATCCTACTTTTATTATTTTCTCTCCTATAATATTAGCAAATTAACAAACCTATTAATAATTTAATTTTTATAGAATTATAATTGCAGGTTATTTTTTTTTGAACTCTTTACCAAAACGATAGTATAAAATGATAATTTTTTTTTCTCTAATTTTTTAACAATAATTTAATAACCATAAAAACTTTTATTAAAATATAGAATTGAAGATTAATTTTGGCGTTAAATTTGTAACACATATACAAAACGAAAAAATGTATCCATGATTTTTCGTATTGCGATTATATGTGATCATCACCACACAAAATTAATTAAATGTCTTTATATTTAGACAGGATTTGGAAAAAGTTTGATGATGACAACTAAGGAGGAATAAGGGATGAATGGTGACAATCAACATAACAAGCTGATAAGATCGATTATATTAATTACAATAATCTTAATTATTTTTGTTACAACTGTAAGCTTCTCGTATAAATATTATAGTGTTGAAGAGGCAAAAGATAAGATCAGTAACATTGAAAAAACAGTATCTGATTTGCGGGCAACAATGAATCTAAATAGCAAACGCCAATATGAAATTCAAAGAATTATTAGAATTATCAACCAGTATAACAAAAATATGCCAGCAGATGAAAAATATCAAATTGCAAATGAAATTTATAAAATGAGTATGAAATATACAAACTTAAATGTTGATCTTATTTGCGCGACGATTACACATGAAAGTGCACTGACATGGAAAAAAGACATTGTTTCTCCAGTTGGGGCCCTGGGACTTATGCAAATTATGCCTCAAACAGGAGAAAGTCTTGCATACGAAGAAGGTATTAAATGGACTTCTCCAGAGAAAATTTTATTTAATCCTATTTTAAACATCAGGTTAGGCTGTAGATATTTATCAAATTTGGTTAATCAATATGAAATTGATGGAGGACTGGCAGCCTACAATGGAGGGGAAAAAAGAGCAGCATTATGGATAAAAAACAGAAATAATAAAACAGATTGGACTATTTTATGGGAGGAAACAAGAACTTACGTACCCGCAATTTTAAGGCTATATGAAAAATTTCAACAACAAACAAGTATTTTGTAATCAATGCATCAGAATATGAGGATAGCTATGATTCCTCAGATGATCATTACTTGCTATACGGTGATCGTTTTGCATTTTTCTTCTAAGGGCTGACATGAGCGACTTCGTTACAACGGCAACTGACAATCAATTTTATTCTGAATTAATTAATAGATTTTTTCACTCTAAGAGTTATTTTTACGCTTGTATTACCAAATATTTAGAGAATCCCTCATTAAGTGAAAATAATACAGATAGCTCTATTATCCAGCTACTATCTCGGCTTATCAAATATTTAAATGAAGCGAAACAACCAGTACGAGAATTAAATGAGATTACTTTAATAAAAGGTTTTGAAAATGCTTACTCAAACCTGGAAATGCAATTAATTCGATATGATCTTAGATCGCTAGAACAACCGCAACTGAAGAAAGCAATACAGAATATTGCGGTAAATTTTTTAGAAGATATTTACCAGGTATTGTTAAAAAATGAAAATGGTCGCAATACTTTAACGATATATTTAAAAATAAAAGCGAAATTAACAGACATTCTAAACGGATCTAATGGCAAACACAAAAATAAGAATTTAAAACATTCCCCTGAATATACAGCAAATGCACCCTCTAATGATAATGCCGGGCAGACAATAAACTTATCCTCAAATACCTTAGAAACTATCCCAATTAAATCGCTTCCAGAGGATGACGTTGTTGATAGCATCAACAATATAGAAAATTATTCTGAAAAGGAAATAACTCGACTTCTTAAACCTCTGACGATATTTTTAAATAAAACATCTGAGTATTCTACAAATTTAGATTTTATCAAACGTATTCACGACAATTTTTGTCAAATTCAAGAACTGGCCATGTATCATGGTTATGAAGATATTGAGGCTATTGCTATGCGCGTTGGACAACTCATGTTGTCCATGTTATCGATGAAACAATCGATTAATCAGCAGATTATTGGATTAATTTATGCTGCTAAAGCAGCGATTGAAAAATATATAATCCACCATCAAAGGATTGATAATTTGAGTTACTTATTAAACAGTTTGGATCACTGTATTGCAGATATTAACAATCCCGATAAAACTCAACAACCTAAAAATAATGACTCAATTAGTTTATCAGAATCTGAAAATGAGGTAACAACTAGTTTCGAGATAAATCCTGCTTTCCATAATATTGAAGAATCTGCTTCGATCAGTACTCAAGAACAGAATTCATCCTCAATATTTCCTGGCTTCAAGTCTGAAGAAATCTTCAGGGAAAATATTGATGGAATTAAATTAATGGGTGAGGATGATGAAGAATTACTTAAATTAATTCAAGAAGTCAAAATCCAAAAAGTATCTTCATTACCAGAACACGTTTCTGAAATTGAAGATGTGGATAACAACGCTGCTGAACTAGCAAATTCAGTAGAAGATAGCACTCAAGAAAATCCACCAAATATGATTCATGATGTTGATGCTTACACGAACGATATTTTTCAACATGAAGCGATTTTATATTACAAGATTTTATTGGGTGCAGTATTACAATTGAAGAATGAGGAAAAAATACAAGGGGCATTGGAAGACATAGAATTGGCAAGTTCATCTCTTAAACATCTGGCACTAAAGTTTGGCATGGAGAAACTTGCACTTTTACCAGAGCTAATGGAATCCATTAGCATTCTGGCTAACAATCACATTATCAAACTGCCATCTTCAATCTTGCAAGGTATAGAGGATGGAGTTATCCTGTTAAAAGAATTTGATATAAATAACTCTGATCATAAAACTAAATTCATGTCAGTCCTAACATTATTAAAGGAGTATTATTCTAAAACGTTCAAGAAGACGAAAAAAATTTTGATTACTCCCTAAAATATAAATTCAAATTTACTGTTATATTTAAAATAACTTTCCTCATTTTCATCTAATTGATTGTAATATAATATCTGTGGTATTTATATAAAATCTTGATCCAGTAAATTATGTACAATAATGATGAGGGACAATATGTCTAATAAGGAGTCTACCTTGAAAGCTAAGGACGAAGAACTCGAAAAAATATTACACACTCATCGTACAATTATAAAAGTGGTGGGTACAGGTGGCGCGGGTAACAACACCATAACTCGTTTATCAGAAGTAGGGATCAATGGTGTGGAGACGGTTGCGGTTAATACCGATGCTCAAGATTTACTTTTCACAAAGGCAGACAATAAAATACTTATCGGTAAAAATACTTCAAGCGGTCTTGGCGCGGGCAGCGACCCCCAAATCGGTGAGGATGCGGCACGGGAAGACCAGGATGATATCAAAAATATGCTAGAAGGAAGCGATATGGTATTTATTACCTGCGGTCTCGGGGGAGGTACCGGAACAGGTTCTGCACCAGTTATCGCCGAAATTGCTAAAAGCATGAATGCCCTTACCATATCGGTAATTACG
>Ga0209427_10005356_pt1 | contig 14729 bp, 19 predicted proteins | sample DeeMarSWOR136_30_FD_187465 | JGI IMG/M metagenome (GOLD analysis project Ga0209427, IMG submission 187465) | Marine sediment microbial communities from White Oak River estuary, North Carolina - WOR-1-36_30 (SPAdes) (version 2) | ecosystem: Environmental > Aquatic > Marine > Intertidal zone >...
AAGTGGGTGTTATTAAATTACCTTCTAATCTTGAAAAATATTCTAAAATGATAGGTAAAAATTACGCTGAAATTCTTCAATGTAAAACCATTCTAAATGATATTGGTGGAATCACAGGAACCTATAGAGAACCAAAGACCAAGATAATTTATGGCTCCAATGACACCGTGACAATTCATAAAGAAAACGGAATTCGTTTTAAACTTGATCCACAGAAAATCATGTTTTCATCTGGAAACATGGATGAAAGAATTCGTATGGCTACCATTTCAAATGAAAAAGAAACAGTTGTCGATCTTTTTGCAGGCATTGGTTATTTTACCTTACCAATAGCCGTTCATAGTAAACCAAAGAAGATTTTTGCCTGTGAATTAAACCCTGTCGCGTATGATTATTTATGCGAAAATATTGTATTGAATAATGTTTCAAATATTGTAGAACCCCTAAAGGGAGATAATAGAAAAGTTGCCCCAAAAAACGTTGCAGATAGAGTAATATTAGGATATTTTGGAGATACAAACAAGTTTTTACCTACTGCATTTAACTGTTTGAAAGATTGTAAGGGCATTGTACATTATCACGATAAACTTCCAGAAAAACATGTACCCTATAAAACGTTAAAAATCATAAAAAAGATTATTAAAAAATATGATAGGATCATTGAACTTTTTGATTATAAAATTATAAAATCCTACGCCCCTGGTATCAATCATTATGTTTTTGATATTGGAATTGATGAAAAATGAAGCTTATTGTTTATCATGCAAATGAGGATGATCCAAAGAAATGCAGTGCTAGAAAGCTTCATAAGTTTGGTTTTGTAGAACTTGAGACAAAAATTAGAAAAACACCTAAAGATGCTATTTTATTGAATCCTTTTGCTGAAAAAAGTCTTTCGAAAGAAGATTTAAGTATTGCAGAAAAACATGGTATTCTTGCAGTTGATTGCTCTTGGAAAAATGCAGAAAAAAGTTTTGATTTCCTAGATAAAAGATGTAAATCTAGAGCACTTCCATTTGTTGTTGCAGCTAATCCTGTTAACTATGGTAAACCCTTCAAACTTACAACTCTGGAGGCTTTTGCAGCTGCATTGTACATTTTAGGTGATATTGAAAAAGCAGAAGAAATGTTAAATCTCTATAAATGGGGACCAACTTTCCTGGTTTTAAACAAGGAGCCTTTGGAAGATTACAGAAAAGCAGAGAACAGTGCTGAGATTATCAAAATTATGGAACAATACATGTAAATCAGATTTACATTATGTTTAAGTAAGTAAATATTATGTCTGAATGTTAAGAGGTGCATCCCATGGCACATAGACTTGAATCATTTTTCAAACCAAAAACCATAGCCGTTGTAGGAGCTTCAAGAAACACAACAAAAATAGGTCATGAAGCATTGAAAAATATCCTTATTTCTGATTATGTATGTGATGTTTATCCAGTAAATCCACATGAAAAGGAGATACTTGGTGTAAAATGCTATAAAAAAGTAACACAGATCCCTGTTGATCTTGATCTTGTACTTGTTTCGGTTCCAGCAAAATTAGTACCACAAATCATGCGTGATTGTGTACAAAAAAAGGTGAAAAACGCTATCATTATTTCTTCTGGTTTTAGTGAAATAGGAAACTATGAACTAGAAAATGAAGTTAAACAGATCATTGAAAAAACAGACATGCGAGTACTCGGACCTAATGTCATGGGTTATAAAAATTCGTCAGATGGACTCGATGCATCTTTTGCTTATGGAAAAGCAAGAAAGGGAAATCTATCGCTAATTAGTCAGAGTGGTGCTCTTGGAATTGGTATGATTTTTCTTGCAAATAATGAGTTTGTAGGAATTTCAAAAATAATTGGAGTTGGAAACAAGATAGATATTGACGATGATGATTTAATTGATTATTTTGCCCAGGATCCAGATACAAAAGTTATTGGACTGTACATTGAAGCAGTGAAAGATGGGCGGAAGTTCATGAATAGTGTAAAAAGATGCAAAAAACCAGTGCTTGTAGTAAAAGCCGGAAGAAGCGAGGCTGGTGCAAGGGCAACAGCATCTCATACTGGATCCATGGCTGGTAGCGATAAAATTTATGATGCGGCCATCAAACAAGCCGGTGGAATACGCTGTAGAGATATTGTAGAATTATTTGATATGGCAAGAGCCCTAGCAGGGCAGCCCCCTGCACGAGGTAATCGTATTGGGATTGTTACAAATGGTGGTGGACTTGGTATTCTTCTTACAGATGCATGTGTAGCCAATGGTCTTGTTGTACCAAAACTATCTAAAAAGACTTACAAAAAGATCGATAAAGTCTTGCCAGACATAGTTAAACCAAACAATCCAGTCGATCTCATAGGAGATGCAGGTTTCTATAGATACGAGGCAGCTACTCGTGCATTACTTGAAGATCCGCATATCGATGGAATCATTGTAGCATCAGTGCATGGTGGGTATGCAAGACCTAGGGAATTTACAGGTGCAATACTTAAAATGGTACGTGAAAGAAAATTACATGAGGAGTTTAAAAAACCGATTTTAGCAACTTGGGTTGGTGGAAAAGACTTTGAAGATTTAGTATGGGATCTTAAATCAGCGGGAGTCCCAATATATCCATCTTCGTGGAGAATAGCGCGATCGATGCTGGGATTGTATTTGGAAGGACAGAGATTAAAAAGAGAAAAGAAAAAAAGTTGAGAATTGTTGGTTAACTAGAGGAGATTTAGTAGTCTGATAAAGATTGGATGTAAGAACAGTTTTTCAAGTAGTGGGTATCTTTGTAATAGATTTACTACAGGATTAATTGATTTGCTCTTAGTTCTATCAACAGGTTTCATTAACGGAAAGTTATCCTGACCAGTTGGATTACCATCACCATCTGTAATAATATAAGGTGTATCCCCTATGCCATTCCCGTCTTCATCTACTCCTTCATAGTCACTCCAGTAATTCCCTTCCTTTCCATCATCCCACTGGTTTCCACCATCATAATCAAATGCTTTAGCCACCTCGATGTTTTTAAAGAAGTTATTATGGTGGACCACGTTATTTCTACCATCAGAGATCTCGATGCCTCTGTCAGTTCTTGATATATCACAGTTATGAATTATATTATTATCTGACGCAAGCAACCAGATACCAGTATGTGGGGGGTCTTGTATACGCCCTATTATTTCGCAATTGCGGATTATATTATTATCAGATGATATCAACTCAATACCCTCAAAAAGTGCAGTAAATGTTATGCAATGTTCAATAACTCCATTTACCACATTCATAAACTTGATGGAATCAAACATACCATTGACATAACAATTTCTAATAATGAAATACGCAGTGGTATCATATATCCGAATTTCTGGGGTTTTCCATCCCTCAATAATATAGGGATCTTCTTCTGTACCGCTGCCACCAGTAACACCGTGATACTTGTTGAAATCTTCATTTCTGTAAATATGTATTCCATGACGCGGAGTGTAGCCACCACTAGGGTTTAGTGGCGCATCATATTTGTTGTAGTTATTTACTGTTGCACTTGTGGTTTTTAATCCTAATGCTGGTATCACTGCAAAGCTCGTTAGTAAAAACATGCCTATTATCCCTAATGCGATTATTTTCTTCATTTTTTATCATCCTTTTATATTTTTTTAAGACAATATATATTTATTTTGTATTTAAATTTTACTAAACAATTAATTGTGATATCCTATTTCAATTATGTCTACATAAAAGAAAATGATTTAATCTACCCATTCAACACCAAGTTCCTTCTCCCAATCAGGATGCGAGCCATCCCATTTTCCTGCAATTTCAGGAGGGACACATTTCTTACAAACACCAATTATTTTAAAATAGCAAGATTTACAAACTGATTTACCACATTTTAAACAAACAGCTTCTGCAGTCTTCTCGCCACATATCTGACATTTTCCTTTTGGTTTCTTGGTTTTACTTTTTTTAGCTCTAGAAGTCTTGATTTCATCCTTAGACTCCTGTATCCATCTTAGTAGTTCTTCGTTCATAGATGTTTTGTTGCCTCTAGACATCTGATCTTTCCTCATTTCAAAATAAAGCAACTTGTTTATATATCTTATTTACCGAGTTGTTTAGATTTAGCTTTTTTATGAATATAATTTGTTAAAAGATGTAAAAACGGTGTGATAATAAGTAAAGTCAATATATGCCATTCAGTAAAACTCTTAAAAAACCAATTGTAGGACGTTATACCAAAAATTTGTAACAAAACAGCTATAAGGAAACTGAAAAATAGAACACCTAGTACAAAGTCTATCTGATCAAACGGAATCCAATCCTCACCACGTTTTTTACCTATTCTCCTTTTGAAAAAACTTTTAATGATATCACCTAGAAGTGCACCGAAACAAATAGAACCTATAATTGGAATCATTAAAGGGAAACCAGTGAAATCACTCAAACCTATAAATTCAAAGTCGCTCATGTTAATATATTTAGCAGCAACAGAAAGGCCGAAACCTCCTACCATTCCAACAAAAGCACCAGATATGAGCCCACGCCAAGTTTTACCATCACCAAATATCCGTCTACCATCTTTCCAATTTTTGCCAAAATCAATTGGTGTGCCGCCTCCAATTAGAAGAGCACTACCATTAGCAATATACGCTGGAAGTACAAGCCATAGAGCTTGGAGAATTATTTCATAACCCATATTGAAAATAGGAATACAGGTTGCATTAAAAAATATTTGTTAAAATTAATATAAAAATTAGTCTTTTCTACTAAGTTTCAAACCTTTATAACAAAATTTATTTGATCTTTTAACTAGACCTTTCAAAGCAAGATTAGAGACTCCGAAGTTTTCTGCTACCATGCTGCCAAATTTTCCATCGTCTCCAACGAAAGCATAAATCTGGTCTTCAAGTTTTTGAAAATCGTTTTTATTTAGAGAGGCAACAGTAAAAATCTCACTTATCTCGTTTACTGGGCATGATATGTTGATATTGAATGCTGAGTAATAAGATCTGTACTTTTTTTGTGGTTTACCATCAATACCATCCTCAGGAGTAGTCCATTTGGTCTCAACAAGTTTCATCTTGTCGAAGTATTCAAGGGCATCTTCTCCATCATCCCCATATTTTTCTTTTATCTCGCTTAGAGGTTTCCAATCTAGTAAAAGTTCATTAAAAACTTCTTTTTTTGTTTTGTTATCAAATGCACGTAGTAGTGGCACTAAATCAGTAGAATCATTAACAACTTTTGTTCGCATCATAATATCTGCCCTTTATATAGTAAAACAGGTCTTCACATATTTAAGGCTTTTGTATATAGTTATAATTATTTTAATAGGTTTTAGTTTTAAAAAGTGGACTTGTCTATACCTAGCAGGTTTTGTTTCTAGGATTACTTTTTCCTCCCACTGGTTATCCACCAGATTAGCCCTAAAAGCACTGGAATTCCTATTATGATTAAAATCCAGATCAATGCCGTAAGATAAGAATACACTAGATAGTCAAATTTCCAAGTTGCAAAAGGAACGTCCCAGTTTCCATCAAGCCAAACCTTGATGACGAATGCAATAAATATAAATAATGAAAATATACCTCCGCCATCTCTCGTGCGCGAACTTTTGCCAAAAAGATGCTTCTTTTTATATTCTTTCCTTTCAGCATCAGGTAATTGTTTCCACCATAGGAAATATATTGCTGCTATAACTATAATTACTGGGATTACAATGATGAGTATTTCCCAGAAAATCAAATTTAATAAAAACGATATGAGATGTCCCATTGTCCATGAACCTAAAATCGTAGGTACCAGACCTGTTGATTGAGCATCTCCTACGAACCATAAAAAGACATAGATTACTCCGATTATTGCCACAATTGCTAATACTACCCATACAACAAACATTTGCCAATGTTTACTTAAGAATTTTCTCCAAATCTTCTCTTCATTTTCTGCCATAATAAATTACTCCCCCTTTTTGGTAGGTAATAATCTTATTGTTTATAAATTGATATATTAATTTCATACCTAGCAGGTTTTTATCTTTCGAAAAATTTGGCATTACTTGTGAAACCTGTAACTTGGCTGGCCGTCTGACCCGGGAATATCTCCATTTTCAACCTTTGATCTTCAACCAGCTGGAATAATACCGTGCCTTGAACCGGAAAGCCATCGCTATTGGCAAAAATGTCGTCAGCATAGCCCTCCATCCAGATATTATCCATATCAACAGAACCTTTAAAGTAGCTGAATCCCACTAGTTCGTATTTTACCAATCCAGTTTCAATGCTCACATCTGCAGGATCTGGCGAATTTCCCTTCACGCCGAATTGCTTTGATTCGCCCTCATAGTCTCCGAATGAAACCATTATGAAGTCTGGGTCAATGTCATCGTAAACTATGGCAATATGGGTTTTATAGTATGTAAATTCGTCTGTACCGGCGAACCAGTTTGTGTTTTCTTCAAACCAGTTGCCAATTAACCGTCCGTCAATGTCGTAGTCGACCTTTCCGCCATAGGGAGGGTCTTTTCTAACGCTTAAATTAAGAAGCCTATCTCGTATGGACTCATTGAAATAATCAAAGATGTCTACAGTATGTAAAACCCAGTAAGCGCTTTCATAATGTTCAGGGTAAATAAATTGCGACTGTTTTTCAGTATAATGCAGGGAGAAATCGAAGCTTAGTCTGAAGTTTGTACCAATTATCTGCCCTTCTTCAACGGGGACATTAACTTCTTTATGCAAATACTCAGAGTGTTTGGGATCGATTCCTGCAGCTGTCAAAATTTCATCGCTTATGTCAAAATGAATAAAAATCGAGTAAAAATCGCATGTGTGAACAAGCTCTAGTCTATGATCATCTAATTCAAATACTTCAATTACCTTTATAACACCATCAGCAGGAGCTTTAATGTTGTACCTATAAGATTTGTCATAATCATATCCTGGTTCCCACATTTCACCTTGTTTTGCACACCAGTAAGTATGGTCAACAGGGGTAACATGGTTACCATGTACTCCACCCATTGGTTGGACCATTTCTAGATCCTCCCATTCCATTGGAATTTCGTTGAGGATTATTGTTCCTTCTCCTGAGCATCCTTCCAACAGGGTAGCTAATTCCCCACTTCCTCCACCGTTACCCGTGTTACTTGTATTTGATTCCTGGCAGCCACTAAGCATTACAGATGCCGAAAAAATTATCAAAATAATAATCTGCTTTTTCATTCATATCTCCTAAGATACATATTATTTTACCAGAGTTTATATTTCTTAATTATCGATTCATAAATGTAACCATATCCAATATATGCTTCCAGAATATGGACTGAGGTTGGCCAATTTAGTCCAAAATCAGGGAATCCTATTGTTATCATAGTTCCAAAATAAACAAAGATAATAGCCATGATTGTAGAAAGTTTTGGAGATTTCACAATTTTTGCCCAGTATAACGCTAAAACAATTGTCCAAACTGTGAATAATACTCCACAAGCAGATGGATTTGGCATCCCTGTTTGAAAGAATTGAGTTATATCTGATATGTATGATTGACCACTTCCAAAAATATACATCTGTAATAACATTACAGCTTGTATTATGGATAGTATAAGTATTAGGGGATTCATAGTAAACTTCGGTCTGTCCTCGAAAAAAAACTTCATTAGCTAAACTCCCCCTCCCAAATAGTTGCTCCTGTCAATTCATATACTAACTTTATTTCTCCTTCACAGTTTGTAATCTGATCTCCCTTGTCAATTGTATCGTAAGGTAGCGTTGCATTACCACTAGCTACTGTTATATCATTCCAATAAAAATCCTTACTCTCTGGGTAGATACTATCTACAGTCAAGATTTTGCTAAGATAATCTACTTGAAATCCGATTTCAGGACTTTCATTATCATATTTTCCTTCTGATTCTACACCAAAATAGCTTCCAATTGATATGTGTAAAATATACAAAATAAACAGAGTTAAAATTATTAGCAAAATAATCTTGATATTGTTTTTTGGTTCTTTGTTTAATCCCATCTCCTTCAATTTATATATTACTCTGTCATTTATAAAGTTTTAATTTCATACCTAGCAGGTTTAAAAAAAATAAAAGTATATTGGTGATTAATAGTTATCCCATGGGGGAATTTTAAAAATGTCACAATTTGCAAAACCCACAGGTTTTTTTGGAAAAATACTGGCAAAAGGTATGGCTCGTGGTCATAAAAAATTCTATAAAAATGCCCTAAAGGCAATTAACCCAAAAAAGGATGATAAATACCTTGAAATTGGATTTGGATCAGGGATTTTTATAAAAAAATATATGTCTCATGTTTCAAAAATAGCGGGTATAGACCACTCAGAGGATATGGTTAAATTAGCATCTAACATTAATAGAAAGCTTGTTGAATCAGGAAAAGCTGAATTTAAGCATGGCTATGCATCGTCATTACCATGGGCTGATAATGAATTTACCGTTGTTGTAGCAATTGAGCTATTTTTTTTCTTAAATGAAACAGAAAAAACACTCAAAGAGATATTTAGAGTATTGAAACCTGGAGGAAGATTGATTATAGAGATGGGTTTTAATAAGGATGATGGGGTGGACCATAAGAGGTTTATTAAAAAAATAGGCTTAAAGTTGTATAGTGGAGAAGAAATGAAAAAATTGTTAAAAAAGGCTGGGTTCAATGATATTGTAATAGACTACTTTAAAGCATTTTGGATTCCTATAAAAGGATATATGGTGCCGAAAGGGATGGTTGTAAAAGGAATAAAAAAATAAAATTTTTAACTTATGGAATATGAATAAGAGTCATTCTGGAGCAAGCTTACATATAGAGATCATTCCTAGCAGGTTTTTTCACCAATAGATTTAAGTAAAAAAATCTCGATTTATTCTAATTGAAGGTAAAAAATATGAAAGAAAAAGACGTTTTAAAAACAATATTTAATTTTTTTATTATTGATCTTATAATATTTGCATTAATTGCATTCATTGTTGCATTTATTATTGGTATTTTTATTGAGACTGCATTTGGAGATTTTGGAGCAAGAATTACTTCACTTCTTGGTTTTATATTATTGGTAGTTCTAATGTGGTGGAATTATAAATATCGTTATCAAAATAAACTTGGAGAAGATGATGCGTTAGAATTATTGAAACTCAGATATGCAAAAGGAGATATTTCTAAAGAAGAATTCGAACAAATTAAAAAAGACATCTCTAAATAAAATTGAATAAAGAGATCATTCCTAGCAGGTTTTAATCAGGGTCAGATGATTAGATACTCTTTTCTGCAGCTTATACATATCAGAACGCATAAGTTATTGATTCTTCCCAACCCTCAAGATTTAAAATAATTTTACCGGATGTTTCCGAGTAATGTTCTTGGTATGCTTTCTTTAAAGGTAAAAGGTTAAAAACCATCTTCTCTGTAATCCAAGCATCACATGGGTCATCATTATCTTCATGTGACAAAACAACATTTACCTGCACAGGATATGATTCCATAAAAGAAGTAGCAATTAAAAGAAATATGTGTTCCTCACATCCTCCACTATAAGAAACATTCAAGAATAAGAAATTTCTATTAAGTTTTACCCTATTAAAAACGAAAGGATCTCGTGGAGCATTTTGATATCTGTTATCATCTATTATTATATCTTCCCTCTCATTAATGCACCCGCTTAATCCAACGCATATAAGCAGAATAGCTATACAAACTACTATCAGTGGTTGATTTTTCATTTTGATCATAAAATAGTATAGAGATCTAGTTAATAAAATATTGAGATCATACATAGCCGGTTTTTTTCACTATTTTTATTAATAAGTAACAATTTTGGGGTTACATAAAAAGGGAGGTAAAAATAATGGATACTGGAATTGCGATTTTGGCAGGGCTAATTGTAGGAGCATGTGTTGGGGGAGGAATAATATATGCTGGATTACAATTAGTGGCTGATGCAATAAAAAAACAAAAATAGATTAGAGGGTTTATTTTGATTATTGAAATGCTATTATCTGGTTTTCTTTTTTTGTTTATTTTAATTTTAAACCTTGTAATGGGTGCATTTGGTTATTTAATGGAAAAAGATGAGTATGATCCAGATAAAGATCTGAAAAAGATTAACAAAAATCCAAAGAAATTTAAGATTGGGATTGGGTTAGCACTCATTGAGCATGGTTGTGTTATTGCACTTACTATTTTGTTGTTTATTGCTTTTAGTCCATATAGTATGGTACCTGGGATTATTTTGATTATTTTTAGAATGGGGGAAGGTTTGATTCAATTCTATAATGAACCATTTTACTGGAAACTTATCAATATTGCAAAAAAATACTCAGCTGCTAGTGGTGCTGAAAAAAAATCATTAAGTGATTCAGCTCTTACTATTTTCAAAGGAAAAGACACTAGATTCAAATATGCAATGATCTGCTGGTCTATTGGTACGCTTGCTTTTTCAATTGTTTTAGTTAACTCTGGTTTTGTACCTCAATTTATCGGATGGCTAGGAATTATTGCCAGTATTTTAGTAGGCATTGGTACAGCGATAAAACTTGTAAAACCAAAGATTAAGCTCGCGCTTATCGGAGCTTTGTTTGCAATACTATTTGAAATAATCATCGGCGGATGGCTAATTTATTATTCAATATAGAAATCATACCTAGCAGGTTTAGGGGTACATTGATTAGAGTATTACACTGTTGAATTGTTAAATCTTAATTGTTATAAAAATGGATACTTCTTTTTTAGTTCATTTTCAATTTGTTTTCTCATGTTAAGATTGATATATACTGCTTGACCATGTTTTGAGGATTTTCTAACTAGAAAGCCTTTTCTGATTAATTCTTTGACTGATCTGTCTACCTTATCTTGGTTTTCAGTAGGAAAACCATCAATGAGATTATCAATTAACATATGTCCTTTTCCGAAACATCTGTTTCTCCAAAGCTTGTAAAGTATTCCAAGTTCATCATTTGTAAACTTTGCCATTTTTTCTCCTGTTTATCTGATAATGTAAAGGACTAAATAAGATATATGTGTTATGTAAAAAAAATTTACACATTTGTCAAAAAAGTTTATATACTTTGGATGACATATATTATTATAGTGAATTGAATGTTTAAAGACATCTTTGGGGATAGTCCACAAACAAAAATATTAGATTTTCTGGCAGATCATCCAGATTATGATTATTCTATATCAGAAATAGCAAAACAGGCACAGGTTAGCAGGCCAACAGTTTATAAAATAAAAGACATCCTTTTGAAAAAAGGATTAATTATTCAGACAAGAGAACAAGGCAACTCTCCATTATACAAACTAAATTTAGATAATAAACTCGTTCAAGTCATTTTAAAATTTGATTTTGAAATAGCAAAGAGAATAGCTGACATTGAATCACAAAAAGCCGTAAAAAAATATACTCACACGCTTGAAAAGACAACGTACAAAACAAGAAATAAAAAAGTGGTTATTACTAATTAGGGTATAGTGATTAGAGACTAAGATTCGTATTATCTTTTATGATTAGAGTTTGAAATATTTCAACGTTATACGTGGAAGAGCATATTTTGCCCTTACAAAACGGCTATTTTTTTAAATAACTTAAAAATGTAAGGGTAAATTATTAAAGATACTTCTTATATTCTTTAAGATATCTTTTAAATAACCATAATGTAAAAATATTTTCATCTTTGTCGAGCTGACTTCTTTCTAGTGCATTATAATAACTATTTCTCTCAGAGTAATCTATAACAAGCATAGGATAATTTTTTTTGTTTAATGCATAGTTCATTAGAAGCCTGGATATTCTACCGTTTCCGTCACCAAACGGATGTATTGTTACAAATTTAAGATGAACAAGAGCTGCTAAATGAACTGGGTGTAACTTGTTTTTATTTTGATTATACCATTCAAAGAATTCCCTAAGTAAAAAATCAAGTTCTATTGCATGAGGTGGTATAAATTTACTACCAGATATTCTAACATCATAGTTTCTGATTCTCCCAGCTTTATCTTTCTTTGTCTGCTGAAAAAGTTCTTTATGCCAATGTAAAACAGTTGCAAGTGTAATGTTTGGTTTATAGTCAAGCATTTCATAAAAAACTTTTCTATGTAGCTCTGCTTCTTTTATGTCTTCAATCGGTCTTCTTGAAGGAGATATACCCTTTTCTAGAAGTAATGCTGTTTCCCTATGAGTTAGTGTAGACCCTTCGATTTTATTTGTTGTATAAGTAAATTTTATAGCAAAAGTTTCAAGATCTTTTTCTTCAATAGATTTTGGCATTTTCTCTTGATTTTTGTTGAAATTATTCTTTATTTTACTAAATTTCTTATACCATAATTCTTGGTATATTTCTATTAAAAAATCCTGTTTTACTTTTTCTATGTTTTTTGGTAGCTTTTCCCCAAGGTATTTTTCTTTGTAGATTACTTTACCATTTTTTCTAAAAGTATGTTGGAGATAATGATAGGTTTTATTTGAGATTTGTTTTTTCTTAATTGAAACCATAATACTATATTACCCTTACATATTAATAAATTTTTCGTTTTATTTAAAAATGTAAGGGTAAAAATTGCTAAGTCAAGAGATCATACCTAGCAGGTTTTTATCCCAAATGGGTACAGTGATTAGAGGCTAAGAGTCGCATCATGTTTTATGATTAGAGACTCTATTCCTTATGAGCATATTTTATGATTAGAGTCTGTAAGATAAAATTATCAGACCTAGCAGGTTTTATCTAAATGCTAGGAATAAACTTAAAAAAATGTATAAGTAAAAGATTATACTCAATACAATTAGATAAAATTTAATCCTATTTTGATTGATTTTTTTCAACTTTCTGAATAACATTAAGATTTTTTTCCTTTCTAAAAATATCAATGGTAGCAAGAATATCGTCACCATTCCAAATGTTATCCATTTATTATCCCATGCATGAATAATCAAAAAGTTATGCACAGAATGTAATAGTATTGCAATTGGCAAGAAACAAATGAAATAATTCTTATATTTTCTTCCAAATATGAATGGATAAACTGAGTATGTTATATGAATAAGAGTGTTTAAAATCCAAAACGCCCACAGATATATAGCTGAATATCCAAGATTGTGTGATATTCCTTCTTGCAACCCAAAAAGTCCTACAGATAAAAGAAATATAATTCCAATGTTATTGTTAATAAACTCTTTTTTTGATTTATAACCTAAATTAAAAATTTTATTAAAATCTGCCAAAAATATAACAGAATATGCCAACATTTTGAAACTTTCTTCAACTACCGGCGCAACAATTACACCAAGATTATCTATTCTAATTTTGTCTACATATAGATTTACATCGCTAAATAAATTCTTTAAAAGTGTGTTAATTGCAGGAACAAATAGAAATATTGCAGCCCACAGTGCTAGCATAGTGTAAAAAAATACTAATGTTTTATTACGCTCATACCATTTTGATATCTTATCTCTATTTAACTCCACTTTATACACCTTTAGTATATTACTATAGGTAATCTAATTTGAGTATAAATAATTTACGCATAGTAATATATTTTAGGTAAGTTTATATATGATGATTTTAATTTGAAATTGAGATGGCATTTATATCTGTTTCAATGAAAAAGTGCACATGTGAAAGATGCGATCATAAATGGGTAACAAGAAATATACAAAAACCAAAAGTTTGTCCAAAATGTAAAAGCCCCTATTGGGATATACCAAAGAAAAAAGATTAATTATTGCTCAGTTTGAAAAAGAATTATGATAATCCTCTGATTGTATTCAATTTATTGCATCAAAGATGCTTTTATAGATATTATTAACAAGAAATGAATATTAAAAATATCCAACTTCTTGATTATGTTCCATGTTGTCGACGGCATATTTAGCTGGTAAATTCATTTTTTCAAAATATTCTCTAACCATATCATCTGAAACATGGTCATATCTGAGTGTTGTCTCTATCTTACGATGTCGTGCCTTTCTTTGTATGATTTTAGGATTTACCTGTTTATTAAAATCCAAAGTTATTGACGATGGTTTGATTATATATGGTGCTACATATTTTGTTATTCCAGCTTTTTGTGCTATTTGTTTTGTTGTTCTATTTATGAATCCTCCAAAAGGTTTTGGTGCTTTGCCTTTGTAGGTTCCATTTGGAATGATGATTAAATATTCCTCAAATTCTGGTTTAGGTTCTCGATGTGGAAGATATTCTTTTATCGCTTGAGTTAGTCTTGGACTGAGAATAATGTAGTTATTTCCTGTTTTTGTATTATCAAGATAGAATATCTGGTTATCAAGGTCCATATTGCTAATTTTAAGGATGCTGAACTCACTAGGTCGCAGTAATCCATCAATCTGAAAAAGAGCTATGACATGCCAGAATGGGTCTTCTTTACTTGTTTCTAGATAATTATTGAGTTCTTGTTCACTCAGCACAATTTTATTGCTGTGTTCTTGAGCGGGTACCGGTATTTTAAGGTCTTCTCTTTCCAGCCATTTTGTAAAATGATTAGCAGATACAACTCGCCGTGCGTTACCGTTTTTCATGTATGTGTGAAGCAGGTATCCTCTCCATTTGAGCATGTCGTCTTTTGTTACTTCGTTTATTGGTTTGTTTATCCATTGTAGAAATTTTCTAACATGATAGTAGTAGTTTTGTATGGTTGTTTTCTTCCGGTAATTAAGATTGAGATGTTGTTGATATTTTTCTAAGGCATCTCTATTCTGTTCAC
>Ga0209427_10005359_pt1 | contig 14726 bp, 12 predicted proteins | sample DeeMarSWOR136_30_FD_187465 | JGI IMG/M metagenome (GOLD analysis project Ga0209427, IMG submission 187465) | Marine sediment microbial communities from White Oak River estuary, North Carolina - WOR-1-36_30 (SPAdes) (version 2) | ecosystem: Environmental > Aquatic > Marine > Intertidal zone >...
AGCCATCCATGCGTCCGCCGAGACCTATGACAATATTGCGAAGGCTCTGGGCACAAAAATCCATAACCCAGCCCATCTCCACCCGGGTGGGGTCAACATCCAGGCGGCGCATATGGCTGCGCTTAGCCAGTTGCTCGTCATCATAGTTACGTTCGTGCTGCATTCTGGCAGTGAGAGCAACCATAGCCAAGTTGTGGGCATTGGTGATATCGTTGATGTCACCGGTAAGTCCCATGGAGAATTCAGTCATAGGGATAAGCAGGGCATTGCCGCCACCAGCAGCAGTTCCCTTGATGTTCATTGTGGGACCACCTGAGGGCTGACGAATACAACCACCTACATTCAGTCCCCGCTTGCCCATACCTTCCAGGATACCCATTGTAGTCGTAGTCTTCCCTTCGCCCAGCGGCGTAGGGGTTATTGCAGTCACCTCAACGTACTTGCCGTCCGGTTTGTCCTTGAGGCGCTCAATAATCTTCAAGAAATCGAGCCTGCATATGTTCCCGAAAGGAATCATTTCATCTCTTTGCAGATTTAGTTTCTCTCTCCACTCGTCGGGGGTTGGCATATTTACCCCAGCCGCTTCTGCAATCTGCCAATCCTTCATTTTCACCGCGTCGTAAGCCATAAAACTCCTCCTTCATTTATTTTATTTAAGGATTCCTTAATTGAAACCACTGAAATCTTTTTAGCTAGTTTATTGTGCTTGTTACTTAGTAGTAGATAACAAAGCCTGATAGATATTTCTTACTTCGGCAATAATCTGCTGGCTGGAGTCAAGAATGGGAAGATTAGCCAGGTCAGCATCTACTATTGCTTGGTCATAGGGGATAAAGCCGAGGAAGTTGAAACCTGGCAGACTAGAGGTTATAAACTCCCTCTCTGCCTGGCTTCGAATCTTGTTACCTACCACAGCGATATTTTGTAAGCCGATATCTTGTGCCAGTCCGTCAATTCTATGGGCGGTTTCAATGCTTCGTCTGCCTGGCTCTACTACTACAATCAGTTTATCTACTGCCTTGGCTGTTGCCCGTCCTAGATGTTCTATTCCGGCCTCCATATCCAAAATCACCACTTCATTCCGTGCCAGGAGTAGATGGGTAATCAAAGCCTGTAGTAAGGCATTTTCCGGACAGTAACAACCAGTACCGCCCTTTTTAATTTGCCCCATTACCATTAATCTAACTCCGTTATGCTCCTGAGAATATTTTTCCGGTAAGTCATCAACTCTAGGGTTTAGCTTGAAAAAGCTGGTACCTCGACCGGGTCGTGCCCCAGTCCTTTCCTCAATAAGAGCATCCATCTCAGATATAGGGGTTATCCTCTCAGGATGGGGAAAACCAAGGGTAGCCGCTAGGTTGGCATCGGGGTCAGCATCTATAGCAATAACAGAATAGTCGGACTCAGCGAACGTCTTGCACAGAAGGGATGCCAAGAGAGTCTTCCCCACGCCCCCTTTACCGCTAATAGCAATCTTCATGACACCTTTGTTCTGACACAATTAAAGCTAAGACTTTTCGAGGAAATGCTCAGCCTTAGCTTATTTTCATTCCTTTGCTAGCTACCAAAAACTATTATATCATATATATCATAACTCGTAAACGATAGTATAGTATATTTTGTGCTGAGTGGGAAGTCAAGCAACTTGGTTATGGTAATAACATAGAGTCTTGACAGCTTGCGTATAATAAATAGAGATATAGTTTAACCAGCGTCAAAAAGGAGGTAAATTAAGTGCAGGCGTATTGTTTTAAGTGTAGAGCGAAGAGGGAGATAAAGAATCCCGAGCGGGTTACTCTAAAGAATGGGAGGCCGGCTACGAAGGGAGTTTGCCCTGCGTGTGGAACCAAGGTATTTAGAATTGGTCGCGGCTAATTAATTGAGCTAGGCAAAATATCTATTTTGGTTAGGCAGTGTCCTTTTCGACACTAATTGGCAGGAAGACACTAGTTTACAGTGGTTAGTTTGGCTCTTCTAGGCACAGAAGGCTGGATGTGCTAAAGTATTAGCGTTGGGAATAGTGAAGGCGGCTTTATAGTGGTTAACTAAAGTGCCCTTGATTAGCTTAATTGGTGTTAGGGTGCTATAATTCAGCGAATTATAGGCGTGAAAACCATAAACGCATGATTTCTAAAGTTGATGAAGGATGGTGGTTGAATCTTGAGTAAAATAAATGTAGCCATAATAGGGGTAGGTAATTGTGCCTCGTCACTGGTTCAGGGTGTTTACTACTATAAGAAGGCAGCGGAGAATGAATTCGTGCCTGGACTTATGCATGTTAATCTGGGGGGATACCATATAAGTGATATCAATTTTGTCGCCGCCTTTGATATTGATAAGAACAAGGTTGGCAAGGACATAGCCCGGGCGATTTTTACCCCACCCAATAATACCTTCAAATTTTGTGAGGTGCCAGCTACAGGGGTGAAAATTCAGCGGGGTATGACCCACGATGGTTTGGGTAAGTATCTATCTCAAATAATACAGAAGGCACCGGGACCGACGGCTGATATAGTTAAAATCCTCAAGGAAACCCAGACTGATGTAGTGATTAATTATCTGCCTGTGGGTAGTGAGGAGGCAACTAAGTGGTATATTGAGCAGGTACTGGTGGCTGGCTGTGGTTTTATCAACTGTATCCCGGTTTTTATTGCCCGAGAGAAGTATTGGCAGGAGCGCTTCGCTGAAAGAGGGCTTCCAGTTATCGGAGATGATATAAAATCTCAGGTGGGGGCAACTATTGTTCATCGGGTGCTTACCAGGCTGTTTAGAGACCGTGGCGTTAAGCTGGAGCGAACCTACCAATTGAACTTTGGTGGTAACACTGACTTCTTTAATATGTTAGAGAGAGAACGCCTTGAGTCCAAGAAGATATCCAAGACTACCTCCGTCACCTCTCAACTGGATTACGAGCTTAGCCCAGATGACATTCACGTAGGTCCCAGTGATTATGTGCCCTGGTTGACTGACCGTAAGTTTTGCCATATTAGGATGGAAGGACGAACCTTTGGTGATGTTCCTCTGAACCTGGAGCTGAAACTTGAGGTGTGGGATAGCCCTAACTCAGCCGGAGTGGTTATTGATGCTATCAGGTGTTGCAAACTTGCCTTAGACCAGGGAATGAAGGGGGTACTAGTGGCTCCGTCTGCCTACTTTATGAAATCACCGCCTATTCAATATACCGATGACGAAGCCCGCCGGATGACGGAGGAGTTTATTGTTAGTAGTAAGCAGGTTGCAGAAAAGCCTGCTTCTTCCGAGCAATAACCTGATTAAACTAGTGGTGAGGTTTTAGGCAGCTACCTATGAAAATAGCATTAGTTTCTCCGTATGATTTTGCCTACCCTGGTGGCGTTAATAATCATGTCTCAGCACTGGAACGCCAATTTACCAAAATGGGTCATGAGGTAAGGGTTATTGCTCCTGCGTCCAGAGTAGTCCCCGATTTTGGTGACAGGTTCATACATATAGGTAAGCCTCTCCCCATTCGAACTGCGGATACGGTCATTCGTATTACCATATCACTTGGGCTAGCCTCCAAGATAAAAGCGGTGCTGGCTGAAGAGAATTTTGATATTATCAACATTCATGAACCTTTCATGCCCATGTTATCTACCGGGGTACTCCGGTTTTCACATACCGCTAATGTTGGGACCTTTCATGGCTTTAATCCTCATATTAGACGCACTTCCATTGGATACAACTTTTGGAGACCACTTAGCACAATATGGTTGAAGAGGCGGGTCTATAAGCTTCACGGGAAAATTGCAGTATCTAAACCAGCAATGGAGTTTGCTAACAAACATCTCTCCGGGCACTATAATATTATCCCTAACGGCATAGATTTAGAGCAATTTTCACCTGATGTAGCTCCAATTGATGAGTTCTGCGACGGGAAACTGAATATCCTGTTTGTTGGTCGTATGGAAAAACGAAAGGGTTTGAAATACCTGCTTGAAGCCTATAAACAGGTTAAGAAAGAGATCCCTGACTCACGACTTATTATAGTAGGTCCTGGTACCAAGCTGCGTAAAAAGTATGAGAAACAGGTCAAGGACGATGAGCTGAAGGACGTTGTTTTTGTTGGCTACGTTTCTCATGATGAATTACCCCGATATTATAAGACAGCCGATATTTATTGTGCCCCAGCCACCGGTATGGAAAGTTTTGGTATTGTTTTGCTTGAGGCTATGGCTGTCGGTACGTCAATTGTTGCCTCCAATATAGATGGTTATGCCAGTGTAGTAACTCATGGTGTTGAAGGGCTATTAGTGCCACCAAAAGACAGTGACAGTCTAGCTCAGGCTCTCATTTCTCTTCTGCGTGACGAATTACTTCGACAGCAGATGGGAGACAGGGGAAGGATTAAAGCGCAAGATTATAGCTGGGAGCATATTGCCCAAATGGTATTGAATTATTATATGAAGATACTTAGCCAGCCTCCATGGAAGAAACAATTTTCAGAATTTGAGGCTACCTCAGTTTGAGCAAAAAGCAATAGTCAATGGCAAAGTTATTCGGAGGTCGTAAGACCCTAGCTTATCGCCTCACCCGACCAGTAGTGCTGCTTTTAGCTAAGACATCTATAACGCCTAATACCATAACCTGGTTCGGTTTTTTATTAGCTATCGGCGCTACGGTACTCATTATTACCGGACACCCTTTTGCTGCCGGCTTTGTAGTGCTTATTGCCGGTTTCTTTGACATTCTTGATGGGGCACTGGCCCGTCATACGAAACAGACCACCCGTTTTGGCGCTGTTCTTGACGCCACGCTTGACCGCTTATCTGAGGCAGTGCTGCTACTTGGCATTATAGCAATGTTTTTGCTTACTAAAGAACAGTCACTCCTATTTACTTTGGTTCCCAAGGAATGGTCAATTTTAGTTGTCTGCCTTGCCTTGCTCGGTTCACTGCTAGTGAGCTATACTAGAGCCAGAGCGGAAGCACAAGGTCTGGAATGCCAGGTGGGGCTGTTCACTCGAGCGGAGAGGGTCGTTGTCCTGGCACTAGGGCTATTGTTAAGCCAGATACCCAATGCTTTAGTTATTGCCCTAGCTATTATTGTGGTATTTAGCTTTTTCACAGTGGGGCAGAGGTTAGTTTATGTGTGGCAACAAACAAGGATTAGGTAGCTTTTACAGGAGGAGATAATGCCAGTTATCGCTGTTATTGGAGCTCAGTGGGGGGATGAGGGGAAGGGTAAGGTAGTTGAGCTACTTGCCCAGGAAGCAAAGATGGTAGTCCGTTTTTCTGGCGGTAATAATGCTGGGCACACTGTAGTTAACCCCCTTGGTGAGTTTAGGCTTCACCTCGTTCCTTCTGGCATTTTTTCTCCCCAGGCTATTTGTATTATTGGTAATGGGGTGGTGATTAACCCCCCAGTGTTAATTGATGAGATAGACCAGCTTAACCAGTGTGGGGTGGATACCACCGGGCTATTTATCAGTGACCGGGCTCACCTTATTATGCCCTATCATATCCTGCTTGACGGTTTGGAAGAGAAATCACGAGGTGGTAAGGCTTTAGGCACAACCGGCAAGGGCATAGGTCCCGCCTTTAGCGACAAAGCAGCTAGGTTAGGCATTAGAGTTGGTGACCTTTCAGATAAAGAAGCACTACTGGAGCGACTCCGTCTTATTCTCGATTACAAGAACACTATTTTGACCAAGATTTATGGAGTTAGCCCGCTATCACTGGATGAAGTATATACCCAGTATTGCCAGTATGGGGAACGCCTGGCTCCTTGTATTAGAGAGACATCTATGATGGTAGAGGAAGCATTGAACCGGGAGGAGCTGATTCTATTAGAGGGAGCCCAGGGGGCTTTACTTGACCCTGATTTTGGCACTTATCCCTATACTACCTCTTCTTCACCGCTGGCAGGAGGAGGCTGCTTGGGTGCCGGTCTGGGTCCTACCAAGATTAATCGTATTCTGGGCGTATTTAAGGCTTACTGCACCAGAGTTGGTGCTGGTCCGATGCCCACCGAGCTGAAGGATGAAACTGGTAGTTTGATTCGGGAACAGGCTCATGAGTATGGTACTACTACCGGAAGACCTCGCCGTTGTGGCTGGTTTGACGCCGTGGCGGCTCGTTTTAGCACCCGGGTTAATGGCTTTACCGGGGCGGCAATTACCCGCCTTGACGTTCTTGATATCCTTCCCCGCCTTCAAATATGTGTTGGCTATAAGCTGGATGGGCATACCATTGATTATTTCCCGGGCAATGTAGCTACTTTAGAAAAGTGTCAGCCCATCTATGAGGAGCTACCAGGGTGGCAAGTCCCCACTAGCCATATCCGGCAATACGAACAGTTGCCGCTTGAGGCTCGCCAATATCTAGCTAGACTGGAAGAATTCATCTCCTGCCCGATCAACATCATCTCGGTAGGAGCCCGGCGGGAGCAAACCATCCACAAGATGCCTATCCTATAGCATCACTTGGTGCTTAGCGGCAGGTCAATCTTATAGTTTTTCAGGGTGTCTCTGATTAAGGCGGCTGATTTTTCATCTGGCTCAGTAAGGGGCAGGCGTGGCTTGCCTACATAGAAACCTATGTGGTTAAGGGCGTATTTAATTGGAATGGGGTTGGAGACAACGAACAGGGCATTAATTAGGGGCATTAAGCGGCGGTGTGTGCTGGCAGCTTCATCCATTTTATTATTAATAATGCTATCAATCATTCCCCTGATTTGATTACCAACCAGGTGGGAGGCAACGCTAATCACCCCATAGCCACCCAGGGCTAGTATATGCAGTGTATCACTATCATTGCCACTCCAGACAAGAAAATCCTCCCTGGTATTACTGATTATCTGGGAGATTTGACCTAGATTACCGCTGGCTTCTTTTACTCCGATAATGTTATCTACGTGGCTCAATCTGATAATCGTGTCTGCTGAAAGGCTAGTAACGGTGCGTGACGGCACATTATACAGGATACAGGGTAGATTGGTGACCTGAGCGATAGTCTTAAAGTGCTGATATAAGCCCTCCTGGGTCGGCTTGTTATAGTAAGGGACTACTAACAGACAAGCATCAACTCCAATTTTCTCTGCCTGTTTAGTTGCTTCTACCGCCTCAGCCGTGCTATTACTACCGGTGCCAGCAATTACTGTCCCTTGTTTGCCTACTGCCGATTTTACCTCAGCAAAAAGGCGCAGTTCCTCCTCTCGAATAAGAGTGGGTGATTCCCCGGTTGTGCCCACAACCACCAGGCCTTCACTCCCTGAGTTGAGTAGGGCTAAGGCTAACTTCTTGGCTTGTTCATAATCAACCATCCCTTCGTCATTAAAGGGGGTTACCATCGCTGTCAGCAATCGGCCTAGTTTTTTCATTTTTTTAACCTCCCGGGGTGTACCCATTCCCTATTGACCATCTCCTCAGCGATCTGGACTGTGTTTAGGGCAGCTCCCTTACGCAGATTGTCGGCAACAATCCACATAACTAAACCGCAGGGATGAGAGGTATCTCGACGAATCCTGCCAACGAAAACCTCATCGCTACCGGCTGCCGACCATGGCTGAGGATAAAGGCTAACTCCTGGTTCGTCCAAGACTTTGACCCCCGGAGCCTGGGCGAGGATACGTCGTGCCTCATCAGGAGACATAGGCTGGGAGAATTCCACATTGACCGCCTCACTATGTCCAATTAATACCGGGACTCGCACACAAGTCGCCGAAATAGCTATATCATCGGCATGCATTATCTTCCTCGTTTCTTCCACTAGCTTCCATTCTTCTTTAGTATAGTCATTGTCCAGAAAAACGTCTATTTCCGGCAACACGTTAAACGCTATTTGGTGAGGGTAAACATGGGGGGTAGTACTCTGCCCATCTAATACTTGTTTGGTTTGGGTTGTTAGCTCGTCTACGGCTGCTGAACCGGTACCCGACACTGCCTGATAGGTATCAACGACAATACGCTTAATAGGGTTAACCTTGTGTAGCGGGTATAGAGCTACTACCAGCTGAATAGTGGAACAATTCGGGTTAGCTATAATCCCCTTATGCCATTTGATGTCTTCAGGGTTGACCTCAGGCACTACTAGGGGAACGGTGGACACCATTCTAAAAGCGGAGCTATTATCAACAACGGCGGCTCCTGACTGGGCAGCTATAGGTGAGAAGTAGCGGCTAATCTCAGCACCAGCCGAGAAGAGGGCAATATCTATCCCCTCAAAGGACTCGGGAGTGGTCTCCTTGACTTCAATCTCCTGGTGATTGACAAATAGTTTCTTACCTGCTGAACGGTCTGAGGCTAAAAGATGAATGGAGGCTATAGGGAAGTTACGTTGCCCCAATACCTTGATGAACTCCTGCCCTACCAGTCCGGTAGCACCAACAATAGCTACTTTATACCCCTTCATTACCCTCTCCTATAAACCAAGCAGAGTGTCTAAACCGTAGACCAGCCCTTTATGTTTAGTTACCCCCTTGATGGCTAGTATAAGACCCGGTATATAGCACTCTCGGCTAATGGTATCATGTCGTATGCTCAGTGTTTGCCCCGGTCCACCTAAGACAACCTGTTGGTGTGCCAGGAGACCAGGTAGACGCACGCTATGAATAGTAACGCCTTCAACCTGCTCTCCCCGGCTATTTGAGGGCTTCTTTTGTTCCGGGGGGCGATAGAGCGGTTTACCCTTGGCTGCTGCCATTGCTCTGGCTGTAGCTAGAGCAGTTCCCGATGGGGCATCAGCTTTCTGGTTATGGTGCAGTTCTATAATTTCGGCATAGTCAAGGTATTTAGCAGCTATCTTAGCGAGGTGTATCATTAGAATTGCTCCCAGAGCAAAGTTGGGAGCTACCACTGCTCCAACCTGGTTGGCTGTGGCTAATCGGTCGATCTCGCTAAGTTCATCAGCGGTTAACCCTGTGGTTCCTATTACCAGATTAACACCCTGTTTAGTGGCTATACGCACTGCGGGCATGGTAGATTGGGCAATTGTGAAATCTACCAGCACATCAGGCTGGCAGGTAGTGAGGATATAGCCTAAGTCGGAAGAAAAGGGCACTTTACCCGAGCCATCAGGTAAAGGTAAGTAATCCTCGGCAACCTTCAGTTCTATGGCACCTACTATTTGTGTCTCAGGTTCAAGGCACAGAGCATTGACTATCACCCGCCCCATTTTGCCTGATGCCCCTTGGACTACAACCTTTATCGGCTTCATGGCTCAAATCCTTTTAGTAAAGCGGGGTTTTGGTGAGCTTCTATCTTGGTTACGCTGCTTGTTCCGTGGTAAGCGGGAATGCGGTGAGGTATAAGCCCCACGCTGGCTTTTAAAGGGGTAGTCTTTAGATAAAGAATCCTTCACCCTGGCTCCTGGCACCTGAGAAAGCTTTTCAAACACAGCCCGCCGTGACAGGTTTATTCGACCAAGATTATCAATATTGATTACCTTAACCGTAACCTCATCGCCCACCTTAACTATATCCTCGACATTAGCTACCCGATAGTCAGCTAACTCACTGATATGGACTAATCCTTCTTTGCCGGGGAGAATTTCTACCATAGCGCCAAAGTTTAATATACGGGTCACTTTCCCGGTATAGATGCCGCCAATTTCCGCCTCTCTAGTTAGACTCTCGATGATTCGAATAGCTTTTTGGGCAGCTTCCTCATCAGTGGAGCCGATAAGGACTGTGCCATCATTTCCAATATCAATAGTTGTTTTAGTTTCATCAATGATTGACCTGATGGTTTTACCTCCGGTGCCGATTACAGCACCAATCTTGTCAGGGTCAATCATTATTTTATACACCCGTGGCGCATAATGGCTGACCTCAGGTCGACTAGAGTTGATAGTTTGATTCATTGTATCCAGGATAAACAGGCGCGCCTCTCTAGCTTGATATAGCGCCTTTTCCAGAATTTCCAGGCTTACACCTTTAAGCTTGGTATCCATTTGTAGTGCGGTGATACCTTCACTAGTACCAGCTACCTTAAAGTCCATATCACCGTAAGCATCCTCAATGCCTTCAATATCAGTTAAAATAGAACATTCTCCTTTATCGCCAGTGACCAATCCCATAGCTGCCCCGGCTACTGCCCTCTTTATCGGTATCCCAGCATCCATCAGGCATAGGCTGCTGGCACAAACACTGGCCATAGATGTGCTGCCGCTAGAACTGAGCACCTCTGAGACGAGGCGAATAGTATATGGGAAATCTTCATCCTTAGGTAGGACCGGTATGAGAGCTCGCTCGGCCAGGGCGCCATGCCCAATCTCTCGGCGACCGGGCGAGCCTACACGTTTTACCTCACCAGTAGAGAAGGGGGGGAAATTGTAGTGGTGGATGAAGCGCTTCGTTTCCTCTATGCCTAATCCATCAAGTTGTTGTTCCTTCCTGGTAGAGCCGAGGGTAGCAATCGTCAGCACTTGTGTTCGCCCTCTGGTAAATAGGGCTGAACCATGGGTGCGAGGCAGGAGTCCTACTTCGCAACTGAGCGGTCGGACTTCGGTCAGGCTGCGCCCACTGACACGCTGGGCTTTGGCAAGGATATTAGTTCTTATTTCATCCCTAACCTTTGCCTCGAAAGCAGAGAGTATACCTTCTTCAGGGAATGAGTCTCCTAAACGCTCAACAAGTTCTTTCCGTAGGTCATTGAGTGCTTGCTCTCGTTGCGGCTTTTCTTGGTGGCTTAGGGCTTGGGCAAGCTTACCATCAATAATTGGTGAGATTGCTGACAGTATTTCAGAGTTCGCCTCACCGGTAGGCGCTTCTATCTTAGGTTTACCATAAGCCTGTTGAAGCTCCTCTTGGAGCTTAATGATATCCTGGTTTGCCTCGTGCCCAAATTTAATTGCCTGAGTAACAACATCTTCTGAAGCCTCTTGGGCTCCTGCCTCTACCATTACTACTGCCTGCTTGGTGCTAGCCACAACCAGGTCAAGTAAGCTATCTTCTAGTTGAGCTAATGTTGGATTCAGTATTAGCTCATCGTTGATATAGCCAATGTGGACAGCGCTCACTGGACCGTCAAATGGCACCTCTGACATTAATAGAACAGCCGAGCTGCCGATAACAGACAGGATGTCAGGGTCATTTTCCAGGTCGGCAGAAAGGACGGTAATTATAAGTTGAATATCATTACGCCACCCCTTGGGAAGAAGCGGACGCAGCGGGCGGTCGGTAAGTCGACTAGCTAAGGTTGCTTCTTGACTGGGACGCCCCTCTCTTCTGATAAAGCCACCCGGGATTTTACCAGCGGCGTATAGCCTTTCTTCATAATCAACAGTTAGAGGCAGAAAGTCCACACCCTCCCGTGGTTCAGGGCTAAGGCAAGCTGTAACCAGAACCACACTATCTCCGTAGCGAACAGTTACCGCGCCGTTTGCCTGCCCGGCGAGCTTTCCGGTATCTATGGTGAGGGTTCTACCCCCAATTTCACAATTGAAAGAGTGATACGTTATCAATAATTTCTCCTTTGAAGACCTTACTTGCGTAAGCCGAGCCGTTTAATCAGGCTATGATACCGGGCTGTATCCTCTCTGCTTAGGTAAGCCAGCAGCCTCCTCCTTTGCCCGACAAGCTTAAGTAAACCGCGTTGTGTGTGGTAATCGTGTCGATTATCCCTCATGTGCGTGGTCAATTGGTTTATCCGCTCGGTGAGCAAAGCTACCTGAAGCTCAGTCGAGCCCGTGTCTTTTTGGTGAGATTGAAACTCAGTTATAATCTCCTTCTTTCTTTCTTTATCCAAATTGTACTCCCTTACTAAACTCTGTTGCTGCCTGATGAGAACGAATTATATAATTTTCAATATCTTACGTCAAAGGATTATAACATAAGTCGGGGTGGCAGTAAATCTAAATTTTATGAAGCAGGGTAGCCAATGCCTGTCCAGCATTCATTCAATATGCGTTGACGGATATAGCCTCATGTGCTATATTTTTGCCGAACATTGTAAGAGCTATAACCTTCACCGTAAATTATGCTAAAATAGATTATTCAAGTAGGAGTGTAGCTCAGTCTGGTAGAGCAACGGTCTCCAAAACCGTCGGTCGGGGGTTCGAATCCTCCCACTCCTGCCAGATTAAGCCGAGGTGGCGGAATTGGTAGACGCGCTAGCTTGAGGGGCTAGTGAGCGAAAGCTCGTGGGAGTTCAAATCTCCCCCCCGGCACTAGATATGCGGAAGTGGCTCAGTGGTAGAGCATCTCCTTGCCAAGGAGAGGGTCGCGAGTTCGAATCTCGTCTTCCGCTCCAGCAAATCTCAGCCAGCTTGTGGCGCTACGTTTAGTGTGGCAGCAGGGCTGGCTTTTTTATTCTAATGTAACCTCCAAGTATTGACATTTTACACGAAACCGTGTATAATTCACTTAGGTTAGGTTTAGCATGCCAGTTAAAGTTTTAGACCCCAAGATAGTATCAAGGATTGCCGCCGGTGAGGTGGTGGAGAGACCGGCCTCGGTGGTAAAGGAGCTGGTGGAGAATTCACTGGATGCTGGTGCCAGCCAGATTGCTATCGAGGTGAGAGGTGGTGGGGTAAGCCTGATTCGGGTGACGGATAATGGAGTTGGCATCCCATCTGAGGAGGTGGAACTTGCCTTTGAACGATATGCTACCAGTAAGATAGGCAATCTCGAGGATTTGGAGTCAATAAACAGCCTCGGCTTTCGTGGCGAGGCGTTACCCAGCATAGCGGCTGTAGCCAAGGTGGATATTGTTACCGGTGCTGTTGGTGAATCAGTGGGCACTTCCCTTACTGTGACCGATGGCGTGGTTGAAAATAGGGAAAGTCACGGGCGTTCTCAAGGGACTACGGTTACAGTGCACAATCTCTTCCGCAAGGTGCCAGCCAGACTAAAGTTCATCAAGTCGCGGGCTACGGAAAATAGTCACATAGCTAATGTGGTAACTCAATATGCCCTCGCCTTCACCGAGGTTAAGTTTACCCTGCTTATTGATGGCAGGCAGGCACTGCGAACACCGGGCAATGGTCGGCTAATAGATAGCGTAATTGAGATTTATGGTGTTGAGGTAGCCCAGAATATGCTGGAAATTAAGAGTGGAGATGGAGGCTGGGAGAGGAGGACAGAGGCTTCATCGCCTGTAGTAGCCGGCATGGTCGGCTCACCGGCGATAAGCCGCTCAGGCAGAGGTTACCTCAGCTTCTTTATTAACCACCGCTGGATAAATAGCCGTCTGCTGGCTCGGGCTGTAGAAGAGGCTTACCACGGGCTTTTGATGGTAGGAAAACATCCTATTGCTATTGTCAATATTTCACTGCCACCGGAGCAGATAGATGTTAATATTCATCCGACCAAGACTGAGGTGAAATTTCACCATGAACATATGATTTTTACCACCGTCCAGAGGACAGTACGCCGGGCTTTAATTGAGCAAGTACCGGTGCCTAAAATTGAGGAAGTAGCTACAGCCTATGTTTCTCCCTCACTGCCAAGGCAAGAATTGTGGACATCAGCCGGGATTAGTAGTCCTGGCACTTTGCCGCCAGTATCTCCTCAGACTCCAGCGGTATCTCTACCCATTCTACGGGTAATAGGTCAGCTATCTAATAGCTATATTATAGCTGAGGGTGGTGATGGATTATATCTTATTGACCAGCATGCCGCCCATGAACGTGTCCTTTTTGAGAAGATTAAGCACCAGAGGTCACAGCAAGAAATAGAGGTTCAAGGGCTGCTTGAGCCAGTGACATTTGAGGTTAGTCCCAAACAAGCTGAAGTTTTGAAATCAAATTATGAAAACCTGACCGAATTTGGCTTCTCCATTGAGCCTTTTGGTGACAGGACCTATCTAGTCCGGACAGTGCCAGCTTTGCTTTATAACAAAGACTGGGCGGGGATGCTGCGGGAATTACTGGACTCCTTATCTGGAGGGAGTGACTGGGCAGAAGGTATGGCTATATCTATGGCTTGCCACAGTGCAGTGAGGGCCGGGCAGGTGTTAACCGATGACGAAATGCGTGAGCTAATACGGCAGCTGGAACAGGTAGCTATTCCTCATACCTGTCCCCATGGCAGACCGACGATGATTCACTTAAGCTCAGGGCAGTTAGAAAAAGAGTTTGGCCGAAGTTAGCAGTTAAGATGCCCTTTGCTACTGCTACTTCGCAGTTCAGATGGGAAAGTTTTTTTAACTGCTCCCTTGCCCAATGGAGAAGCTACTGAGCTGCAATCGAGTATTCTCGTCTAGCGCTTCACTAAGCTACCTACCCGCTTACCAAACTGCCTACACCCAGCTATACATTTTTCATCTGGCGCCCCAACTGAAATTGCCCCACAGGAGCCTGATTGGTGCCCAACTATCACCATCCCATGCCATAACATAGCTCGGATAAGAGAAAGTAAGGTTGTCTCATTTCCGCCGTCTGCACCCCCACAAGCGGTAAAAGCAGCACCAATTTTATCCCTTAGTTTGCCAGGCTCATTAGGCCAGATTTCAATAGACTTATCAATAAGTGTTTTCATCTTAGCTGACATAGTGCTGAAATGGGTAGGTGAACCCATAGCTATAGCATCAGCACCAACTAAATCGTCAAGGGTCGTGTCGTCTACTTTTTTAACCTCAACATTCAATCCTGACTCCCTTATACCATCGCCAATTGCTTTTGCCATCTTTTCAGTATTGCCAGTCACAGAGTCATATACTACCAGAGCTTTAGCCATAAATTGCCTCCATTCTACGAATTTGTATCTTCCCCGCTTAGATGTCTTATTGAGTTTAGGTGAGCGTGGTGGTAAAACAAATAGCTTAATAT
>Ga0209427_10005361_pt1 | contig 14723 bp, 14 predicted proteins | sample DeeMarSWOR136_30_FD_187465 | JGI IMG/M metagenome (GOLD analysis project Ga0209427, IMG submission 187465) | Marine sediment microbial communities from White Oak River estuary, North Carolina - WOR-1-36_30 (SPAdes) (version 2) | ecosystem: Environmental > Aquatic > Marine > Intertidal zone >...
CCGTATGAAAGCTTGATTCTGACGAAATTATGCCCAAAAAATATCCACGCAGAATGTCCATAAATTCATAAAAGAAAGAATTGCAAATAATATGGTTTTTCTCTGCCCCTGATGATTTGCGGATTTTTCGATGCTTTAAATGATATCGCTGCCTTCGTTGCGGGCTATCCTATAATATTCTTATCCCCACCATCTCGTTCGGAATCAGTTTCATACCCAGCGGAATTTCAATCTTTATAAGCCGGCCGTAACGAGGGATGTTTAGATCTGTCCACACCCTTGTCGGTAGCGTTTCAACCCTCGGAGCGATATATGTTATCTCTGAACGTCCAATCTGTTTCGGCTCGCTGCGCTTGACGATTTCCACCTCCTGGTTTACCGTGAAATTACCAACCAGGTTTTCATTGACGTAGGCAATAATCGAACTGGGCTTTTCTTCTGTTATGGTAAGTATTGGAAAGTCAGGCAGTATAACAACTTCACCGATCTGGCTGTCGATGCTGCTGACAAAACCATCGCAGGGGGCCGTTAGAACCATCCCTCTCAGTCTTTCATTTAGTTCGTCTATCTGTCGCTCTAACGATTCCTTTACCAGTTCTATAACACGCCGAGACTCATTCGAATCGGCACCGGCCTGGGGAAGGTATTTTACATATTCTGCTTTGCGGGCTAACGCTTTCTTTTTCTCCTCCTCGTATGTGGCCAGCACCGCTTTGTCCCGCTTAATCTTCTTTTCCAATTTTTGAAGTTTATATTCCATTGTTTGTAACTGATAAGTGAGAGAAATGTCCCCTCCTGCGAGATCTGTAGCGTTCTCTATCTTGAAGTTCTTGATTCGCATCTTAATTGTGTCAAGCTCCGCACGGTCATCTTCAAGCACGATGTTGGCATCTAAAATGTTTTTATCGGCCATAACTACGTCGGCTGTAAAAGCCCGCATTTCGGCCCACCACTCGGATTGTCGGTTGAATATCTCGGCTTCATAATTGTCACGAAGCTCCTTTAGCTGCGCTTCGGTGGCTTTTATTTCTGCTTCTATAACCGCCTTTTCTGCTTCCAGACGTTCGTCATCGGGAGCGGTATTAACTATTGCTACCGGGTCTCCTTCGCTGACTTTCTTAAATAGTTGAACGTTTACGCTTATTAAGCGGGCCCTGGTGTTGGTTCCGACATCATGCGACTCCGCGTTAGCTATACCGACAATTTCAAATTGACCGGCACGGCGATGAAACAGTCCGACAACACCAGCTACTGCGCTAAGCCATACCAACACGGGCAGAATACGTAGAAATAAACGACTGTTTCGCAAATTTATACTTCCCATACCTTATCTAAACCTCCAACAACTGTTCCTGCATTGTCAGGCTGATATTCTCGATGCCTTCGACTTCTTTCAGTCGGGAAAGCATCAGTTCATTTTTCGCCGAATTTCGTATCATCAGTTGATAAGCATACTCAACCACGGGGCTGCCAAAGCCGCTCTCCTGCGACGATATCAGTGTAAAATTGCCGCAGAAACGCCTCAAAATGTCCGGGATCGGGTGTTTAGGTCCAATATGGCCCCTAAGAGTAAATCGCAGAAAGCCATTGTGGGGCTCATGTGTACCAAAGCTTGTCGCATAAAGGTATATCGCTATCAGGCTTAGAACTGTAGTACCGACTATGGCTGTAGCGTAGCGTTGGGAGCCGGTCGCCATCCCGATGACCAGCGAGCAGAAAATAAAAGCTATGTCACGCGTATCCTTGATAATGTTTCGAAAACGTATAAGCGCTAAAGCTCCCATCAGTCCAACGGCGGTAATGATATTGTTGCCGATGACCTCCATTACCATCGCCACAACCACGGTAATCATAATCAACGCCTGTACAAAGGACCTTGAATAGGACAAGCCGCTGTGTGTGGCGTAATAAACCCAGGCTATAACCTGACCCAGAATGAACGCCAGCAACAGCGACAGGAGAATGCTCTCAGGATTAAAAGCTCCTCCTGTTAAAGGCGTTTCTTCTAATTGCCAAAAAGTTTCCATTACGTTATTCATAATTACCTTATCAATAAATTTTGAGAAAAAGAGCCAAGAGTAGAGGCATTCATTACGGAAGTGGCATATTTCGAAAATGAGTCCTGACGAAGATTCAAACACCCGACCATGCGCGCCAGCCACACAGGGAAACGGGCCGTAAACTTAATCTCCAAAATCACGCCGCCCATGGATATGGGATGGTGCTGCCAGCCCTGGCTGTTAAGTAATACCTTTGGCGAGCGGGTAACATTATAGCACAGCTCCCGGTCGAAGGTCACTCGCACCCTGTTGTGCGAAGTGTCTTCATACGCCTGACGTTTGTAGCGAATCAGCACTTGAGGTTTGGCATTAATACTTTTCATATAAAACTGAAACTGGCTGAGTGTTTCCTCGTCCGTGCTGTATTCTTGCGGCGGAAGAGATGAGCCTGAAAGCAAAGTCGCTACGTCCTCGTCCCTGACACGGGCTCTGTTCTTGATAATAATAGTATTCAACCGGCGTTTTATCTCGAAAAAGCGGGGATAACCCGGCTCATCGGTATAACTGCGGATCCGTAGCTTGAAGCGATTTTTATGCCCCCTAAGGGTTTGTCGGCACAGCAGCAAATCGTCTGAGTCCAGGTAGAGACTGACAATCGGGTATTGCCTGTCTCGTCGTAATTTGCTGTAACGGTCCAGTTGAAGGTATGGCCGGATAAATTCCTCAACTTTCGCAGCCTGTGACTCATAGATGCGATACTTTATCTCATGGCGGCAGAATAGACTTCGGTCGACCAGCTTGCCCAGACCTTCAACAGTGCTCAAATTACTGCTTTGAGGAACATGCGAGCCCGTTTTCTGCCGCGAAGGGCCCTGGACAACTTCCACTTTGCTGGCTCTCTGATCTGAACTATATTCTACTGATTTACTTTCAAGCATATCAGCCTTAGTTAATAAACCAATAACCGGTTAAAGACCAAAATCAATAAGTCCTTTTAATTTATCCACTTATGGCCGTTAAGCCCCATCGTCAGATACTCATAATGCAACGTAATACCCGCCTTCTGTTTCGTTAATTTACCCATGTAGCCAGAGTGTCGAGTATCATAACCTTACTTATTTTAACATATATGGGGTGATTATGTCAATGCTTTTTTTGGGGCATTATATTCCGGAAAATTTTGACTATCAGGCAATTTTAACAAAATCGTGTATTTTATCGGTAGTTCAAAGAATTTCAGATCGGTTATGATTAGACTGAAGATTGCCCGGCCATCCGAAACTTGGATTGTTCCGGCTCTTAATCTCATCAATTTACAGGCGGTTAAGGGATAAGTTAGGCAATTCTAACTTTCAGTTTCTTGACAGCAGGTTCTAAAAAGCGTAAAGTGCTTGGCATTTAGCACATGGTAAATAATGTTGGAGTTTGTTGTAATGGCCAAAAAGAGTCAATGTGAGGCGTGCACGGGACTATGCTGCCGGTATTTTGCCCTGCCGATTGAAACGCCGGAAGACAGAGGGGATTACGATGATATAAGATGGTTTCTGTGCCATAAGGGTATATCGGTGTTCGTTGAGGACGGCGATTGGTACATCAACATTGAGAATAGGTGCAGGCACCTTTCTAATAAAGACAATCGATGCATGATTTACAATAAAAGGCCGAGAATTTGCAGAGGATACAGTCACGACGACTGCGATTTCGTGGAGGGTGAGTACGACTACGAGCTGCACTTTACTGATGACAGGCAGATGGAGGAGTATATAAAGATAAAGTTCGGCAACAACAAAACCGGAAAAAAGAAGGCAAAGAAAAAGAGAAAGAAATGAAGATACCGCCGGTAAAAGGAACGAGGGATTTTTATCCGCCGGATATGGCACGCAGAAACTGGATAATCGACGGCTGGAAGAAAGTCTCTGTCCGAAACGGCTTCGAAGAATACGATGGACCCATATTTGAGTATCTGAAAATGTTTCAGATAAAAAGCGGCGACGAAATTGTCGAACAGCTTTTCTCTTTTCAGGATAGAGGTGGAAGGGACCTCGCTCTAAGACCAGAGATTACGCCCACTCTCGCCAGAATGGTTAACCAGCAAATCAATTCCCTGCCAAAGCCGATAAAATGGTTCTCGGTCCCAAGATTGTTCCGCGCTGAGCGTCCCCAGAAAGGCCGCCTCCGTGAATTCTTCCAGTGGAATATCGACATAATCGGCGTCGACGACGTCCTCGCAGATGCCGAAGTTATCTTCACTACGGTCGACTATCTTAGGTCGGTAGGGCTAAAACATAGAGATGTAAGAGTCAAAATCTCAAGCAGAAAACTTTTGGCCTCCTCGCTAAAGAATGTTGGTATCCCGGAAACACAACTGGGCCCCTTGTATTCTTTGCTTGATAAATATGGCAAGATACCTGGTGATACTTTTAAAAAAATGCTTCTTGATCGGGTTTCCGAAAAACGCATGGCAAAACAGATTATGGATTTTATGGCCACTACCACCCTTTCTGAAGTGTCTGAGATAATCGGTGCCAATGCCGAAGTCGAAGATGCCATACATGAACTCGCGCGTTTGAAAGAATTGCTGGAACAAATGGGGGTATGGCAATATTGTGAGTTTTATCCAAGTATAGTCCGGGGCCTCGCTTACTATACGGGTGTAGTATTTGAGGTTCATGAGTTTGTCCAGGAGCTTAGGGCTATCTGTGGTGGTGGTAGATATGACAATCTGCTGCATGATTTCAGTGGCCCGCGAATACCGGCTACCGGAATGGGAATGGGGGATTGTGTTCTCGGTATACTCCTCGATGAAAGAGGATTGTTCAAAACTGAAGCAAAAGAATTGGATTATTTTATTGCCTTTGTTGATGAGGGTTACAGACAAAAAACGATTGAATTGACAATGAAACTGCGTTCAGCCGGATTTGTTACGAATTTTAGTTATAAGCCTGTTAAATTAAGCAGGCAGCTAAAAGAGGCCTCACTTCAAAAAGCCAAAAAGTGCGTAATTATTGGCGATGAATTTAAAGAGAATAAACTGGCAGTAAAAGATATGGCAACAGGAAAGCAGGAACTTGTCGATTACGATAAATTTCTTTCTGATCTGAAGTCTTGATTGGTACGGGGCTTGAAGACCAGTTGTTATCAGGAATGTGTTGAGGGTGTTTAAGATTTGTTAGGAGGTCAGATAATGCAGGTATGGAAATCATCACGTGTGGTTCTCTTTATATTAATATGGACTTTTTTGGCTTTACCTCTTGAAGCGGCTTCAAGAGGGCAAAACATAATCTCGCCTCAGGTGCACAAAGACCGGCGGGGGACCTTTAGGTTAAGAGCCCCAGGGGCCAAACAGGTCGGTGTGAACGTCCGGTTTCAGCGGGGTTTACAACCTATGACAAAGAACGACAATGGTATCTGGAGCGTAACTCTGGGCCCCGCAAAACCGGACATTTATGAGTATAGTCTCGTTGTGGATGGCTTGGAAATAGTTGATCCTTCGAATTCCTGGCTCAAAGTCTGGCGCAACAATTCAAAGAATCTTGTCGAAGTGCCCGGTGATCAGCCGATGTTCTTCCAGCAGCAGCAGGTTCCCCACGGCACCGTCCATTTACACAAATATCATTCGAAATCACTCGGAGCAACACGGGGGCTTTATATATACACTCCGCCCGGTTATGAAACCGGCAAGGATATCCGTTATCCCGTTCTTTACTTACTCCATGGTATGGGCGACACTGAGGATACTTGGACTGTGGTCGGACGGGCAAATGTAATAGTGGACAATCTGCTTGCAAAGAAAAAGGCTGCACCTCTTCTTATTGTTATGCCGTACGGCCACACTCCCTCAGCACCTCCGGATATGAGGAGTCTGGGCAACTATGGAGCGTTTGAGAAGGACCTGATTGAGGATGTCATTCCTTATGTCCAGGCCCGCTATAGAGTGAGCAGCAACCAAAAGGATCGCGCGATAGCTGGCTTATCAATGGGTGGTGGCCAGGCGCTGAAGGTTGGCCTGGGTAATCTTGAGCTTTTCGGGTGGTTGGGAGCTTTTAGTTCGGCTGTGCCGGGAGGCCAAAACCTCGATAACTTACTGGCTAAACCGGAAACTATAAACAAAAGCCTAAAATTGCTGTGGATTGGATGTGGTAAAAAGGATTTTCTTTTCCAGGCCAACCAGAGACTTATCAAGCGATTAAAAGCTGAAAATATTAAACACGTCGCACATATCACAGATGGTGCCCATGAATGGAGTCTATGGAGGCGATATTTGAACGAGTTCGTCCCGCTCTTATTCAAGACCGAAAAGTAATTATTTTGTGGGGTTCTAAATCACTCTTGGAAGTTCCAACAGTACAAATAAATTCAACGAATCAGGATGAACCAAAATCAACACCTTGGGGCTTTTGGGCCACTATTGGATTTTCCTGCATAATTGTAATAATCTACCTTCTTGCCAACATAATTTTATCTGTCATCTTTGTCGTATTGGCCAAAATCCTCAAGCCGCAGCTCGACATTATGGAGCTTGCCAAATCTCTGGATTCAAATGGTTTGTTCCTCTCGCTGTCTACATGCGCAACTGCGCCGTTAGTCATAGGACTGTCTTTGCTTTTTGCTAAAATTCGAAAAAACATCACGATTAAGGAATACTTCTCTCTAAACAGAACGAGTTGGAAACAATTTGCAAAATGGATTTTGATTCTTCTCTTATATATTCTATGTTGCGATGCCGTGACTTCTGCTTTAAAAGAGCCCATCGTTTCGGATTTCATGCTCAATGCGTATCAAACCGTTCATTTTACACCATTGCTGTGGTTGGCTTTCGTTATCGCCGCACCCCTGTATGAAGAAATCTTCTTTCGTGGGTTCTTGTTCAAAGGTATCGAGAATTCAAGGGCCGGGCCTGTAGGAGCGGTAATAATAACTTCGCTGGCCTGGTCGGCGCTGCATGTTCAATATAATTTTGTAATTATAATAGGCATCTTCGTAGGTGGTTTGATTCTTGGTTGGGCTCGTATAAAAACTAATTCAATATATATACCAATTGCTATGCACGTACTGGAAAACCTGCTGGCAACTATTGTGGTAATTGTCTACCTGGGATGTGTATAGCCGTTTTCAAGCTGTATTGAAATGAAAGATTTTGCCCCGAATCATTACGAGCGGGCCTTCGAAAACTGGCTGAAGGATAATCACATTCAATACGTTGTCGCTGACGAACAAAAGCGGGCGACTCTCGCGGATTCCAGGATTAAGACCTTCGATTTTTTATTGTATCCTCCGAATGGCCGAATATTAATTGCCGAGGTTAAGGGTCGCAGGTTCAAGGGGGATAGTTTCGCCAGATTAACAGGTCTTGAATGCTGGGTCACCACCGAAGACATCGATGGATTGACCGGTTGGCAGCAGGTCTTCGGCCGGGATCATCAGGCCATTTTTGTTTTTGCCTACAAAGTCAATAACGTCGATGTGGATTTCGACGGCAGGGACTTTTATGATTATTCTCATAACAGGTATGTATTCTTTTGCGTCACGTTAGACGACTATTGTAAGTATATGAAACGCCGCAGCCCAAAATGGAAGACCGTAACTCTCCCCGCTGACAAATTCCGCCGGTGCGCCGTACAGATGCAAAACCTTTTACTCTGAGGGTATACGCCTAACGATACATATAATAGGAGACGGGAATTGTACTGTCAGCTTGGTTTCTAAATTATTCCATACTGTGACTTGAGATTGCTAGTTCCAACAAGCGCTCATTTTGATAAGTAGATATCGTCTTTAGGAAACTGTCTCCACTTGAATAAGTCTTCCTCATTACATTTCTTGGCACGTTCTTGGTTGACATCCTGTGCATTCCACGCAGTGTTGACGTGGTGATATAGGTGCGTCATTTCAACTATATATTCTCCGTAATCGTAGTCAGGTTGCGACTCTATATCTTTTATTATCCTTTGTAGGGACTCATGGGCTTCACGAAGATTGAAAAGCACGAAATCCTTATTCATTCCACATTCTCCGAAAAAAATCAATTGAGCGATTTATCAGTTCTGCTAACTGCTTGGTTTATAAATTATAACCTTTTCGGATTTAGCTACAATCATTTATTTAAAACTTGTGATTGTAAAGCAGGGTAAAATTTCTCGCCCAACACGAATTGTTAAGGTATATTGTACTGCCATGAGAATCATAGCCGGCACAAAACGTGGAATGAAATTGCTTAGCCCTAAAACGCAGGTGTCCCGGCCAATAACCGACAGGGTCAAAGAATCGCTTTTCAGCGTACTTTACAAATATGACCTGCCGAAAGGCAAAGTTGTTGCTGATTTATTCTCCGGCGTAGGCTCTCTGGGGCTTGAGGCATTGAGCAGGGGGGCTGAATTTGTTACTTTCGTGGAGCAGGACCACAGGATAATTGCGATCCTGAAAAAGAATATTGAAAAATCCGGTTTTGATAACGAATCAAAAGTCATAAGGGCCAACGCTTTCGGTGTGGGCGCGCCGGTTAATGAGAAGGGCTATGACCTTGTCTTTGTCGATCCGCCCTATGCTCGTACCAGTGATGTCGGCAGAGATTCTCCTTTGAGCAGATTGATGGATGTTTTACAGCAGCAGGTCTCACCTGGTGCAATTGTCATGGTCAGAACGAGTGATCGCACAGAGCTGTTGGATAAATACAACGAGTTCCATATAATAGACAGACGCAAATGGGGCACTATGTCTGTTACTATATTACAAAAGATAAGCCAATGACGAACAAACAGGCAGCTATTAAGGTAATTAGGCGACTAAACCGCAACCGCTTCCAGGCCTTGATGGCCGGTGGTTGCGTCCGGGATATGTTATTAGGCAAACGCCCCAAAGACTATGACGTTGCTACTAATGCACAGCCTAAAGAAGTAATAGGATTGTTCAAACGCACCATAAAGGTAGGTGCAAAGTTCGGCGTCGTCATTGTTTTGCTCGAAGACCAGAAGGTTGAAGTGGCCACATTCAGGACCGAAACCGGCTATGCCGACGGCAGGCACCCATCTGTCGTCAAATTCACCGGCGCCGCCGAAGATGCAAGCCGGAGGGATTTTACCATCAACGGTATGTTCTATGACCCCTTGAAAGAGAAAGTAATCGATTACGTCGAAGGACGTGCCGACCTCAAAAAAGGCGTGGTACGAACCATCGGCAAACCAAAAGAACGCTTCGGCGAGGATTACCTGCGAATGTTGCGGGCAGTGCGTTTTTCTACTCAGTTCGGATTTGATATTGAGCCGGCTACATGGTCGGCAATTTGCAGCAACGCAAAAAAGATCACTAATATCAGCGGCGAACGAATCGCCATAGAGATGGAAGCAATACTAACCAATCCCAATCGCTCTGTCGGGATATCTATGCTGATTAAAAGTAGTCTGGCCGAGGCAATTTTTCCCGGCTTTTCCGGCAAGAACGCTGAATTCGCGGTTAGCGTACTGGGCCGGCTCCGAAAGAAAGTTGATTTCGCTTTGGCACTGGCTTCTCTTTTTGCCGGCTGCAAGACTGAATTTGCGCGCCAAAAGTGCCAAATCTTGAAACTTAGCAGAAGTCAAAACAAGCATATAAAATTCTTACTAACCAATAGAGGCATGCTGCTCGATGATCGGATGCCCCTGAGCCGGTTGAAAATAATCCTTGCTGAGCCCTATTTCTGGGACCTCTACGAGATGCAAAGAGCGATTCAAAAGGCCACCGCTGATGGCAAGGCAGGAATTACCGCATTGAACAAGCTGAGGAAAAGAATAAAAGACCTCGGTGACATTGAATTCCGCCCCAAACCATTACTTAGCGGACATGACTTAATTCGGTTAGGTGCCGTCCCAGGCCCCGGCTTGGGCCAGTTAGCTCAAGAGTTGTACATCGCCCAATTGGAAGGAAAATTGCAAACACCAGCGCAGGCCCGCCAATGGGCCAAAGACTGGTTACAAAAGCATCGAACGACTGAAAAATAAATGCAACCTTTCACTCTTCTAATCAAACCCTCCGGCTCCGATTGCAATATTGATTGCAGGTACTGTTTTTATAAGGATAGGTCCCCCGAGTTCGGCAAAGGCCGGCAGCGAATGAGCAACGAGACGCTCGATAAGCTCGTAAAAGACTATATGCAGTTGGGTTTCACTGTTGTAGGCTTTGCCTGGCAGGGCGGTGAGCCTACGTTGATGGGCCTCGATTTCTTCAAAAGGGCGGTCGAGTTACAAAAAAAATACGGCAGCCCCGGACAGCAAATAAGCAACACCCTGCAAACCAATGGAGTATTGCTAAACGACCAGTGGTGTCAATTCTTCCACGAAAACAAGTTCCTGCTCGGCATCAGTATCGACGGCCCAAAAGAATTTCACGACTACTATCGTATAGACCATTCCGGTGCCGGCACTTTTGATAAGGTGATAAGGGGTATTCAAATGTGCCAAAAACATAAGGTTGAATTCAGTGCCCTTGTCCTGCTAAACAATGTAAGCATACAGCATCCCGACCGGCTATTTGATTTTCTCGTCGAGAATGATTTAACATATATACAGTTTATCCCCTGCGTCGAGCTTGACCCTGCGACGGGAAAGATAGCGGATTTCTCAATTACCCCGGCACAGTACGGCGAATTTTTATGCAGGATATTCGACCGCTGGTACGACTATGGCACGGAAAAGCTAAACATCCGTGATTTTGATTCTTTGGTAACATATTATTGTCTCGGAAAACACACAATTTGCACATACAGCCGGCAGTGTGCAGGTTTTGTTGTTGTCGAGCACTCCGGCGATTGCTTCGCCTGTGAGTTCTTCGTCGAGCCGAAGTGGTACCTGGGAAATATTTTGGAAACACCACTGGACAAAATCGCCGCCGGAAGTAAAAAGCGCGACTTTGCCCGTGATAAGCAAAACCTGTCCAACAAGTGCCTGCTCTGTAACTATCTCGACATCTGTCGTGGAGGCTGCATGAAAGACAGGGCCCGATTAAACAATGGCAGCCAAAACCGCGAAAGCTATTTCTGCGAAAGTTACAAGCAGTTCTTCGATTATGCTGTCCCAAAGTTCAGGCAAATAGCAGCGGCGATTAAGGCCGGTTCCCTTGCCAGACACACCCGTTCGGCCGATAGAATCAGACTGAAAATCCAAAAGTAATAGCCACTACCGCTAATACAGTGATTAAAAATAATGGCAAAGTAAGTCACTTTGTGGTATATTTGTTGCCGAAATGAGTTTTGCAGCAAATGGAAATTTTAACAGGCGTGATTTTCTAAAAACTGTGGGGCTAAGTGCTGCCTCGCTTGCAATTCAGGGGTGTGCCAGTGCTGCAAATTGGACAACCAGTATAAGCCGCAACAGCAAACCCAACATCGTTTTGTTTCTTGCCGATGACCAGAGTATCGACGATGTGGGCTGCTACGGCAACAATGTAATCCGAACACCTAATATTGACCGTCTCGCCAAAGAAGGCCTGAAGTTCAATCTTGCCTTTACACCTACGGCTATGTGTTCCCCGAGCCGCTCCGCTTTGTATACGGGCCTGTATCCTCATCGAAACGGCTGTCACCCGAACCATAGCAGGATTAAACCCGGCATAAAGACCCTGCCATATTACCTAAAGTCCCTGGACTATCGTGTCGGCCTCGCCGGTAAAGTCCATGTAAAACCGAAGGACCAGTTTACTTTTGAATACATGGGCTTAAAGCCAAAACAAATCGAAAAGTTTATCTCGCTTGAAAGCGATAAATCCTTCTGCTTAATGGTCGCCTCGCATGAACCGCATGGGCCGCACAAAAAAGGCGGCTACAAGCCGGAACAGGTCCTTGTCCCCCCAAACAAGGTCGACACCCAACAAACCCGGCAGCAGATTGCCAATTACTACACCGATATTGACCTCTTGGATGCCGAGCTTGGTCGCGTGCTCGATTTATTGAAGAAGCATAGCCTGGAGCAAAACACGCTGTTTATCTATACCTCCGACCACGGCTATGATATTTTCGCGAAGTGGTCATGCTACGATGCGGGCCTGCACGTACCTTTTATTGTCCGCTGGCCCGACAAGGTAAAACCCGACACCGCCACCGGCGCTATGATAAGTTTTGTGGATGTACTTCCGACCTTTATTGAGGCCGCAGGAGGCAAACCCCCAAAGGACATCGACGGCCGAAGCTTCCTTCCAGTTCTTCTTGGCCGCAACAATAAGCATCATGATATAGTCTTCGGCGCCCACACAACACGCGGCATTATTTCCGGCAGGGCCTACCCCATCCGCTCCCTGCGAACCCGTACTCACAAATACATCCGCAACCTCAATCCTGAGGCTATGTTCCAGTGTGTTACAACTCACGGCAATGACTATAAAGAGATTGACCACAGCATGTGGGGCTCGTGGAAACAAAAGGCCAAAACCGATTCATTTGCTGCTAAGCGTGTTAAGATGTTTCAATATCGCCCGGCCGAAGAACTATACGACCTCATAAAAGACCCTTACGAGCTAAAAAATCTTGCAGATAAATCGAAGCATCAGAAGCTACTTGTATCGCTAAGAAAAAAGCTCGACGCGTGGATGAAGCGGCAGGGCGACCGTGGAATGGAAGCCGAGATGGCCGTGCCCCTACACAAAAGTCGTACTTTAGAAAAGCAAAAGAAAAGCTCATGAAAAAGTGAACTCTACTGAGGTTGGCTACTAAAGGATGTAACGAAGGCTCGTTAAATCAATCTTATTTTTATGTTTATGAGGAGAAAATTGATGAACACAATCAACTACACACGTCGTGATTTTCTAAAGGCTATGGGCTTGGGGGCTGCTGCCCTAAGTTTACCAGGTGTCCTCTATTCTGCGAATAAGAGCGGTCGCAAAAAGCCTAATGTCCTTTTCATTGCCGTTGACGACCTCCGCCCGCAGCTTGGCTGCTACGGCCATAAACAAATGCTCTCTCCAAACATAGACCGTTTGGCCTCAAAAGGTGTCCTTTTTACACGCTCTTATTGCCAGGTACCCGTCTGCGGTGCCTCGCGTGCCAGCCTTCTAACAGGCGTCCGGCCGACCAGAGACAGGTTCATTAATTACAATGTATGGGCCGAGAAGGACCTGCCGGGTGCTTTAAGTCTTCCGAAGCACTTCAAAAACAACGGATACCATTCCATATCGAATGGCAAGGTCTTCCACCATTCAAACGATTGCAGGGATAGCTGGAGCGAGGCTCCCTGGCGCCCAAAAGGACCCTGGCAGAATTACATGCTTGAAAGAAGTAAGAAGCTCGCCCAAAAAAACCAGCGCGGCAAAGGACCTGCATTCGAATCTGCCGATGTCCCCGATAACGCCTATTTCGATGGGATGATTGCAGACAAGGCACTCTCCGACCTCAGACGATTGGCGGATATGGACAAGCCATTCTTTCTTGCACTCGGTTTCTTCAAGCCCCACTTACCTTTTAACGCCCCGAAAAAATACTGGGATTTATATAAGAGAGAAAATATTGACCTTGCCGACAATCCCTTCAGGCCCAAAGGCGCCCCTGATGCAGCCTTGCACAACTGGGGCGAATTGCGGGCTTATGTAGGCATTCCCCAAAAGGGCCCCTTGCCCGATGAGCTTGCCCGCACGCTCATCCACGGCTATTACGCCTGTGTTAGCTATACCGATGCCCAGATTGGCAGGGTACTAAGTGAGCTTGACCGTCTGGACCTCCGTAAAAACACAATCGTAATACTATGGGGCGACCACGGCTGGAATCTCGGTGAACACGGTTTGTGGTGCAAACATTGTAACTTCGAAACTTCTCTGCATTCGCCGCTAATCGTTACTGCTCCGGGTATCAAGCCGGGCACAAAGACAAATGCCTTGGCCGAGTATTTGGATATTTATCCGTCACTTTGCGAGGTATGCAATCTGCCGCTGCCTGCACACCTCCACGGCAAAAGTTTTGCGCCGCTTATGAAAGATCCGAATCTTCCTTGGAAGGAAGCTGTCTTTAGCCGGTATTACAACGGTGACTCAATCAAGACCGACCGCTACCGATATACCGAGTGGCGAAGAAAGAACGGCGACATATACGCTCGGATGTTATACGACCACAACACCGATCCGCATGAGAACGTAAACATATCAGAATTACCCGAAAACAAAAAAATCGTTAAAAAGCTGAGCAAAATGCTTGAGGAACTCAGAAAATAGTGCAGCCGTTTACTCTTGTAATAAAACCGTCCGGCTCCGATTGCAACCTCGATTGATAATACTTTTTTTACAGGAACCTATCCCTCAGTTCGGAAATGTTCGACAACAAGTGAGCAATCGGACTGGTTCTCAAAAGATATATTGGGTTGGAGGGTTTTCATAGATTGCGACGGGAACATCATTAAATTTGGGAAAAGTTTGAAAATTTTGCGGAAAATCCCAGAAAACTGCATCAAGTTTTGTGTTTTCGTTACACTTATTAATAGTATCCAAATGAACAAAAAGAAAATTTACATTGAGTTTCTCAAAAAAAAAGGCGATTTCAGACTAAAAACAAGGGATAGGAAATTTTATTCTTGTCTTTTGTCGCATTTTTGATATGCTTGTAATTATATACGAGAAATAGAGAACCCTTATTTTAAGGAGGGCAAAAATGAGAACGCATATCGTACTCATAACCATCGCGATAGTATGTCTAACCTTAAATTCCCCCCTTTTGGCCGCAATCAGGAAGGTGCCGCTCGAGTATCCAACAATCCAGGCGGCAATAGATGATTGTAA
>Ga0209427_10005362_pt1 | contig 14722 bp, 10 predicted proteins | sample DeeMarSWOR136_30_FD_187465 | JGI IMG/M metagenome (GOLD analysis project Ga0209427, IMG submission 187465) | Marine sediment microbial communities from White Oak River estuary, North Carolina - WOR-1-36_30 (SPAdes) (version 2) | ecosystem: Environmental > Aquatic > Marine > Intertidal zone >...
ACTCGCCCGAGCCGCCATAGTAGGCGATATAAAGATCCCCATTGGTCAGTCGTGCAATCGACGCGGGATGCTTGTACTGGCCCGGGTGTTCTGGGCCGAACACGCGATAGGTCTCGATATTGTAGCTTTCGGCGCCGGCCGGCACGCTAACGAGACATAACAAGAACGCAACAGACTTCTTCATAGTCCGTCTCCTTACTCTTTCGCGTACACTTGTTCAGCATGACCATTTCGTTCTTTATATTCTACATTTGTCTCAAGATCAGCAAAAGCAGAGAATTGCAGAAAATATGTGCAGATTTCCTGTAACACTTGGCTCGGCGCATCGTCTTATACAATTGACCGGACGGCACGGATTCTGTATGATGATACTCCGTAGAATAATAAACAAAATGTTAGCGGAGGTGACTGGTGCCTGGTGGTGCCCCTGGTCTTCAAAACCAGTGTGGGGCCGAGAAGGTCCCGGGTGGGTTCGATTCCCATTCGCCTCCGCCATTTATGATGTGTGGAACAAAAGATTGTCGTGATCGTATACGGAGCATTATGGATTCTCGGAAGAACAGGAAGATAAAAGCACTTGCTTTTTGTGTGCTGGTTTTACTTGGGGTGGTTTTGCTCATTTACGGTGCGTTCTTTCATTCGACAATCGTGTCGGCCCAGCGGCAGGGGGAGGCCACGGTGCTCGCCAAATCCGAGCCGAACCTGATCAAGGAGGTCTCGGTAGGCGGCGTCACGCGCGACGATTCGGGGAAGATCAAGCAGACATACGAAGTAGGCGAAGAGGCTCCCAAAGCCTGCCCGACCTGAGGCAGTTGACAGGGAGACCATGGTGGCCATGGTCAAGAAGACGACATTGGGCAGGTTCTCCTCGAGGCTGCTCGGCTGGCGAATGTGGATACAAACGGCGTTCCTGCTCCTCTGGCTGGACCCGCTGGGCTGGCGTATGCACACGATGTGCTCGCCGGTGTTTCATTGTTACGCCTGTCCGCTGGCCACCTTTGCCTGCCCGATCGGCATCATCGCCCAATTCAGTGCGCTCCATATCTTCCCTTTTGTCGCCATCGGGCTGCTCGTCGCGCTGGGCGCGGTGTTCGGCTCGCTGGTCTGTGGGTGGGTCTGTCCGTTTGGCTATCTGCAGGATTTGGCAGCGAAGGTCCCGACGCCGAAGTTCGACTTGCCCAAATTCACGGGGCACTTTCGTTACGTCATGCTGATTGGGACGGTGCTGGCGATCCCGTATTTCTTCGGCGAAGGTCACCCGCTTTTTGTCTGCCGGATCTGCCCGGCCGGGGCGCTCGAGGCGGCGGTGCCGACGATGGTAAGTCAGGCGAGTGCTGGCGAAAAGGTTGTCTGGCCGAACGCGCTGAAGCTCACCATCCTCATCGTGTTTCTGATCGCCATCTTCTTCATCAAACGGCCATGGTGCCGAGTCTTGTGTCCACTGGGCGCGATCTTCTCATTGTTCAATCGCGTCTCGGCCTTTTTCCTGCGTCTCGATAGCGAGGCATGTACGCAGTGTGAGCAGTGCCACACGTTGTGTGAGTACGGCATCGAGCCGGAGAAGACCCCGAACGACCTGCGTTGCATCCGCTGCCTCGAATGCACGCGCTGCAGTCCTGACGCCCTAACCCTCGGCAGCGTTTTTGAGCCTTCAAGAACGAACGCCCAGCCGAGCGCGGATTAGCGTTCAGAGAACGCAGCTCCTGCACAAATAAATGGTTGTCGTAGTCTATAGCCCGGTCTCTTCGATTCGTGCGTCAAGTTCAGCCAGCGCGAAGCCTTCGGCCCGGACGATGTGCCGGGTATCCGTGAGAATCAACCAGGGAAGTGAGCAAATGCCCCAGGCGAAGCGGATTTCTGCTTCATCGCCCCGGACTCTTCCGACCGGGAAGGGAACGTTGCTCTTCTTCAGCCACGCATCGAGCTTGTCTTCATCCACCTTGGAGATCTGCACGGCCACAATCGCCAATCCTCTTTGTCGCAAGTGTTCAGCTTGTTTGGCGAGCCGGGCGAGACAGTGTCGGGACGGCCGCTGGTTCATGTCCCAAAAGCACGCCAAGATCATTCCTCTGGCTTGCCGCGGCTCAAAATCAATCCTGATGCCCTCGAATCCCGGCAAAGGTCCATCCATCAAGCGGGTACCCACGGTAAGCGTCTGGCCCAGAACGACTCTGACGTTCTTATGCCCCGCGTGAGCCCATGTCGTGCCTGCCCGCTGTCGTCCCGACGATGTCCATGCCTCAATTTGCAGGGTCCCCCTGTGCAGACGTGACATGCAGAACTCACCTTGTGCATCCGTGAGCGTCTTGCGGTCCGGTTGGATTTTGTCGCTACTGCGGACTCTGACGACTGCGCCGGCCACGGGCTGATCGTTCGCGTCCACCACCACGCCGGCGATCGCCTGATCGGCCGGTTGTAATACGATGGGGTCCAAACGTACGGGACTGCCGACGTCGTCGTGGAATGGAATATGGTCGACAACGGTATAGCCGAAGCCTTCGGCACACGCCGCGATAGCATAGGCGTCCCTCACAGTCTCACCTGGATGCGGAACGGAGCGGATGCAATACATGCCGTTAGGATCCGTGAACACTTCTGTGACAAGCGTTTGATTTCGCCCTTGCAAGAGCCTGACGTAAGCCGCGGGTATGCTCGTTCCCGCCGGGTCCGCGACGCGCCCGGTGAGAGTATGGGCCGGCTTGAGGACGATCCGGCCGTGAGGCCGTCCGGATTTGTTGGGATCTTCGAGCACCCCGATAGCGCCCAAACCAGTCAAGTCGTGTCGGGCCAGCACACGGACCTTCGAGGGCAGGCGTGATATGTGATACTGGACATGGCTCGTGTCAAAGTAACCGTTGGCGTCTGTCAGAGTGCGCGGTCCGAATCCCACTTGCATGACCGACGCGCCTGTAAGTGGCCGCCCTCGCCCGTCCAATACCTCTCCCGATAGGATACATGCTGTGCGGGGTACGAACACTTCGTGCCGTGCCGTTGTTCCCGGACGCAGATGCATGCGCTGAGCCTGGAAGATCGCTCCGTAGCTGTCCTCGAAGACCGTGATCTCGCATTCTCCTGGTGGGACGCGCGTTTCGGCCGTGCCGTTGGCGTCCGTGGTTACCGTTTGTCTAAATGTAGCGTATTGAGATGTGGCTTCTTTCTGTGTGACTGTAACCCTTGCATTTTCAAGTGGCTCTCCCTCCTCCAAATCATGCACGAGCACCTCAAGAGGAACTCCTTCCAGGGCGATCTTGACGTCCTGTAGCATTTCTCCGGGTTCCATCGTGATAGTGAGGTTTCCCCCGCCTTTTCTGTCAGACGTAGCGCACAATTGATATGTGTCCGGTGCCAGTCCGGTCAGCTCAAATCGCCCGTTCAGATCTGTTCGAGTGGGATCCATGCAGAAGTGCCTGCCGGCAGGGCCGTGCGGGATGGCCACGACATTGACATCGGCCACCCCGTCGCCCGTGAGTTCATCGACGACTTGGCCTTGAATCCGAGCCTCAGGAGGCAGCTCAATCCGAATGTCAGTGCGTCCGGCGTCAAATTGCTCCCCTTCCCCGAGTCCGAAATCGCAAAAGGTCCAGATCGAGGCTCGACCGGGGGCGTCGACTCCGAAATCCGCCGTTGTGCCTCCGGGGATTTCGTCGAAGAGAAACTGCCCATGTGCATCCGTCTGGCTTGTGTACCAGTCTTCGGGCACAAGGGGGGCGATCTGCGTATATCGTGCCATCATCCTGTTCTTCAGGCATATCCGAACTCTGGCGGCGGGCACGGGGCGCCCGGCTCCTTCCACGACAATGCCCTTGAGGCAACTGGCTTTACCCAGCCGGATCGTCGGGATAGGTTCGCTGGCGTGATTAATAATATGCCTCCAGCCGAGAGCCAACCCCTGCTTGCGCGCGACGAACAGGGGAGAGGGGTTCCGTTCTTTAATCCTGAAAGAGAATCGGCCGTCAGAGGGCGTCTGTGCGTACCCCAGCGGCTCATAGTTCTGTTGATTCAACTCATAGTAGGCGACCGTAGCTCCTTCCGCAGGCCGGGCCTTGTAGTCGATGACTCGGCCGGTCACGGTGAAAATCTGTACTTGCTCGTTACTATTGCCCAGGCTTTGCATCAAGCCGACACTAACCACAATCGCCCAATACATCCATGAGGCGGCTGTCTTGTCTTCTGTGCGCATACCAACTTCCTCTAACGGTTCTTGCCGTCCCTGGACAGATGCCTCATTGCTCGCTTCGACTAACCTGTCTTCTTGCAGATCGCGACTCCAGCCGCGGCGACACCCAGGCCGATGAGAGCGGACAGAACGATCCAGTTTGCGGTCTTCATGCCTTGCGCTGCGGGGAGTTCTTCCGCCTGTGCAGCCTCGGGTGCCGACTCGGCTCCGCGAGCCTCGGATGTTGCTTCGGCCGCCGCTAACAAAACCTTGGCTCCAATATGGTACGGCTTCGTTTCGATCTTGAACGGTCCGGCTACTTCGACCGTTGCGGCCAGCGGTCCTGCCACGTTTTGGGGCTCTCGCCACGAGAGCGCACAGACACCACCTCACCCATATTGAAAGCTGTAGGTCCGGTCGTACGTGCCGTCCTTGCTCTTGATATGCAGCTTGGGGGCTCGCGGCCGAGCGCCGTTACGGGTCAATTCGATGCGTTCGCCGTCTCGGCCCGTCATATCGTATCTGAAGCTGTAGGTTTCTTTCCTGGACGAGGCGTTGAGCGTGGAGACAACCGGCTCGCCGATGGAAAGCTCCGCTGCTCTGTCCACGGCAACATCAAAAAGAGAACGCTTACCGGGCGATCCGGTGCCCTTGAGCCTCCAGGGCGTGCCTCCTTCGTCTTTTCGTTCGAGCATCCAGTCAGTAACGCAATATTTGCCCACCGGAAGCGAAGCGATTCCTTTTTCGGGCGTGAGGATGAACAGTCCGTTCTCGCCGCCCGCAGAGAACTGCGTGATTGCCTCCGGCACTCGAACGTCACCAGACTGCACACCTTCAGCCTTGGTGAGCTTGACATACGCTCCGTCGCGGGCGATCTCAGGCTGATACAATTCACCATCAATATCGATATAGTTGCCCACAAAACGGATGCCTTCAGCACCTTCCTTACCGATCCGAATCCGATCGCACTCGGTGGCGTTCAGGGACCTGTCATCAAATGTTCCGTTGGCGTTGAAGTCGAAAAGCACGCAGTGCTTCTTTGCTCCATCGACCGTGATGTCCCCCTCGTACCATCCGCCCGACGATACGTACAGTCTTGTCGTGCGATTTTCATAGCCGTAGAATCGAAAGTTCAGATGGCACGTCACGGGCCCGTCTTCGACCTCGAAGATGACCTTAACAGGGCCGAAATATGCGCTATATTGATCCGTTCGATACGCCTTCACGGCGGTTTCGTCGTCGAGATGCCCGTTCCTGTTCGAGTCGACGTACAGCAGGTCGTACGGCCCATGTTTGTGCGAGCGATCACAGGCGATCCGAAGATGGCCGGCCTCGACCATGGGAGTCGGCCATTTGGCGAAGTACGGCTTCTCTGCCTTGAACCGGGGCAGCGTCATCGCGGATGGTTTTTCGGCGCTGAGCTCCAACGCCCGCAGGTTGCTGCCGGCACCGATCACACTGAGCTCGCGCGCAGAATGATATCGCAGCCACTGCTCCTGTTGTGCAGGGGCCGGAATCGCAAGGGCCAACAGGCTAAGGCCTGCAACGAGTCGGAGATATGTTCCTTTGGCCATCTCTCGAGCATCCCATGAACGTTGGCGCTTCGGTTACACGGAAAACGGGCTCCACTCGTGCCAGCCATATAATAAGACGCAAATATCAGGAAAACGTAACGCTTTTTCCATTTTTTGCGCACTTTTTTCACAAATCCTTGCTTTGAAAGAACTTCTGATAGAAGACCGCTGGTTTAGAACGCCCCTTGGCCCGGGCTTTACCTATTGTCAAGCTGGTCCGAGGTTCGCAATAACTAAGCGTACAAAATCAACAGACTTTGAATATCGGGATCTGCTTTAGGACCTACGAGTGCGACAACCAACACGAAGCCAAATGGTCCATCTGGCCGCAGAGTAACGCCATATCCAGTTAGAGATAGCCGCCTCACTGTGGCGGTCCCATTCTTCCGCTAAAGAGCCAATCGCTCGGTAGGTCTGCCCTCAAGATGCAGTTCACCTGACTTCCGGCTGACGCACGCGCTCGCAACGCAAAGAGCCACAGCGATCGCGATGAAAAATTCAGCCTTCGATTTTTGTGAATTTAGTATGTTACTCACCAAGTTCTTGGTGCCTATATTATTACGGACGATGCAGGCTCTCTCTCGTTGCAGAAAAACAGAAACAAGAAATTGACAACCAAAGGCGAATCTATTAAATAACAAATAAGCGTAAGGTTTCATTTATGAATCGTGTTTTTTATGAGAGGTATTGGGCTATGAGAACTCTGTGTGTTTGCACGTTATTGACGGTTGTGGTCGCCGGGGGTTGCGCTTCGCAGAAGGGTGAGAGCTACGCCAGAGCAGGCTTCAATTTCAGCACGCTCGATAAGGTCGCCGTCCTCGAGGTCTCAGGGGCCGTACGAGGGGACGCCGCCAAGAATCAGATCGGAGACTTCTTTGCCATGGAGCTGATCTCGAGAGGCTACACGCCCGTCGAACGCGCGTCCGTCCAGGCCTTGCTCAAGGAGCAGGAGTTTCAGGCCTCGGATATCACCAGCGATGCCGGCGCCGCCCAGGCAGGGAAGATTCTGAACGTCCCGGCGGTGCTGCTCGTCAACATACCGACCTACAAAGAAGAAATGAACATGACGGCAAAGATCATCAACGTTGAAGACGGCGGCATTCTGTGGGTCGGAAGCGCCTCGGGCAGTACGGGAAAGACACTCTCGACGATTCTCGGGGCTGCCGCCGGCGCTGCGGCCGGGGTCGCTGTGGCCGGGGGCGATTCGAGCGACAGGGTCGCAGGCGGTGTGATAGGCGGTGTTTTGGGCGGCGTCGCGGGCAATGCTCTATCCCCTCAGCAAGCCGAGCAGGTCCAGAAGCTGATAAAGAAACTGTGCGAGGATATGCCGCCACGAGTTGCGGTAATACGTTGATATCGGCACCGTACCGGGGATTCTGCGAATCTGTCCTGCCGTCAATCATAGAGATCCCCATGTCTTGGGCTTGTCCTTGTGAGAGCCTGCCTTGCCCTCAGGGTGGATTCTGCGCGGTGCGCTCAGCGAAGGGATGCCGGCGATTCGAGACGGTCGTCCGAGCCGGAGCCAGAGAGGACCGTTTGAGGAGAATGCATCTTTCCCGCTTTCACAGAATGAATCCCCCCTAATTCCAGCCGCACCCTCACGGTCGCGGCAAAAGTTTGCAGCCAAATCAGCCGCGCCTACTCCAAAGAGCAAGGGACGCCTGTCAACTTGGCGTGAAAGGGCGATATCAATGCCAGAATTGGCACCCTTGCCTGACCCAATTCCTTTGGCGCTTGCTTCCAATCCAATCTTTGCATCGCGTAATCACTTGTAGATACGGGATTTACCACAGAGATGGCAAAATAGCGTTTTCCGTGCGCATGAGCTGGTATATCGTTTGCAGGTTCAGTGTGAATTGATTGAAAAAGGTAGGGCCGGACAGAGAAACGAACAACCCAGGCTGTTCTAAGTACTTTATTGACAAAGGATTAATGATTGGATTTCTCATCAAGCAGTCAGATTATGGAGGCAAGCAATTATGGCAGTGAAAGAATTGGCATTTGAAACTGAGGCACGAGCCGGGCTCTTGGCCGGCGTGGAAAAACTCGCCGCCGCCGTGAAGACGACGCTCGGCCCGAAAGGTCGAAACGCCGTCCTCGACAAGAGCTGGGGCGGCCCGACCGTGACCAAAGACGGCGTCACCGTGGCCGAGGAGATTGATCTCGTGGATAAGAACGAAAACCTCGGTGCCAAACTGGTTAAGGAAGCGGCAAGCAAAACCTCGAAAATCGCCGGAGACGGTACAACCACCGCGACAGTCCTGGCCGAGGCGGTGTTCAAAGAGGCGTATAAGAACCTCGCAGCGGGTGCCGATGCCATGGCGCTCAACCGTGGGATGCAGAAAGCGGCTAAAGCCGTGACCGATAAGCTCGCTTCATTGGCCAAGCCGGTGGATATCGCCAAGGCGAACGATATCGTCAATATCGCATCGGTCTCGGCGAACAACGATGTCGAAATCGGCAAAATCATGGCGGATGCCTTCCAGCGTGTCGGTAAGGATGGTGTGATCACCGTTGAAGAGGGCAAGAGTTTTGAGACGACGGTCGAGTTTGTCGAGGGTATGCAGTTCGACCGCGGCTATCTTTCGCCGCATTTCGCAACCGACACCGAGAATATGGTCTGCGAGCTGAAGAAGCCGTTCATCCTGGTTTACGAGGAGAAAATCAGCAATGTTGCCAAGCTCGTGCCGCTGCTTGAGAAGGTCTCGAAGGCGAAGAGGCCGTTGCTGGTCATCGCCGAGGACGTCGAGAGCGAAGCTTTGGCGACGCTTGTGGTCAACAAGCTCAGAGGCATTCTGGAGGTGGCCGCCGTCAAGGCCCCGGGCTATGGCGATCGCAGAAAGGCCATGTTGCAGGATATCGCCGTGCTCACCGGGGCCGAGCCGATTTTCAAGGACCTCGGAATCGAGATGGAGAACATCAGTATCAAACAGCTCGGCCAGGCCAAGAAGGTCACAATCGACAATGATAACACGATCATCGTCGAAGGGGCCGGCAGCCAGGACGCCATTAGCGGCAGAATCAAGCAGATCAAAGACGAGGTCGAAGTGACCACGAGCGACTATGACCGCGAGAAGCTCCAGGAGCGGCTGGCCAAGCTCACGGGGGGCGTGGCCCAGATCAACGTTGGGGCCGCTACGGAAGCGGAGATGAAGGAGAGAAAGGCTCGTATTGAAGATGCTCTTCACGCCACAAGAGCGGCGATTGAAGAAGGCATCGTGCCCGGCGGGGGGGTAGCGTTGATTCGCTGCCTCGATGCCGTGAAGAAATTGAAACTCGAAGGCGATGAGCAAACCGGCGCCAATATTCTGGCCCATGCGCTTTCAATGCCCTGTTACTATATCGCCTACAACGCAGGGGCGACCGCGAACCTCGTGGTGAACAAGGTGACGGAAGGCAAAGGCGGATTTGGCTACAATGCCGCCACAGATACTTACGAGGACTTGCTGGAAGCCGGCGTGCTCGACCCGGCCAAGGTGACCCGCATTGCCCTGCAAAACGCCGCAAGCATTGCCGGGCTGCTGCTGACTACGGATTGCCTTGTTACAGAAAAGCCGAAAGAAGAAGGCGCCATGCCTCCGGGCGGCCCTGGCGGTTATGGCGGCGATATGGGCGACATGGGCGGCATGATGTAAAAACACCGGGAAACGGGAGTCGGTGCAACGTCCCCAACAGATTCGGGGTCTCACCCGGTTTTGCCTCTCTGATAAACGCTGAGGTGAACAAGGAAGATAATACAATGAATGAAACAATGACAACTTGGTCGCGCAATCGTGACGGAACGCTCAGACGCCAAGTGAGCCGGGCATTGACCATCACGGTGTTGTGCGTGTTGGCGGTGGCGGGCTGCCGGCAAGAAGGTGCTGGATCGTCCATCCTCGGCGGGCCTGGCGGGAAGCGGACCCTGAGCAAGGACGAACGGATGGAATGGTGGCGTGAGGCCCGATTTGGCATGTTTATCCACTGGGGACTCTATGCTATACCAGCCGGAGAGTGGAACGGCAAGCGGATCCCGGGGATCGGCGAATGGATTATGGAACGAGCCGACATTCCGGTCTCGGAATACGAACCGCTGGCAAAGCAGTTCAATCCGGTGAAGTTTGACGCCGATGAGTGGGTGCGTATCGCCAAGAATGCCGGGATGAAGTACATCGTGATTACCAGCAAGCATCATGATGGATTCTGCCTTTGGGATTCAAAGGTCAGCGAGTATGACATTATGGATGCGACGCCGTTCAAACGCGACGTGCTTGGGGAGTTGTCCAGAGCGTGCAAGAGACACGGCGTCAAGCTGTGCTTCTACCACTCGATCATGGACTGGCACCATCCCGACGCCCAGGCGCCTTTCTACCCCAACTATAATGACCGGGATCGCACGAATCCGAATTTTGCGAGCTACGTCGAAAATTATATGAAGCCGCAGCTCAAAGAGCTGATCGACAACTATGGTCCTCTCGGCGTTTTGTGGTTCGATGGCGAATGGATAGGAGACTGGACCGAGCCGCAAGGTAAGGACCTGTACAATTACGTCCTTGGCCTTCAGCCCAATATCATCATCAACAATCGCGTCGGCAAAGGCCGGAAGGGCATGGAGGGCCTCAGTAAGAGCGAGGAATACGCCGGCGACTTCGGTACCCCCGAACAGCAAATTCCAGCCAAGGGCCTGCCCGGCGTAGACTGGGAATCCTGCATGACGATGAACGATACCTGGGGCTACAAATCCTACGACCACAACTGGAAATCGGCCGAGGACCTGATCCGCAAGCTGGCGGATATCGCGAGCAAAGGCGGCAATTTCCTTCTGAACGTCGGTCCCACAGCGGAGGGCCTCATTCCCGGACCCAGCGTGGAGCGCCTGGCGGCTATGGGCGAATGGATGAAGGTCAACGGCGAGAGCATCTACGGAACGACAGCAAGCCCGCTTGGCCAGGTTCCGTGGGGTCGGTGCACGGCAAAGCCGGGCAAGCTGTACCTTCACGTATTCGACTGGCCGGCGGACGGCCGGCTCGAAGTCTCCGGCCTCGAACACGAGGTGAAGAAGGCCTATTTGCTGGCGGATAAGACGCGTACCAGGCTCCTGCTGACGCTCGAAGGCCGGAACAAGATTGTCTTGACCCTTCCGGCGGAGGCGCCGGATCGGACCAACAGCGTAGTTGTGCTGGAAATCGAGGATTAGGGACCACCCTGAATTGCATAATAAGGCAAGTGAGAAACAAAAAGTGGAACGGCAATGAACAAGGAGTGAGTTATGAAGCTTAAACCTCTGGATGATAGGATTGTCATCAAACAATCGGATGCTGAAGAGAAGACCAGCGGCGGGATCATTCTGCCGGATGCCGCACGAGAAAAACCGCAGATCGGTACGGTCGTGGCTATCGGCCCCGGAAAGATACTCGATGACGGCACGCGAGGCGCGATGTCCGTCAAGAACAAGGACGAGGTGATCTACGCCAAGTACATCGGAAGCGACGTCGAAATCGACGGCGAAAAGTACGTCATTCTCAAAGAAAGTGACGTTCTTGGAATCGTCGAAAGGTGAGACGTTCCGTCCGATTCAAATGCCTGAAAGAAAGCGCAAAATAACCATTTAATCATTGAAAGAGGAAATAGAGATGGCAAAGCAATTGATGTTTGACGATACGGCGCGGGCCCAGCTCAAGGACGGTCTGTCGCAATTGGCCGACGCGGTCAAAGTCACGCTCGGACCTACCGGCAGGAACGTCATCCTGCACAAAAGTTGGGGTTCTCCGAAAGTCACAAAGGACGGTGTCTCGGTTAGTAAAGAAATCGAGCTGCCCGAGCCGTTTAAGAACATGGGCGCCAAGATGGTCAACGAAGTCGCGAGCAAGACGTCCGACGTGGTCGGCGACGGGACGACGACATCGACGGTCCTGGCCGAGGCGATCTACACCGAAGGTTTGAGGCACGTCACGGCCGGCTCCAATCCGATGGCCATCCAGCGCGGGATTGGCAAAGCGGCCGAAGCAGCCACACAGTATATCCAGTCGGTCAGCGTCCCCGTCAAAGGCCACGACGACATTGCGAAGGTGGCGACGATCAGCGCGAACAACGATCCGTCCGTCGGCGAGATCTTGGCTGATGCCATCGACAAGGTCGGCAGTGAAGGCGTGATTGAGGTCGAAGAAGGCAAGGGCATGCAAAACGAGATGAACGTCGTCGAAGGGATGCAGTTCGACAAGGGCTATCTCTCGCCGTACTTCATGACGAACGCCGATACCCTCGAGGCGATTCTTGAAGATGCTTACATCCTGCTGCACGAGAAGAAAATATCCAACGTTCGCGAGCTTATCCCGTTGCTTGAGAAGATCGCTCAGGTGGGCCGGCCGCTGTTGATCGTCGCCGAAGATGTCGAGGGCGAGGCCTTGGCGGCGCTCGTCATTAACCGGCTGCAGGGCGTGTTGAAGGTCTGTGCCGTCAAAGCACCCGGCTTCGGTGATCGCAGGAAGGCCATGTTGGCCGACATAGGCATCTCCACCGGCGGACAGGTCATCACCGAGGATCTGGGCATCAAGCTTGAGAGCATCGAACTGTCACAATTGGGCCAGGCAAAGAAAATCGTTGTCGATAAGGAAGCCACGACAATCATCGAAGGGGGCGGCAAAAAGAAGGACGTCACGGCCCGCTGTGACCAGATTCGCAACCAGATCGAAAAGACAACCAGTGATTACGATCGCGAAAAATTGCAGGAGCGCTTGGCCAAGCTCACGGGCGGCGTCGCCGTCATTAATGCGGGCGCTGCGACCGAGACGGAGATGAAGGAGCGCAAGGACCTGCTGGAGGATGCGCTTCACGCCACGAGGGCCGCGGCCCAGGAGGGGGTCGTCGCCGGCGGCGGCGTTGTCTTCCTGCGTGCAATCGGCGAGGTGGAAAAAGCCAGAGCAAAGGCCAGAGGCGATGAAAAGATTGGTGTGGACATCGTCATCCGGGCGCTCAAGGCGCCGACGACTCAGATTGTCGAGAACTGCGGCGAGAAGGGCGATGTGATCGTGGCTCAGCTTATGGACAAGGGCAAGAATATAGGCTACGATGCCAACACCGGCCAGTTCGTCGATATGTTCAAAGCGGGCATCATCGACCCGGCAAAAGTCGCTCGGACGGCACTGGAAACGGCCGCCTCGGTCGCCGGACTGATGCTGACGACGAGCGTATTAGTGACGGAGTTGAAAGACAAGGAAAAAGACGAAGAGCCCATACCGGGATCCGTAAGATAATACCGCGTATCTCGTGAAGCGTGAATCGTATCTTGTAGACGACGCCTAAGCAAAGCAAAGTGCGAGATACGACATACGAGATACGACATACGAGATTATGGCCAAACGGGATTATTACGACGTTCTGGGCGTAGGCAAAAATGCTTCCGCCGATGAGATCAAGCGCGCCTATCGGCGCATGGCGATGAAGTATCATCCGGACAAGAATCCGGATGACAAGGAAGCGGAAGCCAAGTTCAAGGAGTGTGCCGAGGCCTACGAGGTCCTGAGCGATCAGGACAAGCGGCAGCGCTACGACCAGTTCGGGCACGAAGGGCTCCGCGGCGCCGGAATGCACGACTTCTCCCGGATGAACGTTGAAGATATCTTCAGCATGTTCGGCTTCGACGATTTCTTCAGCGGGATTTTCGGCGGTCGCGGCCGAAGAGCCAGCCGTCGAGCCGGACCGACTCGCGGCTACGATCTGGAGACGGCCGTTGAGCTGACGCTCGGTGACATCGCCAAAGGCACCGAGAAGACCATTGAGTTTACCCGTCAGGATACATGTGGCGCCTGCAATGGAAGCGGCTGCGCCAAGGGAAGCTCGCCCGGCCGATGTCCGACTTGCGGCGGGACGGGACAGGTCGCACGAGGAGGCGGATTCTTCCAGATGGTCTCGACCTGCGGACAATGTGGGGGGCGCGGGCAGGTCATCACCGACCCGTGCAAGAAATGCAGGGGCACCGGCCGGGTACCCAGGAAGAGAACCCTCAAGGTCAAAATCCCACCCGGCGTCCACGAAGGACAAGGGGTGCGCGTTGCCAACGAAGGGGAGCCGGGCCGGGGTGGAGGGCCGAGAGGCGACCTTTACTGTTACGTCCGGGTGAAACCGCACGAGTTCCTGAGGCGCGATGGAAATGACCTGATTGCGGTCGTTCCCATAAGCTTCACGCAGGCGGCCCTGGGGACCACCATCGACGTGCCGAGCATCAATGGAACCAAAGGCTTGAAGATCCCGCCCGGGACCCAGTACGGCAACGTCTTTCGGATAAAGGGCCAGGGCCTGCCGGACGTGCGGACGCACCGAACGGGCGATCAACTCGTCCAGGTGACGATTGAGACGCCAACGAGGTTAAACTCGGAGCAAAGAGAGTTGCTCCGAAAATTCGCTGAAACTGAGAATACACGTGTTTCTCCCGAATCCACCCGCTTCTTCGAGAAACTGAAGAAACATTTTGGCAGCCACTGATGAAAAAGAGCAAGAAAGAAAAATCCAAAGCTGACGGTTCGCATGATGCGGATCACAAAGAGGCCAGGAAGAAGAAAGACGAGTTGGAAGAGCTTCGTGGCATGATAGAGTCTCTGCAAGAAGAAAAGGATGAACTGTTTGGCAAGCTTCAGCGGGTGAGCGCCGATTATGCGAATTACCAGAAGCGGGTGCCCAAACAGATCAACGATACGATCAGCTACGAGAAAGAACGGATCATCAGGACGCTGCTGCCGGTTCTGGATAATTTTGAGCACACGCTCCAAAATGCGCATTCCGCGGAAGATGTGGATGTCCTCGTCGAAGGTATCCGGATTATCTACGATCAGTTGATCGACATCCTGAAGTCCCACAACGCCGAGCAGATAGAGGCTTTAGGTGAGACGTTCGATCCGGCCATTCACGAGGCGATGACGCAGCGGACTGATCCCGAAAAGGATGAGAACATCGTGCTGGAGGAGTTCCAAAAAGGATACACGCTCAACGGCCGAGTCATTCGTCCAAGTAAGGTGAT
>Ga0209427_10005363_pt1 | contig 14718 bp, 11 predicted proteins | sample DeeMarSWOR136_30_FD_187465 | JGI IMG/M metagenome (GOLD analysis project Ga0209427, IMG submission 187465) | Marine sediment microbial communities from White Oak River estuary, North Carolina - WOR-1-36_30 (SPAdes) (version 2) | ecosystem: Environmental > Aquatic > Marine > Intertidal zone >...
TATATTGAAGAACAAGGACAAGATGTCCTCGCCACATATCAAGGGCAGGATGCCCTCGCTACGAACGGATGTCCTGATTTTTCCGGATATCCACTTCCTGGTCTTCTGATTTCCTGTTAACCTAATACAGTCATGGCAAAAAAAACGGTTTGAAGGATTGTATTTCCGGGAGGTCGTCATGCATAAGATCATACGACACATCGCAGTGATGGCGGTTTGCCTGACTTCGGCGGTGGAGGTTGCGGGCGGGGCGGTGAATGTTGTTCCGATGCCGGTTTCCGTCGAAGAACACGCCGGGGAATTCGTCATCGAGGCGTCAACGCAGGTGATTGCAGAGGGTGAGGCGGCGACAGAGGCGGCCAAACTCATCGAGGCCCTGGCACCGGCGATGGGTTTTCGATTGAGTTTGTCCGGTGGATCCAAGCGGTGGTTCGATATGATAGTATTAGAGCTTGAGAAGAATCTGTCTCGACTGGGCGACGAAGGCTACACGCTCACAGTGACTCGATGGGGCATTTTGATTCGGGCGAAGGAGCCTGCCGGACTATTCTATGGTACCCAGGCGCTCTTGCAGCTTCTGCCGGCAGAGATTTTCAGTAAGACGAAGGTCGATGATATAAAGTGGAAAGTGCCGAGTGTGAGTATTACCGACTACCCGCGATTTCAATGGCGTGGGCTATTGATCGACCCGGCCAGGCATTTCATCCCCGTGCGGGATGTCGAGCGGTACATCGACTTAATGGCTCTGCATAAATTCAACCGCCTTCAGATCCACTTTACCGACGACCAGGGCTGGCGCATCGAGATCAAGAAATATCCGCTCCTGACGCAGACCGGGGCGTGGATGGACTACACGACCCTTCGGCAGAAGGAGCCGGACCGAAAAGCCGGCGACCAGCAACGCGGTGGATTTTATACGCAGGACGATATCCGGCATCTCGTTCGCTACGCGGCGGAGCGCTACGTGACCATCGTGCCTGAAATCGAGATGCCCGCCCATACGGGTGCGGCGATTGTTTCGTATCCTCAGATCGGCTTGTATCCAGACAAACTCAACGCCCTGGAGCCGGAGGCGCGCTGGCGCGCCAACGAGCGGGTCCTGGCGCCGCGGCCGCAGACCGTGGCCTTCATGCAGGATGTGCTGACGGAAGTCATGGAACTGTTTCCCAGCCGGTACATTCATATCGGCGGCGACGAAGCGAACACCAAGCATTGGGCGAAAAGCGAGGAAATGCAAGCATTGAAGCAGCGGTTGGGCGCAAAGGACGAGGCCGAGCTGCATAGCTGGTTCATCCGGCAGATGGACGAATTCCTCAGCCGGCACGGCCGGCGGCTGCTCGGGTGGGATGAGATCATCCAGGGCGGCCTGGCGCCGGGGGCCACGGTGATGAGCTGGCGGGGCCAGGCCGGCGGCATCACCGCCGCCAAGGCCGGCCACGATGTGGTCATGGCCCCCACCTCGCACACCTACTTCGACTACTACCAGGGTCCCAGCCAAAACGAGCCGCGGGCGATCGGCGGCAACATTACGGTTGAAAGGACATACTCATTCGAGCCTATTCCGGCCGAACTGACCGCCGGGCAGGCCCGGCACATCCTCGGCGGGCAGGGCCAGCTCTGGGGAGAGTACATAGACAACCAGAAGCATCGCGAATATATGACCTACCCCCGGGCCACGGCGCTGAGTGAGGTGCTCTGGTCACCGCCGGAGAATCGCAGCTATGACGAGTTCGTCATCCGCCTGACGGAACACCTCCGGCGGCTCGATGCGGCGGAGGTGAACTACCGTCCGCTGGACAAGGCGCCCGTTTCGGCGAGCCGGCTGCTCAAGCGATTGTTGCCGGACTATGTCGATCGCTTTGCCTTCGAGGTCATTCCGCCCGTGCACGGCCGGGACGTCTTCGAGATCGAGAGCGACAACGGCAAGGTTGTCATTCGCGGCAACAACGGGGTGGCCATGGCGACGGGGCTCAACTGGTATCTCAAGCACTACTGCCATTGCCACGTCTCCTGGAACGGCAGCCAGCTCGACATGCCCGAGGCGCTGCCGGACGTAAAGCCGAAGGTGCGGCGGATTAGCTGGGCGAGATACCGCTACTTCCTGAACTACTGCTGCTTCGGCTACTCCCTGGCGTGGTATGACTGGGCCCAGTGGGAAAAACTGATCGACTGGATGGCCCTGAACGGCGTGAATATGCCGCTCTCGGTGACCGGCCAGGAGGCCGTGTGGCAGGCGGTCTGCAAAAGGCTGGGCATGAGCGACGAGCAGATTGGCGCGTTTCTGGCCGGGCCGCCGTATCTGCCGTTTCAATGGATGGGCTGCCTGGACGGCTGGGGCGGGCCGCTGGGGCAAAACTGGATCGACCAGCACGAAGACCTCGCCAAGAGGATTTTGGCCCGGCAGCGCGAGTTGGGCATGACGCCGGTTTTGCAGGGCTTCACAGGTCACGTCCCACTGGCGATTGCGGAGCGATTTCCGGAGGCGAAGCTGCACTGCATCCGCTGGATCGAGTGGGAGACGTCGCTGCTCGACCCACTGGACCCACGGTTCCTGGAGATCGCGCGCGTGTACATGGACGAGCAAGCCAAGCGCTTCGGGACGAACCACCTCTACGCCGCGGACACCTTCATCGAGATGCGCCCGCCCAGCGATGATCCGAAGTATCTGGCGGACCTCGCCGGGGCGGTCTATAAGGGCATGATTGAGAGCGATCCTGAAGCCATTTGGGTGTTGCAAGGGTGGCTCTTCGCCAACAATCCCGGCTTCTGGAAGCCTCCGCAGGCCAGGGCCATGTTCGGCGCCGTGCCGGACGAGCGCATGATCGTGCTCGACTTGATGTGTGAGCGCACGCCAACGTGGAGCAAGACGGAGGCCTTCTATGGCAAGCCCTGGCTGTGGTGCAACATCCAGAACTTCGGCTGCACGGTCCACCTCAGCGGGGCGCTGAACAAGATCGGCCATGACCTGCCGACGATCCGCCGGCAGCCGGAATCCGGCAGGCTGGTGGGCCTGGGCTTTGTGAATGAAGGACTGGGCTACAACCCCATCGTGTACGATCTCATGTTTGAGATGGCCTGGCGCGACCAGCCGGTCGACCTGGAACAATGGCTTGCCGGTTACACGCTGAGCCGCTACCATAGACAAAACGAAAACGCTCGCCGGGCCTGGCAGATCCTCGGGAAGACGGTTTACAACGGCGCTTATTACACGCGCTCGGTCATAGACCGGGTCCCCCAGTTGAAACAAGTCGCTGAGGCCCCCTATGACAACGAACAGTTGGCCGACGCGTGGGGGGCCCTTTTGGGCGCGGCGGACGAACTGGGCGAGGTTGATACGTTTCGCTTCGATCTGGTCAATGTAGCACGGCAAGTGTTGTCGAATCATGCGACCATCCTGCATCGCGCCTTGATCGAGGCGTCTGAAGAGAAAGACGCCGGCGCAATGAAGAAGGCGTCGAGGCAATTCCTTCAACTGATCGATGACATGGACGAGCTGTTGGCGACGCGGCGAGAGTTCCTGCTGGGCCGCTGGCTTGAGGACGCCAAGCGCTGGGGAACCACCGACGCGGAACGGGCGCGCTTTGAATGGAACGCCCGACGGGTGCTGACGCTCTGGGGCCAGGGGCCGGCCATCGACGACTACGCGCGCAAAGAATGGTCGGGCATGCTCGGAGGATACTACCGCCAACGGTGGCAACGGTACCTGCACGACTTGAACGGATCGCTCAGCAACGGTCAGCCCTTCGACGAGGAGGAGTCTCACAAACGGCTCAGACGATGGATGACCAATTGGTCGGATCGACGAGAGAGGTATCCAAACCACCCGCGCGGGGACAGCGTTCAATTGGCCAGGAGACTCTGGGCCACATACGGCAGGCAGTTCGGCGCTCCAGCGATCACCACAGGCGAATAGCGATACGCGCTACCGTCAGTCGCAGCGGGCGGCCCGGCTCGATACGGACGCCCAGCCCCTCGCTGAGCACATTCGACGGAATAAATCGTTGCAGGCCCCGGAAAAAGTTGCATAATCGTGGCGAACCTAGGGCTCCGTGCCCCGGTATTGCAGAATATGAAGGAACAGAACATGAAAACGACCAGAGCAGCCGACATCATGACAACCAATGTCATTACGGCCGGGACGGATATGGTTTTGACGGATGTCATTGCCCTGCTTCTACGCTGGCACATCAGCGCCCTGCCTGTTGTCGATGATGATAACAATATTGTTGGCATCGTAAGCGAAATCGACCTCGTCAACGTGACGTTCGACGGGAATGCCCGAGACACCACGGTTGAGGAGGTGATGGCGACAAACCTCGTATCCTTTGGCCCGGATGCGGAGCTGGCGGAATTGGTGCAGTCCTTCTCGAAACACCACCTGCGCCGGGTCCCGATTGTCGACAGGGGAAAGGTCGTGGGCATCGTCAGCCGCCGCGACATCCTCCGGGAGATGCTCCACAGGTATGATCGGTATTAGCGGGACAGAAGTCTTCCACCGATCCTCCACACGTGTCGGCCTTCCGATGGGCGGGATTCGACCCACAGAGAACAACTTGGAGCCATGTGAACTTAAGAGGTAACGTGAATGTCAATTAAGAAGCTGGACAAGGCAACGTTTGACAAGTGGGTCGAGGTGTGCATCAAGAAACAGCGCGTTTACGGCGTGCAGGCTAAAGGCGATCGCTTTGCATTCGCACCGCTGGCCCACGCCGCCGACCTGCGCCTGGACTACGACGTGACCATCCTGCCCCCGAAAAAGTACTTCCAGCCCCAGTGCGAAACGTTGCTCACATTCGACCGTGAAAAGGGTTTCGAGAGCGTCTTTGCGACCGAGCCGTTCGTCGTGTTCGGTGCCCACCCGTACGACATGGTTGCGATCCTGCAAACCGACAAGCTGTTCGCCGATGGCCAGTACGACGCTCACTACATGAGACGGCGCGAGCAAGCCACGATCGTCGTTTGCGACGTGCAGAATGCGTCGCCCGAGGTCTTTGCCGGCTGCATGGGTACGGCAACCATCGACGACGGCTTCGACATTCTGGTCACGAATATCGAGGGCGACTATTTGGTGGACATCCGGACGCGGAAGGGTCAAGCTCTGGCCGCGGCCATCAAGAACGCCCCGGACGCCGACGATATAAGCCTCAAGCTGAGGAAGCTTCTCTGGGCAAACAACACCGAACTTCTCCAGAAGCATAAACTGGATGTTCGGCCCGACGTGCTGCCGATGCTGCTCGAGCGGTCCTACGAACACCCGGTTTGGGAAGAGAAAGCTGAACGCTGTTATTCGTGCGGGTCGTGCAACCTGGTGTGTCCGACGTGCTACTGCTTCGACGTACAAGATGATGTCGAGTGGAATTTGCGGAAAGGCGAGCGACGCCGGGTCTGGGACGGCTGCCTTCTTAGCGAATTCGCCGCCGTGGCGGGCGGTCACAACTTCCGCCGTCACCGCGCGGATCGCTACCGGCACCGTTACTACCGCAAGGGCAAGTATATACCAGAGAAAATTGGGGAAATCGCCTGCGTCGGCTGTGGACGCTGCATCACAGCCTGCACGGCGAATATCGCCAACCCCGTGGAAGTCTATAACCGTCTTGTGCATGAGAGGAAATGACTCAGATGCAAACATGTGACCCTAACGTTGACATTTACCTGCCCTCGCCGGCGACGGTAAGTGAAGTGAAGCCCATGACGGCGCTGGAGTGTTTCTTCTCGTTCCGGTTGGATTCGGGTGAGGAGCTCGGGCACATGCCCGGACAGTTTGTGGAGGTCTCGATCCCCGGCGTGGGCGAAGCGCCGATCTCCATCGCTTCCTCGCCGACACGAAAGGAATCCTTCGAAATGGTGGTCCGCAAGGTCGGCAACGTCTCCGGCGCCATGCACAAGCTGAGTGCGGGTGACAAGGTCTTTATCCGGGGCCCGTTCGGGAAAGCACTTCCGGTAGACGACGCCATGAAGGGGCAGGATATCCTCTTCATCTGCGGCGGCATCGGCCTGGTCCCGGTCCGTTCGGCGATCCAGTACGTGCTGGACAAACGAGACGACTACGGGCGTGTGATGATCCTTTTCGGGGCAAAGACGCCGCGCGACCGGCTCTTCACCGATGAATTCGAGCAATGGCGCAGCGCCAAGAACCTAACGCTGCTCCAGACAGTCGACCGCCGGGACGAAAGCTGGTATGGGGCGGAGGGGGTGATCACGACGCTGATGCCGCTGGTGAAACTGGATGAAACGCGCACCGTTGCCGTCATTTGCGGCCCGCCGATCATGTACAAATTCGTGATTACCGAGCTGCTGAAGGTTAAGTTGCGTGAGGATCAGATTTACCTCTCTCTGGAGCGGCACATGAAGTGCGGCGTCGGCAAATGCGGGCACTGTCAGATCAACAATATCTACGTGTGCCAGGACGGTCCCGTGTTCAAATTCTCCGACGTTAAAGATGTTGAGGAGGCGCTGTAATGGCCAAGCTCAAGACGGCTATTTTCGATTTTGCATGTTGTGAAGGCTGTCAACTGCAAATCTATAACATGGAAGAGGAAATCCTCGATTTGCTCACGCTGGTTCATCCGGTCGAGTGGCGGGAGGCGATGTCCGATCAAAGCGAAGACTACGACGTGGCCATTATCGAAGGATCGGTCACACGCCGTGAAGACGAAAAGCGATTGAAAGAGATTCGCGAGAAGGCCAAAATCCTTATCGCTCTCGGCGCGTGCGCTACCATCGGCGGCGTGAATAAGATCAAGAACCATTTCGAGATGGAGGAAGTGAAAGCGTGTGTCTATGGAGATGACGCTCGCCGGCCTCATCTGAACACCTATCCAACAAAAGCCGTCGGGGAGATCGTCAAAGTAAACTACATGGTTCACGGCTGCCCGATCGATGGAGAGGAGTTCGCCACCATCGTGCGCTGTCTCGCCATGGGCAAAGAGCCGAAGATTCCCAATTATCCCGTCTGCGTCGAGTGCAAGATGAAAGAAAACGTTTGCCGCTTCGAGTACGGCGAGATATGCCTCGGCCCGATTACACGGGCCGGCTGCGGGGCCAAGTGCCCGTCGAGCGGAATGTGGTGCTTTGGCTGCCGGGGTTTTGTCGACAATCCCAATGTGAATGCCGCTAAGGACGTGATGGACCAATACGGAAAGACCATCGACGACCTAAGCGGCAAAATGTTGCTTTTCGGAACGGAACAGGAGCAGTAATGGCCAAAAGGGTTGATATCAGCGTACATCACGTCACGCGTGTCGAGGGGCACGGCAATATCCGGCTCCGCGCCAGTGACGGCAAAGTCGAACACGTTGAGTGGCAGGTGCCGGAAGCGCCTCGGTTCTTCGAGGCCATGGTACGAGGACGAAGCTTCGAGGACATTCAGACCATCGTCAGCCGGATTTGCGGCATCTGCTCGGTCACGCACTCCATGGCCGCCATTAAGGGCATTGAGGACGCCATGGGCATTGAGGTCTCAGAGCAAACGGACAAGCTGCGGATTCTGTGCCATTATGGCGAGCAAATAGAAAGCCACATTCTGCACGTAGGATATCTTGTGGCCCCTGACCTTTTGGGCCAGAAATCCGTGATTCCTCTGGTTAAATCGCATCCCGATGTGGTCAAAACCATTATTCGCCTGCATCGGCTCGGCAACACATGGATGGAGATCATCGGCGGCCGTATGACGCACCCGGTCACGTTGAAGCCGGGCGGCTTTACCGTTCTTCCGACGGAAGAAAAGCTCCGCCAGCTCAAGGGCATGATGGAAGACGCTATACCGGACCTGAAAGCCCTTGCCGAGGTGGTTCTCGGCCTGGCCGACAAGCTACCGGACTTCGACCGCGACACGGAATACATCGCATTGAGCGGCCCGGATTACTACACGTTCTACCACGGCGACATCGTCAGTACGGATACGGATGAAAAAGTGCCGGTCCAGGAGTTTGAGCGCGTGGTGAACGAGTATGTTGTGGCGCAGTCTACGGCCAAGTGGTGCAAATGGCATCGCGATTCCTATGCCGTAGGCGCGCTGGCGCGTTTCAATCTGAACGCCGATTTGCTCACGCCCCTTGCGGCCCAGACCGCCAAGGCCTTCGGATTGAAGAAGGGCGCCTGCAATCCATTTTTGAATAACGTCGCGCAGGTCGTCGAGTGTGCCCAGGTCATCGAACACGGCCTGGAGCTTCTCGACGAGCTGCTCACGACCGGGATTAAGCCGGAACCCGTCAAGGTCGAGCCGAAGACCGGTGAGGGCGTCGGCTCCGTCGAGGCGCCGCGCGGCATCCTCTTTCATCGCTACGCATTCGATGAGAAGGGCTTCTGTACGAAGGCGAACATCTGCATCCCGACCGGCCAGAATCATGCGAACATCCAGAAGGACTTCGAGGCGTTTGCCCCGCAGATTATCGACCGGGACCAGGACGAAATCCGCCTGCTGCTGGAAATGCTGGTCCGTTCGTACGATCCGTGTATTTCCTGTTCGACGCACTACCTGAACGTCGAGTTTGTATAAAAAACTATCTTGAGACGATGAATGTCATTGCGAGGAGCGCAGCGACGAAGCAATCTCAAGCCCAGGGGTGTGAGATTGCTTCGCTACGCTCGCAATGACAGGTCAGAGCACAGTTTTAAGATAGCTTATAAGCAAATAGTGACCCTTATGAAGCCGACCCTCATCATATGTCTTGGCAATCCTCTCATGCGGGATGAAGGGATTGGCATCCGTCTGGCGCCGGAGCTTACATCGCGACTGGCCGGCAAGCCTGACGTCGAAGTTCGCGATCTCGGAACGGGAGGCTTGACGGTGATGCACGCCATTGCGGGACGACAAAAGGTTGTATTCGTCGATTGTGCGATTATGAACGAGTTGCCGGGCACAATACGTCGCTTCACACCCGAAGAAGTGCTCTCAAAGAAGATCAAGACACGCTATTCCCTGCACGAGGGAGATTTGCTCGACACCCTCAGGCTCTCGCAGACCATGGGCGAATGTCCCGACAATATCGTCATCTTCGGTATCGAGCCCAAGAAAGTAGCGCCCGGCGAAAGTCTGACCGGAGAACTGGAAAAAAAAATCGCACGATATGTAGAAACAATCCTAAAAGAGATTGAATAACTGAAAACGAAATCTCTCAGAATCCAGGTCACCTCGGTTCAAACCACAAATCAACTGTCTTTATGCCTTCCTAATGATTGCTTTTTGCAAGAAAATCCCTATAGTGAACGAATGACGGGGATGCGTCGTAGTCGCAATCTGTGAAAGGAATCGCTATGGGATTGACAATCGGAATCGAGCGCGTAAAACGCAGCATGGTCTTCTTATCGCTGACCGGATCCATCGACACAAATACGTGTGAGATTCTTGAGGACCAAATTAAGAAGGTCCTGAAACGATCCGTGACGACCCTGGTGCTGGATATGGCAGGTGTGGATTTTATTTCCAGTCGCGGTGTGAGCACCATCGCCAGGACCAGGGCGTCTTTAACCCAGAAAGGGAGTGATCTGGCCCTCATGAACGTGCAGCCCCAGATCAGGAAAGCCTTTGAGATCTTATGCCTTCTGCCCGCGCTGAACGTCTTCGCCGACAGGGATGAACTGGATGAGTACCTCGGCAAAGTGCAGCGGAAAATACGCGAAAAGGAAAAGATGACGAAGTGACTCGGACACGCTATGAGATTGCGCAACAAATTACTCGTCCTGCTGCTGATGATATCTCTCGTTCCCCTGGCGGTGTATTTTCTTCTCGACGTGACCTTCTCGCGGATCGCAAGAGATCGCGTCGAAAACACGCTGAAGTCCTCGTTGGAAACCAGGGCCGAAGAGACCTTGGTCGAGATTATCGATCATTACGAAGAAACGCTCAAAATGTCAGCGCAGGCTGTTCGTTATGCGTTGCGCCATTACGCCAACCAGGTCCAGCAAAGCCTATGGGCCATCGATGCTGACGTGCCGCCGTCTTCACATCCTTACTTGACATGGCTCTCGAAGGAAAATTTCACGAAGGGGATTCGCACATATCGATTCGTGACCGCAACAGGCTATCAGGAACATGCTCTGGACCTTGAGTCACAGCTTCTGTTTCCAAAACAAGACAACGCTCTCAATCCGTTATCATCAAGTTTGTCTCATCTGACCGCTACATGCAAAGACATGTACTCCATCCATCCTGAATCACGCGTGTGGATTTATACGATCTTAACGGACGGCACCGTGACGCTCTATCCCTCCGTCGGCTTTTGGCCCTACGAACCGGACTATGACTTTCGCCTACAACCGTGGTTCATCAACACCAAACGAAACAGACAATTCACCCCGACGCCGCGCATCGAGCCCCTGACCGGCAAGAGCGTCATGACCGTCGCGATGCCTTTGTTTGAACGCGACGGTTCGTTTGCCGGTGTGGTCGCGCTGGATATCGATCTTTCCGGCATGCTTGGCCGAATCAGCCTCCCGGAGCAATGGCAGGAAGGGGCCTGGAAGCTTGTTATTCAATTGCCGCAAGACAAGGATTGGCAAGCGGACGATGTGAAGGTGATCAGCAGCACGACATTCGGACAAGGTCACGAAGATCCGGAAAAGCCCTTTAACTTGGTGGATATATGCGATCCGAACACGATCCAAGCCATGATTGAAGACTCTCAACAAGGCCACACGGGAAGCCTCCGAGCCTCCTGCAATGGTGTGGATTCGTTCTGGGTGTACGGACCCTCAGCCGGTCGGTTTGGCTTTCCCGTTCTGGTCGTCCCCTATCAGCGCATTGTGGAACAGGCGAACACCGCTCAGCAGGTGCTTTTCCGGGACAATATCCGCGCGATTCAGATGGTCACGATCCTCATCTTCGGGGTGATCGTTGCGGCCGTCGTGCTCGCGGTCCTGCGCGCCCGCAACCTAACGGTCCCCATCACGCATCTGGCGGATGCTTCCGGCAAACTGGCCCAGGGGGATTTTAGAGTCAGAGTGGACATCAAGACAAACGATGAGCTCCAATTGCTCGGCGAGGTGTTCAATCAGGTCGGCCCGCGATTGCAGGAACGCCAAAAAATCAAGCAGTCGCTCGATCTGGCGCGACAAATCCAGCAGCACTTCCTTCCCACGGAAAATATCGAACTGAACCATTTTCAAATCGCCGGTACCTGTCGGTACTGCGATGAGACGGGCGGCGATTACTACGACCTCTTCGATCTAAGGGCGGTCGCCCCCGGCCGGGTCGGCCTCGTGCTGGGCGACGTCTCCGGCCACGGCATCCCGGCCGCCATGCTCATGATCTCCACGGGCAGCATTTTACGCAACAACGCCCCGCGCCACGGCGACAATCTGGCCTCGGCGATCGCCGAGCTGAACCGCCACCTCGTGAAGAATTCCGAGCCGGACAAGTTCATGACGCTTTTTTACGGCCTGCTCGACGACGAGAACAAAACGCTGACATGGACGTCCGCGGGTCACGATCCCGCGATTTGGTACCACGCCCGTTCCGCCGAATTCAGCGAGCTTCAAAACACGGGCATGCCTCTCGGTATTATGGACGCCGCCGAATTCGGCCGGGCCGACCCCATCACCCTGCGGGCCGGCGATATCGTGATCATCGGCACGGATGGCATCTGGGAAGCGAGGAACGCATCCGAGGAACAATACGGCAAGAAACGATTGCTCGATTTCATCACAACTCACAAAGACGAATCCGCCGAACAAATGGCCTCTTCCGTTGTGGAGTCGGTCCTCGAATTCTGCTCGGATTCCGCCCCGGCAGATGATATAACATTAATCGTCATTAAATGTACGGTATGAGGTTTAGAATTAAGGCATCATGAAAATCGCAAGAAAAAGATTGGTCGTTTGTATATTCTCTTCTGTTCTGAGCATGTACTGCGAACCAACCCCTTATGCAAAAGTACCTGAGCCCAATGCCCCATCGATGACGGCGATCCTTGGCGCCTTCGATAAAGAAATCACCCTACTTGAAGATCAGCTTTCAAACCGAAAACAGCGGACCATTGAAGGGATCAGGTTCGCCAGCGGCAAACTGAACGGCCGGGCCGTCGTCGTGGCGTGGACGGGCGTCGGCAAGGTCAACGCCGCAATGACAACGACGCTGCTCATCGAGCACTACAAACCCAGACACGTCATCTTCACGGGAATCGCCGGAGCCGTGAATCCGGAGCTTCGGCCGGGAGACATCGTGATCGCCAGGAAGACCGCCCATCACGACATGGGAACCGTATGGCCGGAGGGCCTTTTCTTCAAAGGCGTCAAGAACCGGCTGGACGGCCTGGAGAATCCCGTCTTCTTCCCGGCGGACGAAGAGCTCATGACACGTGCACGGCGCGCCGCGGACCAGGTCGATCTTGAGCCCATAGAGAGGGCCTCGGGCCAAAGGAAGCCGAGAATCATCACCGGCGTGGTGGTCACAGGAGACGTCTTCGTCGCTTCCGCCGGCAAGTGCGCCGAGCTGCGCGAAAGGCTCGACGCCGATGCGGTCGAGATGGAAGGCGCAGCGGTCGCCCAGATTTGCTATCAGCGCCGAATCGGTTGCCTTGTGATACGCAGCATCAGCGACAACGCCGACGAGGGCGCCGTGTTCGACAAGCAGATGTTCTATCTGCTCGCCGCCAGGAACTCGGCCGGCCTCGTTGCCGAGACGGTCAGGCGACTCGGCTCAGCCCCGCCCATGGAAAGAAAGAGCAACGGTCGAAGGTTAGGGGATTGAGAATGCTCAGCGAACATTTCAAGCTGCACGAAAAGAAAACCAGCATCAAAATCGAATGTGTTGCCGGACTGACGACCTTTCTGACCATGGCGTATATTATCGCCGTCAATCCGGCCATTCTCAGTGTGACCGGAATGGACAAACAGGCCCTCATCACGGTGACCTGTATCATGAGCGGCGTGGCCACGCTCGCGGTGGGATTCTTGGCGAACGCGCCCATTGCTATGGCGCCCGGGCTGGGGCTGAATTCCATTTTTGCCTATCTGGTCGTCGCCGAGCACATGGATTGGCCCACGGCCCTCGGTGTCGTCTTCATCGCCGGGTTGTTCTTCCTGATATTGACCGCGCTGGGACTGAGACGAAGAATCGTCGAGGCGATCCCGACCTCTCTGGTCTCGGCTATCGGCGTCGGGATCGGACTGTTTATCACCTTCATTGGCCTGCAAGATTTGGGCCTCATCGTCAGTGACAAGAACACCCTCGTTTCTGCTGGGCCGGTGACGCTGACGGTTCTCATCGGTCTGTTCGGACTCCTCGTGATGGTATACCTGGAGATTCGAAAGGTGACGGGTTCGCTCCTGGTCGGTATTGTCACGGCCACTCTGGTCTCACTCCTTTTCAGGAGGATCGGATTGCCCGAGGGCTACCTGTCTTCAAACCTCGACATTAGCCCAATCGCCTTCAAGCTCAATATCCTCGGCGCTCTGAAGTGGGGCTTCTTGGGGAGTATCTTCACATTCATGTTCATCGACATGTTCGACAGCGTGGGAACGCTCGTGGCCTGCTGCCACAAGGCCCAGATGGCGGACGAGCAGGGTCGCATACAGGGGCTGGATAGACTGTTGAGCATCGACGCCGTGGCGACGATGGTCGGTGCCGTGGCCGGGACGTCCCCGACGACCGCGTACGCCGAATCGGCAGCCGGTATCGAACAAGGCGGGCGAACGGGACTGGCTTCGATTGTCACGGGTCTGTTATTTCTGCTGGCGCTGGTCTTCGTGCCCGTGGTGGAAATCGTGCCGAAATATGCCACGGCCCCGGCGCTGGTCATGGTGGGGCTTTTCATGGCGAGGGAAGTCAAAAGGATCGACTTTGCGAATCTGGAAGAAGCGTTCCCCGCGTTTATTGTCATGGTCATGATCGCCTTGAGCTACAGTATTAGCACGGGATTGGCCTTTGGATTTGTCTCCTTTACTCTCATCAAGTCGATCCTGGGCAAAGCACGCGACGTGAAACCGGCCATGTGGATCATCGCGATATTGTCCATCCTGTTCCTGACAATAGACCGCATCCCCGATATGGTTGACTTTGTAAGGTCTCTGGTATAGACTCACGAGATACGGAAGCCTTGCGGCAAAGTCAGTTCACGACGAAGGGATGGCAGCCGGTAGGATGGGCAACTTGTCTTTAAGGGACTTGTTGCCCATGCTGATGATGTTTATATGAAGTATGATCCGACTTGAGATAAGATAATTCACGCAAAACAACAATGACATACAAGTTTGGAATATCGCAAAACAAAAAGAATCTGAAGTATCACTACAATAACCTCTTTAGGAAAGAGCTCCATCCCGATTGGTCAAGAGTCACCATTGCACCCAAAGAAGAACAGGTCGCCTTAATGCTGGAGATTTCCAAGAATTGGCCCGGCCCGTACGGGATTCTATACGTGCTCAAGGTGCCGCGACGTGACCACCAGGCCGCGCGTTATCAATCACCAGAGCTATGCTCCTTTGATGAACTCGAACGCTTCGCCTGTACTTTTCAGGAATACTTCGAAGGAGATGGCCGGCATCATATTTGGTTTGCAGATATCGCTTCAGATTGCCAACTTGTGTACGACAACCATGACCTGATATACTCCTATGGGAATGATGACGAAGTCGTATCATTTCTCAAGGCGAAAGGATTTGAGGGAGGGGATCCAACAATTCCCTCTCCTCATGTGCATTGTTACAATGAGGAGTTCGATTCGAAAGAAGATGAGATCATGAAGTATTTTGAGTGGATCGAGTTTCCACTCCAGGAAC
>Ga0209427_10005365_pt1 | contig 14714 bp, 22 predicted proteins | sample DeeMarSWOR136_30_FD_187465 | JGI IMG/M metagenome (GOLD analysis project Ga0209427, IMG submission 187465) | Marine sediment microbial communities from White Oak River estuary, North Carolina - WOR-1-36_30 (SPAdes) (version 2) | ecosystem: Environmental > Aquatic > Marine > Intertidal zone >...
TTCTTAAATTACCCCGAATCCTCCCATTTTTCATCTTGTTCACCCATCCCGAACGCACGTAAAATCGCGTGCAGGCGGGCTTCTGCCTGCGGCGTGGCCGTCGGAGACTTGCCGTCCACCCTACGGCCATCCGCGCCCATCACCACCGCACTGGCCGGCACGTCTATCGGCTGTCCCTCAGCATCCACCACCTTGCCCTCCGCGTCAACGAAAACCTGTTGCACTAGGTCAGGCCGCATCTTCGCCACCTGATCCAGAGACCCCCGAACAGGTTTGGACATGCCCTTTTGCTGGGCAAAGGCCAGGATGGAGGACACTACCCTGTCCTGCCGGCCTCTTTGACCGATGGCCTCCGTGACCTCTTCGGGCGCGAAGAACGGCTCATACTCTTCGGGCTTCCCGTAATACGCCGCCCTACGCTTGGCTTCAACCGCCTCCAATGCCACCACGAGCAGCGGGAACCAATCGGGAACCGGTAGCCGTTCTATGACATAATCCCAGGAAACGTTGCACTCCCGGCAAATGAGCCATTCCTCACGGTAGGAGCCTAGTCCGTCGTCTTCTCTGGAGCCGCCTCTTCTGTCGGCTCCTTCGGTGCGTTTTTTCGCTCGGCCTCTGCGAACAGCTTGCCAAGCGCCTTGAGCTGCGGTTTCTGGAAGCTGACCTTGATGTGATACACGATCGCCTTGGCCGCCGCGAAGTAGACCTCTACCGGATCCCCTTCCTCCTCAAGCCGTGTTGAATCTGGCGGTTCCCCCAGCAAGACGGGCAGCACTTCCGTCTCGAAGCGATCCCACTGCTCACTGGTCGTGAACCTTCCTAGTGCCATGAGCATTGCGGAGAACGTCTGAACCAGTTTGGCCGTGTCCTCGGTCTTGATCTCCCCGCGTACCAACGCCCCGATGTCCAGCTCTACGCCTTGCGCGGCGGTGATAATCGCGCTCACCATGTCCAGCATCTTCCAGATGACCGAACGCCCCCGCCGTCCCATCAGCGGCTTTAGCGTCCTCTTCTCACCAAATATCCAGATTTGGTTGTCCAGCAACTCGGGCATGTTTTGGTCTTTTTCCTTCGCCATCTTTTCCTCCATCTCGGAATGTCAATGCAACGCCAAGCCCAGCAGGAATCCCAGCCGGTGCCTGGCGCTGCTGGCAATGATCTTTAGTACAGGTAGAGGCAACCCAATCGGTTGCGCTTGGCCTTGGTCGTGTCGGCCAACGCCTTGAACGTGATCGGAACCTGTGTGTTGGCCTTCGCGGTGAGTGCCCCCAGGTCCAGCCCGCTCGTCTGGATTACCTTGTACAGGGTCAGGATGCCCCCGGTGATCCCCGCGCCGATGTTCTGCGTGGACGGCGCCTCGCAGCCGGCGTTGGTAAACTCGATCACCAGCGGGTAATCGGTGATCTCGCATCCACCACCAAAGGTCATCAAAACCTCTTGCGTCTCGTCCTCGCTGAGGATGCGGAGCCTGCCCGTCGCCAGGGCCTGCCCCAGAACCTGCGGCTTGATCTCAAAGAGCGTTAGCGTGACTTCGCAATCCTCGCCCGTCACCTCGTACACCGTGTCTTCCTGGTAGTTGACCCCCGCCACGGGCTCGATGGTCGGCACGGTCTTGAAGTTCAAAGCAGCCAACAGCCCCAGGTCAAGTCCCTTCCCGGAACCCAGGCCGATATGTACATCGTAAACCTGATAGGCCCAGGAGCTCGTTTCCAAGTCAGCGGATCCGCCTGTCCCCAACAGCACGCGGGTTTCCGGCCTCAACAGGAACCCCGGCGTCAGGGTTGCGCCTGCTGGTGTACCATAAGTCCCAGCCATGTTGTAACCTCCTTACAGTTCGCGTTTTGTGCGCCTGCGTGCCTTGGGTTGATCTTCTTCCTCAGCCGGGCTTTCAGGTGCTTCTTCTGCGTCTTGCGCCTCCTCTTCTGGCTCTTCGACTTCCGGTTCAATGATCGCCGGCGTGTCTGCGTTGTCATCGGCGATCGGGTAATCTTCGGTGCTCACCGACACTTCTGGCGTTCGGTCGGTGACCGGAAAAAGTTCTGTGGTCTCGATTTCGGCCTCTTCTTGCGGCTCCTCGCCACCAGGCCAGGGACGATACGGTACAGTGTTGCCCAAAGAAGCAGCCACCAGGCCAAACGCCTTCACCGGCTCGTCCGTTCTCGGGCAAAGCCCCGCCCGCTTCTCCTGAAGCAACCCCGGCAGGTCTTCCGCCCAAACCCACGTACCCGTTCGGGTAATAATGTACTCAGTGCCCGTCACCGCGCCGATCGCCCGTAGCGACCCTGCGCAGGGGTGAGGCACTAGCATCGGCATATACTTCGAGTCCCATTCCATAACGATCCCCTTCCTATGCGGCCCCCGTCAGGTCCAGACAGCGCTCCTCAAGCGTGAAACTCAACAGCGCGAAGAACGCCGGAGCACCGCCCCTAGTTTGTGCGGGCAAGTCTGTCACGTCTACGTCGATGCGCCGATGGGTGCTCGGCTCCATCGTTTCCCGCAACTTGAATGTGTGTGTACCATGCACGCTGCTCGTGAAAGATGATTGCTCTCGGATCAATTTCAGCAGCCGTGCCACCAATTGATCAAAATCCTTGCCCGCCAGTTCGTAAGCGTGGGCGTCCCCGATCAGTTCATGGGCGTACTCAAACACCTCGATCTCGCAGTCGTACTCTGCCCGCATCGCCCCCACCGTGGCATTGATGCTCTGGATGCCCGTCTCCTCCCAAGTCCGCATGGCCCCCACCGCCAGCGAGACGTAGTAGGCGTACTGCAGCGGTGCCAGCGTCTCCTTGACCAGCTGAATTTGGCGGGCGCGTCCCTGTTGGGTTATCCCGCTCAAAAGTGTGCTCTTGTTGTCGTCGATCAGGCTGTACAGAGCGTCCTTCACCGCCGCCTCGTACATTCCCTCACCCCTGCCTGCCCGTGAACATCATTGCCATTGCTCGGGCCCCTCTGCGCATCTCTTTGTAAACCTGGCCCCTCACTCTCTTTGCTGCTCGCAGATCAAAGCGGTTGGGCCGTGTCCCTGGATGATTCACGCTCCAGAACCACGCTTCGACACCCATGCGGTGCCAGTAAAAGTGTAAGGGGCACCGTCGCCCCCGGATTTGATGTGGGCGTGTCCCGCCCAGCACAAATCGCACATGAGGAGCGGCACGAAACTCCACCGCCCACCCTTTGGGGCTTCGGACCGTCTGGAACCGGATGCTCCGCCACAGCACCGGGTAGCGGCGTGGCCTCCCCAACGGGTCTGGCCTGCCCCTCGGCGCCTCCTCGCGCAAGGCCTGTTGCAACATACGAGCGGCGGCTTGCACGTGCGCCCGTGAGTGCGCTACCGCAGTCTCGTTTCGGACTGAGGCGAACCGCCCCAGAATGTCACGAAACTGGTTGGTCTGCACTTGCACGATGACTGGCATCAGCGTTGACCCCAGGCCCGCAGGGTATCCCAGTCATACCCATCGATCGTGTCCGCGCCACCCCAGGCGGCCCACGTCTCGCCAATCGCCATGCGCAGCAGGGTATAGCCAGTGAGCTCCAGATAATCAGCCCCATCGATAAGTCCTTCGCCAAAGTCGGTCATGGGAGCTCGAGGCTCCACCAAACCCACGTAGGCATTGGTGCCTGCGTAGCAATCGGCGCGGAAGCGGATAACGTTCTCCCGGACATCATCCAGCAGTGCCTTGAACCTCGCCTCGTAGGCGTTGGCTTGCTCCGTGTCACGCTCCATGGGCTGCGATGGCGCCGGCTTCATCGCCAATCCCGTGATGGCCGCCGCCGCCCCCAGCACATTCAGGAACCGCAGGAAATTGGTCTGATGCGTCGGCCAGCTATCGTCGCTGCTCCATTGAGCAAACGGGATCTTGTACCCCGCCCGCATGAACGCCATATCGATTTCTGCCGCAGTGTTGGCGATCCAGAAATCCACCTCGGTCTTGGTGGGATTCGTGGTCCCGTCGTCTGCGAAATCCCCCGGCGTCATGCCCGGAAAGGCCAACTGCTTGAGCGCATAGGCGACCTCTTCACTTGTACAGTACGGGCTTGATGGTACGCTCACAGAACCAGCCCCTTTTCCTGCAAGTATTCTCTTACGCGCAACAACTGCTGAAATGCCAGGGCTCCGTTGCGCAAGTCGAGCGCCTGGTCATCCGTCAGGCGGTCCACCGTCTCCTGCTTTGGCGTGATGCTCTTCACTGTCATAGTCTTGCCGTCGTGCGCGTAGGCGATGAACCCCGCTGGCCTCCCCGTCGGCGGCAAGTTCATCCGATCTTGCCGCTGGAACCCACCTACCGTGTCCAGGAAGCGCCCAGGGGCCAGGTAATGCCCGATATTGAGCCAGTGTGTATGGCCGGCGATCACCCGCTGGATTGGATGCCCCTCGTTGCGCCGATCCATGTCCAGTACCTCTTGCCAAGTCCCGCGAATCTGGGCATAGCTGTTCGCGTAATAGCTGCTGTGCCCGTAGCCGTGCTCTATCAGGGCCAGGAAAGGCGTCTCGCCCTCTGCCGCCAGGTTGAGTACGGCTTGCCGGCCGCAGTACTTCCACGGAATGCCGAACAGGTACAGGACGATCGGCAGCACATATGCCAGGTTCTCGCCCATGGCAAAGTCGTGATGGCCGTGTACATTCTTGCCAGTGGCCGTTGCCTTCGGGCAAGCACTGCGCAAAGCCTCAAACCAATCCTTGATCTCCCACGCCAGCCACAGCACTTGCGGTTGAGCGAGAGGCAGTACATTGCGCAGCTCTTGGTTGCGGAAGATCCCCCGTCCGCTTGCCCCGTCACCCACCAAAGCCAGCTCAATCTCGTCCGGCTTCTGTTGCTTGGCGAGGTCTACGCTGGCCTGCCGGCACTCAAGAAAGCACTCGTACAAAAGCCCCTGATCGCCCAAATGCGTATCGCCGAAGGCGATGGTGAGCTTCTTCGCGCCTTTCTTGCTGCCAACCGGAAACTCGGCTTGCTCTGTTGCGGGCACCGTTGTGCTCAGGACAATCGGGCGCTCTACGTCTCCCTCTACATCATTCGGGTTACGCCGCAAGCCCCTTTTCCAATCGGCACGAAAGCCGTAAAACCCGTTTCTCGTGCGATGCGGATACCGCTTGCGGAACTCGCCCCACGAGAGGGTAAGTGCGTCCTCCCGCTCCTGTGGATCGCTCCACTCCATGCGCCTCACTCCTCTGCCGGTTTTGAGTCAGATCCTATCTCTCCGCAACGAGATGGGCGCGTTTCCTTCAGCTCCCTGACCTCCTTCACCAGCTGGGACAGTATTTCATTTGTATGGGTGACAAACGTGGACATCGCATTCAGGTACTTGTCCGTGACCTGTTTGCGCTCCTCGTTCGCCTCTTGGATGGCTTTCTTGGCCTCTTCAAGCTGTGCCTTGTACGCATCAACCAGCTCTCGTTGGCTCGCTTCGTACTTAGGCAGCAGGTACTTAACCAGCAGGCCAACCGCGCCAATTACTACCGCCAAACCGCCAAAGGTATCCACCAGCCAGGGCCAGACCTGAGTAGTGTCCATATGGTCTCCTTATTGAGTTGCCCGGGGCACCCCTCACGGAGCGCCCCGTTATGAACGCTACTTCTTGGATTTCAGCCCGGTCGGATCTTCCTCAACCTGTACCACGAAGATGCACTCGGGCTTGATCATGCGCGGGAAGCCGTTGATGCCCACGCCGATCTCCATCCGCCACGGGTTCTGCTCTTCCTTGCGCCAGGTGAAGCGGCCAGGCCGCCAGTTGTTGGCCTGGGCCGGCGACGTGGCGAAATCACCGATCTGCGTGCCGCGAGGCACGAAGAGAACCTTGTTAGTGTTCAGCATTCGGATGCGGTTGATGGTGATGTCGCTCGGATCCGAGGTGCCCACCGTCCGATAGGTGTACTGCGCACTGTAGATCCTTGGCCGAATGCCCAGGTAGTCCTCCATATAGCGGGCGATCAGCCCGAAGTTGAGAAGCCCCGCGATGTCGGTGTACTTCATCAGGTTGCGCAGCTTGGTGTTTTCACCCATCAAACGAACCGTGCGGCGGGTCATGATCATGTCCAAGCTGTCGGCAGGTATGCCGGCGTCGTCCTCGATCTTTTCCGCAATGACTTGGATCGCCTTCACCGGATCTGAGTTCGTGGTATCGCTCCACAACGCGGCGCCAGTGCCAAAGACTGTCGTGTTATCCGCCCTGATCTTGTGGTCTGCAGGGAAGTTGTAGTCAACAGTCATCACCGCATTGCCGATCGCGTACTCCGAAGCCGATTTTGGATAGCCTGGCGGAGGCCACGGGATGTATCCCTGCAAGGCGTTCATACAGAGATATTCCATCGTGGCATTCACCTCACGGGTGCAGTCCACCAGCTTGCGGGCGATCTTGCGCTCGATCTCGGCCCGGATGTCCCCCACGACGCCGGTTCGGATGCCCACCATCCCCGGATCGCGCAGCTTGCGCCACTCGGACTCGCTGACGGTTCTCGCCGCACCGATGCGGCAGATGTCCGCGAACATCTGGCCGAAGATGGCCTCATGACCACTCATGATCTTGCCATCGATGCTGTAAAGCCCTGCGAGATTCTGTTCCTCTTTCAGCACGTCCCAGGTCAACTCCTCGTCCGTAACCTCTCTTGTGGGGAAGTACTCTTGCGCAAAGTAGTTGCGCGGGATGGGGATGTGTTCGACGACTTCGAGCATGAATCTCGGAGTCAAAATGTCATTAGTAGCCATAACTCACCCCCTACACCCACTCTATTCTGGATAGAGTGGTCTTCGTTGCACTTTGCACCGTTCCCACGGTCCCTTGGTCGGTGACGAGTTTCTCGCGGATCCGGCCAGCCCTCACCACATGCACGATCTTCTCGCCCTTGGTGACATCGGCAAGTGTGCGGAGCAGGCCATAAGCCACGTCTGAACCCGGGCCATAGCTCGGCGAGCCAGCCGTGACCTTGACGATGCACTTCTGGTACGTCGAGAGGTTGCTCCCGGTGATCCTGGCGATGACTGTGCCGGGGTAGACGATCTTCTGCCCATATGTGTCGGCCGTCAGGCCCACGTCGCACAGCACACAGTCCGCGCCATACTCTTCGACCTCAGTTTCGAGGAATTGCCCCCATCCTACGGTGCGTCCTTCCTTATAGATAGGCATGTTCGCACCTCCTACTCTTCTGCGGGCAGTTCGCCGGCTACGTCTTTAACCAGCTTCGCTGCCATTTCCTTCTCTTCTTTGCTGAGTTCCTTGGTCTCAGCCCCGGGTGGCTCGTTGAGCGACCGGGTTTCCTCGCCGGTTGGAACGGTTGCCGGAACCTTGTCCAGGAAATGGATCAGGGCAGTGTAGAGGTTGGCCTTAACCTTCCCCTTGCCCTCTTCCAGCTCCAGTTCAATATCCTGCGCCCCGTCCCTGGGCAGCTGCAACAGCAGCGACTTCATGGTGTTCAATGTGTATGCATCGACACCACGTTGGCCGGCGGACTTGACCACGGCATCGATCTCTCGGGTCTTGGCCTCAGATTCCAACGCGAGCAATCGCCGCTCGTTTGCTTCTGCCTTTTTCACCTCGTCCTGCAGCTTCTTGTACTCGTCCTCGGTCAGCTGGACGGTCTTGGGCTCAGGCTTGGGATTCTCGGCGGGAGGAGTCTGCACGTCATGCAGCTTTGTGTCTTTCTCGTCGTTCGGCATTTCTGTAACCTCCTTGCCTTTGATTGAGTCGGGTACTAGGACCCACGAGCGAGCGGCGTCCTCGCTTTGCAAAACGACCTGCCCAATCGCGGGCAGCTCCTTGAGAAAATTGCGATTGGTCAGGGTTACTTCCTTGATGACCACGCCATGGTCAGTGCCATCGCGTGTGTAGTGTTCGGTGTAGAGCGGGGAGATGAAGCGGTATCGCTTGTCTCCCACCAGTTTTCTGCCGCGCTCCGTCCAGGCCACCTCGCCCATCAGGTAGGGCGGTCTCTTGTACATCCGGGTGATCCACCCGTTGGCCTCGCCGCCGGAGTGCTGGTCATCCACCACAACCTGGGCGTCCCGCGCCGCTTGGGGGCGAAGCACCCGGTTGTCAAAGTTGGCAATGGCCTCGTCCATCATGCTTTCCGTCATCTCGAATGGCGGATAGCTGGGGTGTTCCGTCCACTTGCCGAGCACATGGATCGGGATAACTCCGGGCAGCTGGCCGTCCTCGAGCTGCAAGAGCAGCATGGAGCGGAGATTTTCATGATCGCTTTCGTCAAGCTCTGTTTCGATCTCCCACTTCTTGGCGAAGCGGCGTAGCCGCTTGGTGATCACCCCTTGGCTCTTGGAGTCATACTCGCTACGGTTCTTGGGCTTGCCCCAATAACGGAGTGCTGATTGCGTGTTCTCCTTGGTGTGGCAGGGATAGGCATAGTTCACCGGGTCGGCGAATTGACTTTCGTCAACGTTGGCCCATTCCTTCGGCTTGGAGAGCCGCCCCTCCCTTGCGGTGATGCCATACTTCTTGGCCCGCGCCCTTTGCGCCGCCTGTTTCGTCTCCTGCTCACCTTCTTCGAGTTCCTGGTCGTCTTCTGGAGCTCCCTCGACATCCTCAACCTGGATCTCGTCAATTAGGGAATCGTCTTTCATGTCGTTGCCCTCCTCACTTGCCTTCTTTTCACCGCCCGGGTGTTCGGTGCGGCCAGCGGCGTGGATGCACGCCTGGATCGCCTTGGTGTCATCCCCGGTTTCTTTCAGCCGCGCATTGGCCGCCTTGACACACTTTTCCTGCTCTTCTGCAGTCCAGTTCTTCGCGCAATCCGGCACATTATCGGGATACGACCAGGGCATATTGACCTCTCGACATAACCCAAAAGCCGCCAAACGCAGACTCGCGTTGGCGGCCACGTCCTGAGCCTCACGGCTTGACGCCAAACCCCCAGAAATGCAAAAAGGCGGTCAAGGCATAAGCCTCGACCGCCTGTAAGCTACCAGCGGACAACGCGCCGGCAGTCGATAATTGCTATCGAGTTCCGCTCACTCCGTCAGAGCGGGGGAGTATTCCTTTGTAAGTAGCTGCCAAAGACCCGGGCCCACATCTTTGGCAGCTTTCCGACCCTCGGCAGTCACTCTTTCGTATTGGCTTCCAAAGGGGGAAACACGGCCCGGTACTCAAGCTACGTCGTATGGATGTTGTGAATGAGTTCGTAGGCCAGCTATACAGACGTATCCTGTATTTCACTGGCCTAGACAGCTATAACTTGACAATGAGTCCTGGCCGGCTACTACTTTCCCCCCTCATCCCGTCCTGCGGCTTGTTGCGCTTGCGCAATCCGCAAACCCTCGCCGGCCAATCTATCACACACAGAATTGGAGTATCGACTTAACCGATAATACTTCGCACTATGGCTGTTATGTAGTACAGCGTCACTTTCTCACTGTATCTATGTGACATTATACCACAATTCCCGCCTTTTGTCAAACTACCACACATCATTCCTCGGCGTCTGCCAGAGCAGCGAACCGCTTATTGAACTCCTCGCACCAATCAGCAAAAGCTGTAAGGCCGTATGCCCTTATCGTGTGTATCGTCACTGTACCAATTGGCATTTGCTCCCTAAGCGAAGTATTCGCGCCCAGTATGGCATGGAGGTTACCCCGTCTACCCCGCCTCCTCTGCCAGCCGCAAGAATATCTTTGCGACCACTATCAGTGCCACCACAATCAGGGATTCGCACACAGCTCCTCCTCCAACGGGATCATCTTCCCAAACATAGCCCTCCGCTTTTCCCGCTTTCGCCGATATGCCTCTCGGATAGTCTGCCGCCATTCTTCGCTTTCATACATACACTTACGGCACAGGTTGTGCTTGGCGCGATTGCTCAACGGCCCCCCGCATCCCGCGCACTTTCTTCCCAGACTGAAACAGTCCTTGGCCGGCGTTTGCGCATTTTGCGCGTCGTCCGTGAGCGCCACTTCCTCTGGCTTCTCCGCGCCAAATGGACAGAGCGGTGACTTGTGTGGCCGCTTGGGACAGCCCATACAGAATTGGGACAACGGCGTTTCCACCGTCACCAACCAAATTCCCGTCTCAGGGTCCACCGCCGCGCAATCCAGGGCACGACGGGCAACATCAGGGACTTTGTTACGAAACGCAGGAATTCTGCCGTTCACTTTCTCACCGTGATGATGTAGTGCGCCGCCTCGCGCCTCCGGCCCTTGCGTATCTCCACCCGAAGTTGATATGAACCAATCTCGGGTTCCAGGGGGCGGAAGAACAGAGGATGCCGCTCTCCCTCGATGGGGCCGGAAACTTCCGTTACTTTTTCTCCCGGCTTCTTCACGGGCCACCAGCTTGTCACACACTCGCCGCCGTAGGCCCATTCAGGGAAATGCGCTACCCCCTGAAGGCAGCGCATGAGGAGATACCCCTGCCTGCGTTCAATGAGGCAGTCCGTGTCCCATTCAATCCACAACTTGCTTTTTTTCTTCACCCACGCCTTGACTTGGATAGTCTCGGCGTCCAACTTTGCCCCCAGCGCCTCGAACGCCGCGACGCTCAGGGCGAACTCCACAGGCTCGTCCGCCTCCCAACAGCGGCAGGAGTCCGTCACTGTCACCGTGACGCACTTGCCGTTCATTGCGCAGACTAGCAAGTGGTCTCCCTTCAGGAGATCCCACAGTTGCCACGGCACCGCCGCCTTCATCTCTACATTCTTGCGCGGCGTCTTACTTCCCGGCTCGGGTTGGGCGTAATCGTCGCCGTACCACATGGCTTTCCCCGTATAGTCGGGAGTTCCCAGGTGCGCCGTGTCGGTGTAGAAGCATCGTATCTGCAGTTCCCGCCAGCCGTCGCAGCACAGCCACAACGTTTGGCTGATGCCTTGCGTCTGGTCAATCCACACGCCGACCCATGGCATACTTGTCAGCCCTGGCGGACACTCATCTTCCTCGGTGGTAACGTAACACGGGATGGTCAGCGTCGGCACGGGCAGGGCAGTGTGCGTCGGTGTTAAAACTGGCGTCGATGTTGGCACAGGGGAAAAAGTGGGCGTCGGACTGGGCGTGGGGGTGCCGTTGCAGCCCGTTACCATACCAGCCAAGAACAGCACCAAAAGCACCAGCATGATTGCGCGCTGCCCCCGGGTGGTGAAGGTAGCCCGGATCCAGTCCGTGAGCAGATTGCCCAAAATCACCGCCGGAATCAGGAGGCACCCTATTATGACCGCAAGTGCGATGAGTTCGAGGAAACCCCTCATTTCGCCCTCCTATCCCGTCGCCCAGCCCACCAACAGCAGGGCCGAAAGATATGCCAGCAGAAGCCAGATGACCAATCGCATGGCCCAAGCGATCATGCCCAACAGCCCCCTCCACCCCCACGTCAGCCGCCAAAACATAAGGGCCATGATGGCTGCTACAGCCCATCCCATCATCCCTATTGGAAGCATCTCTTTGTGTATTGTCACCTTTCATCTCCTTTGCAAGCATTCATTTCGTTACCCACACTTGCACCAGTCCATACGGATCTAATGCCTCATAAGCCGCCGGCGTGAGGTCCACCACGACGTTGTGGCCCACAGGCGAAGGGTGAAACCACTCTACCCAATAAGCCCCTATTTTCTGCGTGGACCACTTGAACGTACCGGCTTCGTCCAGATAGCCGGTATCCGTGATCTTGACCAAGATGCAATTGTCCGCATCACAAATGATGGCCAATTCGCCAATCCACTCTCGCTGCGAATCATCAACGGCGCATGTGAAGGCAAGCGGATCGAACGTTTCGCCGTTGAACATCGGCTTTCCAATGTGCGCCTCGCCGCCATACCACGTCGCCACACCTATCATGGCCGGTGGTCCCAAAATACCCGGCACCGTAAGAACTCCAATGAGAAAAAGATGAAAAGCCGCCATGTTATCCCCCATCTGGAAATAATGCGAGCAATACGATCACCACGAATAGGCACAATAGGATGGTCGGGTAATTTGGCTCTGATATGGCGAACATCCTCTATGGCCTCCACCAATCGTCGCTTGGCGGAATCTCACCGCGCTCAATCTGGCCTTGTCGCCTGAAAACGTATGCAAAATAGAGAAGAGCGCCGAGCACACCCAAAGTCATTACAAGGTAGAGCAAGTACAGCAGCATCGTTCCCGTCCGCATAACACGAAGCGGCAATGTCAAAACCACCCGTCCAATCACAGCTTAACCTTTACCCCCTTCAATGGCGATGACCACACTCTTGCCCAACCGCCTCGCCGCGTTCAATCCCAACTCACGCATGGCCTCGGTGCGCACCACTATCACCGTTTTTTCGTCGGCTTCTGTGATGGCTTTCGCCAATTCGGTGGGCCAGTTCTTCGCTGGGATGTCAATGCGCTTCATTTCAACCGTATCCTCCCGTGGCGTACAGTAGCGTGGTGGTGTGGTTCAGCCACAACTTGGCTTGCAGCCTTCCGCATCCAACATGAGCCTGTGCAACTTCCGCACCGTTTCTTCTGGGAGCGTCGTCTTCCACATGTTTGCTATTCCAATCCTGGGAGGAGCGGCTGGAGATCCTCACCCATGATCTCCTTCCACCGCTTTCGTAGCGCATTGTCTACCGCAAAAATCTTCTTGGCGCGGGAACACAGTACGGCCCGCGTTTCTTCCAACTCCTCGCGCCTCACGATCATGTAGAACCCAAGCGGAGATTGCACCGAACTGCCGATAAGGTGATGCTTCATCCGCAGATCAGAGATCACCGCCCGGACTTTGCGCGTGGTCCAGCGTGGGGAGTGCGATGAGCGCGGGGCGAGCTTGTGGATGGCACGGACAAGCTCTTTTGCCGTGATCGCCTGCTCCTTGCCGTTGTGGGGGCGGAGCACCTGCAGCACCAGCTTCTCCTCGCCGGTGAGCTGCTCAACCCCTGCAGACGCAAAAAGGGAGGGAGTGTAAGGGCGCGGCGCTGGCGCTTCGTCCTTCTGCCACGGCTCCCACGGCTGTTCCCACTTGTAGAGTTTGGGCTTGGACTTATCCACCCTCGATTACCTCGAAAGGCGCAGTTATTCTTTTTCGGGCGGACGGGGATCTTCACGGATTCCGGCCAAGCGCTCCAACTCTCGAATCCGCTTTTCCTGATCGCCTATCGCTCTCACTAGCCCAGCGAGTTCTTCTTTGTCCACGTTACTCTCCTTCCATCAAATGTGATATGGAGGCACATTCTGCGGGACATTATACCACATTCTGCCCCCAAAATCAACGGGTTCACACGGACTTTACACGTGTAAAGTCACGAAGTCTTGTCGTCCCCGGTTGCTGCCAGGCTGAAAACGCCCAACAGGGTCACGAGCACCTGCTCAGCGGTTCCCAGCGCGATCCTGCCCCACATTGACAAAAACAGGGAGCCGAAGCACAGCACAGCCACCACAAGCCACGTCGCCTTTCTCAGCGTCATCGTCACACCTCCTTTACGTTATGTCGGCAATTCCTTGCCCCGCCGCATCGCCGTTGAAATGGTGATCTCCTCCGCGATGCCGTTGCGGATCTCGAAACTCACCGTCCCCTTATTGATCAAGGGCAGCCCCTTTTGCACCAACTCGGCCTCTAGTAGCTTGCCGATGCTCGCCACTAGCTTGGTGACTCTGGCCCGCTCCACTGAACTCAAGTCCCTTGCTTCCAATGTCTTTGTCATGGGTTGACTACCTCCTTTACGGCTTCAATGAATTTGTCTTGACACACCTTCCATCGGAACAACTTTGCCCTCTCCAGGCTCGCCGCCGTCATTTCGGCTCGCATCTCGCCGTCCGTGTCGTGCATCAGGCGGACGTGGCGGGCAATCTCCTCGGGCGATACCAAGTGCAACATAGCCCCGGTGTGCCAGTAGTCTGTTGCATCTACGGTGAAGTAGGACGCCGCATCCCCCAGCACCTCGCGCCGGACCCCCTCATCGTCAGTGGCAATCACTGGCATCCCACAAGCCATGGCCTCGATGTTGGGCAAGTTGAACCCTTGCACCGAGCTGGCGTCGATGTACAGGTCTGCGCAGTTGTAGATGTCAATAAGGGAGAAGTGGGCAAATACGGCCCCACGTCCTTCCGGCGTGTCTGGCCTCGCCAAGTCCTGCCAATCGCCCCGGCGCAATCGGTGGTAGGGGATGCCGTGCAGCTGGTCATCCAGTGCCGGCGGGAAAGACACCATGTCCTTCACGCCGTAAAACTCCACCATCTGCTTGAGGTCTATCCCCCCCATGTTCGTGACCGCCAGGGGATCCAGCGGGTCGCAGTGCAGATAGAACAGGACATCGGCGTAGCCCTCATCTTTCAGGAGCCATGCTGCCTGGATGTAGGCCGGGTGCCGGTTCGTCCGCTTGTTGCGGCTGATATTCATCACCACGAAACGGTCGTCCCAGCCGACTAAGTGCCGCAGCCTTTCGCGTTCCTCATCCGGGTAAGGCCGGAACGGGGCATGATCCACGCCATGCCAAACCCAATTGACCTTGAGCGCTCCGTCGCTTTGCTGCTCTATGGCCTTCGCGCCCCATTCGGTGTAAGTGATCGCCCGCCCGCCCGATTCTTGCACCGCTTGGATCATCTTCATGTAAGCCGTGTTGATGGGGGAGCCCTCGATCGGGAAGTACACCACGACAGGCAGCGGTGCTCCCAGCAGGAACATGGATTGCAAACGCTGCGTGAGCGATCCAGGATCCCCCAGCATGAACAGCACCTCGGGATTGGTGCGTTTGAGGAAAGGCAAGCCGGTCTTGTACCCGTAAAAATCGTGCTCACAAACCGACTGCACGTTATACGGAAACT
>Ga0209427_10005367_pt1 | contig 14712 bp, 12 predicted proteins | sample DeeMarSWOR136_30_FD_187465 | JGI IMG/M metagenome (GOLD analysis project Ga0209427, IMG submission 187465) | Marine sediment microbial communities from White Oak River estuary, North Carolina - WOR-1-36_30 (SPAdes) (version 2) | ecosystem: Environmental > Aquatic > Marine > Intertidal zone >...
CTTCTCTATCTCACGGCCCAGTTCCGGTTCTATTCTCACGCGGCTGGCGTCGGGAAAATCGCTGCTCTGCAGCAGGCGCAGGACCTTCTGGGCATTTACCGATAGAGCATAGCTTACGGACTGGTCCGGACTGCAATCGGGGCAGAGCATGCCGCCGGCGCCCGGACTGAAGGTGTTGGTGGTCGGCTCCAGCGGTTGATGGCATGAGACGCATTCATGTAACTGGGGGCGGTAGCCGACATTTTCCAGCAGGTGCAGCTCGAAATAGCGCAGGACGAGTTCCTTGTTGTTCTCCCGGCACAATCGGGACAAGGTATCCAGCATCAACTGGAAGAGCGAAAAGTTTTCCTCATGCTCGGCGGTGAACTGGTTCACAAGTTCGGCAACGTAGAGTCCGCAGGAGGTCAGCCAGAGGTCGCTTTTCAGGGGCAGGAAGCTGTTGATGGTCTGGCTGCCGGTGATGGTGTCCAGGTTTTTGCCGCGTGCCAGCGAGACCTGACTGTGGGTGAGCAGCTCCAGGTGGCCGGCCATCTTGCTCCTGGGCTTGCGGAGGCTCTTGGCGAAGCCCTGTATTTTACCCAGGTACGGCGTAAAGAAGGTGAGGATGCTGTCCGCCTCCCCCAGCTTGGTCTTCCTGATGACGATGGCTTCGGTCTGATAGTTACGCGGTTCGGACATTGGATTCATTCTTTTCGGCGATAAAAATCATCTCCGGGGAATCAGAGGCAAATGCTGACCTGTCAAAATCCCCGAATAAATCGGCGATTCGGAAACCAGATTGCGTCAGCAGATGTTCCATCTCATACCTGTAGAGATAGCGCATCGGGAAAGACTGCACCAGTCTCTCTGTCCTGCCATCAGGATAGGAGATATGGTATATCATTTCAATATCGTTGTACTGTCGCTCGCGGTGGAATCCTGCTGTTCTATTGGTGCGTCGCAGTTTCCGTCCATCGGGCAGTTCCGTTTCGGGGAAGTCTTCCACTTCTGCCGTATATTTCGGATTTGGGACCAGTCTGTCAGGTATGGGGTGAAAGACGTCGATGATTAAGCGGCCTTGGGGGACAAGGTGTTTATGGATACAGCTGAGGCAGGCTTTCTGTTCATCTACGGTAATGAGGTGCTGGAAAGACCTGAACGGTATCGTAACAAGTGAATATTTTTCTCCCGTATCGAAGTCGGTCATGTTTCCCTGAATCAATTTCACGCGTTCCTGTACTTCCTTCGGCTGTTTGCCCAGTTTTTCCCGGCATTTGCTCAGCATGTAAGTTGAGAAGTCCAGGCCGCTTATCTCGCAGCCGGCGGCAGCGGTCGGTATGAGAATACGGCCGGTACCGCAGGCCAGCTCCAGTGTACGGCCCCCGGCATTTCTGGAGCTTTCTATATAGAAGTCGATGTCTTTAGGGGCAATGGTATCGTATACCGGGTCATAGAACTCGGCCACGAAATCCTTTATATCATAGTCTCCGAATTTACTGGTCATGTTTTAATCCTGTTGATAGTCAGGCGGTTCGTGTATTTTAGTCTACCCTGTGTTCGTTTTTTACCTGTATGAAGGAAAAATACTTAATTAGCCGTATTCACTATCATTGTACCAGTAACGACCCCAGTTCGAAGGCCTTGCGCAGCAGGTCTTCCCGCTTTCTGGCCCCTTCCCCGCGGTCAGAGTCGGTAACAATCATAGTATCTACCAGCTCAACATTCGCATCCTTGCACCAGAGCTTTATTATTCCTAACGCGTGTTCCGGATTTCTCGAAGAGTCAGCCACCCAGACAAAGACGCCTTTCTTCTTTTTTGCGACTCTGGATTTGAAATAGAATCCATCATCCGGGAGCCTGATCATCTCCGACAGGCAATTAGAGCGGTCAAGGATTAATTTAAGTTGAGCACTGACAGAACCATAATATGCCGGAGTGCCGATGACCAGAGCGTCGGCAGTTTCCAGAAAATCATATATAATTTCCATCCCGTCCTTGTAGAAACAGTAATCGGGGGCAGGACTCCTGTCACAGGCCTGGCAGGGCTTTATTTCCAGGTCATTGAGGTAGATTTTTTCTGTTTCCGCACCGCCGGAAAGAGCGCCTTCCAGCACTTTTGTTACCAGGGTATCGGTATTCATCCCTTTCCTGGGGCTGCCCACAATGCCCACCACTTTCAGACCCATAGTCTCACCTGCCCCTTGTACCGGGAATTTCGGCTAACGGCTATATTTATTATAGACCTCACCCCCTTTGTCCCCCTCTCCTGACGAGGCGTTCCGCAGGAGAGGGGGAAGAGATTTGAGAGAGGGGGGCTTTGCCCCGCTCTTCCTATACTCCCCCTTCCCTTCATAAATAACTAAGGGAAGGGGGTCACGGGGATAGGTCTCCAAATTGGCTTTCTCCAGAAGTCGAGCAATGACCTCGCTTTCAAAAATTACGCCGTATTCGATTATCACATTGTTTCCTGTGACCAGTACAATATCCCGGACGAGATAGGAGAATGAAGGTGCAATGAATTGATGTGCGTTCTCTATGTATTCATCAACCAAAGAAACCATCCGAACTGACGGCTCTGAATCGGGTGCATACCCGATATCACGCAAAACCCGCTGTCTATCGATATCGAACTTGTTACTTGCGGTAACCATGTTATTTCTATCTTCGTATTTCTTGAGATTAGAAACACAGGATAGAAGGTCGAAAAGTTATATGACAATATTAACATAAAATAGGGAAAATGGGAATCATAGTGTTTGAAGTAAAAAATTGCTTATTTCTTGATTTCTCCCATAGTATAGATAATACGGAAAGCAAAATTCTAAAACGAGGGTCAGAGTCAATAAACATTATCACTTACCATCGAATTGTGTTTTCTACTATATTCCTAGTATTATTTAATTAAGCAAGTTTCACAATTACGTCGTGATAAAAGTACAAAACCTGAAGCTTAAAATTTAAGAAGCGGGATGATGATAATCGTAGCCGAAAAAATTAATACCAGCCGCAAGAGCATCGAAGAGGCCGTCAGGAAACGTGACGCTGCGTTTATCATCCGGATAGCCCGCGAGCAGGCCGAGGCCGGCGCTCACTTCATTGACGTCAATGCCGGTACTTTTGTAGACCAGGAGACGGGGTGTCTTCGCTGGCTGGTCGAGACAGTACAGAGCGAAGTTGATCTGCCCCTTTCTCTGGACAGCCCCGATCCCAGAGCATTGTCGGCAGCGATCAGACTCCACAAAGGCGAACCTATGATTAATTCCATTTCTCTGGAAGAAGACCGCTTTCAGTCCCTTTTACCCGTTATCACGTCTCATCCCTGCCATGTGGTCGCCCTTTGTATGGCCCAGACATCGATGCCAACGAGTATCGAAGAGCGGGTGGAAGTCGGGTCAGAACTTGTTAAGAAGCTGACCGGAGCCGGTATCCCCATCGAGAGAATATATGTTGACCCGCTGATACAACCTGTTTCCGTGGACACTAACATGGGGCTGGCTGCCCTGGGTGCCATTAAAGAAATTATGCAAAAATTCCCGGGAGTGAATACTATATGCGGTCTTTCCAACATCTCCTTCGGACTTCCGGAGCGCCGTATCATTAATCGTAATTTTCTGAGTCTTTGTATATTCTCTGGCCTCTCTGCCGTGATTCTGGACCCGACCGATAAGCAGCTTATGACGGCGCTGCTGGCCACGGAGATGCTTACTGGCCGGGATGAATACTGTCAGAATTATATCGAAGCCTATCAAAATAACCGCCTTATCTGAAGCGATTCTACCGTTCTACTATGAGTTAGCGGACTAAAGGAGGTTCAAGATGAGCGAATTTCAGGTACTGTCCGAAGCCGTAATCAAGGGAGACGTTAATACGGCTCTGGCGGAGACCCGGAAAGCCTTGGATGCAGGCAGCAATGCCCAGGAGATCCTGGATAACGGTCTCATTACGGCTATGAATGAGGTAGGTGATAAATTCTCCAAGGGATTGCTGTTTGTCCCGCAGATGCTGCGCTCCGCCAAGGTCATGCAGGAGTGCACCAAAACATTACAACCTTTCTTCCAGGAAGGTGATGTTACTTCCAAGGGGAAGGTACTGATTGGTACGGTCAAAGGCGACCTGCATGACATCGGTAAAAATCTGGTCTCCATGATGCTTGAGGGTGCCGGATTCACCATAGTTGATCTGGGTGTGGATGTTCACCCCGATAAGTTTGCGGAAAAGACGGGAGAAGTTAAACCGGACATCGTGGCCATGTCCGCATTGCTCTCCACCACCATGCCATCCATGCCCCAGACCATAGAGGCCTTGCAGAAAGCCAAACTTAGAGATAGCGTTAAGATAATGATAGGTGGCGCGCCCGTTACCGAAAAATACGCCCGGGAGATAAAGGCGGACGCTTATGGCTCGGATGCGGGCACCGCCGTTAATAAGGCTAAATCTCTACTTGGCATTGATTGAGATTTGTTCGTGAATTATCAACCGGGAAAGCCCGATTACAAAGGGAGGAAACCATGAAACAAATGGAAGTCCCCACCTTTAAACCCCGCCTGAAAGTGCTCAACCGGGAGCAGGCCCTGGCAATCCACGGCGCAGCACTGGAGATTCTCCAGAAGACCGGATTTAAAATGGAGCACGGAGGTGCCCTGGAAATGCTGGCCGATGCCGGCTGCAGGGTTTCTGACAAGGATCGGGTCAGTATGCCGGCTAAACTCGTTGAAGAAGCCCTGACTTCAGCCCCGAAGCAGTTTGCTCTCTATGACCAGAAAGGTAACGAGGTCATAATGCTGGCTGACGGCAATTATTACTACGGCACGGGCTCCGATGCCACTTTTACCATAGACCTGGACACGGGTGAACGCCGCCGGGCTGTCCTGAAGGACGTCGGTAACTTCGCCAGGCTGGTGGACGGACTGGAAAATATCAACTTCGCTATGTCCATGTCCAACCCGGAAGATGTTCCCGTCGCGGATATTTACCTTCATGCTTTTGCCGAGATGGTGAAGAATACCAGTAAACCGATTTTGTTCATTGCGGATAGCGGCCGTGACATCGCCAAAATATATCAAATCGCCTGTCTGGTGGCCGGCGGCGAAAAGGAACTGCAGCAGAAGCCGTTTATTCTCAATTACTCGGAAGCTATCAGTCCACTCCGCTTCCCCGAAAATGTTATGGAAAAACTCATTTTCTGCGCTCAAAAAAAGATACCCATATGTCTTCCCTCCGGGTCTAACGCCGGGGGCGGAGCTCCGGTCACGCTCGGCGGAGCTATGGCCCTGGGGATTGCCGAGAATCTGGTAGGCCTGGTGGTGCACCAGCTTGCCGGCAAAGGGTCCCCCTTCCTGTTTGGCCCAAATGTCAGCACGCTGGATATGAAGTCCTCGGTAGTGTCGTACGGGTGCCCCGAATGGAGCCTGACCCAGGCGGCACTTGCCGACATGCGTGATGAACTCTACGGTCTACCGATATGGGCTTATGCCGGCGCTACGGATGCCAAAGTAATGGACGCTCAGGCGGGCGCCGAGGCCATGTTCTCCATTATCACGGCCATGCTTTCCCGGGCCAATATAATCCATGACGTGGGTTTCCTGGAGTATGGAAACACTTCTTCCCTTGAGATGGTGACCATGGCTAACGAGCTGATTGCCATGAGCCGGTTCTTCACCGAGGGTATCACCGTCAATGAAGATACCTTAGCCCTTGAGGTTACAGAGAGGGTGGCCGGGGGCGGCCCCGGTTCCATCTTTCTAATGGATGACCATACCTTTGAGCACTTCATGCAGGCTCAATTTCTACCGAAACTAATTGACCGCTCCCGCTACGATACCTGGGAGGGGGCGGGGGCGACGGACCTTTATCAGCGCTGCAATGCCGAGGCCAGAAGAATGCTCTCGGAGCACCAGGTGGAACCCAAGTCCAGCGAGGTGCTTGAGGGAATCGCTCGAATTCTTACGCCGCATTGACAGGAAGATTTAATTATGTCATCGACTTTACCGGTTTTCAGAGCCGTCTCGCCGGCACACATAAAGCAGATTGACCGGACCGGGCGCCGGATACTGGAGCGCATTGGTATCAGAATCAAAGACAGCACCTTTCTCAACCGATTAAAAAAAGCTGGGGCGCAGGTTGATGATGAGAAACAGATAGTGCGTTTCAGGGGAGACTGGCTCGATGAGATATTAAGCCGTGCCCCATCTCGCTTTACCCTCTTCTCCAGAGACGGAAAGCACGACCTGTCTCTGGGGGAAGGCAAAGTCCACTTCGCTAATGGGGGAAGGGTATTCCGCATCCTGGATATGGCAACAGGCGGCTACCGCCTCACGATGCTTAGGGACGTGGTTAATACTGCCACGCTGGTAGATAAACTGGATAATATCCATTTCTACGTTATCGCCTGCCAGGCACATGACCTGGAACCGCGGTACTATCATCTCAACGACTTCTTTCATGCCTTTAACAATACCAACAAGCACGTAATGGGGGGCTGTGACAATCTGGAAGGTGTGGAGCAGGTCTGGAAACTTGCCAGTTTTATCTCCGGAGGGGAGGAAAAACTGAAAGACAGGCCCTTCTTCTCGATAATAACCAATCCGATAAGCCCGCTCACCATGGAAACCAACACTCTGAACATCCTCAATTTCTGCGCTGCACACGGCATCCCGGTCACATGTTCGCCCGCACCGATAGCCGGGGCCACTTCACCGGCCACTCTGGCAGGAACGCTTGCCCAGATGCATGCCGAAGCCCTGGCGGGAGTGGCTATCTCACAGGTTCTCGCCCCGGGGGCCAAGGTGCTTTACGGTGCTGTCCCCACCACCATGGACTTAAGAAATATGGAGTTTACCATGGGCTCGGTAGAAATGGGCATGATGGGCGCTTCCGCCGTCCAGCTGGCAAGGCTGTATAACCTGCCGATTCGTGCTGCCGCCGGTGTCACCGAGGCCAAAAGACCGGATATACAGTCGGGCGTTGAGAAGAGCCTTTCCAACCTGATGGTGGCCATGGCCGGAGCGGACTGTATTCTCATGGCGGCCGGCATGCTTGATTCGGGTAACTCCATTTCCTACGAACAGTATGTTATCGATAACGAAGTCATCGGCATGATATACAGGGCACTGTCCGGTATCGAGGTGAATGAAGGTACTCTCGGCTTCGATGTTATTGAGCAGGTCGGCCCCGGCGGACATTACATTACCGAGGAACATACGGTGGAACATATGTTGAATGAATTCTTCTACCCGAACCTGAGTGTACGCTGCAATTTCGATGTCTGGGAGGAAAGGGAAAGGCCTGATATGTTGAGCCGTGCCAACGATGTGGTACATAATATACTTAAAGAAGAGTACCCGGAGGGTCTTTTAAACCTGGATTTGCTGGTGGAGACAAGAAAAAACTTCCCGGGTATAAAAAACGTCTGAAATGACGCAATCAAACAAGGTGGAAAAAGTTATACGTATAATTGCCTGCCGGGTATTCAAACCGGCGCTGGAGTACCTCAGGCTGGAAAGCAGATATCCCGGTATCAGGCTGACATATCTGCCGCCCGTTCTCCATCTCAAGCCCCAGGAGCTGGGCAAATATCTGCGCAAGGAGATTACCGCGGCGGAGAAAAATAATGAACGCATAATATGCCTTTATGGGGACTGTTTCCCCGGTATCGGCGATTACTGCCGGCGGCATGAAGCCGGAAGAGTGCCCGGGTCCTATTGCTGGGAGATGTTTCTTGGCAGCCAGCGTTTCCACGATTTACTTGAGGAGAATGCGGGAACATATTTTCTTGAAAAGGAACTCCTGTTGAACTTCGAAGAATACTGCATCGGGCCCCTGGAACTATATGACGAGGAGATACGAGAACTATTTTTCCAGCACTACCACAGGCTGCTTTATGTGAGGCAGCCATCAGACCCGGACCTCGTACCTGAAGCGACCGAACTGGCCCGGTTCCTGGATTTAGCTCTGGAGGTTGCCGATGCCGATTATTCTCACCTGGAAAAGGAACTCATCAAATTGCTCTAACTCCAAAATCGGCGGTAGAGATGGCTAGAAATGTGAATCAAGAAGACAGGGAAAGTATAAGCCCCTCCCCGGCTAAGGAACGTCGGCCAAAGCGTCTCTGGCTGCATGTTTTTCCCAAGGATATCTGGGTGCCGGTCAGCCGGGGTGAAACGATACTGGACGCGCTGCAGAAGGCGAACGTGGAACTGGAGGGGGATTGCGGCGGACTCGGGAAATGCGGCAAATGCAAAATCAAGATATTATCAGTGGTCAGACCCCCCACCAAAATAGAACGGGCACTGCTCGATGAAAAGGAACTTGAAGAAGGGGTACGTCTGGCCTGCCGTACGCCGGTGAACCGCGACCTGGCTATATCAGTAGGTGAGGTACCGGCCGAGCCGGACTACATCAAGATTCTGACCACCAGCCATGTAATCCCCAAGGAGTATATCCCGATATCTGAGCTGGAACCGCTTGTGGAGAAAAGAACGGTTACTTTATCTCCCGGTGCCCGCGATGAGGGACTTTCCGACTTTGACTGCATAAAGCAGGGGTTGGGGCCTGAATACAGCGACCTGACGGCATCGCTGCCCTGCCTGCAGGCACTGCCCGAAACAATGAAAGGGAATCAATCTGAGGGAAGAGCCATACTGCATGAGCATTGCTTAATGGGCTGGGAAAACCAGGATAAAGGTGACCATGGATACGGCCTGGTCTTCGACCTCGGTACGAGTACCCTTGTCGGTAAGCTTATGAATCTGCATAATGGTGGCGAAGTTGCTGTTGCCTCCCGCCTCAATAGCCAGAGCCGGTGCGGTGCCGATGTGATAAGCCGCCTTCACTACGTAAAGCAACGTCCCGGCGGCCTGGAGACCTTGAACTACCTGATAATGAACGACCTGAATAAAATCACACGTCAGCTCTTAAAGACGGCCGGCCTTGAACCGGATGATATCTTTATTGCCGTGGCGGCCGGGAATACCACCATGCAGCATTTTATCCTGAACCTGCCTCCTACTGGCATAGCCGAAGCACCCTTCTCCCCGGTGGTTACCGACGGGATGATTGTTAATGCGGCGGATATCGGCCTGGAAGTGAATCCGGCCGCCCTGCTTTATACATTTCCTATGAAATCAGGATACATTGGCGGCGACCTTATCAGTTTCATACTGGATTCCGGTGTTACCGAACAAGAGGATGAAATTATACTGGGCTTGGACCTGGGCACCAACGGAGAGATATTCCTGGGTAATGGCAAGAGGTTGCTCACATGCTCAGCGGCGGCTGGCCCTGCCCTCGAAGGTGCCAGAATATCCTCCGGGATGATAGCCAAGGCGGGAGCGATTGAAGGTGCCGGGCATCAAGAGGGTGATTTATACTACCGCACTATCGGAAATATCCGCCCTAAAGGTATCTGCGGGAGCGGATTGGTTGATTTAGTAGCGGTGCTATTGCACTGTGGCGTGATTGACCATGAAGGTATGATTCGACCATCCCCGATAGAGAAGTATCGAGATATTAATTCCAGGGTGATTGCCCGCACGGATGGTTATGATTTTCTAGTCGCTTCTGAGCAAGAAAGCTTTCACGGTCGCTCCATATACCTTACCCAGAAGGATGTCCGCGAACTTCAGCTTGCCAAGGCAGCCATGGCTGCCGGTATAAAAACACTGATGGATGAGTTAGGTATCGGGACAGAGGATATCAGCCGGGTATACCTGGCAGGGGCTCTCGGTAATTACGTTGACCGCATCAGCACACTGCGTATCGGTCTCCTTCCAAAAGTCAATATCGAACATGTCAGGTCATTGGGTAATGCCGCCAGCATGGGAGCTTCTAAGGTACTATTATCCAAGAAGCACTGGCAGATGACGAAGGATATTACCAGATTTATTGAACATATCGAGCTCTCTTACCGCAGGGACTTTAATAAGTATTTCATCGAGCAGATGGATTTCCCTGCGGAAAACATCTGGTAAGTCTCTTTGATAGGGTACATAAACCTTACATTATATAAAATGATAATCTACAGACATTACCTGAGTGGAGTGAATAAACGATAATTGGCTGTGCTGGACTACAATTGCTTGGATTATTCAACGATTAATTCACTAGACTTAGCTGAAAGCCAACTAGGGAATTCTATCTATTAGTGCCTCAGCTTTAGCTGGAGTGATTCGAATTAGTTGACGTCGATGAACTTAGCTGAAGGGTCTACTGGATAGGAATTATAATATAGGTCAGTAATTACACAAGACAATCCAGCATTGTTTCAGGTGGAGTTCGACTCTACCCAATCTCCCCGTCCACCTATGTAGCAGACATAAATCAATTTATACCCCCTCCCCTCCACATAGCTATACGTACAACGGAACAAACATCCCAATGTTCGTGCAATGGTGAGTAATTCTAAGGGGATAATCCCCTGAATTTCCACACGCTCGGTGCTGGCATGGACTTCTATATCCAAAGCATCCAGGGCCAGCCTCTTTATTTCCGGTGTTCAATTCTCTAGGTTCTCAATTATGCAGTAGATAATAAGCTATCGTTGTATTAAAGTAAAGGGTGATCCAGTATTTGAAAATTACTATAAGTATTGAGTAGAATGGCTGCGGGGGTCATAGTTTGCACAACCTTGGCGAAGAAGCTCTGTAACCAAGCAATAAAATGAGAAGGAGGATAACCTGTGGAAAGTGATGTTGAAACCAAGGTAGTTAGGACTATCTGCCGCGAATGCAAGACCGAGTGTGGGATGCTGGTACATGTGCAGGGAGGACGGGCAATAAAAGTAGAAGGTGCCCCTGATCCTTCTAGGACGATGGAAAAATTTTGCTCCAGAGCTGAAGCAAGCCTGGAGCGTCTTTATCACGCCGCACGCCTGCACTACCCGCAGAAAAGGGTAGGTGAACGAGGTGAGGGAAAGTGGCAGCGAATTACCTGGGACGAGGCTCTGGATACGATAGCCCAGAAGTTTGCCACGGCTAAAGACAAGCATGGTGCCGAATCAGTAGTCCTTGCTAAGGGTTATTACGATAGGCATGCCGACTTCGTTTCACGACTGGGAAATGTCTTTGGGACACCCAATGTCACCAGTATTGATAATACCTGCTACATTCCCAGTGCCTCTGGCAGGCTGATGACGTATGGGTTTGATGGTATCCCCGACATCTCTGGTTGTCCCGACTGCATCCTTTGCTGGGGAACTGGTGCCAACCCGCCCCTCGGGCCAGGCGGCAAACTTATCGTTGTAAATACGCTGGAAACCGAGGCAGCGAAACGGGCTGACATCTGGCTGCGACCCCGACCGGCGACTGACCTTGCTCTGGCACTGGGCATACTCAATGTAATAGTTAATGAGAAACTCTACGACAGAGATTTCGTTGATAAATGGACGGTAGGCTTTGATAAGCTGCAGAAACACGTCCAGCAGTATCCTCCGGAAAAGGTTGCCGAGATAACCTGGATACCAGCGGAGAAAATTATAGAGACAGCCAGACTCTTCACCAGTTACCGTTATGCCTGTTTAATGAACGGGAATGCTAGCGAGGATACCTACAACAGTACACAGTGTGCCCGGGCATTTTCCATCATACAGGCGATTTGCGGTTTGCTGGATAAACCGGGTGGCACTGTTAATGTCGAAGGGACAATACTGTTTGAAGCTACCGCCGAAGATATCCTTCGCCACAAGCTCCCCAAGGAGCAGGAAGCTAAAAAACTGGGCGCTGAGCGAGGCTATCTGCCACCACACGATCTCTGGAATTCCATAGTCTGTAAGCCCGTCGAAATACGCTCTCAACATGTGCTGACAGCCATCCTTGAGGGGAAACCCTATCCAGTCCAGGCATTAGGTATTTTTGGTAGCAATCCTCTCCTGACATGGAGCAACTCCAGAAGAGTCTACGAAGCTTTGAAGAAGGTTAATTTTCTGGTAGTTGCTGACCTGGTAATGACGCCCACGGCGGCTATGGCAGATATTGTACTCCCGGTGGCTTCTTACCTTGAATGCGATTCAGTCAGCGTTTATGGCATGGGGGCGGTGGTATCCTACCTTCAAGCACAGCAGAAGGTTGTCCAGATAGGTGAGTGCCGGTCAATCCCGGAGATGATAATCGGGCTGGCTGAGAGACTGGGTCTGGGTGAATACTTTGGCAAGGACCTTCACACCTTCCTTGATGATTATCTCAAACCGATGGGAATGACCTTTGATGAATTGTGTCGGAAGTCTAGCGTCATCTCTGGAACCCTGCGATATCGGAAATATACTGAAAAAGGCTTTAATACTCCTTCCGGTAAAGTGGAAATATACTCGAGTCTCTGTGAACAGTGGGGATACGAGCCGTTGCCAATGTACCATGAGCCTGAGGAAACACCGGTCAGTGCCCCGGAATTGGTCAACGAGTATCCCCTGATTCTTACCAGCACCCATGAGGCAAATTACGTCCATTCGCAAGACCGCTATCTGGAGGGGCTACGCAAAAATAAACCAAATCCGCTGGTGATTCTTCACCCGGAGACTGCCGGCAGATTGGGAATCAAAGAAGGGGACCCGGTATTTATTGAAAACAAGCGGGGCCGTATAAAACAGATAGCCACCCTGAGCGAAGGTATTGATCCGAGGGTGGTGAGTGTTGGTTATTGCTGGTGGTTCCCCGAGAAAGGCATTTCCCAGATGTATGGATGGGATGAGGCAAACATCAACATCCTGACAGACGACAGCCCACCTTACAGCCCTGAAATGGGCTCTCAAAAGATGAGGGGCTTCCTCTGCAAGGTGTATAAGGCAGACCAATAGCCTGTAATGTTACCTAAAGGTATAGCCAGAACCATAGATGTAGCTATACCTACAACGGAACAGACATCCCCATGTTTGTGCAGTGGTACTTATGTGTAATAAAATTATTCTTTATCAAATGGATAATTGGCTACGATTTAAGACTAATTTAAAGTGGACTATAGATACAGTCAACCACGACTTCTTAAATTCGCTGGTTCGAGTCCTGTTTTGGAGGCCGTGCAGGTCTCGAACCTGCGACACCCTGATTAAAAGTCAGCTTATTCTTTCGTTTTTTTATATTCAAGGCTAATGAAAAAAGGGAGCCGATTATCTGTTTGCCATACCCAAGGGAAGGAGGTCAGGGGGATGGGTCTCCAGATAATTCCTAAAACTCCTGCCTTCCCTCCAATGCTCTGGTTAGGGTAACATCGTCGGCGTATTCAAGTTCGGTGCCGAAGGGGAGGCCGCGGGCAAGGCGGGTGACCTTTATGCCCAGCGGGGCGATAAGTTGGTTGAGGTACATGGCCGTCTGTTCGCCCTCCAGATTGGTGTTGGTGGCCAGGATGACCTCGGTCACCTGGTTGCTCTGGAGTCGGCTCAATAGTTCACTGATTCTGATATCGTCGGCGCCGATGCCCTCGGTGGGCGAGATGGCGCCGTGCAGTACGTGGTACAGGCCCCTGTAAACACCGGTATGTTCCAGGGCGATGATGTCCTGCGGCTGCTCCACGATGCAGATCTGGCTGGCATCGCGCTGGTGGTTGCGGCAGATGGGGCATGGGTCAGCCTCGGTGACGTTGCAGCAGGAAGAGCAGAGTGTGATTTTATGTTTCAACGATAGCAGGGCCTCGGCCAGGGCCTTTGCCTGTTCTTCGCTGGAGCGCAGGAGGTAGAAGGTGATGCGCTGGGCACTCTTGGGCCCGATGCCCGGCAGTTTGCTGAATTCCTGCACGAGCTTACCGATTGCGTCGGTGGCTGGAATGGACTCCTGATTCAATATTACCTCTTCCTTACATTATTTGACATAACACAAAAAACAATTCAAAGCTAGCCAGCTACGAATTGTTTCCCAGATCTTTCATTACATCATTCCTGGGATTTTGAGTCCCCCGGTCAGCCCGCCCAGCTGTTTGGCGGCAGCCTCCTGCGACTTGGCAATGGCCTCGCTGACGGCCGTCAGTACCATGTCCTCGAGCATCTCCACATCTTCCGGATTGACCACCTCCGGCGATATTTTTACCGACTGTATCTGCTGCTGGCCATTCATGACAACGGTCACGGCGCCACCACCGGAACTGGCCTCCACAGTGAGGTTGCTCAGCTCCTGCTGGGCCCTGGCAAGCTGTGCCTGAAGTTTCTGGGCTTGCTTCATCATAAATTTGCTCATTGTTCCTCCGTATCGATGACCTGGGCGCCCATTCTCAGTGCCGCCTTCACCAGGTGGTTGTTCTCATGTTCATAGACACAGCGAACATGGCAGGGGCGTCCCAGGTAACTGCTAACGATTTTCTCGGCGGTCTTTTGATTGTCGAGGTTGTCCATTTTTTCTTTGTGATAGGAATACTTGAAAGATATTTCTATAATATCGTCCTTGATAGATAAAGGCTTGGCACTCCTGAGCAGGGCGGCGGTTGGTGTCCTGCCCATACCATCCGGTGCGTCATTGATAATTCGGTTCCAGTTCAGCTGGAGCTGTTCGATTTCGCTGTCGGCGGCTATCGGTCTGGCTTCGACGGCTGACGGCACAGGTTCTTCCTTTACAGTTTCTTTATCAGACTCCGCTACTGAGGTCTCTGGTTCTGTACTAGCTGCCAGTTCGACGGCTGATGGCACAGGTTCTTCCTTGACGGTTTCTTTGTCAGGCTCCGTTACCGAAGTCTCCGGTTCCCTGGCGGCGGTCGGTTCAGCGACCGGTGGCGTAGGTTCCTGTGTTTTCGACGCCTCCGGCCGGGTGGTCGATTGTTCGG
>Ga0209427_10005368_pt1 | contig 14710 bp, 14 predicted proteins | sample DeeMarSWOR136_30_FD_187465 | JGI IMG/M metagenome (GOLD analysis project Ga0209427, IMG submission 187465) | Marine sediment microbial communities from White Oak River estuary, North Carolina - WOR-1-36_30 (SPAdes) (version 2) | ecosystem: Environmental > Aquatic > Marine > Intertidal zone >...
ACCAGACCCAATTCGGAGGCGAAAATTTTAACGTTTACCCAGAGCATTATTGCGATGCCTCCCAGGGCTTCACCGCTTGGGATTGCAACCGCGAACCGCTGAGCGATGGCCCCTATCTGCTCCAAGAGTGGGAGACCGGCGACCACCTGACCTTTGTCCGCAATCCCAACTACTATGAGCAGGGCAAGCCCCATATTGACAAGCTCGTCCAAAATGGAATACCAATATCCTTCTATGAAATGGAGGATGATTTATTAAGATATTTTAATAATCACCAAATTAAAGTTGAATTAAACGGATATAAGGAAATTATTCTTCAAGAAGAAACAGAACTAGAATTAGGAGGGATAAATCGAAAATCTTTTTCTTTAATATACCCAATTACTAATCCAAATTTTAAAGAATATATAAAAGATGGAAAAATAACCTTAATTGGCCCCGAGATCAAAGATATTTCAGAATCATCAATTGATTTCGGGATGATGATATTTATTGGAGGAAGTAGAATTATCGAATCGGATTTGGATTCATTTAAACAATTGAATTTCATTTCAAATGGGATCGAAGGTTTTCTCATTCGGTCTATTCCAAGAAAATTTTGGTGTAGAATAAGTGCAGAGATAATTGAAAAGGATTTTTCGTTTCAATTTTTAGGAAATGTGATTTTTTATCTATATAAGCAGAGATTCGGAAATTTGATTGAATCTATGGAAATTTTTTTCATCAATTCTCATCCTAATATAATTGATGATTTTATAAGAATTACTTCTAAAATCCGAGACCGAATTAATAAAAGATGGATAAAAAAAATAGAAAATTGGAAAAAAAGAGTTGATTGTGAATATGATTGGGGCTGTGAAATATGTCCTTACCAAGAAGAATGCTACGATATTAAACAAGTTTTAGTAGAACGAGAAAAAATTGAGAAATAATATGAAGTTTATGTTACATGAATGAAAAGAATAATTATGAAAAGCCTTTAACGATTTCTATTGTTGGAAAAGGTGGTTCTGGGAAGACAGTAATAACTACTTTATTAGCTAAAAGTATTTCAAAAAGATATGATTATAAAATCCTTTTAATAGATGCAGATCCTTCCTATCCTCATTTAAGTCAAATGGTTAATTTAATGCCTAAAAAAAGTCTTGAGAAATTAAGAACTGATGTCATTGACAATATATTAACTAAAGGAAGAGATCTTCAAGAAATAGCAGAGAATATCGATTTTGAGGTTTATAATTCAATAGAAGAAAGTAAAGCATTTAGTTTATTTTCTATTGGGCAACCTGAAGGTCCTGGTTGCTTTTGCCCTTCAAACACTCTTTTAAGGAAAGTAATTAGTTCAATTTCTAAAGACTTTGACTTAATTATAGTAGATTGCGAAGCTGGTCTTGAACAAATAAACCGAATGGTAATAGAATCTGTTGATATTATCTTAATAGTTTCAGATATCTCAATGCGGAGTATTAAAACTGCTGATGCCATAAGGAAAAGTGCTAAAAAATTTACAAAGTATAAGAAATTGGGCGTAATTCTAAATAGAATTAAAGGAGATGAGTATCAAATTAAGAGAAAACTAAAATCTCTTAAATTACCCCTATTAGCAGAAATACCAGAAGATGATATCATTGCAGAATTTGATTTAGAGGGTAAACCTCTAGTAGATCTTCCAGAAGATTCAAAAAGTCAAATAGCAATAGATAATCTTGTTTCCACCATCTTTAAAAGGATATCTTTTAAATAAAGCTTCAGACATTTATGTAAATAGGTTATATAAAATATTACTTTTAAATAAAAGAAAGATTAATACAATATTATTAAAAATTATGTGATTTGTAAAATGGCAGATATCGAAAAAGCAAAAAAAATCATCGGAATTATTTGGTTAATTATATTAGTAATCTTGTGGATTACCTATCCTTACTACCCTGGGGATCTATTCTTTTGGATGTGGTTAGCAATAATTTGGACTATAATTGGCGCCGTTCTGAGCACTATATTTTCCATAAGTGAGAGTAAAAAAAATGAAAAAATAGTTGGAATTATTTGGGCAGTTATTTTAGTGTTGCTATGGATCTTTTATCCATTCTTCCCTGGTAGAACAATAGCATGGTTATGGACGGCAATAATTTGGAGCATAATTGGCTGTGTTATAGCTATAGGCGTTTTTATACTCAGAAAAATAAAATAAATTTATTCTTTTTTAATTTTCTTTTTTTATCAAATTTTATATAAAATAAAAAATTGTTAAATCAAACTATTGAATTTAAAACCGATAATAAAGGAATATCTGAATTATGGCTAAATCTCTTACAAGAAGGAATACTTTATCTGTATATCTTGTAGCTCTTGCTGGAAATATTGCTTTTTCAGTGGAAAATCAGTATTATAATGTTTTTCTATATAATGAAATAGCACCAGTTCCATTGTATGTATCTCTAATGGTTATGATTACTGCATTTGTATCAACAATTACGGCAATCATAATGGGAGCTTTTAGTGATGTTAAAGGTAAAAGAAGATCTTTCATGTTATATGGTTTCATTTTCTGGGCTTTTACTACTGCTATGTTTCCATTTGCAGCATTTGTAAGACCTGTAATAATGGCGGTTATAACAGCGATTTTATTTGACTCGATTATGAGTTTTTTCGGAGCAACTGCTTATGATGCTGCACTAAAAGCCTATGTGATCGATATAACTACTTTGGATAATCGAGGCAAAGCTGTTGGAATTATAGAAATAATGACTCTTCTTGCAACTCTTATAGTATATGGTGTTTCAGGATTAATTGTTGCAGCAATAAATTATTATAATTACTTTATTCTGATTGGCCTATTAACCGGTATAATAGGCATTACAGGATCTCTTTTAGTAGAAGAATCTGAAGATTTAATGCCATTGACCATAAATACATGGAAACATTTAAAAAGTACATTTAATCTGGATAATCTTAAAGGAAATAAAGATTGCTTTTTAGTATTATTGGGGATTGGATTATGGGCTATAGGTTTTCAAATCTATTTTCCCTTTATCCTAATTTATCTTGAGCATTACGTAGGTTTAGAATTATTAATGGCGTCATTAGTAGTCTTCATTGCATTAATGGTCTCAATTCTTTTAGGTATTCCTATAGGTATTCTTATTGATAAAGTGGGGAGAAAGAAAATTGCAATAATTGCAGTTTTGTTGCAGAGTATTTCACTAATACTATTTTCATATAGTTTTGAAATAATAACATTAATTATTACAGGAATTTTATGGGTTTTATTTATGTCAATGTTCCATATATCTTCTCAAACATGGGCTAATGATCTATATCCTAAAGAAAAAGCTGGTCAGTTTAGTGGTTACTTTCTAATTTTTAATGTATTAATTGGTATGTTATTAGGTCCGTTTATTGGAAATCTGATTGCAGATCAGTGGGGAAGTCCAATCATTATAGATGGAATACCTGGGCTTGTTCCCCCACCACTGATTTTCTTTATTGCCGCTTTTGTAATTCTCTTTTCAATAATTCCAATAATTAAAGCAAAAGAATTTAGACATATTAAAGAAACTCAATAACTTTTTAGGATAGAGTAGTAATGGAAGAACTTAAGAAAAATTTTTTACAAAAAAATATCAATGCTTTCAATTTAACAAAAAAAGAAAGATTTTATTACTCTTTAACAAGCCTTCCGAATAATCTTTTAGGAGGAATTTTTGGACTAACATATGTAAATTTTTTTTGGGACGATTTAGGACTTATTCAATTATTCTTTACAATTGGAGTAGTTATTTATGCTATCGTTAATTCTCTTAACGATTTTTACTTAGGTAGACTAAGTGATAATACAAATATTAAACGTTGGGGAAGTAGAAGATTAATATATATTAAATGGGGAGGCGTTTTATGGTCTATTGTGTTTTTTATGATGTGGTTTCCTTGGACTTATACTAATCAAGTTATTATCTTTATCCACTTTGTTTTAAGTATTTGTGCTTTTGATATGCTGCTCACACTTGTATGGTTGGTTTGGTTGGCTTTATTACCTGAATTAACTGAAAGCACAGAAGAAAGAAACAAAATTTCATTAACTAATCAAATATTTTTAGTAATTGGAGCATTTCCAGTTCTTCTAGCTTTCTTAATTTATGACTTCGGTCTAATTTATTTTCAAATTTTTGCTGGATTATGTGCATTAATTTGTGGAACTTGTTATTTCCTTGTTGGTTCTAAACTTAGGGAGCGCCCAGAATTGTATATCAATCAAGAAGTTCTTCCTTTAGGAAAGGCATTAAAGGAAGTGTTGAATTCAAAATCTTTTATTACTATGACTATATTCAGATGCTTTAACCATTTAAATGGAGCACTTAGCTTAGGATTTATTTTTGCTTATATTTATGTGCTCCAACTCGATATTTTAACAACTTCGCTTCTATTTTATATCATTTCAACAATTATTGCGTTAATTGGATATTCAATTTATAAAAAATTATCGTTAAAATATGATATGAAAATGTTAATCATTGGAGGAAGGACTATTCAAATTCTTTTGAATGTTGGCGCTTTTTTTATTTTACTTATACCCGGAATAGATATCTTGATATGGATCTTCCTTACTATAAGTACCATCCTTAATGGTTATCTTTTGTTTGATTATCCGATTTTAATGATGGTAACTGATGATGATGAAGTAAAGAATGGAAGTCGTCGTGAAGGCTTAATAATGGGTACAAATGCCTTTTTTATAAAGATAGCAGAAAGTTTAGCACCCATAATTGGCACCTCAACTTTATTATTATTTGGATTTGTTAGAAACGCACCAACACAAACAGAATTCGCATTAATTGGGATTAAATTTCTATTTTTCCTTGTACAATCCATTATGAGTTTTTTAGGCCTCATTTCAATTAAATTTTTTCCCCTTTATGGAAAAAATCTTAAAGAAATGCAATTAAAATTAATAGAACTACACGAAAAAAAAGCTAAAGCATACGGGAGATAATATAACTGTTTATTTCCTGATAAATTAACTATTGTATTTCTTTATGAAGTCCTTTGATTCAAAGGAGTATTCATTTATAATTTCTATAATAAGACATGATATATTGTATAATCTTAAATCTTTAAGAATTAGTTTTATTTGTGTAAACCAGGATCTAAACATGGATTTTTTGAATAGATAATCTCCGTACATTTCTTTCTTAACTCTTCCATTAAAGACTCTTCTGTCAATTTCTTTAAATTCATTAAGGTCCAACCATGTACTCCCCCACTTGCCAAACCATCTGGAGTATGCATATCCGTTCCTGAGATCATACCAATCTCATTTTTATGTTTAATACAAAACTCATAAGATTCCTGATCATAAACATTTTCAGGTTTAGAATCATCATTAATAATTTCAATGAAATCTATGCCCCAATCTAATAAAGATTCACGAGAAGGATGCGCTTTCATATTATATTCATATAAACTCCACGGAATATGATTACAGACGACAATAGCTCCCTGATCATGAGCCTAATTAATTGCTTCAATAATATTTTCATCTTTAGTTTTATAGGAGATTTTTTTATTCCAACTTGAGATACCTAAAAAATTTAAATGGATTCTATTGGTTGTCCATTCAATTCCACTTAAGATCAAGATGCCTTTCTTAGCGTATTCTTCCTTAACTTTATCAATTTTTTCTAAATGACGCATATTATTATGATCTGTAATAGCTAATGCATTAAATCCCATTGCTATATGCCATTCAACATTTTGTTTAATTGTAAGTGCGCCATCACTGAATATTGTATGTGAGTGCTGATCAAATACAACATTATGCTTGGATTTATCAAATCCAGGAGGAATATGAGGAATTGCATTTTTCCAATCATTATCAGAATAAACCATACTAAACGATTAACATTTTTGAATTCAAGAAATTTTAGAATAAATTTTTTGTATATTATTTATTTTTTCCCCAGTATTATTTTAACTACATTTCTTGCACCAACTGCTGTACCCATTACACCTCCACCAGATTCACTATAAGCTCCAATATACCATAGACCCTCTATTGGAGTTTTGTGAGGTGGATTTATTTCTTTTAGAACAGGAGCAGTTCCCCCAAAACTATGTCGAGTTACATTTATTCGCTTCTTAAAATCATCGGGAGTCATGATTATCTTAATCTCTGATCCTTCATATAATCCAGGAATTATTTTCTCTGCTTCCATAATTAATTTATCTGCAAATTCTTCCTTTCTTTCATCCCAAGTCCCTTCTTTTAACTCATGAGGACCGACAGTATAAATTGTAACAGCATGTTTGTCTGAAGGAGCCATCTCAGGAGAATGCATTGTTGGGATATATATTAGAAATCCATCAGCACCCTCATGATAGTACCCCTCTCTCATCTCTTTAATTGCTCTCTCTATATCATAAGTAAGATAATAATAACACAATGCTGCTCTCTGAAAAGGAGAAGGATCAAAATCTATGCCTAAATGCACCATAAATACTGACTCCATTAAGGTTTTTTTTTCAATCTTTTCTATAAAATCATTAGATAAATAATTCTTACCTACTAAATTATAAAATGTATTGAACATACCTCCACTTGCTAAGATAAGATCTGCTTCAGTTTGATCTCCATTTTCAAGCTCCACGCCTTTAGCTTTCATATTTTCAATAATAACTTTTGTTACTTTACTATTAGTGAAAATCTTACCACCTTTTTCTGTAATCAAATTTACTAATGTTTTTACTAATTCCCCGCAACCATTTTTGATATAATGATAAACCGGAAATTTACCTCCCTTGAATTTTATTGGTATTCGTTTATCAAAAGCGGTTTCAACATTGAAAAAGGGAACCCCTAATCCAAAAAATTCACTGGGTTTCACAACCATATCGGCTAAAATCCCTAAATATACTGCTTTCAATTTTTCACTTTTAAAGAAATGATCAGTTATCTGAGAAGCACTCCAGTCCTCATATTTCTTAACTTTTAGAAATTTGAATAACATTTTCAGTTTTGTGCCTAAAGCTTTTAACCCTTTAACAAATGGTAACTTATTCCCCAGATAAGCAAGCGACATCATATGATCATAGAAATCATAATATTTGTCCAATCCTTTGCTATCCTCTGGGAAGAGTTTTTTGAAATATTCCCTCCTCCAATATGGGCCTTCATATTTATCTGGCCTCCATACTTGAAAATCAGGAAATGATTGACCTCTATCTTCTTTCATTATTTCAATTTTATCATATATTCCAAGCTCAATTAATAATTTACCTAGCTTTTCATGTGGGGCTAATCCTTCTAATAAAAGAGGACCTATATCCCACGAGTATCCATCTTTTCTGATTGTTGCTGTAACTCCTCCTATTTCAGAAAAATGCTCGTAAATTATTACATCATATCCTTCACGAACAAGATATGCACCAGCGGTTAGACCTGCAATACCAGAACCAATTATAATAGCTTTCATAATATCATTTTTCCCTTATTTCTCTTTACAATCAGAATTAATAAATTGAGGTTGAAAATTAATTATTAAATTTTAAGTTTAGTTAGGCGTACTGAATTTTTTCATAATTATTATAATTCTGATAAAAAATTCATAACTATTTCATTAAATTCTTTAGGTTTCTCAATAGTAACTGCATGTCTGGCATCTTTAATTTCAATAAATTTTGCATTTTGGAGTAATCCGGTGTATTCTTCTTTAACTGAAGAAGGAGCATAATCTTCATCAGAACCGATAACTAATGTTGGACATTTAATTTTACTTAACTGATCTCGAACACTCCATCCAATCAATGCTCGCATTGCCGCAAGATAGGCTCTTTTATCATTTTCTGCCCATCGTTCTATCATTTTCTTTCTTAATTCTTCCTGTTCAGGCTTAATAAACAATCTTGGGGCAAGAACTTCTCCCATTTTTTTCATACTAATTAATTTTACTATAAATGTACGCTTAAAAGCTTCTAACTTCCTTTTAAATGAATCTGTAGGTATTTCCACACCTGAATTCACAATTATAAGCCTTTTTACAAGATCAGGAAAATCTACAGCAAATTGAAAAGCAATACCTCCACCTAAAGAGATTCCTAGTACATAAATAGAGTTAATTCCTAATTTCTTTAGTAATTCAGCAATATCTTCGGCAAACATTTTTATACTGTAAGGTCCTTTAGGTTTATCTGTTTTTCCATGCCCTCGAAGATCAATAGTTATAACCTTATATTTCTGACAAAAAGTAGGGATTTGTTCTTCCCAATCACGAGTGCTTGACCCTAATCCATGAATTAATAATAGAGGATCCCCATTTCCTCTGATTTCATAGTACATTTCTATATCATTAACCTTTTCTTTCGGCATAATATTTTCCATTTATTATACTGGTATTATTTATCATTATAATTATAATTCTAAATTATTAACTTTGGAAATTTCATTTCCATTGCCAATTCTTTTTCAATCACATTCCTTAATAATTCTTCACGTTCTTTACCAGCAAGAACTTCTAATTTTCTAATTCCTAGTGGATCTACTTTTTCTCTTAATAATTTAATTTCTTTTATCCTAGGCGGTACAGTTTCTTTTAAATCATCTGGAATTATCAATTCAAATCCAGTCGAACTTTTTACGGTTTCAAGGTTAACTCCTGGATGAATAGAACCTATTTTCATTCTTTTTGTTTTTTCATCAAAAATTAAATAAGCAAGATTTGTAATAACACATTGAGGACCTAAACCGCCACATATAGAAGGTTTTCCTTCAGGAAATCCGACACCAGAAATGAAAGATAGTTTGTTTGTTGGAACAAAAGTTCTTGTATCATGACGTGGAGTGTAAAGGAATGATCCTCGGACATAAAACATGCTAAAGTCAAGAATCCCCGCAGCTCCTGGAAGTCTTATTTTTGGCTTGTACCAATCTCCTATACATATATTATTGCTATTTCCATATTGGTCAATTTGAGCAGGTCTAAAGAATTCTATTGTTGTTAATTTATCAGAAGGAAGAGATTCTAATGTACATTCTACACTATCTTGAAATCGATATGCTCTTGCCGTATTCATTTCAAGATAGAGTAAACTCACCTGTCGAGCTTCTTGCACAAATGTATTTCCCATTATGTAATGATAAATTGCATCTGGTGCGTGAGTTACTTTTGCCAATGTGAATGCTGCCCAGACCATTGGAGTTGCAACACCCACAATCATTACATCATCGTTTCTGACTTCTCTTGACATTAAAACAGTCATCATCTCATCAATAGTATAATCATTTGAATAGTCATCCATTTGTTAAAGCCTCATTTATTAGTGATTTCATTGTAAGGGTCATTATTTTTCAATGTCAATGTTTATAAACTCTTAATAAAAAATTTTTTTTTAATTTAAAAAAATTATTATTAGATTTTAATATGATTATTAGGGAATTCTGTTGAAAATTCTCTTTTTGCTTAAATAGCTCATAATTTTCTAATTTATACAATAATTTTAGTAATAATTTTAGTCTAAATACCATAATATAATTTAAATACAACCATAACTTTTAGTTATCGATTTATCTACTAATTCAAACATATTTTGAAATTTAACTTAATTTAAAGATGAAGTTAAAATATTGATATAATCATGAGTAATGAGTTCGAATATTATAGATTAGATGTTAATGATGTCTTACTGAAACTTAATACTGGAATTAAGGGATTAAGTTCAAATGAATCGATCTCTCGATTAAATATTTATGGTTATAATGAATTAGTAAGTTCGAAAAAAGTTACACCTTTAATAATTTTTTTAAATCAGTTTAAAAATGTATTAATCCTTATTTTAATCGCAGCAACATTAATTTCCTTAATCACAGGTCATGGTTTTGACGCTATTGTGATTATTATACTAGTATTTTTATCTTCAACTGTTGGTTTCATTCAAGAGTATAGAGCTGAAAGAGCTTTAGAAGCATTGAAGAAGATGTTAAACCCCATCGCAGTTGTTATGAGAGATGGTAAGGAACTTGAAATACTTGTTAGAGAAATTGTACCAGGAGATATTATGGTTTTAAAAGAGGGGGATAAAGTATCTGCTGACGGTAGATTAATTAAAGTAAATAATCTCCAGACAAATGAGGCATCACTCACTGGAGAATCATTGCCTATAAGAAAGGATACAACGAAGATCACAAAACCTGTAGCGTTACTTGAAAGGAAAAACATGGTTTATTCTGGTACTATGGTTACCTACGGTAAAGGAAAAGCGGTTTCTATAGCTACAGGGATGAATACAGAATTTGGAAAGATTGCCGAACAGGTTTTGACTTTAGAAAAAACGCAAACTCCATTAGAATTAAGAACAAAAGAATTAGGGAAATGGATGGGAATCATTGCTTTAATTATCAGTATCTTAATTTTTTTATTTGGGTTGATAAGGGGCATTCCATTTCTTACTATTTTATTATTTGGTATAGCCTTAGCTGTAGCAGCAGTTCCAGAAGCGTTACCTGCTGTAGTTACAGGTAGTTTAGCTATTGGGATGCATAAAATGGCAAAAAGAAATGCACTAGTTAGAAAAATGTCTGCTGTTGAGACTTTAGGTTCTACAACGGTTATATGTTCTGATAAAACTGGTACATTAACCAAGGGTGAAATGACCGTGAGGAAATTGTACTTTGCTGATAAGGAGATTGAAATTAGTGGTGTCGGTTATAACCCCAGAGGCTCTCCACAATTTGAGGGAAATTTAGATCTTAATAAGAATCAAAATTTCGAACTTTTCATGAATGGATCTATCCTTTGTAATGATGCAGAATTGATAAATGAAGGAGAAAGATGGAGAATTAAGGGAGATCCTACGGAAGGGGCTTTAATCGTAGTAGCAACCAAATTAGGGTTCTCCCAAGAAAATATAAGGGACACATTTTCACGTGTTGGAGAGATACCTTTTAGTTCTGAAAGAAAACGAATGACTACCATTCACTCTTCTGGAAATAATACTCATTTGGTTTTTATGAAGGGTGCTCCAGAAGTAGTGCTACAAAATTGTAATTCTATAACAGAATTAGATAGAATAGAAAAAATAACAAAAGAAAAAATAGAAAATATAATCAATATTAATGAAAAGATGGCTAACCAAGCTCTTCGTGTTTTAGCAATTGCTAGTAAAAAAATCAATAGTAGTGAAATTGATATCGATGAAAATAAGTTAGAAACAGACTTGACTTTCTTAGGCTTAGTAGGTATGATCGATCCTCCAAGGACCGAAGTTATTCAAGCAGTTAAAATGTGTAAACAAGTAGGTATAAAGCCAGTAATGATAACTGGTGATCATAAATCGACAGCTTTAGCGATAGCTAAAGATATTGGAATTTATCATGAAGGAGATCTCATAATGAAAGGTGAAGATTTAGAAAAGATAAGTGACGAACAATTAGAAGCAGAAGTAGAGAGGATAAGTGTATATGCTCGTGTTTCTCCGCTTCATAAGCTAAAAATTGTTAAAGCTTGGAAATCTAAGGGTCATGTTGTAGCAATGACTGGAGATGGTGTCAATGATGCTCCTGCGCTTAAACAAGCTAATATCGGAGTTGCTATGGGAATAACAGGAACAGAAGTAACAAAAGAAGCCGCCGATTTGATATTGACAGACGATAATTTCGCTACAATTGTTAATGCTATCGAAGTAGGTCGATGGATTTATGATAATATTAAAAAATTTCTCACATATCTTCTTCAAGCAAACCTTGTTGAAATTACACTTCTATCTATCGCAGTCTTGTTAGGATTTCCATTACCTTTGATTGCAATACAAATTCTATTTATTAACCTAGCAACAGACGGTCTACCGGCTTTAGTTCTTGGTTTGAGCCCTCCTGATCCTGATATCATGAAACGACCACCTCGTCCTCCAAGAGAAACGATTTTCACAAAGGATATCCGATCTTTTCTGTTCCGAGCATTAATAATTGAGGTACCTTTATTATTATGGATATTCATAGGGTCTCTTGCCGAGGGTATAATCATTGCTCAGACCCGTCTCTTCTTAGTATTTATATTTTTCGAATTGATAGTAGCTATAAGCTGTCGTTCTTTAAAATACAATATCCTTAAAGTTAAGCCTCATCGTGCTCTCTTGCTAGTCATATTAGGGGAAATCATATTCATTATGATTTTATTTAGTATTCCTCTCGTTCAAGAAGCGTTTGGAATAGGTGTAATAGGAGTAATTGAAATATTATTAGTTATTATTACAAGCTTTATAGTTCTGATTAGCATTGAATTGACTAAACGACTATTAAACATTCTGGAAATAAGAAAATCAAGATAGTTTTTTTTATTAATTATATAATACTAATTTTAATTTTACTTATAAAGTGATATCTAAAATCATTTTTGTTCCACCAGCATTATTTAAGTATTCTACCAAGATACTAGATCAATAAATTTCTTTTTATATTCATTGAAATTCATTTCAAGATATAGTAAAGAAACTTGCTGAGGTTCCATCACAAAAGTGTTTCCCATAATATAATGATATATTGCATCAGGTGCGTGGGTTAATTTTGCTAAAGTAAATGCTGCCTATACCATAGGTGTTGCGACACCAACTATCATTACATCATCGTTTCTGACTTCCCTTGCCATTAAGGCAGTCATTATTACATCAACCATATAATCTTTAGAGTATTCGCTCATTTTTTTTTACCTCCATCATTTTTTGAGATCCAATCTTTAATAGCAACTTTAACTGATCGGCGCATTTCTTTAGAGTAATCTGCCCCTAATTTTGCTAAATAAAATTTTTGTCCTAAATTCCTTGCTTGCTTTACATCAAATTTTCTTTTTACATGTTGAAACATTTCAGAAAAGTCTTGCTCAGTTAATCTATAATAATTATCCATAAAATGAATATATCTTTGAGAAAATCTTGAAGTTAGTGGTATGTTATTTTTATCACCTTTAGGATAACCAAAACAGAGCATTGCTATTGGAAAGACCCAAGGAGTTAGATCAAACATTTCACGGAGTATTTCAATGTTTTCCATAATATCAGCAATATAACATGAACCAATACCCAGAGCTTCAGCAGTTATAACAGCATTTTGAGCAGCGATTAATGCATCGCAACTCGCAAGTAGCAAATCAGCCTCCTGAGGAGTTTCAAAATCTTCCCCAATCTCCTTGCATAATTCTTTCGTTTTACAAATTTTAAAATAATCCCACCAGCGTTGCATATCAGCCAAAAATATTAGCACCAATGGTGCTTTTGCGATATGAGGTTGGTTATCACATATTATTGCCAATTTATCTTTCTTTTTTTGATCATTTACTTGAACAATAGAATAAAACATCATATTACCTGCTGTAGGAGCTCTCATTGCTCCATGGATAATCGTATTAATATCTCCTTGACTAATTGTTCTTGAATCATATGCTCGAATTGTTCTTCTATTATCAATTAATTTTAAAGTTTCATTGATTTGATTAGTTTCACTCAAGTCCAAACTCACTTTTAAATTTTGTACAGTTGATAATTCAGCTTTTTATTTATTTTTAAAGAAATTAAATTTTTGATTTAAAAAATAGCTTATCTTCTTAAAAAAATAAAAAAAAATTATTTATTATTGATAGTTTTTTACCTTTTCTATTATATTTGTGATAAAATCTTCGATATTTATCCCAAATTCTACCTTTCCGTTGCGATCTCTCGCAGCAACAGTTTCTGCTTTTACTTCTTTATCTCCTACAGTTATCATATATGGTATTTTTTGCAGTTGAGCATCTCTTATTTTTGCTTCCATTCTTTTAGAACTTAAATTTACTTCTGATCTGATACTCGCTTCTAATAATTTATTATTGATATCTAATGCGTATTCATTTATCCTGTCAGTAATAGGTATTATTATTACCTGAATTGGGCTTAACCATATTGGTAGTTTACCTGCATAATGTTCAATAAGAATACCCATAAACCTTCCAACTGCTCCATAAATAACGTGGTGTATCATTACTGGTTGACACTTTTGACCATCTTCATTGATATAAGTTATATCAAACCTTTTTGGCAGGTTAAAATCAACCTGAATGGTTGCAAGTTGCCACATTCGACCAATTGCATCTTTCAAATCAACATCAATTTTAGGACCATAAAAAGCGCCCTCACCTTCTTTAATCTTATAATTTATATCAAGCTTATATAATGCCTTGACGAGAGAGTTAGTTGCTTCATCCCATATTTGATTATCCCCGATTGCTTTACTCGGTTTAGTACTTAAATTGTATACCCATTCTTTAAATCCAAAAGTTTTATAGAAAAACTCCACCATATTGATAACATTAATAATTTCTTCAACCAATTGTTCAGGTAACATAAAAATATGAGCGTCATCTTGAGTAAATCCTCTGACACGAAATAATCCGTGAAGTGCACCTGACATTTCATAACGATAGACAGTTCCACATTCAGCAATTCTTATTGGCAATTCTTTATATGAGTGGGTTCTCCGATTATAAATCATCATATGACCAGGACAATTCATCGGTTTTACATACCATTTTTCTCCTCTGACATCTACTGGATACATATTTTCTTCGTAATACTGGGTATGACCACTTATTATCCATATATTTTCTCTATAAATATGAGGAGTCTTAACAATATTATATCCTGCTTTAAGATGCTCTTCTCTCCAAAAATTTTCAAGGATATTCCAAATTATCGT
>Ga0209427_10005369_pt1 | contig 14710 bp, 9 predicted proteins | sample DeeMarSWOR136_30_FD_187465 | JGI IMG/M metagenome (GOLD analysis project Ga0209427, IMG submission 187465) | Marine sediment microbial communities from White Oak River estuary, North Carolina - WOR-1-36_30 (SPAdes) (version 2) | ecosystem: Environmental > Aquatic > Marine > Intertidal zone >...
CCAATAAAATTAGGAATTCTACCATAAATTGGCAGAGGAAAAGTTACTACATTTTTTTCTTCAAGTATATCCCAAACCATTTTTCTAATTTCATTTTTACTCTTCAAAACGTTCACCTGTAAAGATAAATAATTTATTGGGACAATTTTTTTAAAATGGGTGAGTTGTTAATTATACTCATCCCAACTTTTTATTTTTAGATCATAAAGTGAAGTCTTATATATTGCTTCAACAAACCTCTTTGCCAATTGTAAATCAGTAATTAAAGGGACGTTAAAGTCAACTGATTTCCGTCTTATAAGGTAATCATTATCAAGTTCTTCTTTTTCAATATTTTTTGGTATATTGATTACTAAATCAATTTTATTTTCTGCGATATATGTTAGGGTGTTTGGTTCAATATTTTCTGATGGCCAATGCAAAATTTCAGATTCAATTCCATTTGCCTTCATAAAATCAGATGTGCCTTTAGTTGCATAGAATTTAAAGCCCATTTCATCTAACTTTCTCGTACTTTCAAGGAATTCGGCTTTGCTTTCTATTGGACCAGTGGATAATAAAATTGTTTTATTTGGTGGTTTAAAACCTATTGAAATTAGACTTTTTAAAAATGCTTCATTGAAATCGTCTCCTAAACATGCAACCTCTCCAGTAGAAACCATTTCTACACCCTGCACTGGATCTGAGCCTTTTAATCTAGTGAAAGAAAATTGTGGTGCTTTAACTCCAAGGTAATCTAAATCAAATGAAGATCTATCTATCTTAGGGACTCTCTTTCCCATGATTATCTTTGTAGCTAAATCAACAAAGTTTATCTTAAAAACTTTTGAAACAAATGGAAGGCTCCTTGAAGCTCTTAAATTACACTCAATTACTTTTACATCATTTTCTTTCGCAATAAATTGTATGTTGAATGGACCGGTTATCATCAGAGATTTTGCGATTTTTTTAGAAATAGTTTTAATCCTTCTCATTGTTTCAAGATAAGTTCTCTGAGGAGGTAGTACCATTGTTGCATCTCCTGAGTGGACACCTGCATTCTCAATATGCTCGGAAATTGCATAACAGTAGAGATCACCTTGTTTAGCAACTGCATCAATCTCTATCTCTTTTGCACCAGTTATAAATTTACTTATAACCACTGGATGTTCCTTACTAACTTCAGAGGCTTTTTTAAGATATTTTTTTAACTCTTCTTTACTTAAGGCGACACTCATTGCAGCTCCACTTAGAACATAGCTTGGTCTAACAAGAACAGGGAAACCAACCTTTTCTGCAAATCTTTCAGCTTCCTTTATACTCGTTAATTCCTTCCACTCCGGCTGATCTACTTCTAATTTATCTAATAATTGAGAAAATTTATGGCGATCTTCAGCTTTATCAATATTGAGAGGAGATGTTCCCAATATTGGAATCCCTGCTCTATGTAATTTTAACGCTAATGTATTAGGGATTTGACCTCCCATTGAAACAATAACTCCTAATATCTTTTCCTTTTCACAGATATCTAAAACTCGTTCATATGTAAGCTCATCAAAATATAGTTTATCACAAATATCATAGTCCGTGCTTACCGTTTCAGGATTATAATTTATCATTATTGTTTCATAATTTAAATTTCTCAATGTTATCACTGAATTTACACAGCACCAATCAAATTCGACTGAAGAACCAATTCTGTAAGCTCCACTTCCCAAAACAATGACTTGTTTTTTATCTGTAAATGTGAGGTCGTCTTTACAACCATTATATGTTAGATATAAATAATTGGTTTTAGCTGGATATTCCGCTGCTAATGTATCTATCTGTTTTACAAAAGGTATTATACCAAGTTCTTTTCTTTTTTTTCTAACCTCAAGCTCAGTGCTATTTGTAAGAATTGCTATCTGTAGATCAGAAAAACCCTTTTGCTTCGCTTCTTTTATCAAGGTTGGAGGGAGATTTTTTATTTTATTTTGTTTTATTGATTTCTCTAGATCAACAATATTCTTCATTTTATATAGAAACCATGGATCTACCTTACAAAGGCAGTTTATTTTATCAATAGAATATCCTTTTTTGAGTGCTTCAACTATCGCAAACATCCTATTATTAGTTGGTTCTTTTAGTTCTTTTTCCAAATTATCAAAATGAATATCATTACAAACTAGACCGTTCATCCCAACATCTAACATCCTTATTGCTTTTTGAAGTGCTTCTTCATAATTCCTTGCAATTGCCATCACCTCCCCTACGGATTTCATTTCAGAACCTATGTTAGGATTGATGTTCTTAAATTTCTGCAAATCCCACCTCGGATACTTAACAACGACGTAGTCTAAAGCAGGTTCAAAACAAGCTTGGGTCTCCTTAGTGATAATGTTCTCTACTTCTATCAAACTGTAACCTAGAGCTAGCTTCGTAGCAATAAAGGCCAACGGGTAGCCAGTAGCTTTAGAAGCCAGGGCTGAGCTTCTACTTAATCTAGCATTGACTTCAATTATTCTATAATCCTCTGACTGGGGGTCAAACGCAAATTGAATATTACATTCACCAATAATGCCAAGATGCCTAATAACCTTCATAGAAATTGCTCTTAATTTAAAATTCTCAGATGAAGATAAAGTCTGAACTGGAGCAACAACAATACTCTCACCAGTGTGTATGCCCATCGGGTCGACATTTTCCATGTTGCAAACAACTATACAGTTGTTGTATTGATCTCTCACAACTTCATATTCAAGTTCTTTCCATCCACCAAAATATTCTTCTACTAAAATTTGTGGAGTAAAAGAAAAAGCCTTTTCCGTTATCTCCACTAATTGTTTTTTATTGTAAGCTATACCTGATCCTAAACCACCTAAAGCATAAGCTATCCTGCACATTACAGGATAACCTATGTTTTCTGCTACGTTAATTGCTTCTTCTACTTTAGTAACAGCTTTACTTATTGGAACTTTTAGATTAATCTCCTTTATTTTCTTAACAAATAGATCTCTATCTTCTGTATTCAGAATAGCCTCGATAGGAGTTCCTAGTATCTCTACATTATTTTTCTTAAAAACACCTTTCTCTGCGAGTTCTATTCCGACATTTAATGCAGTTTGTCCACCGAAGCTAAGTAATGCCCCATCAGGTTTTTCTTTTTCAATAATCTTTTCAACAAAATGGGCATCTACTGGTAAAAAATATACTTTATTTGCTAAGTATTCAGATGTTTGAATTGTTGCGATATTTGGATTAACTAAAACGGTAATGACACCTTCTTCCTTTAACGCTTTTATTGATTGACTACCAGAATAATCAAACTCTCCTGCCTGTCCTATCCTTATTGCCCCTGACCCTAATATCAAAACTTTTTTTAGTTTCTTTCTTTTCTTTTTCATGTTTTCATAGCTCTTAAAAACATATCAAACAAAAATTCAGTATCATCGGGTCCAGGTGATGCTTCTGGATGGAATTGTGCTCCAAAAAATGGTTTTGAAATATGAATAACACCTTCATTTGTTTCATCGTTATTGTTATAAAACCATTCCCGCCAATCTTCAGGCAAAGTATCAGAATCGACAGCATAGCCATGGTTTTGTGAAGCAATATAGCATCTTTTAGTTCCCACCTCTACACAAGGTTGATTATGACTTCTGTGACCATACTTTAATTTATAAGTATCAGCACCAGCAGCAAGTGCTAAAATTTGGGAACCTAGGCAAATGCCCAGAATAGGTATATTTTTAGATAATGCCCTCCTCAAATGCATTATTGTATGATTGCATTTTTTTGGATCGCCGGGTCCGTTTGATATTACAATACCATCGGCTTTTTCGTTTAAGAAATTATAGTCCCAAGGGCATCTATAAACAGAAATATTTCTTGATAAAAATGCTTTGATTATATTATTTTTTACACCACAATCAACCAGTATAATTTTTTTCTTACCTTTTTTGTATAATATCGGTTTTTTAATACTGACCTCTGCTACTAAATTCCTTTGGTTTGGGTCAACAAGATTAATATTTTCTTTGTTATAAATTATCTTTCCGAGCATTGTTCCATTTTCTCGTAATTTTTTAGTCAGCTCTCTTGTGTCTATACCATATATACCTGGTATATCGTATTCTATCATCCATTCTGATAACGATTTTTTGGCATTCCAATGAGAATATTTTTCAGAATAATCTGAGATTATCAAACCTTGTACCTGTATTTTATTTGATTCGAAATATTTTAACAAATTGTCTTTTTTTTCATTTCCGGGAACGCCGTAATTACCAATTAAAGGGTATGTCAAAACCAGGATTTGACCTCGATAAGACGGATCTGTTATGCATTCTGGATAGCCTACCATACCTGTGTTAAATACAACCTCGCCTGCTACCGCTTTTTTTGCACCAAAGGAATATCCATGAAAAATGGAGCCATCTAGGAGAATTAGTTTTGTTTTTTGTTTCTTGGCCTCCAAGCTATCAAATCCCCCCCTAACTTGGTTTAGGATTTTTGATTAAAAAAATGTATATTGCTATGTTTGATATAATCTTTTTCATAAATGAAAAGTGCCTAATCAATAATTAAATTCCAGAATGTTTATATTAGGGAGCGTGTAACGGGAGGTTAATACAATACATCATATAGCTAAGTTATTTAACAATATTGAATTTTATTAAATAATCAATTTAGTAGGTGAAAATTTTTAATTATTATTCCTTGATTGCCGTTAAAGCTGTTTTTCAAAGAATATTTGCAGAAGTGATAATGCCATGCCCACCTACACCAGTTAAAACTATGCTTGTCTTGTCTTTCATTTCTTTGCCTCTTTAGGTAATATTGCATCAAAAGGACAGATATCAACACAGTTACCACAGCCATTACATTGTTGCACATCAATATAGATACTTTCATCTTCACCAAAATAAAAAGATGGACAACCAAACTGTGATATGCAGATTTTGCAATTTTCACATTTTTCCTGATCAATTTTGTAAACAATGATTTCTTCGCCTCTCTTTCTTTTATCTATATTTTCTAAAAGAATACATGGAGATTTACTTACAACAATAGCTGGGCCTTTGAAATTAAGTGCCCGTTTAAAAGCCTCTGTTGTTTCTTTGATATTATTTGGGTCTACAATCTCAACGTGTTCAACACCACAACCTTTTACCACATCCTCAACCAAAATTTGCTTTGCTGGTCGCCCCATACCATCAAAAACGTTTCCAGGATGAGGCTGATGACCAGTCATAGCAGTTGTCCTATTATCAAGGACTGTAATAACTACATCATGATTATGATGAACAGCATTAATAATTGGCGGAATCCCAGCATGGAAAAAAGTGGAGTCCCCCATAAAAGAGATAATCTTTTGATCAGTAGCAACAGCAAGACCACAAGCAATACCAGCATTAGATCCCATACAAAGTAGTAAATCTGCCATTTCAAGTGGTTTATATTTGCCAAGAGTGTAACAACCAATATCTGTTGGATAAACAACTCCTTTAGGCTGTGCCTTTTTTGCAGCATAATATGTTGCCCTATGTGGACAACCTGGGCATAGAGTAGGTGGACGACCTGGTAGTTTTACCTTAGTTTCTGCTGGTTTTTTAATAGGATTTTTGACCTTGAAAATCTTTGAAAATGCTTCTGTTACAATATCTAGATTATATTCATAAAGACGAGAGAAATGCCCTGTTGATTTTCCATATATTTTTGCTTCGGCTTCAATGTCACTTTTTATTGTTTTTAATTGATTTTCCAGGATAGGTTCCAATTCCTCAACTACTATTATCTCTTTGCATGATTTAATAAATTTTTCACACAATTTTCTAGGCAAAGGATGTGTCATACCAAGTTTGAGTATTCTTACATTAAGTTTCAGATCTTCTAATACTTCTTTAACATAGTTAAAAGACACGCCAGAAGTAACTATTCCCCAATCGTTTGGCTTACCTAAATTAACAATTTTATTGAAAGGTGATTTTTCAGAAATTTCCTCAGCTTTATCTAGCATTTTTAAAAGTTCAAGATGCCTTGCTCGTGCAATAGCAGGAAATGTAATAAGCATTGGGTTTTTTTCAAAATGTCCCTTGCCTCTGGGTTTTTGAAGTTTCTTTAACTCAATTGCACCTCTGATATGATTCAAACGAGTAGTAGTTCTCAAAAGAATTGGAGATTTTAATTCTTCAGATATTTCAAAACCTAGTCTTGTCATCTCTTTTGCTTCCTGTGGAGTAGAGGGTTCAAGCATTGGTGCTCCTCCAAAAAGTGCGAAGTAACGATTATCTTGCTCGTTTTGAGAAGAATGACAACTTGCATCATCTGCTGATACTATTATATGGCCTCCTCTACAACCCGTATAAAGGTAGGTCATAAATGCATCGCTTGCAACATTTAGTCCAACATGTTTCATACAAGTCAGAGAACGTAGGCCAGAGAAGGATGCCGCTGCTGCAACTTCGATTGCTACTTTCTCATTTATTGAATACTCAAAATAAAAACCAGGATCTTTATTTTGTTTAGTAAATGACCTTGCAATTTTAGAAAATGTATCAGCAATTTCTGAAGAAGGGGTGCCTGGATAGGTTGTCGCAACATCAATACCGGCTTCAAGTGCTCCCCTTGTTATAGCTTCATTTCCTAAGAGTAGGATTTGCTTCCCCGGTTTGTCTTCTAATATTTCCATAATTTGTCAACCTCCTGAAATAAACAGAGAAAGCCCTGTAGCCCAGAAACTTGTAAAATAGAGTAGAATATAAATCTAACTAATACAGGAAAAAAAGTACTAATATGTTGAAAACTCCCACTATTCGCGACAATCATTCAAATGATATTGCCCCGCCCTCAATAATTGACTGTTTGCAGTATGACAACGAGGTCTTCAATCGGTATCAACGAGAAGTAAATATGGGGATAAGGGGGATATCTAGCTCATTTATATTTTACATGATGTTAGCGATCATACTTGAAATTACAATACAGAAACATCTAAAGCAATCCCCGATACTACAACTTTTATTACAAAAATTAGGACTATAAAATAGTTCAAATCCCGACAGGTTCCTCGAATTTTCCAAAGACTTCCTTTAGCACTATAGTTATTTCGCCTACTGTTGCATAGGCTCTTACGCAATCGATTATATATGGCATCAGGTTCTCATCGGTTTGGGCCATAGCGCGAAGTTTCTCAAGGTTTTTCAAAATCTCTTTGTTATCCCGGGTACGTTTTACTTGATTGAGCATCCTTATTTGCTGCTTTACTAAGGAAGGGTCGTACTCATGAAACTCTATGGGCCTTTCTTCCTCCTCTACAATTCGGTACTTGTTCACGCCTACTTTCACTAATTCACCAGATTGAATCATTTTCTCATATAGATAGGCCTGCCTAGAAACTTCCCTTTGAATTTCTCCTTTAGAAATTGCAGACACAATGCCCCCACGTTCTTCTACCTTGTTCATTAAATCCACAATCTTGTCTTCAAGTTGATTAGTTAACGCTTCAACATAGTATGATCCAGCCAAAGGATCAGCGGTATCGCATAACCCCATTTCTTCTATCAAAATCTGCATAGTACGTAATGAGATGATTGCAGCTTTCTCCGAGGGAATTGTATATGCTTCGTCATATGAGCATAATGCCATGGTTTGTGTGCCACTAAGAGCAGAGATCAATGCATAGTAGGCCCCGCGTACAATATTGTTTTCTGGTTGCTCAATGGTAAGTCCTCCGCCACCTCCACCAGCAATCATCTTCATCATCATTGCCTTAGGATTTGTAGCACCAAATTCGTTCTTAACGATCTTTGCCCAGAGTCTTCTTGCCGCTCTGAATTTAGCTATCTGCTCAAAAAAGTTACCATGTATATCAAAATTAAAGGAGATTCGAGGGATGAAATCGTTTAAATCAATTCCACGGGAAAGCACACGTTGAATATAGGCTTTAGCAATAGAAAAGGCATATGCAATCTCTTGAACAGGATTTGCACCAGACTCACGGATATGATACCCACAGACGCTCACTGGATAATACTTAGGTATATGTCTTGCACAATACTCAATGGTGTCTGTTATCAATTTTAGAGAAGGCTCCACTGGAAAGATCCAAGTGCCTCGTCCGATATACTCCTTGAGGATATCGTTTTGGGCAGTACCCCTTATTTGATCTAGGCTGAGACCCTGTTTCTCAGCAACAACAATATACATCGCCAATAATATAGCGGCAGTGGAGTTTATGGTTAGGGAGGTACTGATTTTATCAATGGGTATACCCTCAAAAGCATATTCCATATCCTTAAGAGTATCAACAGCCATTCCAACCCTACCAACCTCTCCCTCAGCGCGTGTGTCATCAGAATCTAACCCCATCTGGGTAGGTAGGTCAAACGCAACGTTTAGACCTGTTTGTCCGTGTTCTATCAAATATTTGAATCGCTTGTTGGTTTCTCTAGCTGTAGCAAAACCAGAGTACTGTCGCATGGTCCAAGGTCGAGCGCGATACATATAGGGATGAATGCCTCTTGTATATGGATATTTTCCAGGATCCTGAACATCTTCGGTGTAATCTATGTCTTTAGTATCCTCTGGTGTATAAATTGGTTTGACTTTTATTCCTGACTCAAGAACTACTTCTTTTTCTTTTTGTTGGGTGTCTTTCACAGTCTCACCCCACATTTTTTTTAATAAAATCTACAATATCTTCAAACTTAGAGCCTGTTGGAAATACTCCTCTTACTCCCAAAGCCCGAAGTCCATCAATATCCCGCCTTGGGATATTGCCTCCCACAATTATTAAAATATCGTTCATGGCTATTTCCTTCAAGCGTTTCATTAACTTCTCAGTTATTGGATAATGCGCACCTGAGAGAATACTTAATCCAATAACATTAACGTCCTCTTGGATAGCTGTTTCTACGATTTGTTCGACAGTCTGATGCAGACCAGTATATATAACCTCCATACCTGCATCTCGTAATAGCTGAGCCACGACCTTCACACCACGATCATGTCCATCCAAACCAGGCTTTGCGATTAAAACCCTTATTTTTTTATCTAGCAATGCAAGCCCTCCACCTCTAACTAAAACCCAACGCTAATTCCACCATCAACAAATATCACTTGTCCCGTGATATAACTCGATTTCTCACTAGCCAAAAAGAGGTGCATTTCAGCAATATCGTTAGGTTCTGCAAACCTTCTAAGTGGAATTTTTTCCTTGACTTTTTGTGCGATTTCTGGAGGCATCCCTGCGGTCATGGCTGTATTTGTAGCTCCAGGGGATACACAGTTAACGTTAATATTATATCGAGCACCTTCCAGGGCCAAAGTTTTGGTTAGACCTATTACACCAGCCTTAGAAGCGGAATAATTTGCCTGTCCTAGGTTTCCCAGTGCACCTATAGAAGCAGTGTTAATTATTTTTCCAGACTTTTGCTCCATCATTGGAACAAGGGCTGCCTGGGCGCATAAAAAAGTACCTTTGAGATTAACATCAATGACTTTGTCCCACTGTTCTTCAGACATTTTTTTAGCGAAAGAATCTCTATTGATACCAGCGTTGTTTACTAGGATATCAAGTCTACCAAATTTGTCTATTATTTGCTTTATCATTTTTTCTACATCACTTTTCTTGCACACATCAGCGATACAAACCAATACCTCACAACCTTTAGCCTTCAACTTTTCAGCTAACTTATTTGCGTTATCTTTATTGACGTCATTGATTACAACCTTAGCACCTTCTTCTGAAAACTTTAAAACAGTTGCCTCACCTATTCCGCTTCCGCCTCCAGTTATTAAGGCGACTTTGTTTTTTAATCTCATATTAATTCCTCCCTTTTTCGTGAACTATTTGCGCAGCATTACCACCCATTGTCCTTCAACAATAGGTTCGTTCTTTTGGTTGTACACAAAGGTATTAAAAGTAACTATACCTCTATCGCCCTTGCTTGTCTCCTTTTTATCTGCAACTTTCAACACCAGATGTATCGTGTCTCCAAACTTTATCGCACCTTTATAATTTATAGTCATACTCAATAGTGCAATTGTGGTTCCTTCAAAGATACCAAGCTGGTTTGCTAAACCAGTAGCAATAGCTACGCTTAACATGCCGTGAGCCACCCTGCCTTTAAATGGGGTTGATTTACCAAATTCTTCATCCGTATGAAGTGGATTGAAATCGCCAGATAATCCTGCAAAGTTAACCACATCTGCTTCGGTGATTGTTCTAGAAGCGGTTGTAAATTCATCACCTACTTTGAACTCATTAAAGGTTTTACCCTTAAATTTATACGCCATATTTTTACCCCTTAATTATTATAATCAAATCTACCTAATTTATCCTATCTCTCGCCCTATGATGAGTTTTAGAATCTCGGATGTTCCACCACCATATAATAAAAATCTAGCATCGCGATAGAAACGTTGAATAGGAAATTCTTCAGCTATTCCATAAGCCCCATGTATTCGGGTCCCTTCGTCAACAACACGGTTTGCCATTTCGGAGGCAAGCAATTTCGCCATCGATGCCTCTTTTGTGCATGATTTTTTTTGGTCTATCAGCCACGCAGCATAATAAACCAACAATCGTGCAGCTTCGAGCTCTGTTGCCATTTCTCCTAATTTCATTCTTATTGCCTGAAATTTTCCAATGGGTCGTCCAAATTGCTGGCGCTCTTGTGAATATTTTATACACTCCTCAAGTGCTCCTCGTGCAAGCCCGACACTTAATGCACCAGTCATAACCCTGATCTCTGCAAGGATTTCCTGTAGCTGTGGATAACCTTCTCCATCTTTTCCCAACATGTTGCTTAAAGGTATTTTACAATCATCAAATGCAATCTCTGCTATTACCATTCCCTGGACAGACATCTTATCAATTTTTTTACCTAAAGAAAAACCGCGGGTACCTTTCTCCACTAAAAAGAAATTTACGCCTTTTAGGCCCATACTTTTATCAGTATACGCAAGCACCGTAAAAAAGTCGGCTACCGGAGCGTTAGTAATCCATGTTTTAGTTCCATTTAGAATATAATGATTTTTCTCCTTTTTCGCAGTAGTTTGTATTGATTCGAGGTCTGTACCCGCACCAGGTTCTGTTAATGCAAAAGCTGCAATCTTCTCACCTTTTATTGCGGGAATTAGGAGTCGTTTCTTATGGTCCTTAGTTCCAAATCTGTAGATAAAATTCGTACCCATGAGTGATTGCATAGCAGTAATCATGGCAAGACTCATCCATCCACGGGCTAATTCCTCGCACAAAATACAAAACATTAATGTATTTGTTTCTGTACCACCATAATTAGGAGGATATCTGAGACCAAAATAACCAAGTTTCCCTGCTCTTTTAAATAATGAAGTTGGAAACTCACCTTTCTTCTCAAGTTCATCTGCAAATGGTATTACTTCTTTTTCTACAAAAGTCGCTACAGTTTTTCGAAATAATTCTTCCTCCGATGTTGGTTTAAAATCCATTTCCAAATCTCCTGCAGCTTAATCCCTTTTAGCCCTGTAATTCCCCCGAGGGCTCGTTAAATGCCTTTCGATATATAAGTTTTGCTCAATTTCGATTTTGAAAAAATTTATAGTCTCTTTGCCAGAGAGTTTCTACAGAGTAAAAGAGAGATAAATACATATACCGTTTTAATATTCAGACATTAAAAACTTGGTTTTTGGGGGAGATTACCTCATGAAAATTGGCATTGATGTCGGTGGAACTTTTACAGATTTCTTGCTGATAGATCATGAGAAATCTGAGGTGTATAAAGTTCTATCTACACCAGTTGACCCCTCAATAGGATTAATGAATGGTATAAAGGAGATGGCAAAAGCTAGAAATCTCTCTTTGAAAGAGTTTATTAATGATGTTGAAACAATTGTCCATGGAACTACAGTGACTACCAATGCAGTATTGACCTACACCGGTGCAAAAACTGGGCTGCTGACTACAAATGGTCTAAGAGATGCACTGGAGATGAGACGAGGGATTAGGGAGGAGCAATATAACAATAGGTTTACCAATGTAAAGCCACTCGTTTCCAGATACCTAAGATATCCTATCGAAGAGCGATTAGACTACAAAGGGGATGTTGTTACACCAATCAAAAAATCAGATATCTCAGATGCAATTAAACAATTCAAGAAGGAGAGTGTTGAGGCTATTGCAATCTGCTTCATGAATTCATTTGCTAATAAAAGCCATGAAGAGATTGCAGCCGATATAATAAAAGAAGAATTTCCAGAAACCTATCTCACGCTTTCTAGTAAGCTCCTGCCTTCAATAAGGTTCTATGATCGTATAAGTACAACGGTATTGAACTCATATGTTGGACCTATTTTACGAAGCTATTTGTCATCCTTAACCTCAAAACTGAAAGACGCGGGTTTTAAGGGTACATTGCTCATAATGCAGTCCAACGGTGGCGTCATCTCACCAGAAATAGCGGCAAACATGGCAGTATCAACGCTTTTATCAGGTCCTGCAGGTGGGCCAGTCGCAGGGGTTGCATATACCTCTATACAGGGGTACAACGACTGCATCACTATTGATATGGGAGGCACGAGCTTTGATGCTGCGTTGATTAAGGATAAAACCCCTCTCATCACAACTGAAGGTGAGATCAATCGCCTCAGGTTAGCTCTGCCAATGCTAGGGATAGTCACTATCGGTGCTGGAGGAGGCAGCATAGGCTGGATTGATGAAGGCGGGCTATTACGTGTGGGTCCACAAAGCGCCGGTGCAAAACCTGGACCCGCATGCTATGATCTCGGAGGAAAGCTACCAACCTGCACAGACGCGGATCTCTTATTAGGCTATCTGGACAAGGATTTCTTCGCAGGAGGAAAGATACCACTGAACTATAAGAACGCTGAACAAGCGATAAAAAAGCACATTGCAGGGAAATTGAATCTCGATGTTGTCGAAGCCGCTGCTGGAATGTATCAAGTAATAAATGTCAATATGGCCTCGGGTGTGAGAGAGGTGTCGCTCAAGAGAGGTTACGACCCAAGAGAATTTCCTTTGGTGGTTGCAGGTGGTGCCGGGCCAGTGCACGCATGCATGATCGCGATGGAACTTGAGATACCTGTAATGATCATCCCAAAGGAAAGCTCTATTTTCTGCGCTGCAGGGATGCTGATGTCCAATCTGAAACATGATTTTGTCAGGACCTATGCCACAAAAATCGATGATATCAACTCAAAAACCTTCACATCTTTGTTTAATGAAATGAAAGAAGAAGGTAAACAGTTGTTAAAAACCGAGAATATCCCTGAAAAAAAGATTAAACTCATTTATTCCTTAGATTTGAGATATGTAAAACAATATCATGAGGTTAATGTAGTTATAACAAGAGAGGAGGTAGAGCAATCAAACATAAAATCCATTGTGAAAAAATTCCATCCAGAACACAATCGATTATATGGATATTCTTTAGAGGAGGAGGGCACGCCAATCGAACTGATCAATATGAGATTAACATGTATCGGAAAAACGGATAAACCTCGTTTCTCAGATGAAAAAGATCATGGAAGGGATGCATCAAAGGCATTGAAAGGCGAGAGGGAGGTCTACTTGCCAGATAAAAGAGATTTTGAAGAGATTAATGTCTATGATGGATTCAAGCTTAGATGCGGAAACAAGATTATTGGCCCAGGAATTATAGAACAAGTCAATACCACCACTTTTGTCAGCCCTGATTACAATGTTGTATGCGATAGATTCGGAAGCTACACCATGTATCTGAAAGCCAGGGAGAAAGAATTTATTCGGAGGATAAACAGATGAAAGATTTTAAAATCGATAAAATATTGGCTTCCGTATTTCAGCGTAGATTCAAATCCATTACAGAGGAGATGAGCATAGCCCTGACAAAAACAACTCGTTCACCGATCCTCTGCGAAGCCAAGGATTTTGTTACGGGCCTCTACGATGCTAAAGGAAAAATGCTTGAACAGACAGAGAACCTCCCTATTCTATCCTTTTCTTTAGGCCCAGTATGCGAATACATCGTCAAATATTTTGGTAAAGACCTCTACCCGGGAGACGTCATATTCCACAACGATGTATTTTCTATGGGCAATCAAAACAATGATGTCGCTGTGTACAAACCCATCTTTTACGATAACAAATTAATTGCTTGGTCAGCTTGTAAGGGCCATCAAGCCGATATTGGTGGAGCAGTTGCTGGAGGATACAACCCCAATGCTACAGAGGTGTGGCAGGAAGCATTGAGAATACCACCTGTAAAGGTCTACGAGAAAGGCAAATTGAGAAAGGACGTGTGGGATCTAATATTCGCGAACATCCGGTTTGATATTGTAGCTGAGGATATGCGGGCAGAGATTGGGAGCTGTGTCGTTGGTGAAAGAGGTGTTTTAAAGCTGGTGGAAAAATACGGTAGGGAAACATTTGAAACGCATAAAAAATATCTGTTTGACTCTACAAATAAGATGATGAAGGCAGAAATAAAAAAAATACCAAACGGCACTTATAAAGGTGAATCAACAGTTTATTATGACGGAAAAACACCTGGTTCGAAGTACAAGATTAGAGTTAAAATCATAGTTAATGACGAAAATATTACATTTGATTATTCAGAAACTGATCCCCAAACAGATGGTTTTGTAAATGGTACTTATACTTCTAGTGCATCTGCAACAATTCTTACATTTCTGCAGATGGTCAATCCTGATATTCCTCATAACAATGGTATGATCAGACCTATTAAAATTAACATTCCTGAGGGAA
>Ga0209427_10005370_pt1 | contig 14709 bp, 15 predicted proteins | sample DeeMarSWOR136_30_FD_187465 | JGI IMG/M metagenome (GOLD analysis project Ga0209427, IMG submission 187465) | Marine sediment microbial communities from White Oak River estuary, North Carolina - WOR-1-36_30 (SPAdes) (version 2) | ecosystem: Environmental > Aquatic > Marine > Intertidal zone >...
GGCGGCAATATCCGCCGCCCCGATGATCGGCAGCGCCAGCCGGGCACAAGCGAAAAGCAAGAACGACAAGCTCCTTTGCGCCGTGATCGGTTGTCGTGGTCGCGGCGGCGGCCACATCAGCGCTTTCTCCGGCCGCAAAGATTGCCAAATCGCTTATATCGTCGATGTGGACGAAAAGGTAGGACAAGGCTGCTGTAGCGGCGTCGAGAAACGCACGGGCCACCGGCCTAAATGGGTGAGTGATATGCGCGAGGCGTTCGACGATAAGGCCGTCGATTTTATCTCCACGGCGACCCCCAACCATTGGCACGCTCTGTGCGGCGTCTGGGCGATGCAGGCGGGCAAGGATGCGTACATTGAAAAACCCATCAGTCACGATATTCCGGAGGGCGCTGCGCTTGTGGCAGCCGCGAAGAAGTACGGAAGGATGTGCCAGGTGGGTACGCAGTGCCGCTCGAATCCCGCCATTATGAACGCGATGGCGTTCATCGCCGAAGGGGGTATCGGCGAGGTCAACTTCGCGCGAGGGCTGTGTTACAAGCGCCGCAAGTCGATCGGACCCTTGGGCGATTATCCGATTCCCGAAGAGGTCAATTTCAATCTGTGGAGCGGGCCGGCGCCGTACAGCACGCCGAAACTCACCCGCCCGCGCTTCCATTACGACTGGCACTGGCAGCGGCTCTACGGCAACGGGGATTCCGGCAACCAGGGTCCCCACCAAACGGACATTGCCCGCTGGGGACTCGGCGTCAACCGCCATCCCAACAGCGTCATTGCCTACGGCGGCCGGTTAGGTTATCAGGCCGAACGAAAAGATCCCAACTATGTCGATGCCGGGGACACCCCCAACACCGAGGTGGCTATCTACGATTACGGCAACAAGTGCATGGTCTTCGAGACGCGGGGCCTTTCGGTCGACAACTCGGCGGATATCGAGATCAACACCCTGTTCGACAGTGTCAAGGGCAACAAGATTGGCGTGATCTTCTACGGGACCGAAGGCACCCTGGTCCAGAAATCCTACACGCACTGTCTCGTGTACGATCTCAAGGGCAAGCTGGTCAAGGAATTCAAGGGCGGCGGCGACCACTACGACAACTTCATCCAAGCCGTTCGCAGCCGGAAAGCCCAGGACCTGAACTCCGACGCTTTCCAGGGTCACCTGTCGGCGGCGCTGGCGCATTTGGCCAACATCAGCTACTATCTGGGTGAAGACAACAAAGTCTCCGTCAACGAAGCCAAAGCCGTGCTGGAGAAGGTCAAGAGCCGGGACAACAATCTTGTAACGCTAAATCGGACCGTGCGCCATTTTGTAGACAACGGCGTCGATCTGGACAAGTACCCGATGTCCGTGGGACCGCTGCTGGAATTCGATCCTGAGAAAGAAGCCTTCACGAACAGCGCCGCGGCCAACGAGATACTAAACCGCGAGTACCGCAAACCGTTCGTGTGCCCGGCGCCTGACAAGGTTTAGCAACAAACAAGTATTGGCACCTCACTCGGGAACTGTCTGCTTTATGTGCTGGTCCAAAAGACGGTTGAGCCGTTCGTCGGTGGGATGTTCGGCGAGTGCGACCTTGAGAGCTGCTCTGATACGCGTTGCGTCTTTTCCATTCATGAGGGCAAGGATATAGTTATAGTGCACCTGGGGGCGATTGTCACCCAGTCCGATGGCTTTGGCGAGATTCGAGGCGGCCTCTGCATGGCGCTTACTCTTGATCTGTAAATCCGCCAGAACGACCAAACCTTCTATGGACGTCGGATTCTTCTCGATGGCGGCGCGGTAGTGAGTTTGAGCCTCATCAGGACGACCCGCCTCAGCGACAACGTGGCCAAGGTACAGGTCGGCCTTAAAGTCGGTCGGAACCGCTTGTTGCATATTTCTGAAAGCCTCCTCGGCGGACGTCAGATCCCCCGTTTGGAAATAAGCAAGGCCCAGTCGATAGTAATCCTCTGAAGAAGGATTATCCAGCATCCTGACAAGTCTGGCGTAGCATCCGGCAGCCTCTTGCGGCATCCGTTCGGCTAAATACAAGTCCGCCAGCAAGCGATCAATCTGCTCGTCCGAGCCGACATCTACCCGACGTGCGAATTCAAGCATGTCAGTGGCCTGCTGCCTTTGCCCCTGAACCGTCAGTGCTTTTGCCAGAGCGATTCGATACGCCGTGCTCTGAGGTGCTATGGTAAGCAATTGACGATAAATGCCGATGATGCCCGGCCAGTTGTTTTGCTGGTTGTATATAAAAGCAAGCATTTCAAGTGTAGCGGTGTTTCCCGGCTCACGCCGTAATTGACCGAGCAGGGCGGATTCCGCCTGAATCCATTGCTCGAGCTCGATCATACACCGTGCAATCCAAATATTGTCCTGACCGCTGTCGGGTGCAAGCGAAGACGCCTTGACAAAAGCATCGATCGCCCTTGGATACCGGCGACTCTCATAATGGGCCCGTCCAAGAGCCCGCCATATCGGAGCGGTCACCTGATCCGGCTTTATTCGGATCGCTTCTTGATACGCCGAAGCCGCGTCATCCCACCGTTCAAGCTGCATGTTACAGTGGCCCAGATTCGCGTATGCGGCGAACGTCCGTGTTTTGTTGATAGCCAGCCGGTAATATTCAACGGCTTTATTGTAATCACCTCGTCCGAACGCCTCATTACCAAGCTCGACGTTGTCCTTCGCCCATGCCGATCCCGCAAGACTCATCCAGCATATCAAGATTTTAGCAATGGTTTTCGTATCGAACATAACCGACCTTTAGCGGATGAACTTGAAGTTTATTGTCTGAAAGCACCAGCAGGAAACGGGTTTTCCCGCTCTGATCGCCGGACTGAAACGCCATTGACTCACGGCCCGGATCGCTTCCCGGCCAAAACGTTCGTCGCCCTCTATCTCGTGGATGTTCATCTCCTCCACGGTCCCTTCCGACGTCACAATGAACCGTAACGTCACCACCGCTTCCAGATCATCCCGGCGCGCCCACTGCGGATAGCGCGGCGGCGGGCCTGAGATCTTTGCTGGCAACCGATCGACCTTGGGCGCCGATACCGGCTTGTTAACACGGCCGACGGGTGCGGTCTGTGCTGGACTGAGCAACGATACTTTTGATGGACTGACGGGCAATCCGGGAAGCTTGAACGACACATCCTGAATCCTCTCAAGCAAGTAAGGAAATGTTGATGCAGCCATATCCGCCGCTGGCAGGGGCGTTTCGCTGTCCGTTGCTTCCTGGGCCAGTTGAACGACGTCCATGATATCTTCCTGTCCGGCCAGCTCAGCTTCCGTCGGAGCGGGCAAATCCAGCGTGATAATTCGCATGGGTTCATACGGCTCCGGATTGGTCAATGACGGCACCGTTCGGGCCATTGCAAGGATGCAAAACATCAGCAGGTTGGCGCCAATCGCGGCAACAGCCGCCAGGCAATTTAATACACGGACTCGTCCGCTTGAAAATGTCTTTTTTTTGTCCTTTCCCATATCTATGTACTGCTATTTCTTTGCCGACGTAGCCAATGCAACCTCGCTAATACCGGCACCTCGTATCTCATCCATCACGCGCACCACCCGATCCACGGAAACCACCTTGTCTGCCACAAGCACCACCGCCAGTCCGGGCTGCATCCTGAGTCGCTTCTGCAGGAAAGGGCGAATCGAGAGCAATCCGACCCTCTGGCCATCGACGGTGATCCGGCCATCCGCGCCGATCGCCACTGGAATATTCTCGCGCGGCAACGTTTCCGATGAGCTGGACTGGGGCCTTTGAATGTCCAGGCCCGTCTCCGAGACAAAACTCGTCGTCACGACAAAGAAGATCAACAAGATGAACACCATATCGATCAACGGCGTCATTTGGATCTCGGCCTGTGCCGTCAGGGCCCTTTGGGAACGTACGGATCGGAACATCAGTGCTCTCCAGCCTGTCGTGCCCGTCGGATTTCAGGCATCGGTGTACCGTTAATCGTGTTGTCGCCACGCCTCGTCTGTATAACGTGAAAGAACACCTCGGTTTCATTGCGAATCAAACGTACCCGACGACGGATAATATGATAGAAAAAGAAAACGGGTACGGCCGTCCAGAGTCCCGCCTGGGTCGTGATGAGCGCCTGGCCGATACCGCCGGCCAAGAGCCGCGGCTGGCTCGTGCCGTAGGCCTGAATAACCTCGAAGCTCAGAAGCATCCCTAACACGGTCCCTAAGAGCCCAAGAAGCGGCAGCACGGCCGCGAGCGTGCCCACCAGCCAGAGGCCGCTGCCAAGGCGGACAGTTTGGGCTTTTATGGCAAAGCGGTGGAAGTCGTAGCCGGCGGCAAACGAATCCGCAACGTCAGAGTCGGATGGGCTTGATTCCACCGGCGAGTCCTGGTGGGGCAAGCCCCACCCTACGAGACTCATTTTCTGGAGTCTTTTGAGCAGAGAACCGGCCAGGAACCAGGTCCGCAGCGAGAGGAACCATGCGATGAGCGATACCGCTGCGATGCCGAACATGACAGGGCCTCCTCTCGAAAACAGCTCAATGAGTGACTCGGTGAGTGCCATCGGTTTTATCTCCCTTGGATGCAGATACAGCCTGCGTTTGTTTTAGGACATTCGACAGGCTTGCCGCAAATCGTTCGGCGTCGGCGATCAGCCCTTCGATCCTGCTGGATAGGAAGCTATGGGCCAGCAGCCCGGGGATCGCGATACTCAGACCCGTCGCCGTCGTGATAAGGGCCTCGGATATGCCGCCCGCCAACAGCCGGGGCTTGCCGCCGCCGACAACGGTGATCATATCAAAAGTGGCAATGATGCCCGTGACCGTGCCGAGCAGTCCGAGCATTGGGGCCACCGAAGACAACATACGTATAGAAGGAAGAAATCTTTCCAATCGTGGCAGCTCGTGGAGGAATGCTTCCTGGATAGCATCGTCCAATACAGACGGAGGCCGATGCCGGTTCGCCAGGCAGACCCGAAGGATTCGAGAGACAATTCCTTTCCTTTTGTTGGCCAGATGCTCGGCTTTCTCGAAGTCGCCGTCGCTGCACAAGCCAAGTATCTGCTCGCAGAATTGCAGCGAGTGCCGGCTTTCACGTAACAGAATGAAGAGCCGTTCGACAACAAGGACCGCCAACCACACCGCCACGATGGCCAGCGGAAACATGACGATACCGCCGGAACGGAAACGCCCCTCCAGGGACTTGCTGGAAAGATCGGTTGCCGCCGTCATGGTGCCGGTGACATCAAGAGGCAACGCGTATATGCCCTCGCGATGCTCCGCCTGGTTCATCGCCTCGACGATTGCCTGTTGCATGCCCTCGCTCAGACGTTCATACCAGCGGAAGCCACCTTGCTGATAGGGATCCGAAATGGCTATGGCGGTTCGCGATGTTCCGGGAATGTGATAGGTAAACATGCTCTGGCCGACGCGCAACAGCCGGACACGTTGACGCTGTCCCTGCGGATCCAGAACATCCGCCGTATAGATCGCCGCCGTGCGACTCTCGTTCAAAAGCGACTCGGCAAGCCCGAATACCGACGGAACCATCGCGTCGAAGGTATCCTGATCAAGAGACTCCTTGAGGGTTGCCAGTTGTTGCCGTTGGCTTTGGCGACGCTCGGAGGGCGGCATGATGTCCAGCAGTTCACTGAGTTCCGTCTCCATGTCCCGGCAGATTGATTTTATCTGGGCGAGGTCTTCCTGGAACCGCGTGTGCTCGGTCCAAAGCGTTTCCCGCTGCTTGCGAATCTGCCGCAACGCCCCTTGTTTTTGGGCGATGGCGATCTTACGCTCCACAATCTCATCGGATAGCGTTTTACATTCTGCACGAACCTGTTCAAGTTCATCCTCACGAGCTTGCAGCTCCTTTTGAATCCTGGCTCTCTCTGCTTCCAGCTCACGCTCCGCTTGTTCGATGGCTGTCTTCAGCCGGTATTCAAAGTCTGTTGAATCCGATGAGAGAGAGGGCGTCTGAAACAAAACGATCAAGAGAAGCCAGATCGTCAGCGCGCCGAGACTCACGGGACGAGCTTCTGTTATTTGTCTAAGGCGAAGCATCGATGCCTCCCTCATCCGAATCTTTGGGCCGTAATGCAATGGGCAATGTCACTAGCTTGGGCCCCTGACGACGATCGAGAATTTCGATGGCACTGCGTATCTGACTTGACTGCTTGATATCGGTGATGCACAGCCAGTCCTTGTGGCGCAATAGCGACGACCACACAGCCGCCTGCCGGCCGTCTTCGGTCATATAGCCAAGAATCTTCTGACCCACGCGGAAGAACCTGGCGTAAGGGGAAGCCTCGTCCTCCGTCTTCACCCGCGCCGTGTAGGTCTCCGACGAGCGTGCCAGGCGAAGCTCCTCCTGGGCATAATTCCAGACGTGCCCCAACTGATCGGCCGCTGTGATGCGGCTTGGAGTATTGGCGTCGCCGTAGGCAGTCTCAAGCCTTGCGATTCGTTCTTGCTGCTTATACGGAATCCCATTTTCAATCGTGGTTCGCTGGCTCACGACGAATGGCTCGATTTGGTCCAGCAGAACGTTTTCCAGGGATGTTCTCGATACTAGCTGCTCCTTGAGGTCGTCGACTTCCGCCTCATATTTTCGGAGCAGTTGATCCGATTCCGTTTCTTGCCGATGAAGGTCATTCAACTCATCCCGCAATATTTTGCGGTTCTCGCGTGCTTTCTCTATCCGGGCTTCCTGCCGGGTCTTTTGCACGTAATAGGCCGACCGCTCCTGCCTCAACTGGCGAATCAGTTCCTCCAAGCGCTCAGAGAGCTCCCTCTGCCTGTTGGCCTCTTTGGGCTTGTTGGGATCCGCAACTGCCGGCGCAGCAAAAGCCCGGCCGGCCAAGGCGACCAAAATCCACAAACTGAGACAAAAGGTCCACCATCGCGCTGAACCTTTCCGTCTCAAGCCTGTCGTCTCGAGCGCCTCGCGGCTATTGGAATCTCTTGACGAATCCCACATAGAAAAGAGCACCATCGTGCGGATACCCCGGAACGGTTGAATACTCATCATCAGTAACATTCTCGGCACGGACGAAAAACTCAGTGTTCTTGTCGTGCTTGTATGTTACCTGGGCGCCCAAGTCAACAAAATCACCCAGAGGGGCCGGGAGCCCGGTTGCCGTAAATCGCTCGTTCTCATAGCTGGAAAGATGTTTGGCAAACACGAGGAGTTCAACCTTGTCAAGCTCGTAGGAGGCGCCCCCGCCGACGACGACGTCGGGGACTTCATTGTCTTTGTCCCAGTCTCCGGAGTAGGTCCGCTTGGTCCTCATAGCCGTCACGTTACCGAAGAATTGCATGCCATTCTCGAAACGGTTGGTCTGAACCTCCAACTCAACGCCGTAGTTCTTACGATCCCCCTCCTCGTACAACGCATAGTATAAGCCGTCAGCACCAAGCACTCTCGTTCTGCTGACCAACGCCGCATCATCTTGACGGACATAGAAGCCGGTCACACTGGCGTGACCAAGATTATCAATACGTTTCCTCAGACCCAGATCGAATTTGTACCTGTCCTCATTGCCAGGCGTTTGCAGATTCACGTCCAACATACCCGGCTGAGGGGAAAGCTGGCCCCAGGCCGCGTTTCCGAATAAGGATTTGTCATCGGTGAGCTCGTAGGATGCCCCCAGGTTAACCGCGTGAAGCGGGTCGCCCCACTCGTCATCAACTGTCACCGAACTGAGCTGCCCCGCCTGGCCCTCCACATTGAAACCCCCGAATTGCTCGATATGCTCTCGGGTATAGCGATAGCCGATGCTCGTATCCAACCTGCCGAAATCGTGATCGTCTGCGATCATGCCAGAATACGTGCGTATGTCCCCCGGACGACCCACGTAAAAGCGTTTGCCCGTCGGGCATACCCAGCGGTTGTACAGCGCGCCGTACCGCAATGTGTTTTCCGACGTCAACGCCTGGCTATGGAGGAAGCTTGTCCCATATTCATAATCCTCCTCCAGATTCTCAGTCACGGCGCCCACAATCGGAACTTGCTTGCCGTCAAATCGTCGGCCGGCGTAGTTGCCGAGGACTTCCGTTGCACCTCCATCTCCCGGGTCGTGCCGGATTTTGGCCACGGTCACATAAGAGTACATCGGATCAAAGCTATCACGCCGGGTCTGGAGGGTCGTCGTAGCGGGAGGTTCGGCAAGCTTGAGCTGCCGATCTCCGGTAAGACCGAAATTGACCCAAGAGAACGTCAAATCCTCGCCCAGGTCATATTCGAACCGGCCGTAAAGATTGGTCATGTTCTCCCTCGCATTCATATGACTCGTGCCATCCGTATGGTAATACCCCGCGCTGATCCCATAGTTGTACTTTTCTCCGGCCTCTCCATGCGTCACATTACTTCGCAAGGTATTATGCGTGCCGTAGAGCGTGTCGATCTGCGTTTCTCTCTCCGTATAGCTGCGCGGTATCAAATTGACCATACCGGTCATACCCCCCGGCCCCAGGAGAAGCGCGCTGCTGGAGCGCACCACGTCGATCCTGTCGAAATTCGCAGCACTCAGATAATAGTTAATCTCGTGGAACTCCCTGAACCAGGCCCCGTCAATCAGATAGCCTGGGTATGGGTATCTCTGTCCTCGAACGGAAAAGAAGCTCTTGACCTTACGCCCCCGCGTTTCCGTCCAGGCGCCGGGGACATAATTCATCGCATCCACGATTGAATAGGCGTGCATCTGTTCGATCTCCTGCCGGCCGACGACACTTGTCGCCGTCTCTAATCCGGGCGACTCCGTAAAGGGCCGCGCGATGAGGTCCCTTTCCGGCAAGGTCGTGTAATCGTAATCGCCCGGCGCGGTAACGGTAACTTCCGGCAGAACATGGCTCTCGGATTCATCGGGACGATTGGGATCCGCTGCTAAAACGGACCGCGCCGGAAGCGCTGTGCAGATCAATACCGTACAAATCAACAATCGAATTTTCATAGCGTTTTCTCCTAACTCTCCTATGAATCAAATGCAAAGGCCAGAACAACATTATCATTCGTCTTGAGATACCCACGCTCGCCCGCCCGGACAAAGGCATTGCAGGAATGCAATCCCGGAACCTTCCAGACGATGTCGCCGTTATAACGGCGAGCCCCCACCAGCGAGCCTTCCCGGGCACTGTCAATAAAACAGATCGTATCATCGCTCACCGTGATCGGGCTGCAACCAGTCGCGTCAATCGTCCAGATCTGCTCACCATCGGCCTGATCAAGCGCCAGAACCTGCTGGCAGCGTAAGTACACATGGGCCGAGTCGGCGCAAATATGAGACACCCTGGGCACAGACTTCTGCCATAAAAGTCGCCGCACAGAGGTATCGATACATTGAACGCGGCTCTTGCCGTTCAGAGCCGCTGTCACGACAAACAGCCTGTCGTGCCCAACCGCCGTCAGGGGTTTCGTCGCAAGCCATGTAGCGGAGCGGCTCGGAAGATGCCAGCGGGTCACGCCAGCCTCGCCGTCGAGACAGTAGATACCATTTCGACCGGCCACGTATACTTTCCGGCCAATGACGGCGGCCTGAGACAGGTTCCTTTCCTCCGGGAACGTACGACACCAAATCTGCTCACCGGTCCGGGCATCAATCGCATACGCACTCCCTTCATGCACCCAACACGTGCGATGGCCGGACATGACCGTCGGCTTGGAGGTCCCATACAGGGCACTTGTTGTCTGGCGCGTCTCAAATACCCATAAGGGATGCCCGTTTCTCCTATCGAGCGCCAATAGGCGGAGCTTGGCCTGGTCTGCCAGGGCGACACAATAAACGCGTTCGTCATCCGCCGCCAGGTAGCCACAACTGACAAGCTCCGACTGCCATAAAGTCTCGCCCGTGGCTGCTTCCACGGCACTGACGACCTGCCCAACATCGTTCTCCAGCAAAAGGAAAATTGTGCCGTCCTGGATAACGATGTCATCGGCCTCCGCCGCTCCCGTGGCCACGGTCGTGGCCTTCTGCCAGAGCGTCTTGTTCGGCGCCAAGGCAGCGCCGGAACGACTCGGAACGGTACTTTGGTCCTGGAACCTGGTGGCAACAAACCATATCATTGCAGCCACAGCAAAGGCCGCCGCGATGGTAGCAACCCGGCGGAACCTTCGCCGGATGCCCGCGTTTCTCAACATGGGTCGGGTCGCCGACTGAATCCCGTCTATCAAGGCCTTGTTATCAAACGCAGTCCGGCCACGATCCCTTAACTCCAGCAGGATATCTTCGCACTCCTGATGTAATTGCCGGCAGCCCGGGCATCCTCGTAAGTGCTGTTCGATCTGTCGGTTCTTAGCCGCATCGGCGGTGCCCAATACGTACAGCTCAATCTCTTTTTCGACGTCCGTACAATTCATCATCGTCCTATCTACAATTCTCAATTCCAAAGATCATTACGTACAACAACCTCAAAAAGGGACAGCCCACCCCGAAAAAAATTAGGACACCTCTTAGAAACGGGCTTCGCTGGCTCAAGCCCTCATGATAAATACGGATAGGATATTTCTCGATTGTGGATTGCATGACCTCCAGAGGGGCATTATAATCAGGCTTCGTAAAGGCGGAAATCGGAAAGGCCGAGGATAATAGAGGTTCGTAGTATGGTGGCTATGAGCAAAATCAAAGAGCTGGCAGGACAAATCGCAGAGCAGTTCGATCCCGAACGTATTGTGCTCTTCGGCTCCTACGCTCATGGTACGCCAGGGCCTAATTCCGACGTTGACCTATTGGTCATCCTGCACTTTGACGGCAAGTCCTTCTGGAAATCTCTTGAGATCGCTAACGTCGTGAATCCTCCGTTCCCGGTGGATTTGCTCGCCAGACGTCCTGACGAAACGGAGCGACGGTATACTTTAGGCGATCCGCTTATCAAAGAAGCCCTAGACCATGGACAGGTACTCTATGAACGAAGTCGTTCAGGAATGGATTAACAAGGCCGAAGGGGACTATTTGACGTCCACGCGCGAAGCTGATGCCAGCCCTCCCAACTACGACGCCGTATGTTTTCATGCTCAACAGTGCATTGAAAAACTGCTCAAAGCTTTACTTATTACGAAGGGCAAAACTCCCCCTAAGACACATGATCTAACGGTTCTGGATAGCCTGTTGGCTTGTGTCTGCTCCGAATGGAATTGGCCGATTGAGCAGCTTAGGTTGTTATCTTCAGCGGCGGTTATATTTCGATATCCGGGGGAATCCGCAGGCCCGGAGGAAGCTAACGCCACATTAGCGGTCTGCAAAGACATGAGAAGTCATTTGCTCGAACTTCTGGCAGAATCCAATAGGTAACCATGAAAGTGAAATAACACTTATGGACAACAATCGACGGGAGTTTTTAAAGATGGTCACGGCCGGGGCGGCCGCGGTCGCGCTGCCGGGACATGGACGGGAACCGAAAAAACAAGGAACCGGTAAACCCGTCGCACAGACGGTTCTGCCGCAGTGGCGGGGATTTAATATGCTGGATATGTTCACGATGCGAAGCAGGGGCGACTTTTCCGAGGACGACTTCCGGTGGATTCGGGATTTTGGCTTCGACTTCGTGCGGTTCCCGATGTGCTATCGGTTGTGGATCGAAGATGGGGACGATTACAAGATTCATGAGCCGATGCTGGCCAAGCTCGACCGCGGCATCGAACTGGCCAACCAGTACGGCCTGCACGTGAGCCTCAACTTCCATCGCGGACCCGGCTACTCCGTCAATCGAGAGTTCACCGAGCCGCACAATCTCTGGAAAGACAAGACGGCGCTCGACGCGTTCTGTTTCCACTGGCAATTGATGGCCAAACGGTATAAGGGCATCTCCAGGGACAAGCTCAGCTTCGATCTGATCAACGAGCCGCCGTCCATCGGCGCGCGCATGAGCCGGGCCGACCATGAGCGCGTCGTGCGCACAGCCGTCAAGGCGATCCGCCAAATCAATCCCGGCCGCATCGTTGTCGCCGACGGGATGAGTTACGGCAACATACCGGCGCCGGAATTGGCCGACCTGGGCATCGGCCAGAGTACACGGGCCTATCAGCCGATGTTCATCAGTCATTACGGCGCCTCGTGGGTCAACAGCAAAAATTTCCCCGACCCGGCCTGGCCCGGGCACGGCTGGGACCGAAAGCGCCTCGAGAACCACTACCAAATATGGGCCGACCTGGCCAGGATGGGCGCCGGCGTCCATTGCGGCGAAGGCGGGGCGTACAACAAGACGCCGCACAAGGTCGTTCTGGCCTGGCTGCGGGACGTCCTGGAAATCCTCACCGGCCACGGTATCGGCCTGGCCCTCTGGAACTTCCGCGGCTCGTTCGGGATCATGGACTCCGGCCGAAAGGACGTCGAATACGAAGACTTCCACGGCCACAAGCTCGACCGAAAATTGCTGGACCTACTTCAAGAATTCGCATAGGCAACCCGATCAAAAAAGCCAGACTGTTAGACGTCATTGTTGTCGTATTCAAAGACTTGTTCTATGGGGACACCGAAGGTCCGGGCAAGCCGGAACGCCAGAGGTAGTGAGGGCGCGTACTTGCCGGCTTCGATGGCGATGATCGTCTGGCGAGTCACGCCCACCTTGTCGGCCAACTGCTGCTGGGTCATCTCGCCATGCTCAAAACGTAAGCGGCGGACCTGGTTTTTCAATTCATCATGCGCCATCTTTCGCCCCCCGGGCGTACTGAATCAAAACAGCTACAGAATAAACCAGTAAAGCGATATAGAACATAAATACAGTGACAATGGGTAACAAAAAAACCGGTATCGAGCCGTTTGCTCCAACGATGAATTTGGGTATAACGCTTGCGGCTAAAAATAGTGGCCAGACGGATATGAAAGCTGCCAATACTGCTCTGTATTTTATCAAATTGTCGCGTTCATCAGATTCGGGTTCTGCGGGACTCTGTTTCCTGCGGAAGAAAAAAATTCCGATACTCGTCACCAATACAAAAGCCGATACCCATATACATAACCAGACACGTTCCGGCGGCTTGTGTCGAACACCAATTTGGATTGTAATGTATAAAGTGGAAGCTAAAACAAGTAAAACTCCGGCTACGTTTAACCATGCACCTTTTTGTGTCTTATTCATTTTCTTTACCTCCCCGGCCGTACAGAATCAGTGTGGCAAGACCCTGTATACTGTTAAAAAGAACAAGGCCACCCACAAGGATGAGGAGCATGACGTTCACTGAGATAGAGCCATTGGGGCCGACGAGGCACCATGTAATGACACAAGCCGTGACAAAATAAAGCCAGAGCGCAACGTATGAAGCCATCACGACCCTCTTATGGATGAGCTGATCCCGCTCGTCGAAAATGATCTTCTTCTTATCTTTACCGAATTTGCGTTGAATATAGGGCAGCAGCCAAAGCAAACCGCCCCAAATGACTGTGCCGGTAAACATCAACAGAGGTGCGAAAGACAGCCCTCTGTCGTACGCGATAAATACGGCGACAATGCTGGGAATAATAAGAATCGGTCCTCCCAAAAGCAGGCCCATCCATGCTTCTTCTTTCTCAGTCATGATTGTTCTCCTTTCGCTCCCCGGGCGTACTGGACCAAAATCACCACGGAGTAAATTACCATGACGATAAGGAATACGCCGAAATTGATGATAGGCAGAAAGAAAACCGGTATCGCGCCCTCATCCCCCACGATTAAGGTAGGAATGATGCTGGCTGCAATCAACAATGCCCAAAGTGAGACAAATGACACCATCACAGCATTTTTCTTAATGGCATTGTCTCGCTCGTCGAAATCCACCTCAGACCGGCTTTGTTTGATGTGCAACCATACGACTGAAACGGTCATGAAGAATAAGATGACAAATAGCCAAATCCTGAACAACTTCACCGACGTTACCGTCTGTACAATTATGACAACGCCTAACGCAAGAAGTAGAATCGCGATCCCTGAGGTGAACAGCGCGCCTTTTTGTGTCCTATTCATGATTTGTCCCCTTGTTATTTTGGCCCGGTGCTTTATTTCGGGTAATGCATAAAGCAACCACTCTATTGCCCATGAAAAGCATGCGCACTCCCTGGGTGGACGTGGCATCGTAAAAACAGAATCCTCTTCGACGCCCGATGTCCTTGTAGATCACTCCATCTTCCGGCTCAATTTTTTCGTCTTCATTGTTATACAGGACACCTCTTATTAATCTGTAATGCCGGCTGTCTATGGTCCTGGTTTCGGGTCCGAGTGCGGACAGGACGTCTTCCAACGTCGAACCCACGGTAATACCGCCACGAAAAAGATAGCCCGGTTTCTGGAATCGCAGCTCCTCGATACGACCATTGATCATGATAACAGAAAAACCATCTGCATAGGTCATAACATACTTATCCGGCAAATTCTCTTCTGCAAAAGTCTGCCCATTCCCTTGATAGGATTGCGGTTGACCGAATATCTTGATGACGTCTTCCCGCGAGGCTTTGTTCATATCCAATTGAGCGACCTTTTCATTCATCTCCTTTGAATGCTCGGAAATAGCATTGCCTTCGGAACGTTTTTTGGCCATTGTCTGAGCACGCATCTTCGAGAGTTTGTTAGGATCTTGAACACAGGCAATGAAGGCCCTGGGATTGACGATAGAACCTGCATTAGTGGACACAGCCGTTTGCGGCAACCATTCAAAAATCTTACCGGGTGTGATCTGGGGGTCCACTTGAAAGGCCAGCGCCGCAAGACCTGCTAAATAGGGTGTAGCCCAGCTCATGCCGGGTTGAGTCCAATAGGTATAAACGCCCGACCCTTCGTGA
>Ga0209427_10005371_pt1 | contig 14707 bp, 12 predicted proteins | sample DeeMarSWOR136_30_FD_187465 | JGI IMG/M metagenome (GOLD analysis project Ga0209427, IMG submission 187465) | Marine sediment microbial communities from White Oak River estuary, North Carolina - WOR-1-36_30 (SPAdes) (version 2) | ecosystem: Environmental > Aquatic > Marine > Intertidal zone >...
CTTCCCCGCTAACATCTCCTGTATCGGGTTATCCTCGGGGTGTTGCTCCATAAAAAGAATCGCCGGCAAGGTGAGGACCCCTTGCAGCAAATCACCGGCCACAGGCTTTCCCAGCTCCTCCTCTCCGGCGGTGAAATCCAGGATATCGTCCACGATTTGAAAGGCGAGCCCCAGGTTATAGCCATAGCTCTTGAGGGCTTGCACCGCTTCCTCTGGAGCCTCGCTTAAGATAGCCCCTGATTCTGCTGCTGCGGAGAAGAGTGAGGCTGTCTTCTTGCCGCTCCTGTCATAGTACTGCTGGCGGCTTTGCTCAGGGTCACAGGCGCTGAAGTTTTCCTCCAGCTGGCCGCTGCATATGGTCATCAGGGTTTGGGCAAAAAGCGTTATCACCCTCAGATTGCCAGTGGTCGCTACCAGGTCTGCCGACTTGGCGAAGAGGTAATCACCTGCTAAGACTGCAACCTCGCTGCCCCAGATGCTGCTCAGCGTGGGCAGGCCACGGCGCGTTGCTGAGTTGTCGATGGTATCGTCGTGGACCAGGGTCGCAGTGTGAAAAAGCTCTATTGCTGCGGCCATGGGGATCAAAAGCTCCAGGTTATAATGATGGAACTTGCCGGCGAGCAAAGTGAGTGCGGGACGGATTCGTTTCCCTTCCCTGCGCAACACATGGCCCAGTAACTGAGCCAGCTCCGGGAAATCAGCCTCAGCTACAGCCTTAAGCCTTTCCTCCACCAAGGGTATTTCAGTTAGGATCGGTTCAAAGATGGCCTGCAATGTTCTCCCTCAATCTCAGTGTTTCCTCAGCTACCATGTCATCTTCCAGTTTGGTGAACAGTGGTTGCGGGGGCATCAGCTTTTGCCCTGCTGGCGGCACTTGAAAAGACCATCCTCCATCCTCGACCTTGCCGGCGAATCCTAAAAGATGATGTAGCCTCTGTGAGCTAAATGGCAGGAATGGAAATAGAATTGTCTTCAGGCAGGAAATAGCCCCCAACGCAGCACCCATAGAAATGGCGCAACCATCTCGGTCTTCCTTGATCCTTTTCCAAGGCGCTTTCTCCTCGAGATAGCGATTGCTCTCCTGAGCTAAGGACATAGCTGCCCTTATCGCCTCACGGAAGCGGCATCGAGAGAGGAGCTTATCCACAAGGCCGAGTGTCTCTTCGGCTTGAACCAAGAGGGAATTATCCCGGGCCTCGAATTCGCCGTGCGCTGGCACATAGCCATCGAAGTTGCGATAGGTGAAGGTGAGGACGCGATGGACTAAGTTGCCATAAGTGGCCACCAGCTCATCGTTGTTGCGGCGGGCGAACTCACGCCAGGAGAAGTCGGCATCGCTGGTCTCAGGCATAGCTGCTGAGAGCAGATAGCGTAGCGGGTCCGGGTCATATCGCTCCAGGAAGTCCGGCAGCCACACTGCCCAGTTGCGGCTTTTGGAGAATTGTCGCCCCTCCAGGGTTAGGAACTCGTTGGCTGGGACATCGTGGGGCAAGTTCAGCCCGCCATATCCGATAAGCATCGCCGGCCAGATGATGGTATGGAATAGGATGTTATCCTTGCCGATGAAGTAGTAAGCCTTGGCATCCCCTTGCCAGAAATCGCGCCATTTTTCACTCTGGCCAATGCTCTGCGCCCATTCCTTGCTTGCTGACAGATAGCCGATCACGGCCTCAAACCAGACATAGATTCGTTTTTTCTCGAAGCCGGGGACTGGCACCGGAAGCCCCCACTCCAAATCTCGGGTGATGGCCCGATCTCTAAGCCCCTCATTCAGGTAGCGATTGGTCATGCTGATGACATTTGGCCGCCATTGAGTCTGCTGTGCAGCCCAAGAGCGAAGCTGCGAGGCGAAAGAGGAGAGGGAGAAAAACAGGTGCTCTGAATCCATGATCTGGGGTCGAGTGCCGCATATCAGGCAGCCGGGGTCGATCAAATCGCTGGGGTTGAGCAGCTTGTTGCACTCCTCGCACTGGTCCCCTCGAGCCCTGGGGAAGTGGCAATAGGGACAGGTGCCCTCCACATAACGATCGGGGAGGAAGCGGCAGCAATTGGGGCAGTAGGGCAGAGGCATGGAACCCTTGTAAATGTAGCCCTTATCGAGAAGGGTGAGAAAGATATCGTGGACCACCCGGGTGTGGTTTGGCGTTCCCGTTGCAGTGAAAAGGTCAAAGGAGATACCCAGCTTCTGCCAGCAGTCGAGAAACTGGTTATGATAGAAGGTCGCCACCTCCTGGGGTTCTTTGCCCTCCCTCTCGGCGGAGATGGTAATCGGCGCCCCATGCTGGTCCGACCCCGAGACCATGAGCACCTCATTGCCTTTGAGCCGATGATAGCGGGCGAAGATATCAGCAGGGAGGTAAGCCCCGGCGATATGCCCCAGGTGCAACGGCCCATTGGCATAAGGCCAGGCGACGCCGATGAAAATCCTTTCCGCCATGGTTCCCAACCGCTCATTTTATCACAATTCGAGGGGGAAACAAACCGCTTCGATTGCGGCGCTCAGTTAAACCTGTTCATCGCTGCCTCAATGCCTTCGCTGAGGAGGCAGTAAATGGCGTCAGCGACCTTGACATAAATCTCGTTGATTGTGGTCTTTTCCTCGGGGGCGAAGTCGCTGAGGACATACTCCGGGGTCTTGAGTTCCCCTGTATCCTGCCCCGGATTGATGCCGACCCGAATCCTGGGGAATTGCTGGCTCCCCAGAAGGGCGATAATCGATGCCATCCCTCTGTGGCCACCTGCACGTCCCCGCCCTCGGATGCGGATCTTGCCCAAAGGTAGGTCCAGGTCATCATAGATGACGATGAGGTCGGATAGGGGGACGGCGAAATTCCTCACCAGCTGAGCCACTGCCTCACCACTGAGGTTCACGAAGGTTTGGGGCTTGGCCAGGACCACATTTAGCCCGGCAATCTCACCAGTCCCTATCTTGGATTTGGCTCGGCGTTTGCTCAGGCGAATGCCATGCCTGCGGGCCAAAGAATCGAGGCATTTGAACCCGACATTATGCCTGCTATTGACATAAATTCGCCCAGGGTTGCCCAATCCCACGATCAACTTCATATTACTCGAGCATTATCCGGATCCTCTTCCCCGGATTCTGCCTCTTGGCCAAATCGAAAGCGCTCTTCAGTTCTCGGGCGAACTCGGAGAGGAAGTCGTCGATTTGCTCCTCCTCGATAGCGGGGAATTTTTGGCTCAGCGTTCTCAATATAGGGCACCACTGGCTGATAGTTTCAGCATCAGCCAGGAGCTGGCGCAGGAATGCCACCAAATCGTCATCTAACACATTTGCTAATGAGGATAGGTCGCTGGTTTGGATCACCTTTATGAATTGATCTACCCGGCTCTCGTTAACTTGGGACAGGATTTGCCTGATGGCCTCAGTGCTGAGGCGGCGGTGCTGCTCGCTCAGCGCCTGCTGGAGGCGGTCGAGGAATTGCTCTACCTCACTTGGCGGTGTGGCGGTAAGCATAAGCCCGCAATAAGGGCAAAGTGGCTGGTCCTCTATCGGGACTTTTGTAGCTGGGCAAGGCTTGGCTTCAGCGAGGAGGGGCTCATATTCATGCAATAGCTCCTCAGCTAATGGCGGGCCGAGCTCGGTGATAGAGTTCAGTCGCCGCAGTGCCTCCAGTTTGACTTTCACCGCAAGCAAGCTGGAGTGAAGGGAAGCAAGCTCTTGATTGTAGTTGCTATGAAAGCTTTGATAGATGGTGCCATAGCGAGGCTTAAACCAATCGAAAAGCGCCTCGATGCTGGGCCAGAGATGGGGTGCGGCAAGCAAATTGCTCAGAGTCAATTGCTCCAGGAGGGAAAGTCGATCCATGATAAGTTCGCCATCGCTTTCCCGAAGCACGACGCCATCGAGATAGGCCTTGACTTTCAGCACCTGGGGGGCGATTTCGCTCAGTTGGCAAAGACGGCGATGCAGGGATATGTCCTCAGCAAGGGCACTCGGTGCTCTGTATTCCTGCTGCACGGTTTGATAGAATTGCTGATAGCTTTTGCAGCGACCGAGACTGGAAAGACACTCAAGAGCAGCGAGCACTTCCTTATCAGGCGGGGTGCCCAAGCCAGCGGTCACGAGTTCCAGCATGCCCGTTACTGGCTCCAGCGTCCTTTCCAGTTCCTCGATTTTGGTCAACAATAAGCCTTCCTGGTATTTGATTTCCTCGGGGGCAGTGCTGGCTTTAAGGGTTTGCTCTATCTCACGGGCATAGGGGAGAGTCACGTTCCATAGGGGCTCTTTACTATAGCCGAGGCTTTCCCAATCCTGCCACAACTCCCCTCTCCAGCGCACCGCAGCGATATAGGGTGCGGTCAACTCGGCTTGAGCGAACCTTTCTCCAGAGCGCAGGACCAATCTATGGTCGGGCTTGAGACGAAGCTCCACCGCCGGCTGTCCCTGGTGGACAAAGCACAAGAGGTAAATGGTAATAAGGTTTCGGGGCAAGCCATAATGGGTTGCCAGTTTGCGATACAAATCTGCGATTGGGAAGCTACCCCTCTGTGCCTGCAGTTCGGCGGCGAGGATTGCGAAGACCGGGCAATTCTGCGGGGCAAATTTATCGGGATTACCAGGCTGGGCCAATCCCAGGGCCACGGCAAAATCCTCCACGGCTCTTTTCGCTTCTAGGTCATCTTCCGGGCCAAAGAAGCCATTAAATACCAGCCCTGGTGTCTTAGCCGAAATTGGCTTTGACAAGGCCGAGGCATCGATGGGTAAATCAGGGTAGGCATTGGCAAGGAGGGTCGAGGCGATCAGGTTGAACCTGGTCTCATTGTCCGGGGCTGAGAAAACCTGCTCCGGCTCGATGGGAAGCTGGCTTTTGGTGATGATGCATCCTGTGGCATATGAGCTGGTCTGCTCTCGCAAAAGCTCGGCTTCTAGCTCTTGCTCCTCAGCAGCAGAGATAGCTCGCTTTTCCCTGATAGCTCGGTATTTCCGATGCCACCTCTTTGCCTCTGCGCTGGGCTGGGCTGGGGTGCAAATAGCCAAGCGCTCGTCCTCGACGTCTTTTAGCGGCACCTGTTGCTGCTTGGTCAGGGTTACGATGCGGAAGTGGATGTCTTCCTTCTCTATTTTCCGTCCCAGCTCAGCTCGCCAGGTGTTGCTGAGCAGGAGCTCGCCATTATATTCAATGCCACGGTGCACGGCCCTCCACGGGATGGGCTCCCCCAGCTTGAGCTCGGGAAAGGGGGTTAAGGGTATCTGCTCGCCATATTGCTCAGCCATGGGAATAATCCCTATCCTCTGTTGCCATAAATCTCGATGAATTTCCTGAAGGAACGGTCGTAGGTTCTTTCCGCTTCCGGGGGGAAGAGGCAACCAGGGAGTTCATTGTGGGCTCTGTGATAGGAGATGCAATCGCAGCATTTCCCTTTGCGCTCACAGGGCTCATAGGTGCAGGTGCAATTTTGCCGATTGACCTCGATTTGGCATTCTATCATTTGCCTGTCTCCAAGAGGTGTAGAAACTGATCCTCGCTCAGCGTTCTGGTTCCCAGAGCCGTGGCTTTTTCCAGCTTGGAGCCGGGCTCGGCGCCAAGCACAAGGTAGGTGGTCTTCTTGGTCACCGAGCTGCCCACACCTCCACCGAGCTCCTTGATTCGAGCCTCAGCCTCGCCTCTGGTAAACGCTTCCAGCTTTCCGGTGATGACAAACTCCTGTCCAGCTAATGGCAGCTCTTTGGCTTTGACCGCCTCTGCCTCTAATCTGACCCCAGCCCGCCTCAATTTCTCGATGACCTTCAGGTTCGTCCCCTGCCGGAAGAAGGCAACAACGCTCTCCGCTACCTTGGGTCCGATGGTTGGAATGGCCATGAGCTCTTCTGCCGTTGCTCGGGACAAAGCACCGATGCTGCTGAAGTGATCGGCTAAGAGTTCGGCGGTCTCGGCGCCGACGTGGCGGATACCTAAAGCGAAGATGACCCGAGCCAGCGGTCTATCCTTGCTCTCATTGATGGCGGTGAGGAGATTGGCCGTGCTTTTCTCGCCCATCCGCTCCAGGCCGATGACATCTTCACCCTTGAGGTAATAGAGGTCGGCGACGTCCTTTACCAGTCCCTCCTTAAGCAGGGCAGCAGATAGCGATTCGCCAATGCCGTCGATGTCCATAGCACCTCGGGAGACGAAATGCTTGAGTAATTCAAAGAGCTGCGCCGGGCAAGCGGCGTTCACACAGCGATGCATAGCTTCACCTTGGGGCTTTATCACCTCAGCGCCGCAGACCGGGCATCGGGAAGGCATGGTGAAAATCCGCTCCCTGCCGCTGCGTAAGCTGGTCACCGGCGACACAATCTCAGGGATAACCTCGCCAGCTCGCTGCACAATGACCGTGTCCCCGATGCGGATGTCTTTACGTCTGATGTCATCCTCGTTATGGAGCGCTGCTCGTTTGACGATGACGCCGCCCACCGATACCGGCTCCAAGATGGCAAACGGATTGAGGCTGCCGGTGCGCCCCACATTGACCCCGATGTCTTTGAGCTTGGTGGTCGCCTGGATTGCGGGGAACTTATAGGCTATCGCATAGCGTGGTTCACGCCCCACAACCCCCAATCTGTCCCAAAGGGCAAGGGGGTTAACCTTGACCACTACGCCGTCGGCTTCAAAATCAAGCTCCTCTCTTTTCTGAACCTGGCGTTGATAATATCTCTCCGCATCTTGCAGGTCGCTGACGCGCTCGTTATACGGGCTCATCCTAAATCCAAGCTGCTTTAGATATTCCAGAGTTTCCCACTGGGTTTCTGGCATTGGGCCCTCGGCCCAGCCCAGCCCATAGATATAGATATCCAAAGGACGCCTTGCGGTGATCCTGGGGTCGAGCTGGCGCACCGAGCCGGCGGCAGCATTTCTGGGATTGGCAAAGAGGGGCTGTCCTTCCCTGGCTCTTTCCTCATTCAGCCTCTTGAAGCCCTCCTTGGAGAGATAGACCTCTCCCCTTACCTCGAACCTCTTGGGGACACCCTTAGGGATGGAGAGAGGGATGCTTCTGATGGTTCTCAGGTTCTGGGTGATGTCTTCGCCACGGTAGCCATCACCTCGGGTAGCCCCCGTGGTGAGCATGCCATCGGCGTAGGTCAAGGCTACCGCCAGCCCATCCATCTTGAGCTCGCAGACGAGGTCGAAATGCTGGCCTGCTAACAGGCGCTTAGTTCTATCATGCCAAGCGGCAAGCTCTTCAAAGGAGAAGGCATTGGCCAGGCTCAGGAGCGGCACCGGGTGCTCGACCACGCCGAACTCCTCGACAGGTGCTGCGCCCACCCGCTGCGTTGGCGAGTCTGGGGTGACAAACTGAGGATATTGCTCCTCCAGGCTGATGAGCTCGCGCATCAACTGGTCGTATTCGGCATCGCTTATCTCCGGGCTATCGAGCACATAGTAGCGGTAGTTATGGTAATTGATGAGCTCCCGCAGCTTTTCCAGTCTTTGGCTTATCGACTCAAGCTCCGCCATGCCATCCACCGCTGGGCTTAGTATAGCAGTTTTTCGGACTCCGAGAAAGGAGAGACTTGACAGCGTGGGGTATTATCGCTTATGCTTAAAAAGAGCCCGAAGTTATGACAAAGTACATCTTTGTCACCGGTGGCGTGGTTAGCTCAGTGGGCAAGGGGATAACCGTCGCCTCCATCGGCAGAATACTGAAGAGCCGTGGCCTCATCGTTTCCCTGCAAAAGTTAGACCCTTATATCAACGTTGACCCGGGAACCATGTCTCCGTTTCAGCACGGCGAGGTATTCGTCACCGAAGATGGCGCCGAGACCGACCTCGATTTGGGCCATTATGAGCGCTTCATCGATATTAACCTGACGGCTGCGTCTAATGTGACCTCAGGACAGATATATAGCTCAGTGATCGCCAAAGAGAGGCAGGGGGTTTTCCTTGGTGGCACCATTCAGGTAATACCCCATGTCACGAATGAGATCAAGGAGCAAATTCAAAAGGTAGGCCGGGAGAGGGAAGCTCAGGTGGTCATCGGTGAGGTCGGGGGCACTGTGGGTGACATCGAGGGCCAGCCCTTCTTAGAGGCTATCCGCCAGATGCGAAACGACATCGGCCGGGATAATGTCCTCTACGTTCATGTCACCCTGCTTCCTCACATCTCGGCCACAGGGGAGCTCAAGACCAAGCCAACACAGCATAGCGTCAAGGAATTGCGCTCCATCGGCATTCAGCCCGATGTCATTATCTGCCGCAGCGATTATCCCGTCCCTGATGAGCTCAAAGACAAGATCGCTCTCTTTTGCGACGTGGAGAAGCGAGCTGTCATTCCACTGCCGACTGTGTCCAACATCTATGAGGTGCCTCTCATCTTGGAGGAGGCTGGGCTGGGGGAGTTCATCGTTGAGAAGCTCGGCCTACCGGCGAGGGAGTCGGACCTCAGCGAGTGGCGCGACTTAGTGGAGAGGATGAACGAACCCAAGGAGGCTGTATCCATCGCCATTGTCGGCAAGTATGTTAAGCTCCAGGATTCCTATCTCTCAGTCCGGGAAGCGCTACGCCATGCTGCCTTATTCCACGACCGCGATGTGAATGTCATCTGGGTTGATTCTGAGGAGCTGGAAAAGGACGGGGGTGAAGCTCTGCTTCGCTCCGCTCAAGGGATTGTGGTCCCAGGAGGCTTTGGCATCCGAGGCATTGAAGGGATGGTTAGGGCAGCGCGATATGCCCGAGAGCATGAACTGCCTTATCTTGGGCTTTGTCTCGGGATGCATATTATGGTCATTGAATATGCCCGTCATATATTGCAGTCTGGCGAGCCTAACTCCACTGAATTCGCTGTTGACACTCGCTACCCTGTAATCGATCTCCTCCCTGAGCAGCGCCAGGTCAAGAAGAAAGGCGGCACCATGCGCCTGGGAAGCTATCCGTGCCATTTGCTTGCTGGAACCCAAGCTGCCGCCGCCTACCAGGTGCCTGTTGTTTATGAGCGCCATCGTCACCGCTTTGAGTTCAATAATGACTTTCGCCGCGATTTGGAGAGGGCTGGCTTGATCCCCAGTGGGCTCTCCCCGGATAGCAGGCTGGTCGAGATCGAGGAGCTCAGGGATCACCCCTGGATGATAGGGACCCAGTTTCACGCGGAGTTTACCTCCCGTCCCAATCGCTCTCATCCTCTGTTCCGCGATTTCATCGGCGTGGCAAAAGGGGTGCTGCGAGAGGGAGACCAACGTCCATTGCCCTTGACATAGACAAAAAACGCAGACCGTGGTATATTGAGCCTAAGGGAAATGCGCATCTTCCTGGATACCGCCAATATTGAGGAGATCCGTGAAGCTGCCAAACTGGGGGTGGTCAGTGGGGTTACTACTAATCCCTCGTTGGTGGCTAAAGAGGAACGGGCTGACTTCAAGGCAGTGATCCAAGAGATCTCCTCGATCATCGACGGCCCCATCTCCGCTGAGGTGCTCAGCACCGAGCCCGAGGCCATGATTGGAGAGGCCAAGGAACTGTGCTCCTGGTCCCCAAACGTGGTGGTGAAGATCCCAGTCTCGGCCAAAGGGCTTGAGGCTACTTCGGTCCTGTCCAAAGAGGGGATAAAGGTCAATTTCACCCTTTGCTTCTCCCTCAATCAAGCGATATTGGCTGCCCTCGCCGGTGCAAAGTATGTCAGCCCATTCGTTGGCAGGCTGGATGATGTCGGCCATGATGGCATGCAGCTTGTGGCTGAGATCGTCGAGGTATTTCAGCGCTACGATTTCTCCACTGAGGTTATCGCCGCCAGCATCCGCCATCCCTTGCACTGTATTGCCGCGGCTAAGGCCGGGGCTCATATCGCCACGGTGCCTTACCATGTGCTGATGCAGATGGTCCGGCATCCTCTTACCGATGTTGGCATCGCCCGTTTTGCCCAAGATTGGCAGCGTGTGGTGAACAGGATTTAAGCCTTCTTGGAAGCTAGCGCAGCTTGAGCTAATCGATCAAAAGGAATCCTGTAATTCCCCCTGAGAGGTGAATCTATGAATTTGGCGGAGTTAGAGACTAAAACGCGTGAGCAGCTACTGGAGTTAGCCAGGGAGCTGGGTCTTTCCGGTTGTACTGCCCTGAGGAAGGAGGAGCTCGTCTTCCGCCTGCTCCGGGCATATACCGAACAGCAAGGGAATATCTTCCGTGGCGGCATCCTCGAGGTTGTCGGTGATGGCTATGGCTTCTTGCGCCAAAATAGCCTGCGCCCCGAGCCTGACGATGTCTATGTATCTCAATCTCAGATTCGCCGCTTCGCCCTGCGCAGCGGCGACATGATCGTGGGACAGGTGAGGCCGCCTAAGAACAGCGAGAGATACTATAGCTTGCTCCGTGTGGAAGCGGTCAACAAACTCGATCCTGAGGGGGCTAAGAATCGCATCTATTTCGATCATCTCACCCCTACCTTCCCCAATAAACTGATGGACTTGGAGACCGACCCAGGCAATCTCTCCACGCGACTGTTGAACCTCATTGCCCCTATTGGCCGCGGGCAGCGGGGGCTGATCGTCTCCCCACCCAAGGCGGGAAAAACCATCCTGTTAAAGAACATCGCCAATGCCATTCTCACTAAGTATGATGATATTTACATCATGGTCTGCCTCATTGGGGAGCGACCTGAGGAGGTCACCGACTGGAAGAGATCAGTCAATGCTGAGGTGATAAGCTCTACCTTCGATGAGCCGGTGGAGGACCATACCCGAGTGGCTGAGATCGCTCTGGAACGAGCTAAGCGCTTAGTGGAATTGGAGCACGATGTGGTCATCCTCCTCGATGGCATCACCAGGCTGACTCGAGCCTATAATCTGGCGATGCCGCCGTCTGGACGCACCCTCTCCGGAGGCGTTGACACCGCAGCCCTGTACCCGCCAAAGCGTTTCTTTGGCGCAGCCAGAAACACCGAAGAAGGGGGAAGTCTGACCATCATTGCCACTTGCCTTGTCGAAACGGGAAGCCGCATGGATGAGGTGGTCTATGAGGAATTCAAAGGAACGGGTAATATGGAGCTGCACCTCGATCGCAAGCTGGCGGAGCGCAGGCTATTCCCGGCTATGGATATCCCGCGAAGCGGCACTCGCAAGGAGGAGCTGCTCTTGAGCGAGAACACCATTAAGCAGGTCTGGTTATTGCGGCGCATGGTGTCTCTTATCAGCGACAGCTCCCCGAACTCCGTCGAGGTTACAGAACGGGTCTTGGAGCGACTTGCCAAGACCAGATCAAATGCTGAATTCTTAGCCACCTTGGCTAAGGAGATGTAACAGGTTTAGCCTCGGTAATCGAGCAAGACTATCTTGGTCTCCCCGGGTAAGGTTGACTTAGTGACTACCAATTTGGCCTGAGGAGAAATCCCTTTTAACCCCAGCTCCTTGAGAAAGCGATCCACAGGGTCGAGCTCCACCTTGGCTGCTTCGGTGCGGAAGTGCATCGGAATCACCAGCTTGGGCTCGAGCAGGCTTATGATCTCGGCTGCGGCCACCGCATTTATCGTAGATACCCCACCTACTGGCACCAATAATACTGCGGCGCCGCTCATCTCCTCAGCCTGCTCTGAGGTGGGCACATGCCCTAAATCGCCTAAATGGCAAACCCTGACCTCATCGATCTCCATGACATAGACGGTATTCTTCCCCCACCTCTTACCCCCCTCAGCGTCATGAAAGGTCCTGATGCCGTAGATAAATACGCCGGCAATCTCATACTCACCTGGCCCTTTGATCACCTTGGGATTCCCTTTGATCCCGGCAACAAAGCTATGATGGGGATGATCATGGCTTATGGTAACGATGGTCGCTGTCGGATTTCTCACCGCGTAGCCGAGGGTTTGGTCAAAGGGATCGGTGACCACGGTGGCCTCTTTCCCCTTGATTCTGAAGCAGGAATGGCCAAGCCAGGTGATTTCCATTCAGCGTTGCCATTTACTATGGGATTCGCCAAACCTTGCCTTTATCCAGCTCACCGTTATAGGCTTCCTTCGGTGCGACGCCCTTAACCACGGCTGCTGCCGCAATAGCCTTTATTATATCGCCGGGTATAAACATGAGCATGCCCGACCACAAGAGTGAATAACTAAAGAAGCCTCCGGGCATAAAGGTGTTTAGCCAGAGCAATCCCGGTACATTAATCAAGACCAGGCTGGCGAAAAGCATCAGCCCCAGCATGGGGAGGAATCTTCTGGAGTTGATGAATGTATCGCAAAAATACCCCACAAACAGGGCAGCCAAGACAAAGCCGATTAGGTATCCCATGGTGGCCCCGGTGAAGTGGCCAATCCCCCCCGACCAGCCGTAGAACCAAGGGATACCAGCGGCGCCAAGCCCAACATAGGAGGCGACGCTCACCCCGCCCCACCGTCTGCCCAGAAGTGCCCCGGCCAGTAGCACGGCGAAGGTTTGACCTGTTATTGGCACTGGCTCAAATGGGATCCTTATCTGGGCCACAAGCCCGATCAGGCCGGCAAAAAGCAGAGCCAGGCCGAGCTTTCGCACCGTGCTCAATTCATAGCGCCAGCGAAAAGCAGCATAGCGCCAATGCCGGTATTTATCTGCCCAGGTTACTGCCATATCTCACCGCCTTTCAGTACTCGAACTTTGGGGAACCCTCTGCAGTATAACAAAGGCGACTCCTGGGGTCAAGCCCTTGACAAAGCCCAGGGGAGAGTGATAAGCTATCCGAGGATTAGCACTCTCAGCCTGAGAGTGCTAACGGGGTTATCGAGATGTTGACGAGAAGAGAGGAAGACATACTGAAGGTTATCATTGGGGAGTATATCGCCACCGCAGCGCCTGTGGGCTCGGAGACAATTGCCCGAAAATATCCCCTTGACATCAGCCCAGCTACAATCCGCAACGAGATGGCTCATCTCGAGGGGGAAGGTTATATCACCCAGCCTCATCCCTCAGCAGGTCGTATCCCCTCTGAGAAGGGCTACCGTCATTATGTGGAAACTCTGATGGGCAACGTAGAGCTGCCTCCGAGCGAGCAGCGTTTGATCCGACATCAATTCTATCAAGTGGCGAGTGAACTCGAGCAATGGCTTGGCCTCGCTGCCACCATCCTTTCCCAGTTGGTGCGCAACATAGCCATGGTTACTTGGCCCAGGGCGGTAAAGCCTCGGTTAAAGCACTTGGAGCTTGTCTCCCTGCGGGAATTCCATGCCTTGCTCGTTCTCATCCTCGAGGAGGCCAGGCTGAGACAACAGGTGGTAACCTTGGACAAAGCTATGTCTCAGGAGGAATTGAGCGCCATGGCACGGAGGCTAAGCACTGTCTTTGTCGGGCTAACTACTTCCCAGATAAAGGGCACGACCTTAGCCCTCTCCCCTGTCGAGGAGCAGGTGGTAGCGGCCTTGGTTCGGATGATGGAGACTGAGGAGGAACGAGAAGGTGAGGAGCCATATGTCAGTGGGCTACACTACATCCTGGGCCAGCCCGAGTTTGCCTCAGCCGAAAAGGCTTTGGGGATTATGGAGGTGTTTGAACAGAAGAATGTGCTCAGAACGATATTACTGCCACTGCCCATTGGGGAGGGATTGCGAGTGGTCATCGGTAGGGAGAATAGGGAAGCGATGATGCACCACTGCACTGTGGTCCTGAGTTGCTATGGCCTCCCCGGGGAGATCAGCGGTGTCATTGGGGTGGTGGGGCCAATTAGGATGCATTATGAACGCACCGTTTCCGCTGTTCGCTTCCTGTCCACAACTATGAGCGAGCTGGTGAGCGGACTTTATGGCTGAAAATGATGTCTTTGGAGGTGGCTCATGCCTGAGGAAGAGAAGGAAGAGGAGCTGCCGGTTGAGCAGGATATAGAATCGTTAACAAAAGCTCTTGCTGAGGAAAAGGAGAAGGCGGAGAAGTATCTGGCTAACTGGCAGCGAGCCGCAGCTGATCTCATCAATTTCAAGAAACGCAGTGAGCAGGAAAAAGCGGAGATAGCCAAGTTCGCCAATGCCGTGCTGGTCATGAGCCTGCTCCCGATCCTTGATGATTTTGAGCGGGCTCTGGATAACGTCTCCATCAAACTCGCCGGCTTCACCTGGGTTGATGGCATCAGGCTTATCCAGCGCAAGTTGCAAGCAGTTTTGGAATCTCAGGGGCTTTCCCAGATTGAGGCTTTGGGGAATGACTTTGACCCGGCTGTTCATGAGGCGGTGCTTAGTGAAGAGGGAGAGGAGGGAAAGGTTATTGAAGAGCTCCAGAAAGGCTATAAGTTCCATGAACGAGTGCTACGCCCCGCTATGGTTAAGGTGGGGAAAGGAAAAGAAGGTCAATAGGGGAGGATGGCTATGGGCAAGGCGATAGGAATTGATCTTGGCACAACCTTGAGTGAGGTAGCTGTGCTGGAAGGCGGAGAGCCGAAAATGATCCCCAGTGCCGAAGGGGGCGACCTCGTGCCCTCCGTGGTGGCGGTGAGTAAGGCTGGTGAGCGGCTGGTGGGGCAGGTGGCAAAACGGCAGGCTATCGTCAATCCAGAGAACACTGTCTACAGCATTAAGCGTTTTATGGGGCGCAAGTTTGGTGAGCCATCAGGCCGAGAGCTGCCTGTGGAGGATGACGCCAAGCGTGTCACCTATAAAACGGCACGTGCTGCGAATGATGACGTGCGCGTGGTCATGGGTGGCAAGGAGTACAGCCCGCCCGAGATCTCAGCCATGATCTTGCAGAAGCTGAAGGCCGATGCTGAGGCCTACATCGGTGACAAGGTAACAGAGGCGGTGGTCACCGTCCCCGCCTATTTCAACGATA
>Ga0209427_10005373_pt1 | contig 14705 bp, 10 predicted proteins | sample DeeMarSWOR136_30_FD_187465 | JGI IMG/M metagenome (GOLD analysis project Ga0209427, IMG submission 187465) | Marine sediment microbial communities from White Oak River estuary, North Carolina - WOR-1-36_30 (SPAdes) (version 2) | ecosystem: Environmental > Aquatic > Marine > Intertidal zone >...
CTTAAAGCAGGGCGCACTCTGTTAGGCGCCAAAGCAGCTTCTTCTCACACCGGCTCTCTGGCTGGTTCGGACAGAGTTTACGATGCCATCTTTAGCCAGTGTGGAGTGCTCAGGGGAGAGACTTTGGAAGAGCTTTTCGATTATGTCAAAGGTTTCTCCAGCCAGCCTTTGCCAAAAGGAGAAAATGTCGCTATCATCACCAACTCAGGAGGACCAGGAATACTAGCCACTGACTCCTGCATTCGCCATGGTCTGAATATTGCTCCCTTTAGCCTAAATACAGTAGAAGCTTTAAAGAAGATTCTCCCTCCCCAGGCAAGTTTAAATAATCCTGTTGATTTGATTGCAGAAGCCCAACATGAACAGTATGAGGGAACTTTAAGGGAAATATTGAAAGACAAAAACGTCCATTCTTCAATCATCATCCTGACTGCTACTTCTTTTACAGATGTGGATAAAATTGCCGATTCCATTGTTAAGACAGCCAAAAAATTCCAAAAGCCAGTCTTGTGCAGTTTTTTGGGAGTTTATGATGTATCTTCAGGAATCGAGATCCTGGAAGAAAACGGAATTCCTTCTTATAGGTTTCCTGAATCAGCAGCCCGAGTGCTTTCTGAGATGACCAAGTTCAACTCGTGGCTCAACCGGCCAAAAACTGGGATTAAAAAATTCAGCGTAAATAAAGCCAAGGCCAAGAAAATCATAGATTCTGTCAAAAAAGAGGGACGATTTTTCCTGTTAGAGCATGAATCTTACGAGGTTCTTAAAGCTTATCACTTCCCTGTGGTCAAGTCCTCGCTGGCTAGAAATAAAACGGAAGCAGCAGAAGCAGCCCAAAAAATCGGCTTTCCAGTAGTCCTGAAAATCGCTTCTCCGGATATCCTCCATAAATTTGACTTCGGAGGAGTCAAACTCAACGTAAAGAATAAAAACGAGGTTCTTGAGGCCTACCAAAAAATCCTTAAAAATATCCAAGCTAAAAAACCTAAGGCAAAAATTAGAGGTGTGCTTGTGGAAGAAATGGCCTCTCAGGGAAAAGAAATTATTCTGGGAATGAGCAGAGACCCTCAGTTTGGACCCATTCTGATGTTTGGCTTGGGAGGAATTTATGTCGAAGCCCTGGAGGATGTCTCCTTCAGACTTGCTCCTATCCGTGAGCTCACAGCTGACATGATGATCAAGAGAACAAAAACTCATAAAATCCTGGAAGGATTTAGAGGTGAGCCAGCTTACGACATAGAGGCTGTATCTGAATGCTTGAAAAGACTATCTCAGCTCGTTACAGACTTTGAGGAAATAAAAGAACTGGATATAAACCCGCTTTTTGTCTATGAGAGAGGAAAAGGCTGTGCTATCGTCGATGCTAGAATCATATTAGGATCCAGTTAATTTAAGCGGGTCTCTTTCATTATATGTGGGTTACTATCAGAAAATGGAGCCAGGCCCCATTTTCTCAACGCAGATGAGCCAAACTGACAAAAATTGACATCACCATGTCCCCTGTTATAATAGGGAGTTTCATGTCGCTTTTTAAGAGAAAAAAGAAAGAAAGAGTTTTGGTGATAGGCCTGGACGGAGTTCCCTACTCTCTTCTCTTAGACCTCGCTCAAAAAGGTATTATTCCCGCTACCTCAAAGCTTATTGATTCAGGCCACATGCAGCGGATGAAAGCGAGCCTTCCTGAGATTTCTGCTGTAAGCTGGACCAACTTCATGACTGGAACAAATCCCGGAACTCACGGCATTTTTGGCTTTACAGACTTTAAACAAGGCTCTTATGACCTTCACTTCCCGAATTTCCTTGATCTAAAAAAAGAGACATTCTGGGATAAGCTGGGAGACCAAAGGAAAAAATGCATCATCATCAATCAACCCTCTACTTATCCCGCCCGCAAAATTAACGGAATACTGATTTCAGGTTTTGTAGCCATTGAACTCTCTAAAGCAGTTTATCCTACCTCTTTCAAAGCTCCTCTGGAACAGGTGGGATACGAAATCGACATTGACACCCAAAAATCAAGAGAAAATGCTGAATTTCTCTGGAAGGAACTGGCTAAAACACTTGATGCCCGCCAGAAGGCTTTTAACTTGCTCTGGAAAGAAGATTGGGATTATTTTGAATTTGTCATCACCGGAACGGACCGCCTCCATCATTTTCAATGGGATGCTTATGAAGATGAAAACCATGTGTATCATCAAAACTTCCTAGATTACTACAGCCAGATCGACCGGGTAATAGACGAAATCGTAACATCTTTTCGCAAGCTAACAGACGATGATAAAGGTCTCTATCTTCTTTCAGATCATGGATTTGCCAAAATCGAACAAGAAGTCTATCTTAATGTGTGGCTTGAGGAGCAGGGCTATTTAAAGTTCAAAAACCCTTCTCCAGAAAGCCTCGCCGATATCTCCCCATCAACCAAGGCCTTTGTCATGGAACCAAACCGTATCTACCTGAACTTGAAAGAAAAATTTCCTGAAGGTTGTGTTGAAAAATCAGAAAAAAAAGCTCTAAAAGAAGAAATCAGCAAAAAATTGGAAAGCCTTGAGTACAAAGGGAAAAAAGTTGTGAGATATGTGTTTGATACTGAGGAAATATACTTCGGTCCTTATCTTTCCGAGGGTCCGGATTTAGTCGTACTCTCAAAATCTGGTTTTGATATGAAGGGCTCAGTCAAAAAAAAGGAAGTCTTTGGCCGCTCGAAACTGCAGGGCATGCACACCTGGGATGATGCTTTTTTCTGGTCTAAAAAAGAACAAGGTCAGGACCTCAATATTTCTGATTTAGCAAGGATAATCCTGGATAACTTTTCATATGAATAAAATGGGGACAGGCTACTTTCCCTTCACGCAATTGGCATTTTGGAGAACTCAACTCTTTCAAAGGAAAAGAAAAAAAATGGTACAGGCCGCTATTTCTATGCGGAGTCTGCATCTTTGTAAACTAAAACTGTTGAAAGAAAAAGTAGCCTGTCCCCTTTTCTCTAAAAGTAGCCTGTCCCCTTTTGTGCTTTTTTTCATTCTTTTACTTGCTCTTTCTTTGCCCCTCCAGGCTTATATTGGCCCAGGAGCAGGTTTTGCCTTCCTTACTTCCTTTTTTATATTTTTCCTAACTTTTTTCCTGGCTCTTTTCTCCTTTTTCTCATGGCCTTTTCGTTGGCTCTTCCGGGTCATTAAAGGGCAAAGAGCATACAAGAAAAGCAGTATCAATAGATTGATAATCATCGGACTGGATGGCTTAGAACCGACTCTTGCCGAAAAATACATGTCCGAAGGAAAACTTCCGAATTTTTCAAAATTAAAAAAAAATGGGGCGTACGCCAGACTTCAAACAACTATTCCGTCAATCTCCCCGGTCGCCTGGTCTTCTTTTATGACAGGTTCCAATCCTTCCAAACACAACATCTTTGATTTTCTAAGCCGTAACCCAAAGACATATCTTCCAGATCTTTCCTCGGCGCGGATAGGAAAACCGAAGAAAACTTTATCTCTCGGAAAATACAATATTCCCCTCTCAAAGCCCGAAATCAAAGGTCTGCGCAAGAGCATTCCTTTTTGGAAAATCTTGGGGCAGAAAGGCATTTTCAGCACCATCCTGAGAGTACCGATAACCTTTCCCCCAGAAAAATTCAAAGGACATCTCCTCTCTGGCATGTGCACTCCTGACCTGAAAGGAAGCCAGGGAACCTTCTCCTTTTATACCTCAGATAAAGAGAGAATAAAAAAGCGGGAAGGCGGAATAAATATTCCTGTGTCCATAATAAATGGGGATAAGATTGAAACCTACATATCAGGCCCAGAAAATAGCCTTCTGCAAAATGATGAAGAAATTCACCTCCCTCTTCAGATTTCAATCGATAACGATAAAGAAGAAGCTTTGCTAGAAGTCTCTGGCCAAAAATTCAAGCTGGAAAAACAGACTTTCTCAGGATGGAAAAAACTGACCTTCCGCCCTGGACTGGGAATAAAAATAAAAGCCATCTGTCGTTTTTATATCTCTCAAATTCGTCCTCACTTCGAGATGTATCTCACTCCGCTGAATCTAGACCCGGAAAAACCAGCTCTGCCTCTCTCCCATCCTTTTATCTATTCTGTCTATTTGGCGAAGCTCCTGGGAAGCTTTATAACGCTTGGAGAAGCAAACGATACCTGGGCCCTGAACGAAGGAGTTCTCAGCGAAGAGGCCTTCTTAGAATTGACTTATTCAAACCATGAAGAATGGGAAAACATGCTTTTCAATGCAATGAACAAAACAAAAAAAGGCTTGGTCACCTGTGTTTTTGAGACCACGGACAGCATCCAGCACATGTTCTGGCGGTATCTTGATGAGAGTCATCCTGCGCTCCAAAGGGGACAGGCTAATATGAGCGCTAAGGTTATCGAAGACCTCTATCAAAGAATGGATGAACTGGTGGGGAAAGTTCTCGACAAAACAGATGAAAAAGACATTGTAATCATCATGTCAGATCATGGCTTCAAGTCCTTCCGCCGCGGAGTGAATCTTAATTCCTGGCTTTATCTGAATGGCTATCTCTCCCTCAAAGAAGAAAAAAAAGGAAGCGAGGAGTGGTTTAAGGATGTCGATTGGGAGCAGACCAAAGCCTATGCTTTGGGCCTCGGGGGAGTTTACATAAACCAGAAAGGGCGAGAAGCAAAGGGAACGATTCATGCAGGTGAAGAAACAAAGGTCTTAAAGAGAGAACTCATAAGAAAGTTGGATGGTCTAAGAGACGATGAAAGAAACGCTATAGCCATAAATAAAGTTTTCGACCGGGATGAACTTCCATCTGGTCCTTATCTAGATAATTGTCCTGATCTTATCGTAGGGTACAACGAAGGATACAGGATTTCCTGGGATTCAGTCACCGGAAAAGTCAATGACCTTGTCTTTGAAGATAACATCAAAGCCTGGAGTGGAGATCACTGCATTGACCCCAGGATTGTCCCCGGCATATTTTTCTGCAATAAAAAAATAAATACAGAGAGTCCTTCTATAATGGATATCGCTCCTACAGCACTTGAATTATTTGGCCTCCAAGTGCCCTCGCACATGGACGGGCATTCACTGCTAGATGTCCAGAATTTTTCCTTAGATCAAAAAAGAAAGGAAGAGAAAAAATGAATCAAATAGATAGAAGAGAATTCATTAAATTAGGCTTGGCTGCTGGGTCTTTTCTGGCTTTGGGAAGCTCAGACCTGCCTATAAAAGTTTTTGGAAAGAGAGAGACTCCCCAGAAAGTCCTTATCCTTGGACTTGATGGGATAGACCCTCACCTTCTCCAAGGATGGATGAGGGAGGGGAAACTTCCCTATTTCCAGCGGCTTTGGAGCCAAGGAGATTTTCTCCCCTTGAGAACAAGTATTCCACCTCAGAGTCCTGTGGCTTGGTCGAATTTTACTACCGGAACAAACCCAGGTGGGCATGCTATATTTGATTTCATCCATAGAGACCCTGAACGTTACTTTCCTCTGTTTTCCGCATCCGAAACTACAGAGGCAAAAAAAACAGTTCGAATCGGAAATCTTGTGCTTCCTCTTTCAGGAGGGGAAGTAAATAACATGCGCAAAGGAAAAGCTTTCTGGCAGATTCTCGAAGAGCATGATATTCCGGCAACCGTTTTTAAAATACCGGCTAACTATCCTCCTGTTTCTACAAAACAGAGAACTATTTCAGGTATGGGAACACCAGATATTCTTGGAAGCTACGGCATCTTCAACTACTACACAACAGAAGCCAAAGAACTCAAAGAAGATATCGGTGGAGGAAGAATACATCCAGTCAGCGTCATTGCCAATAAAGTCGAAGCAAAGCTTCTCGGACCTGTGAACACTTTTAAAAAGGACAGGTCAGAATCAGCGATAGACTTTAAGGTCCTCATCGATCCGGTGAATCCCGTGGCTAAAATTTCTATCCAAGATCACGAATTTATCCTCAAAGAAGGAGAATGGAGTTCATGGAAAAAAATTAACTTCAGAATAATTCCCACTCAGAGTGTAAATGGCATCTGCATGTTTTACCTTAAACAGGTTAGACCTAACTTCAAGCTTTATGTTTCACCCGTCAACATTGACCCAGGTCGAGCTGCCCTTCCCATTTCCACTCCTAAGGGATACTCTGAAGAGCTGGAGGAGAGATTCGGTCCATTCTTTACCAAGGGTCTTCCGGCTGACACCAAAGCTCTTGATAACGACGTTCTGGATGATGGTGAGTTTCTTGAGCAGGACGATCTTGTCCTGAGAGAAAGGCTGGATATGTTCGACTATGAACTGGCAAAGTTTTCCTCGGGGCTTCTTTTCTACTATGTCTCCAGCACTGATCAACGGCAACACATGTTCTGGCGCCTTATAGATAAAGAACATCCTTCTTATGATCCAGGCCTTGCTTCCAAATATGGAAACACCATTGAAAATATCTATAGAGAGATGGATATGCTACTGGCAAAAGCAATGGACAAGGTGGATAAAGATACAGTGCTCATTGTCATGTCTGATCACGGGTTCTCTCCTTTCCGCCGCTCTTTTAATCTAAACACCTGGCTTAAAGAAAGCGGCTACCATACTCTAATCAATCCCTGGAAACAGGGTCGAGAAGATCTTTTTATGAACACTAATTGGTCAAGAACCAAAGCTTATTCTTTTGGCTTGAACAGCCTTTACATTAACCAAAAGGGAAGAGAAGCGGAAGGCATTGTTAAACCAGGACCAGAAAAAGAAGCCCTTGTTCGAGAAATTGCTCATAAATTAGAAAACTTCCGCGATCCCAAAACAGGGGGAAGACCTGTTTTGAGAGCTTTTGTTGCCAAAGATGTTTACCAAGGTCCCTATGTGGAAGAAGCTCCGGATATCATTGTCGGCTACAATCATGGTTACCGCACTTCCTGGGCTGCCCCACTGGGAAGGATCCCCAAGGAAATTGTTGAGGACAACACAGAAAAATGGAGCGGCGACCACTGCATGGCTCCCGAAGTTATTCCAGGAATTTTACTCACCAACCGCAAGATAAAGCTCAAATCTCCGGCTCTTTATGATTTAACGCCGACGATACTCAAAATCTTCGGTATAGAAACACCAAAGGAGATGGTAGGGAAACCGATATTTTAGATTCCAGGAGAAAAAAATGGGAAAAGCAAAAATAAAGCTGAGCAAGGATTTAATGGATAAAGTCAAAAAATACGCCAAAATGGCCGGATATACTTCTCCAGAGGAGTTCATCACACATTGCCTGGAAAAAGAGATTGTAAAACTCGAAGAATCCGACTCAGAGGAGGAAATCAAAAAAAAGCTTAAAGGACTTGGATATATTTCTTAAGTAACAGACCATGTCCCAAAGTTACTTGATTATATTTGTCATTAAGAGGAGCGAATTTGCATTGTCATTGCAAGGAGCTAAACAACAGGTCATTGCGAGGAGCTAAATAACAGGTCATTGCGAGGAGCTAAATAACAGGTCATTGCGAGCCCCGCAGGGGCGAAGCAATCTCATAAAAAAGGTTGAGATTGCCACGCTCCTTCCAGTCGCTCGCAATGACATAATTCTCGCAATGACAGATTGAAAAAAAAAGTTGATGTGGATATTTAATTCAGCGTTCGGCAAAATTTTTAGCCTTATCTTTTTCCCTTTCCGAAGCATGAGCCCGTGGATTGGCATGATTTTTATCTCATTGCTAACAGCACTATTGATGCTTTTTATCTTTCGCTTCACTTCAAACCAAGAAGGAATAAGGCAAGTAAAGAATAAAATAAAAGCTCATCTCCTCGAGCTTCGTTTGTTCAAGGACAGCCTGAGCATTTCTTTTAAGGCGCAGGGAAACATTCTCCGCTACAACTTAAAATACATCAGCTACTCTGCCAAACCTCTGCTGGTGATGATCATTCCTCTCATTCTGATCCTCATCCAGCTTAACCTCTGGTTCGGCTACGAGGCCCTAACTCCCGGACAAGAAACAATTTTAAAGGTCAAACTGGAAGAAGGTCAGAACCCTCTTGATATCAATCTTTCTCTCGAACCTTCCACAGGTTTTAATATCCAAACTCCTCCCCTCAGGGTTGAAGAAGAAAGGGAGATAAACTGGCGCCTTCAGGCGAGAGAAAAAGGTGTTCATGATTTAACATTGATTGTTAACAGCCAGAGAATCACGAAAAAATTGGCGGTGGGTCAAAAACCACTGAGCAAGATTTCTCCTCTGAAAGCTAGACGTAACTTCATTAATGAACTTATCAATCCAGGAGAAGCTCCCGTTCCAGGAGACTTGCGGATAAAAACTATAGAGGTGAAATATCCCGTCAAGGATATGAAACTTTTTGGCTGGAACATCCCCTGGCTGTTGGGCCTCCCCCCCTGGCTTATAGTTTATTTCGCTCTTTCTATTATTCTTGGCTTCGCCTTTAAGGGCTTTTTCAAAGTCGAAATCTAACCTTCTATCCTTTTATTATAAGGTTTTGATTCATCAAGCTCTTGCTTTTTGTCGAATTTGAATTCAATTTTTCCCTATGATAAAGATAGTTAAATAAACCTTCATTCACGGAGGATATCATGAAATTAAAACCTATTGTGTTCGTATTATTTCTATCAATCTTTTTTGGCATTTATGTTTATGCCCAGGAAAAACCAGCAGAGCAGCCAAAATATGGCTGGCAAAAAGAGATGGTTGGAGGGATCAATTTAACTCAAACCAGTTTAAGCAATTGGACCCTGGGAGGTGAAAACTCATTCGCCTGGCAACTAAACTTTAATTTCAAATTTATAAATAGCCAGGAAAAGTATAACTGGGCTAATTCTGGAAAATTTACTTACGGTTCAGCTAAGATCGGCGATCAGGAATCCCGCAAGTCCCTTGATGAGATCAAGTTGGAAAGTGTTTTCACCTATAAGCTTGGAATATGCGTTAATCCTTATATTGCCTGTACTGCTGAAACTCAATTTGCACCCGGTTACAATTATGATACGGACCCAAAAACGCAAATATCGGCTTTTATGGACCCGGGATATTTCCGAGAAAGTATTGGTGTCGGCTATCAACCAAACGAAATCATTAAAAGTCGACTGGGTTTGGCACTCAAACAAACCATCACCAGCGATTATCCTATACCGTATGCTGATAACCCGGATACTGTGGATAGAATCGAGAAAACAAAGAACGAATTCGGAGCTGAATCGGTGACTGATCTAAGCTGGAAAGTAACTAAAAGCTCACTTTTTACCTCTAAATTAGAACTTTTTTATGCATTTGATGGCTTTGATGAAACGGACGTAAATTGGGATAACGTCTTCACCATAATGATTTCCAAATACTTTAATGTAAATATTAATTTCAAATTATTCTATGACAAAGACATCTCCAAAAAACGCCAAATCAAGCAGGCAATTGCGGTTGGTTTTACCTATAGCTTTTTATAACCAAAAAACAATAGAGATTTCTATCTGATGAAGATTATATGAAAGACGGGAAACAGGAATTGGGAACGGTTCTAATTATCCCTCTTTTAGGAAATACATCTTTAAAAGGAGACAGGGTTTAATCCAGGTTATTCACCTGGTCCTTTTCCCCAATCTTGTTGAACCAGGCTATCTCTTCGAGCTTCTTCCTTTTCTGCTCTCTAGAAGGCTTTTTCTCGTAATAACCCATGGCCATGAGCGAGACGATCTTGTATTTACGGGGAATTTTTAAAAATTTCCTGGCTTTTCTGGGATTGAACCAGCCAATCCAGCAGGTGCCCAGACCGAGCTCCTCGGCTTGAAGCACGATATGCTCACCGGCGATGCCTGAATCAATATAGTAATAGTGGATGTTCTGAATCTGTTTCCCTATTCTGTTGGCAATAATATCCAGCCGGGCCAGTATCAAAATTATAACCGGAGCCTTGGCAGCAAATTTTGTGACAAAATAGATTCCTGAAAAAACCTCTTTGGCAAATTGAGCCTTAAGGTCTGGGTCGTCAATAATCAAAAACCTCCAGGGTTGGACATTATCTGCGGACGGCGCCAACCGGGCAGCTTCGATGCAGGTCAGAATCTTCTCCCTTTCCACAGGCTTATCCAGATAGCGGCGGATACTCCTTCGGCTCTTGACAAGATTTTGAAAAAAGTTTTTAGTCTCTAGTTTATTTTCTTTCATCTTAGACTCGCAATAACCTCTTATCACATAACTCTAAAAAAGAGCCAATTCTTAAATATTTTTCAGTCTTGCCAAGCCTGCTCTCTCAAGGACTCTAAAAGAATCAATTCTATTCTGTCTTCATGATAAAGATTTGGCGATGAATATTTTTATTTTATAAGGTGGAATTTGGTCTGACGTCCATCAATGAAGTAAACTCCACTCCTGATGAAGGCTCCATCCTGCTCCAGAGCAATACGAATTTCCTGGCCTCCCCACTCTGCAAGGTTTGTTCTGATGTTCAGTTCGATTGCATAGCAGGTGTCATAGTAGAGGCGGTAATCTCCTTTTCCAGGAACATTAACCTGGTTGTCCCACAGGCCAATGGTCGGTCCTGCTGCATGACCATAGAAGCCTAGCGGATGGCTATAGATGCTGGCCTTCAGACCAGCTTCCTTGGCTTTTTTCAAAGCAGCCGCAAGAATCTCATTTCCGGTTCTTCCCTCCTTGAACTCCATGATTAAAATATCCTGGAGCTTATTTCCCAGCTTCAATGCCTCTTTTAAGCCTTGAGGAGCATCAGTTTCTCCTTCTCGCAGGACATAGGCGTGTTCCTGGGTATCTGTGTTAAGGCGGAGATAGGTTATTCCGATGTCGCAGTGCAAGAGATCTCCTCTTAGGATAATATCTCCACTATTTTTTCTTTTTTCAGAGCGCTGGATAGACACCGAAGGATGAAACCAGTTGCCCAGACGCAACTCCCGGAACCTTTCCCTGATCCACCAGGAGACATCCTGAGTTGTGGTCACTCCTGGTGTGATGACTTCTCGGGAGAAAGCCTCGGCGATGATTCGATGGGCTATAGCCACAATATGGGGATAGACTTCAAGCTCCTCAGCTATTCGCCTCTCCAGCCACCCGACAGCAAGTTTCTCTGCTGAATGAAGTCGCGAAGAGTATTCGGGCCCAATAGCTCGAAGGAGCTTTTTTTTCAGGGAAGATGAAAGGCCATCGCCAAAGGCAAATGTATCAGACTCGTTAATCCCGATTCTTTTGGGATTTCGCTCCTTTATAACCTTTGCCAGACATTCCCACTGCTCAATTTTTTCAGGCTGCCAAACTCCTTCGTAGAAATCTCTGATCCCGTAACGGCTAACAGCCAGCCTTTCCACACCTTTTTCTCCTCTGTCATAAAAAACTAGCATTGTTAGACGGCGGGCCGCAAGGGAGTTATAAGGAACCAAGGAAAAAAAGACTGGGTCCTCATTATACTCACGACAGATAACTAGCCACATATCAAAGTTCTCCCGCCGCATAAGTTCAGGAAGAAGTGTTTCAAGACGAATCTTTAACCAGTTATTAACAGCAGCATTTCTATCCCGCATGCTAAGAATAGAAGGCATCTCTTCTTTTCCAGACAGAGGGGGAAGAAGCGCAAAAATAAGAAAAGATACGAGAAGTACTATTTTTATTTTTTTAGACATGATTCCTCCTTTCCAATCCAAATTTTAATGTTCTTTTTTCCTCAATTTATAACAGAAAATTGAATTTTTTAAAAACCTTTGAGACTTTTTTTTCGTATTACATTAGTGAATCCAGGCTAAAAGCTTTCGAGTAAACTATAAAGAAAAAAGTGGTTAAGAACAAAAATGGGAACAGGCCCCATTTTCTGATGTTCTGTCCACAAGTTGAGAATGTCCTCTTTGTTACAAAAATGGGGACTGCTTCCTTTTTACAAGTCAGGAATTTTTTGGTATAGTGCATAAGGCTTTAGGGTTCCTAAAAAAAATTATTAGTCAATAAAGGAGGAAGAACAATGAAAAAATTTGCGTTAATTGGAATTACGGTTATTTTCGCTCTATGTTCTTTTACATCTTGCGAAGAGGGTTTGTTTGTTTCTAAGGCTGCCCCTGCCGATGCTGAAAACGCGCTTAAGCTGATACCTAAGAATGTGATGGCTGTCTTTTTTATCGATATCCACAGGGTAATGACAATAGAATTTATAAATAATCTAATCAAAGAGAAAGAAAGCGATGAGACGTCAGATGAATTAACTGGTTTTCAGGAATTTAAAGCAAAGACAGGAATTGATCCCGAGAAGGACATCAATTTCATCGTTGGGGCTATAACAGGAGAGACGGAAAAAGGAAAGGAGGAAGGCGTCGCAATCATAAACCTCACCTATAACAAAGATCTTTTGCTCTCTATGATTAAAGAAGAGATGGCAAAAGAAAAGGAAGAAGAACATGAGAAACAGGCTGAAGAAGAGGAGGAAGAAGAAGAACATGAACTGATCGAAGAAGAATACAACGGCTTTACTATTTACACAGTTAAAGAAGAATGTGAAGAAGAAGAAGAAGAAGAACATGGGGAAAAAGATGAAAAAGGAGAAAGCTTTACTTTCCTGGACAAGTCTAACATAGCCGCAGGAAATAAAAATGCAGTCAAGTCTGTGATAGATGTTCTAGCTAAAAAGAAAGAAAGTGTTTTAAAAAACGAAGGACTTTCTGCTTTGCTTACAAAAATTGATAAGGAAGCGATTTTCTGGGGAGCGGCTTTTATCCCCGCCGAAGCGATAAAAGAAGCTATAGAGGCAAGGCCTGAACTCGTCATCCTGGAAGCAGCCAACGCTGCCTCTTTCTCTCTTGATTATAAAAACGCAAACATCATTGCTGACCTAAAAATCATGAGCAGCGATTCGACGAAGAACCAAGAGCTGGCTGATAACTTAAACGGTTATAAAGATATGGCAGCTTTGATTCAGATTCAGGATTTGAACATGGCCGAGATTTTAGACAGGATAGAGATTACCTCCTTCCCAGATCATGTAAACATCTACACCAGCTTTCCCGAAGATCTTCCTCAGACTATCATTGATAAACTCAAAATGGAGAAGACGAAAGAGGAAAAAAAGGATAATTAGTAGGAAATATTCTTCTATTAATCTTCAAGAATATATTCCTTCTGAGAAAAAAGAACGCAGGCTAAACTAAGAAAAATGACCGTAATAAGAAAAAGCATGAAGATAGCAGTCCCTGTAGGACTTGGCTCAAGCCTGAACATCAGGAAGGAAAACCTTCCTGTTCTGGGAGCTGGCAGCAAGGATTTGAGATAATGGACGATGGAAAACCGCTGGGTTGAACCTGGAAAATATTGGATAACGTTTTCCCAGCCAAAGCTGAAAACAAGCCCGACTAAGATAGATTTCTTCAGAAAAATCCCGATAAAAGTAAAAAACGCTGTATAACAGATAATGCCCAGGCCTAAAACAACCACATCTCTCAGAAGAATCTTATACAAAGAAAAATTACCCAAGCTATTCACGTTCAAGATAAGAAACGATAAAAGCACTCCGACACTCATCATCAATATAACCAGGGTCGTATAGGCCGAATACTTTCCGAGAACTATAGCGGATTTAGGAATCGGCCGTGTTATCAAATAGGTCAGTGTTTGTCCTTCTGTTTCCTCTGAGCCAACTGAGGTCCCGAAAAAAAGCGCCAGGATTAGGATAAGGAATTGAAGATAGAAGACTACAATCAAGTTGGAAAAAATATAAATGCCCTGAATGTTGCTGCGGCCCGAAAAAATTTGATTAAACTTAATAATAAAAGCAATCACAACTGGTAAAAAACTGAACAAGAAAAAGATTTTTGTTTTTTTCGCCTTTCTTCCCATAGACAAGAAGATGGAATAAACATTTTTCACTGAGTTCAGGAAAAAAGACAATCTCCCAGTATCTTTTTGAATCATCCTACCTTCCTACTAAATAGTCAAAAACGGCCTGAAGGTTGTCATCAGGTGATGTGATTTCGTCCACTTCGATTTTGTTCTCAATAAAAAGAGAAGGCAAAAGGCTGAATAACTTATCCCTATTATTGGTCTCGATAAGAAGAGAATCATTTGACGAACTGAAATGGACTTTCAAAACATAGTCTTGTTGAATGAACTTCGAAGCGAGCTGGCGGGGATTACTGCACTTAATAGAGACAATATGAGGATGGGTATCAATCAGATCCCGGATGTAGTGAATATCACCTTGGGCAAAAATCTTACCCTGATGGATAAGAATAATCCGCTTGGTCATAGCTTCGATTTCTGGCAGGACATGGCTGGAGACGATGATTGTTCTTCCCTCTCCTTTATAGTATTTTATAAGGTGAATGATCTTCCGCCTTCCCAGAGGATCAAGGCCGCTCAAGGGTTCATCAAGGACGATAATTTCTGGATCATGGGCGATGGCCTGCGCAAATTTTAACCTCTGACGCATGCCTCGGCTGTAAGACCTTATGACCCTGTCTTTATCTTCAACCAGTTCAACGATTTCCAGAGCCTTTTGAGCTCTGGTTCCTATCTCAGATTCTGAAAAATGATGAAGTTTTAAAAGACTTGTTACGAATTGCCATCCCGTCATCTCTTCATAGAAGAAATCCCGTTCTGGACAGAATCCTATGATGGAGAATAAATGGTAATTGTTTCTAATTTGTTGTCCCTTTACTCTGATAGTGCCGATGTTTGGCTTTATCTGTCCGGTTATGAGCTTTAAAAAAGTGGATTTTCCTGCACCGTTCGGTCCCAGAATTCCTATAATCCCCGGCTCAATCTGGAGGGT
>Ga0209427_10005375_pt1 | contig 14705 bp, 11 predicted proteins | sample DeeMarSWOR136_30_FD_187465 | JGI IMG/M metagenome (GOLD analysis project Ga0209427, IMG submission 187465) | Marine sediment microbial communities from White Oak River estuary, North Carolina - WOR-1-36_30 (SPAdes) (version 2) | ecosystem: Environmental > Aquatic > Marine > Intertidal zone >...
TATCTCCGGGATGAACGGGAGGTCTCCGGAAACGGGAGAAGCCGTATCGGATACAATTGAGGGTCAAACCTGGCGAGCTCTGGAACAGATCGGTTTAGCCATGGAAGAGGCCGGGAGTTCTATGAAGAATCTTGTCAAGACGACCACGTTCTTGAAAGATATGAAAGATTATCAGGGATATCGAGAGACAGAGAGAAAGTATTTTTTAGAGCATGCTCCGGAGTTAGTCAAGGAGCCTGTGGGGAGCACCGTGGTCCAGGTGGCCTCGCTTCCCAAACCGGAATTCCTCATCGAAATTGAAGCCATCGGTACCCTCTAAACCCAAAATCCCCATCTATGCAGGAGCTTCTGACTCCTCGACAGGTTTCAAAAGAAACGATATGAGGTGTCATACAAAGTTTTTACTTGAGTCAATCCTAAAAATCGGTTAAGAGAATGATCAATTAGTTATTCGAAAGGAGAATCAGATGAAAAGAGATCAAGAGGAGGAAAAGATTGTTCGGACGACGGTCTGGTCTCCTGGAGCTGGCTGCCATGGCGGATGTGGTGTGAAGCTCCACGTAAAGCATGGAAGATTGGTCAAGGTGGAAGGGGATGAAAATCATCCTTGGAATCAAGGAAGGCTCTGCCCCCGAGTGCTTGCCCTGACACAATACGTTTATCATCCTGATCGGCTCCTCTACCCCATGAAACGTGAAGGAGAAAGAGGGGAAGGGAAGTGGACCCGGATCTCTTGGGATGAGGCTTTTGACACAATTGAGAAAAAATTCAAAGAGATTCGAGACCAGTATGGTGCAGAGTCTGTTCTCTTCTGCCAAGGAACAGGCAGAGATATCGGGGGTCCTATCTCCTTCCTGGCCTATGCCTATGGAAGCCCAAACTGGGTTCAGCTTGGATTGGCTGGGCAATCCTGCTATACGCCGCGGCTGGCTGCCATGTTTGCTACCATGGGGGATTATGCCGTTTTAGACGCTGGGCAATTCTATGAGAAACGCTATGACGCCCCGGAGTGGACGCCACCCAAGTGCATCATCGTCTGGGGGAACAATCCCGTTCCTACTTGCCCGGATGCGTTTCATGGCCATTGGGTGGTGGAATGCATGAAACGTGGGGCGAAAGTGATCACGGTCGATACCAGAACCACTTGGATCGCCTCTCGTTCTGAAATCCATCTCCAGATCCGACCTGGAACAGATGGGGCATTGGCTTTAGCCATGGCCAATGTGATCATCAACGAGAAACTCTATGACAAAGAATTTGTGGAAAAATGGACCTATGGCTTTGAGGAACTGAAAGAGCGCGTTCAAGAATACACGCCTGAGAGGGCATCAGCAATCACCTGGGCACCTAAAGAGTTAATCATTAAGGCAGCTCGCCTCTATGCAAAGAGCAAACCATCCTCGATCCACTGGGGTCTTCCTGTGGATCAGTGTCCGGAGGGGACGACGGTAGCTCAGGCCATTGCTCACCTTTGGTGTCTAACCGGGAATTTGGATATTCCCGGTGGCGAGGTGGTTGCACGGCCTGCCTTTGGAGTCACCACATATCCTTTCTCCTCACATGAACTGACAGGCCTCTATGGCGCGGATTTTGTGAAGAAATTGACTGGCAAAAGGATCGGAGCCAACGTTTATCCCATGGTGGCCAACTTCAGAGGATGGGCGCAACCGGATATGGCAGTCGACCAAATCTTGACAGGCGACCCTTACCCCATTAAGGCAGCCTGGATCCAGACCACTAACATGCTGGGTGGACAGGCTGCTGATACCCGGAAGCATTACGAGGCTTTAAAGAAACTCGAATTCAATGTAGTGGTCGATACCTTTCATAACCCCACGAGCATGGCGGTGGCAGATATTGTGCTTCCCGCTGCCACCTTTGCCGAAAAGGAAAGTTTTCGATCTTGGTGGTCTCCCCTGAGTGTCGTCGTTCCAGCTATCAAGGTGGGGGAATGTAAATCCGACTGGGAGATCAACCTTGAGCTGGCACGGCGTTTGAATCCCAACGCAATCAAATATAAGAGCGTCAAAGAATTGATCGATGATCGGCTGAAACCTGCCGGGGTCACCTTTGATGAATTGGCCGCAGAGGGAAGTTGGATGATGCCACCGGAGGGTCATCCCTCCAAACCCTATCGACGTTGGGAAAAGGGATTGCTTCGTTCTGATGGAAAGCCCGGGTTTAATACGCCGACAGGAAAAGTAGAGTTCTGGTCGAAAAAATATGAAGAATGGGGTCTCGACCCTCTTCCCTACTATGATGAACCCCCTGAAAGTGAGGTGAGGACGCCGGAGCTTTTCAAAGAATATCCTCTGGTCATGGCCACCGGAAGAAGATCTTCGGCTTACTTTCATTCCGAACATCGGATGATTCCCTGGATGAGGGAAATTGACCCTTATCCAATCATTGAGATCAATACCAAAACAGCATCTGATTTGGGGATCGAGGATGGAGAATGGGTTTATGTGGAGAACAGGAGAGGCAGGATTAAACGGAAAGCGGTCGTGACCCCGACGATCCATCCCAAGGTGGTGATGGTCCCCCATGGATGGTGGTTACCTGAGACAGATGGCCGAGAGCCCAATCTCTTCGGCATCTGGGACATCAATTGCAATCAGCTCATCCCCACTGGGACGCAGAGCCGTTCCGGTTTTGGTGGAGGCGCCTATAAGACCATGCTCTGCAGGGTGCGTAAAATCGAGAAAGAGAGGTAAGAGAGATGGCCAGACACGGATTGCTTATCGACTACGAATACTGCACAGGTTGCCACACTTGCGAGGTGGCCTGCAAACAGGAAAACAACTATCCTGTTGGCAAATGGGGGATTAAGGTCAATGAGATCGTCCTTGAAACCTTCGATAAAATTGCGATCGATTATATTCCTTTTCCCACGGACCTTTGTAATCTCTGTGTTCAGAGGACAAAGGAAGGAATTCCTCCGGCCTGTGTGAAGCATTGTCAGGCGGGCTGTATGACATACGGGCCGCTCAAGGAGTTGGTCAAGGCAATGGAAAAGAAACCCAAAACCGTCCTCTTTGCGCCAAGATAACTCGAGAACCACACTCAAAGAAAGGAACGATGACATGTCCGAACAGATCTTCACAAATTGTACGGTTGGAGGCCCGGTCTTCGTCCATGTAAAGGACGGCAGAATCGTCCGCGTTCGACCGATTCGATTGGATGAAAGTGATGCTCCATCCTGGACCATCGAAGTCCGAGGTAGAAAGTTTTCACCCCCCCGGAAAACCACCCTAAGCCCTTATGTACTGACGGAAAGAAATCGAATCTATTCCGAGGATCGGGTTATGTATCCAAGAAAAAGGATTGATTTCGATCCTGAGGGGGCTCGGCACCCAGAAAATCGAGGCAAGTCTCCCTATGTTCGGATCGGGTGGGATGAAGCCCTGGATATCGTGTCAAATGAGACCAAAAGGATTCAGGAAAAGTATGGTCAAGCAGCCATCGCCGCAATGACTTCATCTCATCACTGCTGGGGAAATATTGGCTATAAGAGGAGTGCCTTTGGCCGATTCTTCAATCTCCTGGGCTTCACCGATGTCTTTGATAACCCGGATAGCTGGGAGGGTTGGCACTGGGGGTCCATCCACGCTTACGGATATTATTGGAGGTTGGGCTGCCCGGAGCAGTATGATCTTTTAGAAGATGCGATGAAAAATAGTGAACTTCTCGTCTTCTGGTCCCATGATCCAGACTCAACACGAGCTGGATATTCTGCTCAAGAGTCTGCAATCTGGCGTGTCTGGCTCAAAGAGCTTGGGAAAAAGATGATCTTCATTGATCCCTTCTGCAATTATACCGCCGTTCATATGGGAGACAAATGGATTGCACCACGGCCGGGAACAGATGCGGCATTGGCCGAGGCGATCGCCTATGTCTGGCTTGAAGAAGAAACTTATGACAAGAAATTCATTGAAGGACGCACTTTAGGATTTGACAAGTTTAGAAAGTATATTTTGGGGAAAGAGGACGGGGTAAAAAAGACGCCCCGATGGGCTGAGAAGATTACGGGAGTGAGGGCGCCCGTCATTCAGGCTTTGGCCAGGGAGTGGGCCTCGAAGCGAACCATGCTGGGATGCGGGGCTCGAGGCGGATTCGGCAGCGCCTGTCGCCAGGCCTATGGTCACGAGTGGGCCAGGTTGATGGTGTATCTTCAAGCCATGCAGGGGATGGGAAGACCTGGTGTCAACATCTGGTCAGGGGTTTTAGGAGCTCCATTTAATGGGAATTTCTTTTTCCCCTGTTATGGTGATCCCATCGGCGGGATCACTGGAGATGGGAATCCGGATCATGTCGCTAAAAAGACAGCCGTCAATCCGGTGAAGCAGAGGCTTTATCGCCTTCTTTTACCTGATGCCATTTTGAGCCCCCCTGTTCAATGGCTGGGAGAAGGTTTCTGCGCGAAATCGATTGAACAGCAGTTCATCCCTTACACCTATCCCATGGAGGGTCATCCAGAAATAAAGATGTTCTATCGATATGGTGGTTCTTTCATGGGGACGATGACCGAAACAAACAAATGGGTGTTAGCTTATCAGAGCCCCAAACTCGAATTTGTTGTCAATCAATCGATCTGGATGGATCCGGAGGCGAAGATGGCCGATATCATTCTTCCTGCCTGTACTGGTCTTGAGAGAAACGATATCGCCGAATTCTCCAATACCGGAGGTTATTCCAATCATGCCTCGAGCGGTTGTAATCACCGGGTGATCGTTTATCAGAAGAAATGTATTGAGCCTGTTGGCGAATCAAAATCCGACCTCGAGATCTTCACCCTCTTGGCAGAAAAGCTCGATTTCAAAGATGAGTATACAGATGGGGGGAAGACAGAAGAGGATTGGATTAAGAGGCAGTACGAAGTCTCTGACCTCCCCAAGTATATCTCCTATGAAGATTTTAAGAAGAAGGGATACTTTGTTGTTCCCCTTCCGGAGAACTATAAACCGACGCCAGCCTTACGCTGGTTCTATGAGGGAAGAAAGCGCGACACACCAGACACGTTGGCTCCTGATCCCGAAAAGAAAGAGGGAGTGGGTAGTATGACTGGGAAGATTGAGTTCGTCGCCCAGAGCCTTCAAAAAAAGTTTCCTAAGGATAAAGAACGTCCTCCCATGGCAAGGTACATTCCTAGCTGGGAAGGCTATGATTCTCCTCTGGCCAGGAAATATCCTTTGCAGTTGATTGCCCCTCATCCCCGTTATTCCTATCATACCCACTACGACGCCCATTGCGAGTGGCTTGCAGATATCCCCGGACACCGAATCCGTAAGAATGGGAATAACTGGATAGTGGTGCGCATCCATCCTCAACAGGCTAATGAAAGGGGAATTAGGAACGGAGATATCATCAAAGTCTTCAACGATCGAGGTGTGGTTCTCGGTATCGCCCAAGTTACGGAACGGGTTAAGCCAGGAATCATCCACTGTTATACGTCTTCGGGTAAATACGATCCGCTCGAACCTGGCAAGGCCTATAGTCCGGATCGGGGGGGATGTATCAATATTTTGACCCCAGGCCGGATGATGTCCCAAAATGCTCCGGGTATGGCCTGTAATTCTTGTTTGGTCGAAATTGCCAAGTGGGATGGAGGAGAATAATAATGAAGAGCTATGGAATGATCATTGACTTAGATAAGTGCTCAGGCTGTTATAATTGTTTTTTGGCTTGTCGGGATGAGCACTATGGAAATGATTTCCTACCCATCGCCTTGGCCCAGCCTTTTCAGGGACATTTCTGGATGCAGATCCTTGAAAAGGAAAGGGGGAAGTACCCTAAGGTGAAAGTTTCATTCATCCCTAAGCCCTGTATGCATTGCGATGATCCACCATGCGCGAAGGCCTCGCTCAATGGAGCAGTGTATGAAAGGTCCGATGGCATTGTGATTATTGATCCGCAAAAATCGGCTGGACAAAAAGAAATTCTTTCCTCTTGCCCTCATCGGGTCATCTTCTGGAACGAGGCGAAGAACATTCCTCAGAAATGCACCTTCTGCGCCCACCTCCTTGATCAGGGATGGGAAGAACCTCGGTGTGTTGAGGCCTGCCCGACCGGGGCTCTCCTCTTCGGAGATATAAACGATCCAGAGAGTGGGATCTCAAAGATGTGGCGTTCCAAAAAAGTGGATACCCTCCATCCAGAGTTCGAACTTAAACCCCGGGTGAAATACATTGGCATCCCCAAAAGGTTCGTCGCTGGAACCATCATACTGAAGGACAAAGACGAATGCGCAGAGAACGTAAAGGTAAGCTTAACAAGCCGGGGAAAGAAGCAAAGTGTAAGAACCAATAACTTCGGAGACTTTGAGTTTGAGGATTTGGATAGGGGAGAGGAATTAACCGTGAAGATTGAGCATCCGGGCTATAGCCCCCAAACCTTGAAGGTTAAGACTAGTATGGATGTTTACCTGGGTGAGATCCTCTTAAAACGTTCTTCTAAGAAATAAGGAGATGAAGAAAAAAACGTTTCCGCTCTCCTATGCGGGAAAAAGACAAAGGTTCGCCCGATCCGTTGTGGCAGGAAATCTGATCTTCCTATCCGGTTCCAGTGGCAGGACGATCGAAACAGGAGAGGTCTCGTCCAATGACGTGAGTGAGCAGACCTGGGTCGCCCTGGAAAAGGTCAGGTTCGCCCTGGAAGAGGCAGGAAGCGGACTCGAGCACATCGTTAAGATGACCATCTATCTTAAAAATATGAGCGATTATCAAGCCATGCGGGATGCCGAGTTTCATTATTATCAGAAATACAGCCCCTCCCTAGCACAGGACCCCCCTGCTAGCACTGTGGTCCAGGTTGTCTCCCTCTCAAAACCAAATATGCTGGTTGAATTTGATGCCATTGCTCTTTTGCCCGATTCTTAAATCTTGCTGCTATTTCTTATAGTGAGGAGTTCAGCCATTCTTGGCACAAAAGCATAGAGCTTACAGGAGGTGAACTGTTGGTTCGAAGGGGATTTTCTTTCACTGGTTGAATCCATAAGTTATGTTGAAGGCTCCCAAAAATTGTCTTCAATCCTTCTAAATTCTTCTTTCACCTGATTCATTAGAAGATCCTTAATCCCATATACTGGTCAATGATCCTTGCAAACATCTCCACACCAAAAGCGAGTACCTCTTCATCGATGTCGAAAAGACTACTGTGATAAGGATGGATGATCCCTTTCTCTTCATTCCCGCAGCCCAATCGAAAATAGGCTCCAGGACATCGCTCAAGGTAATAAGCAAAATCTTCTGCACCCATGGAGGGTTTTATAACCTCTACGTTATCTTTCCCTATTCCTTTCAAACAGGCCTCGCCCACCAATTTTGTCATCCCAGGATCATTAATAAGGACTGGGTATCCATATTCATAGTTGAAATGGTAATCCATTCCAAAAGAGCCAACAACACCCTGTGTCACCTGTTCAATCCTTGATCTCAACTCTTCTCTCACCTGGGGACTCAAAGAACGTACAGTCCCCAGGAGTTCAACTTCATCGGGAATGATATTAAACGCCGTGCCACCGCTGACCTTGCCAATGGTCACCACCCCACTCTCTAAAGGATTGATATTTCGACTTACAATAGCGTGAATTTGTGTGATGAGATGGCCTGCTGCAAGGATCGGATCCCTTGTGAGATGAGGGCTAGCTGCATGACCCCCTTTGCCAAGAATGACAAGGGTGAACCGGTCTGCTGCAGCCAAGGCCTCCCCTTCCATAATTCCAACCTTGCCAATGGAGAGAAGAGGAAAGACATGGGCTCCGAAGATGGCATCTACTTTTGGATTTTCCAATACCCCCTCTTCCACCATCATCCTTCCGCCTCCGCCACCTTCCTCAGCCGGCTGGAAAATCCACTTGATATTCCCCCTGACCTCATCCTTAATCGACGAAAAGAATTTTGCCACACCCAAAAGGATTGCCACGTGGGCATCGTGGCCACAGGCATGCATTTTCCCTTTGACCTTTGAAGCATAAGGGACTTGATTGGCTTCATCCATTGGGAGTGCATCCATATCTGCACGGATGGCCACCGTTTCCCCGGGCTCTTTCCCCTTGAGGAGCCCGACTACTCCCGTCTTTGCGACTCCTCTTTTAACCTGAAGTCCAAATTTCTCGAGGCATTCAATGACCAATCTCGACGTCTCCACCTCCTCAAAACCCAGTTCAGGATGCATATGAATCTTTCTCCGAATTTCAACCAACCAATCTTTCATACTCTCGATCTTCTCTCTTAAATGATTCTCCATGGTCATTTCCCTTCTTGAAAATTAATCTATTAAATGAACTCCACACAGAAATAAAACTTTTGGCATCTTAAATCAACTCTTCTCGTGAGCAGTGGTCATCCACTGCAATGAAATGGCAAGTGCCATGCACTAACGACTCGATGTTGCGATTTGATTTAAGACCTCATCCCGTATCGAATATAGATCATAAATACCCATGCACTTAAAGAATGAAGAGTGGCAAAAAAAGGCCGGCAAAAAATTTGCCGGCCTTTGACGTTCTTTGAATTCCTGCTGAGCAGTTTAACGTCTTGCTCAGGACCTGCGCATCGAGCCGCAGGTCGAACAATGGGTTGCATGGGGGAACATCCATCTCATCGACCTCACCTCCTCTTGAATCTATTTAAATAAATTTTAAAGGGATTTCTCCTCTTTGTCAAGAAATGATTCTGGAAATGATTCTGGAACGTAAGCTCTCTCCAAAATTTCCACGGGAAAGAGAATGATTGATTCGTCAATAAGGATGTGGCATATATAAATTATTTTTAAATTCCTTCAAGGAGCCTCAAATGAAAGAATTAGGATTGTAGAAGTAGGAGTATGTTTGCCTGCAGGAGAAGTCAGAGTTTGAAGTAAAGTTAAGATTTAAGACTTAGGAGCAAACAACTCAAATGTCCAGGAGAGTGAAATAGATGAAGGAATTAAAAGGGGTGAAACTCCGATCTTTTACAATTTCAGTACTTTTGGGCCTTTTCATCACCTTTCCCATTGCCTTGACAGAAATTTTATTTGCCCAAACAACGCTGCCAGCGGAGAAAACCCTGCCTAGGCCAGAAATCCGCAAGAAACTGATCATTGCACAAGAAACAGATTCTCTGACGTTGGATGCTCACCATGTGATCGATTCCTCCTCTGCGGCGATCATGGAACATATGGTCGAGCCACTTTTTGAACTTACGCCGAAGGGTGAGATTTTACCGAGGTTGGTAGAGGCATGGAAGATCTCTGCTGGTGCCACAGAATTCACACTCAAATTAAGGGAGGGAATCAAATTTCACGACGGTCAACCCTTCAATGCAGAGGCTGTGAAGATCAACTTTGACCGCCGGCTAGATCCCAAAGCCGGCACGAAATTCTATTTCTTAGTCGCTGCCATCGCTTCGGTGACCGTCGTTGATGAATACACGTTAAAGATTAAAACGAAGATGCCTTTTGTCCCTTTGTTGAACCATCTGACCTTCACCACAAATGGAATCCAGAGTCCAGCTGCATTGAGGAGATCATGGGATAAACCCCTTATCATGCCTATTGGAACTGGACCCTTTATCTTTAAGGAATGGGTACCGGGAAACAGGCTTGTCATGGTTCAAAACGATGCCTATTGGGGCACGAAGTCAGCTCTCTCAGAAGTGATCTTCCGTGTGATCCCGGATCAAACCTCCAGAATAAAAGCACTTGAAACGGGTGAAGCCCATGTGGCTGTCCGTCTTCCGCCCACTGAAATTCCACGGTTGAAAGCTAACCCAAAAATCAGAATTCTCCACATACCCAGTATCAGAACTCTTTACATGGGATTGAACTGTTTAAAGGGACCCTTCATAGATAAAAGAGTGAGACAGGCATTAAATTATGCCGTGAATAAAGGAGCTATTATAAATAGCGTCCTCGGCGGAAAGGGTCGTGTCTCCGATGCACCCATCAGCCCGAGTGTCTTTGGCTACACACCGATTAAAACTTACGAATACAACACGGAACGAGCAAAAGCCCTTTTGGCAGAAGCAGGTTTCCCCGAGGGATTTGAAACAATACTCTATACACCTGTCGGTCGATATCATAAGGATGTCTCTGTGGCCGCCGCGGTGGCGGCTGATTTGCAACAAGTTGGGGTGAAGGCAGATCTCAAGATGCTGGAGTGGGGGACTTATTTATCCTCGATCTTCCAGGAAGGAGAGGTGGTGGACCATCAAATCTTCATGCTTGGCTGGGGATGCGTGACCGGAGATGCAGATTATGGGCTTTATACTCTTTTCCATTCGGGGGAATGGCCAAGAAGAGGATTGAACGCTTCCTTTTTTAAGAATGAGAAAGTGGACCACTTGCTGGATGCGGCAAGGATGACCGACAATTCCAAGGAACGGAAGAAAATCTATAAAGAAGCGATGACGTTGATTATGGATGATGCACCCTGGATTTTCCTCCATAGTGAGATCCAGATCGTAGGCGTAAGGGCCAATGTAAAAGATATTCAAGTGCATCCCACCGAATGGGTCATTGCGAAAGAGGCAAAAATAGAATAAGGCACCTTACTGCAGCTTTCATCTTCGATGCCCCAAAAGATATCCATGGTCCAGATCCGAGAAGAACAAGCTGGGGATAAACCAGCAATCCGCTTGGTCCACGAGAAGGCATTCGGCCAGCCGCAAGAAGCAAACCTCGTTGACAAGCTTCGCCAGTCATGTATTAACTTAGTATCGCTCGTAGCGATCATCAAGGGTTGCCTGGTGGGTCACATCGTGTTCAGTCCTGTCACCATCGAGAGCCATGGGGGTGTGGTCCAAGGTATGGGGCTAGCGCCCATGGCCGTTTTGCCGGAATATCAGCGACAGGGCATCGGCTCAATGCTTGTCCAGGAGGGCCTTAGGATTCTCAGAGGCTCCCTCTACCCTTTTGTTATAGTCCTGGGCCACCCGGATTATTACCTACGTTTCGGATTCGAACCAGCATCCAAGTACGGTATCAGAACCCAGTGGGAAAATGTTCCTGATGAGGCGTTTATGATTCTCTTCCTAGATGAGTCAATCATACATCGTGTATCGGGAGTCGCTAGGTACCAAAGCGAATTTGAGGAAACAATGTGAAGAATCGAAAAACACCCTGCATCCCTCACTTTTGTTACTGGTGGAAGGCTGAGATGTCCGTGAGGTCCTCTCCGATGATCAATGTATGGATGCTCTCCGTGCCCTCCAGAGCACTGACGGCTTCGAGATCACAGAGGTGACGAATGACCTGATGATCTGCCAGAATTCCTCGAGCTCCCAGGATATCACGCGCCATTCGGGCGATCTTTATGCCTTCCCTGACATTATTAAGCTTCGCCATTGAGATCTGAGTATGCTTTGCCCTGTTCTGATCCAATAGTCTTCCAAGATGATAGGTGAGCAACTGAGTCTTGGTAATCTCAACCACCATTCGAACGAGCTTCTCCTGTACCATCTGGTAAGAAGCAATCGGTTTATCAAAAACCTCTCTGTTCTTGGCAAAGTCGGCTGCCACTTGATAACAGGCAATAGCGGACCCGAGGGCACCGCAGGCAACTCCAAAGCGGGCATAGTTAAGGCATTGCAGGACGACTTTCAGTCCCTTCGCCTCTGGCAGCAGATTCCCTTCCGGGATCAAACAATCTTTGAAGATCAAAAGAGAGGTGGGAGAGGTTCGATAAGAAAACTTTCTCTGGATTAAGGTCGATTGAAACCCAGAAGTACCCGCCTCTACTAAGAATCCTCTGATCTCCCCTTCCATCTTTGCCCAAACTAATGCAACGTGGGCAATGGATCCATTGGTGATCCACATCTTAGTACCATTGAGGACGTAACCCTCGTTATTTTTTTCTGCACGGGTGACCATTGCAGAAGGATTTGAACCGAAATCGGGCTCAGAGAGCCCAAAACAACCCATGGCTTCTCCACGGGCCATTTGGGGAAGCCATCTTTTCTTCTGCTCTTCGGAGCCGAAAGCATAGATGGGAAACATCACTAATGAATTCTGAACAGAAACCAAAGCTCTGAGACCGCTGTCGCACCGGCCCAGCTCCTGGCAGGTCAACCCATAGATAGTATGGCTCATCTTCTTACAGCCATATCCGTCAACATGGAAACCGAAGAGACCCTGCTCTGCCATTCTTGGAATCAGTTTCATCGGAAAGGTTCCCTTGTCGAAATGATCCGCAATGAGAGGCATGCATTCCTCATCCACAAACTTCCGGATCCTATCTCTATAAAGTCGCTCTGCTTCTGTCAGAAGTGACTCTGCACGGAAATAATCGATCATGTTTATCCGTTCCTTTCCCTTCCCCTCCAAGGGGCTATGTCATAATTTCAAACGATTCTCCACCCACTCGACAGGAATGCCATCGGGAATTTGTAGGGTGACCGTCTTCTTTCCGCAAGGGATCTGGTAGGGCTTCATTGATTTCTAATTTGTGGGGGAGCCATGACTTTAAAATGATGAATTTCGCCAAAAAAAGAAGCTCCGAATGCAAAGGTCTGAAATCCGAATTCCCTGTCTCTGTGAGGGAGGCAACATTCAAAATAGTTAATCTCTGCCTCTCTTCTTGAGGAGGGCAAGGAGGTCAGATTCTTTAGAAGATCTTGAATTTGGCTTCTCCTTTTCGATCTCGACCTTCAACTCTCTTCCCTTCCATTCCTTTTCTCGTATCATGCGCTTCTCAATCCAGTGGTCTAGGGCCCTCACATCGAAAAGGACCCGATCTCCAATTTTGAGATAAGGAAGTCTTTTCAGAGAAGCCATCCGATAGATTGTGTCTGTAGAAAGGCTCAAGTACTGGCTGGCCTCTTTGGCAGTGATCAGCCTCCGAAGTTCAGGAATCTTTCTCATCCTGTCATCCATGCGCTCGAAATATTTCTCGGCCAATAGATCTGCCAGCATATCTAGAAATTCTTTGACGGGGGGTCGGTATTCTTCCTGCGCCATCTCTCCCTCCCTAAACGGGACGATCTCCCTTTTCCCTGTCGGACAGTCTCACCCTCACAAGTCTAAGCAGATGAGGATGATTCGTGTTCACTGCTCTTTCTTCCTTGTCTCCTCTTGAATTTTCTTCATGAGAACGATGTTTTCGGAGTGGCCGGTGTAGTGGGCACTCACTTTCCCTCGAATCGGACGATTGAGCAGGTAGAAATCGCCAATTAGATCTAGAATCTTATGACGGACAAATTCATCCGGAAATCGAAGCTCCGTGTTGACAATTTTCTCATCGTCAACCAGGATGAAGTTGTGGAGCCGGCCTCCTCCTCCCATTCCCATCCGTTCAAGCATCTCGACGTCCTTAACAAAACCAAATGTTCTTGCTGGAGCGATCTGATCCTTGAAGACTTCCTCGCTCCCCAAAGCGAAGTTCATGGACTGCTGTCCGATGGGGGAAGGGTAATCCAAAAAGAACTGAATCGAAAAGGCTTCTGCGGGCTCGATCACCAGAGATTTGTTTTTGCGGACGACCTCGAGCCGCCGGTCGATGACCAGTTCATCGACCCTCTCCTCTTGTTCCTCTACTCCCGCTTCCTCTATCATCCTACAAAACTCCAACGCCGACCCGTCCATGATCGGGATTTCTTCGATCATCTTCACCATCAAGTTGGTGATGCGGTAGGCGTGCAATACCGCCATGAAGTGCTCGATCGTCTTGGCAATCGCTCTTCCCTTCTTGAGGGAGGTGGCAAATTCTGTAGTCTGGACATAGTCAAGATGGGCAGGAACCACTTCCTCTGATGAAATGTTTCCAAAAAGGATTCCGCTATTAGGAGGAAGGGGCTGAAGCAAGAGGCCGGTCTTCATCCCCGAGTGAAGTCCTGTTCCATAAAGGACCATGCTCTTTTTGAGGGTTCGCTGAGGAAATAAAGAAGTTCCTTTCAAAGGCTCCTTAGATAAGACGGCCATTTCCGGAAAGGTTGAAGAGCGTGGGAAAAACCTCTTCTCCCGTAGGGGAGACTCCCGGATGGCAATCTCTTCTGATGGCTGAGCTTTCACCAATTCCCTTTGATGATCGAGGGCCCGACGGATTGTCGTGAGGAGGACGTCGAGAGAAAGGGGTTTCTCAATAAAATCGAAAGCTCCCAATTTCACAGCAGCCATTGCCGTTGAAATCGTCGCATGGCCAGATATCATAATCACCTGGCAATCCGGGGACATCCACTTTAGCTTTTTCAATACCTCAATGCCGTCCATGCCCGGCATCCAGATATCGAGTAGTACAATATCGGGGTCTTCTTTTTGGACCACTCCAATCGCCTCTTCTCCACTCTCTGCCGTAGCAACCTGGAACCCCTCATCTTGCAAAACACCTGCGATTGATTGGACGACCCTCCCCTCGTCATCGACGATAAGGACTTTTTTCTCCACGTCTCCCCCTCTTAACACCTTCAAGCTGTAGTCACGTTACCATAACCTGAATCTGTGTACAATCTTAAAAATCCTAAATCCCAATATCGAAATTCGAAACAATTCCAAAATTCAAATTTTAAAATTCTCTAAACGTAAAAAGTTTCGAATTTCGGATTTCAGTCATTTGGATTTATTTCGAAATTCGCCTGCCTGCCGCAGGCAGGGATTTCATGCTTCGGATTTTCGACCTATTTTCACTTATCGATCTGCGCCTTCTGAAGCTTACCGCTGAAATCTCTGTAGATGACTTTCCATCGGCTGTAGGTATCAAGGGCACCCCCTCGGCCTCCGGCCTCTTTTCTCCCATA
>Ga0209427_10005378_pt1 | contig 14700 bp, 13 predicted proteins | sample DeeMarSWOR136_30_FD_187465 | JGI IMG/M metagenome (GOLD analysis project Ga0209427, IMG submission 187465) | Marine sediment microbial communities from White Oak River estuary, North Carolina - WOR-1-36_30 (SPAdes) (version 2) | ecosystem: Environmental > Aquatic > Marine > Intertidal zone >...
CAGGTTTCGCCCGGCGTTCTCCATCATCTGCAGGATGCCCAGGCCGAAGTCCTCCACCGCGATGCGGTCCACCTCGCGCATCTGGTCGGCGGTCACGGCGGGCACGACGATTCCATCTTCAGTCACGAATGGCATGCTCTCCTCCAGGATTCCCTTATTGTCATTCTGATCGCGTCCGAAATCAATCATGCCATCGCTCAGGTTTCGCTGCAGGAACAAAACTATAGCCCGAGTCCGTGGCAGGCCGCACCCAGGAGCGCGACCTTGGGGTTGAGGATGACGTGCACCGGCACGCGTGACATGAGGTCAGAGAAGCGACCCTTGGACCGGAAAGACTCCATGAATGGCCCGCGCTCCAGAATGGACAGGATGCGCGGTGGGATGCCGCCACCCACATAGACGCCGCCAGTGGCCAGCACCTTGAGGGCCAGGTTCCCTGCCTCTGCCCCCAGGATGGAGACGAATACATCGAGGGTGGCAACGCAGAGTTCGCAAGGCCTTTCACTGTCCAGCGCAGCGTTGACAATGACCGGGGTGGGGTCGTCTGCCGCAGCCAGGTCCTCGGCCAGCCATGCGGGTTCTTCAGCGTAACCGCTGTCTTTGAGGTAGGCGTAGATGTTGGGCAGTCCCATGCCCGAACAGACCCGCTCGTAACTCACGTGGTCAAAGCTCTCCAAGAGATAGCGTAGCAGCCCGACCTGGCGGTCGTTGGTTGGCGCAAAGTCAGTGTGGCCGCCTTCGGTAGCATGGGATCGATAGCGCGTGCCGTCCCAGGTGAGGAAGGCTTCTCCCAGGCCAGTGCCCGGCGCGATCACCGCAATGGCCCCACCAGAGACCGGCTGTCCCTCGTTCAGGGTGTGCAGATCTTCTGGCTCCAGGAAAGGCACTCCGTAGCCAATGGCTTCTAGATCGTTCAACAGCCGGACAGTGGATAGGTTCAACGCCGACTGGAGCTCCGCTTCGTCGATCACCCAGGACAGGTTGGTGATCGTAGCCCGGCCGCCGACGACCGGACCGGCCACGCCGAAAGTCGCCCGCTCTACAGGCACATCCACTTGGTCTAGGAACTCACGCACCAGCGACTCCAGGTTGGGGTACTGAGTGCTGGGGAACGTTGCCTCTGACAGCGGTGCTCGGGCGCCGGCCTCAGGTGAGTAGATGGCCAGGCTGGTCTTGGTTCCGCCGATATCGCCAGCAAGTAGCATACCAAACCTCCTAAGTCATGACCTGTGTCGTTCCCCTTCCGTTTGGGAACAGCTTGATCAATGGTGTGCGATGCCAGACATGGCAGCATCCTCTACTACCATGCGCGCCAGCTTCTGTCCCATCTCGACCGCATAGTTGGAACCCCTGTCCCACGGATAGACGTGGTTCATGCTGGCAAAATACAAACCGGGCATAGGCGTGCGGATTGGTGGGATTTTTTCAGAGTAGTTCACGTGCACTACTGGCTGAGCATACTTGCTGCGGAACAGCCAGCTCTTGCGCACCCAAGAGGGATCAAAGGCAGGGTTAAACTTGGTCAGGCTGGGCAAGAATTCTTCCAGTATTTCGTCCTTGCTCATGCGGAAGTATCTGTGTTCTGGCATAGGATAGTCGCCCAGGTAAACGAGATGGTCACCGCCATAGTGTTCGGGGGACTGATAGTTCGTGTGCTCCACAAAAGCCAGGAAAGGAAACTGCCCTTTGGGCAAATTGATCCAGTAGAAGCCGTCCGTAACAGGCTGCTTCAGAGCTAGGATGAGCGTCAGTGCTCCAACGGAGCGCAGCCCTCGTATCTGTTCCAGGTAGTCGGCAGGCAGAGCCTGCGCCAGATTCAACATGGCCTGTGGCGAGACGGTGCTTAGAACTACCGTAAAGTCATGCACCCCCTCTGCCACGTGCAAACGAATTCCGGGTGCAGCATCTTCAATCCGTGACACTGTCGCACTCAAGCGGACGACATTACCCTGAGCTTGCACTTTCTCCACCAGAGTATCAATGAGGGTCTGGTAGCCCCCTACGTAATACCCGAGACGCTGCGTACGCTTATGGATGCGCGCCCAGAACCAGGCCATATTGACTTCTCGGTAATACTCGCCAAATTTGTTGGCCAGCAGCGGTTCCCAAAGCACGTCATAAGCGTGTTGGCCAATGTAGCGGGGCAGCCACTCGTGCGCCGTCACCCGTTCCAATGGCCACCAATTCTTCAACAGACGTAAGTAAAGCGTGACCAGACCCACACGCATCTTGTCCACAAAGGACAAGTAGGGATAGCGCAGAACAGCGAGCGGGCTGTCAAAGGCATTCACGTCACCGTCATGCCAGATGGCTGTGATGGGCGTCGGGAAGAAGATCTTATCGCCGAGACCAATCTCCCGGCTCAAGTCCAACGCAATGTTGTCTGAAGCAAACAAATGGTGGTAGAACTTTTCAAGGGGCCAGTCCCACCGCTCGTCTTTGAAAGTCGCCGCAAGCCCCCCGGCCTGTGCCGCCTGCTCAAAGACAGTCACCTTGTGACCTGCCTTGCCCAACTCGTAGGCCGCTGTCAGGCCGGTGATGCCTGCCCCAACGATGCCAATCTCCATGTTTCCTATACCCCAGTTCTTCCGGAGTGTTCCTAACGGTATCCATATGGGCAGCAACAATGCTCCAGTCCTTCCAGATCAAATCTCCTGACTACATGCGGCAAACCGCAGAAGCGCAGATTGTGTTGCTGCCCAGTGACCTATGTCGTGTTTTCTAGCTTGTCTCCTGCTCTGAAAGCATGCCGACCAGGATTCGTTCCATAGCCATGGTGTGGCTGCATAAACCTCGCTGGGCGAAAAACCTGCAGCCGCATTCCCAGGCACCTTTGTCGTAGCGAACCGTGTACGTATTGTGGTCCCCGCGGAAGGCAACCTCGAACGCAGAGAAGCGTACGCGATCCTTCTCTTCCGCATACCGCCTTGCTTTCTCGATCTTGCTCACCATTCCTGAGTCCATAGACACCTCCTGGTGCAACCTAAGCTTCCGAGAACCCGGAGATTTCGGAAGTCGTCAAACGAGCCTTGACAAATTCGATGCTTCCGATAGACCAAGGATCAACCTCATACAGCATCGCCAGATAATAGCTGACATAATCGCCAAAGTGGATGGTTGACAGGACTTGTGCCAGCGCACTGCGTCCACGCGCCTCGACCGTTTCCCAGGCAAAGCCATGCTGCTCTAACAACTCTCGCGTGATGTCAAAGCGCAGACGCACCCGCGGGTGGTATGACTTGGAAGTCAGCCCAACCACATACGCCACTTGCGGCAGGCCGGATGGGAGGGGATACCCCACCACGGTGTTGTGGTTCAATTCGGGCAGCACGTCGAACACGCCCCAGGACTTGCTATTCTCATTGAATTGCCCTTTCCAGCGCCGTGCAACCTCACTGAGGTGTTCCGCTCCGTACACAACCGGCAGCCGCTGATAGAGCCTGCTGGCCAGGGACTTGGCCGGGTTATCGGCAGAGGGCACCGACTCTTTGATCTCTGGCTGCCACTGTCTCATCACAGCCACCGCCTCTGCTACATCTGCTGACTTGTCCCTGATGAAGCCCAGGCGCTGCATGATGCCCAAAGGGAACATCAGAGAGTATCCAAGTGCTGCACGCGGCTGGCTCTCATAGTGATACGAAAGCAAAGGCAGGCCTCGCTCACGGCTTCGTCGCTCCAGTTCGCCATCTGTGGTGATGGACACCACCCGTGCCCTGCTTCGCACTGCGCTTTCGAAACAGGCAAGTGTCTCTTCGGTGTTGCCAGAGTAACTGCAGGCGATTACCAAGGTACGCGGGCCAACAAAGGCCGGCAGATTATAATCACGGTGCACTATGATGGGAACGGGGCATTCCCGTATCAACAGTGCTCGAAGCAAATCGCCGCCGATAGCTGAGCCACCCATACCAAGCGTGACCACTTGATCGATCTCGCGGTACTCTTGTGGCAACTCGATGTCCTGAACCTGCTCCCACCCATCCTCGCACTGCTGTGGTAGTTCACCAATACAGACCAGCATCCCCTGTGGATCCAGTTTGACAAAGTCGTCCGGGGCATCTAGGTCACGCATTTGCCTCTCCCCTCGCATTCACATCGATCGGTTCCTGCACTGCTAGGCGGTACACCGCGCGCTTGGACCAGCGGGCCATCTGGGAAACCTGTGCAGCAGCGTCACGTCGGCTCACGCCGCTCTCAATCAACTCTGCCAGAGCTTGCCGCACACGCGCTTCCTCCCAGGAAGGCTCAGCTTGGCTGGGCGCACCGGCGAGCACCAGCGTAAACTCCCCGCGCGGCCGAGTCTGGCGAAAGCGGGCAACAGCTTCGCTGACTACCCCGCGCCAGACCTCTTCGTACTTTTTTGTCAATTCACACGCGATGGCCAATCGCCTGTCACCGCAAACCTGATGTATATCTTCCAGTGCAGCCAACAGGCGATGTGGAGCCTCGAAACAAACGATGGTGCGCGGTTCATCCGCCACCGAGGCCAGCAACCGTTGTCGCGCGACGCGGCGCCGCGGGAGAAAACCGAGGAAAAGGAAGCTGTCGGTGGGCAGGCCTGATACGGCAAGAGCAGCCAATATGGCAGAGGGCCCTGGTATGGCGACGACAGGCACACCTCGAGCAATAGCCGCCTGAACCAAGCGATAACCAGGATCGGATATGGTTGGCGTACCCGCTTCGGAGACCAGAGCTACATCCTGTGTCTCCAGAGCGCGCAGGATCTCGTCCTGCCTGACCAACTCGTTGTGTTCAAAGAAACTGACCATCGGCGTGCGGATCTCGTAGCGAGCCAGGAGCTTGGCTGTTGTTCGCGTATCCTCGGCGGCAATCAGCTTGACCTCACGTAACACCCGAAGCGCGCGCAGGGTAACATCTTCCAGGTTTCCAATCGGTGTCGCTACTACATACAACACGCCCATTGCCACGAATTATACTTGAGAACGCGCGGTTTGTCTAACGTGGATTCGGCCAACAATGCACAACGGACCCCTATGACTGTCTGCTACGATCCGGGGATGGGTCAGACTGCGCTGGTGGCGCATTGTCGGGCGGTGAGGGCATAGCGATGTGAGAGACCTTCCATTCAGGAATCCCGATGCCTCGGAGAGTTGCGCTTCCCGAAGTCGCCTGTCCTGCCCTGGGGTGCGTAGCACGTGTGACGTTTGCGCAAAGCACAGACTAATTGTATAATTCACACTTGAAGATTGCATAACGATTCCACCAGCAAGCCGCCCTCCAGAACCGAATGGGAATAGGTCATGGTCAAGGTTTTACATTTTGCTGATCTACACCTTGGCGTGGAGAACTATGGTCGGCCGGATCCTGCCACCGGTCTGCACACACGCCTCTTAGACTTTTTGCGTTCCTTCGACGAACTGCTGGAATACGCTATGGCGGAACCGGTTGATTTAGTGCTCTTTGCTGGCGACGCCTACAAGAACCGCGATCCCAACCCCACCCATCAACGCGAATTTGCCCGGCGCATCCACCGCCTGGCTTCAGCGGATATCCCGGTATTCCTGTTAATCGGTAATCATGATATACCACGCACTGCGGGACGCGCGAACACGTTGGACATCTTTGCCACGCTGGAGGTGCCCAACGTCTATGTTTGTAGAAGACCTGCCACATACCAGATTCCCACTCGTGCTGGACCTGTGCAAATTGTGGGATTGCCTTGGATCGTACGGAGCCATTTGCTCAGTCGTGAGGAGCACAAGGCCCTTTCACTTTCCGAGATTGAAGAACTGACGCTCAGCAAGGTGGAGAACATCCTGGACAAACAATTGGAGGGATTGAATCCCGATCTACCGACCATCCTAGCGGTTCACGGTGCTGTGCAGGGAGCTACCTATGGCTCCGAAAGAAGCGTGATGCTGGGTCAGGAGCTGGTGTTGCCCTTGGGGCTGGTGAAGAAGGCAGCGTTCGATTACGTGGCCTTGGGACACATCCATCGCCACCAGGTGCTTCGCCAGAAACAGCCGCCCATCGTTTATGCTGGCAGCGTGGATCGGATTGACTTTGGGGAGGAGAAAGAAGCCAAGGGTTTCGTTCTGGCAGATGTGGAGAGAGGCAAAGCACAGTACAAGTTCGTAGAACTGGCCAGCACCCGACGCTTTGTCACGATCGAAGTACAGGCTGACGGTGCCGAGCCAATGGCTCAGGTTCAAGAGGCCATCGCCGCTCATGATATCAGAGAAGCTGTCGTCAGGCTAATCATTCACACTACGATGGAGAAGAATCGCCTGCTGCACGATAACGAGATCCACAAACTGTTGAGCGAGGCATTCAAAGTAGCTACTGTGGTTAGGGATGTCGAGCGTGTATCGCGGCTGCGACTGGGCAGCGATCAAACCATAGAACAAATGACACCACTGGAAGTACTGGAGAGATACCTACAAGTACGGCAGGGGCCCAAAGAGCGCATCGAGAAGCTATTGGAGTATGCACAACGAGTAATGAGCACCGAGTCATGAGTAGCGGGTAGCACAGTGCTCTCTGCTCCTGACTCCCCCTTACTCGTTACTCTCGCCACTCGGGGGGAAGGGGACACGCCATGAGCACAAGATTGCAGACATCTGTAGACTCACTTAGTATAGTGGACGGCGTCTGGCAGGAAAAGGCCAGCAACCTGGGCATCCTTGAGCAGTCGCAGCTCATCCCGATCAAGCATGGACGAGGCAACCTCTATATCCTGGTGGAGACAATTGGAAGTTTCCCAGACCACGTCCAGATCCAGCAGCGGATCATAGACATTGTACAGGAATACTATCGCACCCCTGGTAGCATCACAGCTGGCCTACGCCTGGCCATAAAAGCTGCCAATACCTATCTCTTTGAGGAGAACCTCAATGCTCCGCGTGAGCAGCGGGGGGTTGCCGGTGTGAGCTGCATGGTGCTGAAAGATCAGGATGCGTACGTCGGACAGTGCGGCCCAGCAGTGCTTTATCACGTTGGAAAGGGACAATTCCAGCGCCTGCCAAAGGAATCCACCTGGCTAAGCAGCGAAAAGCTCCAAGATGTGGACATCAGCACGCAGCCACCACTGGGACTGCGAAGGGACATCGAGCCAGAACTGTTTCACCTCTATATGCGAGAAGGCGACGTGTTTATCCTCGCCTCCACCTCATTGGCCAAATTGGCAAGCGACGACCAGATAGCCAGTGCGACTCTCCACCGTGGTGCACACACCGTGCGCGGAAACCTCGAGAGTTTGGCGCGAGGAGGAGACCTGTCCCTGGTGATCGTCGAAGTGCTAAGGGTGGATCAGGCGCCGGTATCAATAGGAGAGGAGGGAGTGCGCGTCCGCCCCAGCGCTGCAGAGCAGGCAGGTCTGTGGGCTAGAATAACGTCTGGTCTTCGCGGGTTGTTCCTTCCAGCGTCGGAAGAGCGAGAAAGATTCGAGGAGGAGTTCGAAGAGGAGGAAGAAAGGGAGGGCCTTGACCTGGCTGTTGATCTCAAAGGCGTTGCTAGATCCATTGGGCTCTCTCTAACCAAGCTGGGGCGGGGATTGGCGGCATTACTGGTTCGCGTGCTGCCAGAAACCGAGCCAGGACAACGCACAAGGAAAGGGCGCAGAAGCAGGAAGGCTGTGGCCACAGAAATGGATAGGAGATGGCTATACGCCGCTCTGCTGATACCGGTGCTCGTCATCCTGCTCGTTGCTGTCACGCGCTTCCAGCACGAGCGCTCACGTGAAGCCCAATTCAGGCAACTTCTGGAAAAGGTACAGGAAGCCAAGGCCATTGCCGAGTCAAGTCCTTCCACATCTGAACAGAGAGCCCAACTGACAGAGGCACTGACCGTGATTGAGCAGGCCTTACAATTAAAGCCAGCAGATGAGGAACTTTTGGCGGAGCAGCAGGGAATCCAGGATTGGCTGGATCGGATAAACCACGTTTTCAGAATTCCTTACTTCATCGACTTGCAAGAGTTCCCTGATACGGAGAGCGCAAAGAGCCAATTGAGCGGGGTAATTGTGCAGGGCATAGATGTATTTGTGCTTGACCAGGGAACGGACCGCGTATACAAGTACCTGCTCAACGAGACAAGAGATGACCTGCAAATGCTCGAGGGCGATCACGTTTTGCTGCGCAGAGGGGATCAACGTGGCGAGGTCATGGTTGATGAATTGCTGGATATCGCCTGGGTGGAGGCAGGGGGGCTGCGGGGAACAAGCAACTTGTTGGCATTGGACAAGCAGGGCCATGTGCTGGAATATGACCCACTGTTGGGATTGAAGCCATTTCCCACAGCCGACAGCAGCTCATGGGCTGAGCCGGTAGCTGTGGTGGGGTATGTCGGCCGACTGTACTTGCTGGACCCTCAAGCCAACCGCGTGCTCAGGTATGTGCTGACCAACGCGGGCTATGAGGGGCCTCCTGGTGATTACTTCACAACGGAGAGCAGTGTCAACGTAAGCACTGCGGTGGACATGGCGATTGATGGCAACCTGTACATCCTGCACTCTGATGGCACAGTCTCCAAGTACCAGGAGGGCGCTGGCGCACCTTTTCCACAGAGCAACTTGGATGAGCCATTGAAAACGCCTTCCTGCATCTTCGTTACCGGGTATATGGACGAGGACGGCTACGTCTACGTTGCGGATGCAGGGAACCAGCGTGTTGTCCAATTCAGCAAGGCTGGTGAGTTCATCCGCCAATTCCGCAGTCGAGACCTGACGTACATGAACGACTTGAGAAGCCTATTCGTTGATGAGGCAGAAAAGAAACTCTTCCTCATCAACGGAAGTAAGCTGTACCTGGTGAGCCTGCCTGAGTGAAGAGCACGTATGGGGTTCAAGTGGCCACGCCGAATCGCAGGGGTACGATGTCGCTGATATTGGGTCTGGAGACTTCATGTGATGAAACAGCAGCGGCCGTGGTTGCAGAGGGGCGGAAAATCCTTGCCAATGTGGTGGCCTCACAAGTTGAGCTGCACCGCCAGTATGGTGGCGTCTTTCCTGAAATGGCGTCTCGACAACACGTGCTGGACGTCGTGCCCGTTATCGGCGAGACACTTGCACAAGCTGCTTCCGCCCAGTTCTCCGAGGTGGGGCTAGAATGGACAGCGTTGGATGCAATTGCTGTCACCTCTGGGCCAGGTCTGGTTGGCTCGCTCCTCGTTGGTGTGAACGTGGCGAAAGCTATTGCCTGGGCGACAGGATTGCCGCTCATCGGCGTGAATCATCTCGAAGCCCACCTGTATGCGAACTGGCTGTTTACCTCTCCTGAGGGGATGAGCGACGCAGCAGCGCCAGCACCCGCCCCCAGGTTTCCGCTCATTTGCCTGATCGTCTCTGGCGGGCACACTGATCTTGTGCTTATGACTGGTCATGGGCAGTATCGCGTACTGGGCCGCACCCTGGATGATGCAGCGGGAGAGGCCTTTGACAAAGTAGCGAGGGTCCTCGGCCTAGGCTATCCGGGCGGACCGGCTATCCAGGCGGTGGCGGAAGACGGCAATCCAAGGCGGTTTGATCTTCCTCGTGCTTGGCTTAAAGGCAGCTACGACTTTAGCTTTAGCGGCCTCAAGACCGCTGTGCTGCGCATCGTGCAGAAATACGAAGGGACGGGCAAGAGGCCCTCAAAGCGGAGAGCAAGTCAGGTGACGCCTCGCAAGGGGTCCACCCTGCGCAGGCTGCCCTTGGCTGACTTGGCAGCCAGTTTCCAGGCGGCAGTGGTGGACGTCCTCGTAGAAAAGACAAAGCATGCAGTGGAGGAATTCCACGTGGAAGAAGTCTTGCTCGCCGGAGGAGTAGCCAGTAATACCTTGCTGCGCCAACGAATGACGGCTAGAATTGGGGTTCCAGTGCGCTACCCTCCACCTGCACTATGCACGGACAATGCTGCCATGGTCGCTTCAGCTGGTTATTTCAAGCACATGATCGGAGAGCGCGACAGCTGGGATCTCGACGTACAACCTAGACTAGCCCTGAAGTGAGAGCCGCAACCAGACAACGCACCCATCGGAAGCTACAGAAACACAGATCAAAGGGGTCTGAGATCACCACTACCAAGGGTTTTTTTCAGGAAGTATATGAATTGGTGAAGCAGGTGCCAGAAGGGCGCGTCGTTACCTATGGGCAGATCGCAGCCGCACTAGGCGACGCAAGACGTGCCCGCACGGTAGGCTGGGCTATGCGTGCCTGCCCAGACGACGTACCATGGCACCGCGTGGTCAACGCTCGCGGTGGCTTGAGCACCGGCTCTCCAAGTGGCACCTTCAACCTTCAACGCGCATTATTGGAAGACGAAGGCGTCCAATTTGATAGCAACGGGCGAATCAATCTCAGCATCTATGGATGGTATGAGTTACAACGTACTGCGTCAGCTCCCAAGCTCGATGACCTCGGTGCGTGTGATAATCCTGCCAAAAAGGTTTAGCAATGCCTGCACCAATCAGTAAAGAAGACATGAAAGCCACGATGAGGAAAAACAGACAGAAGGAACTGAGAAAACTCCCGAGCGTAGACAGGCTGCTGAAACAGGTGGACATTCAGACCTTGCTGCAAGAGCACAGCCACGAGCTAACGGTAGCAGCGATCCAGGACGTGCTCGCGGACACCCGCCAGGCCATCCTGGGTGGTGAAGCCTGTCCGAAGACGGCGGAGCTTAGCGCGAGGGTGGCTGCGCGCCTGTCCAGCCTCTTGCACCCAAGCCTGTATCCGGTCATCAATGCCACAGGGGTGATCATACACACCAACCTGGGACGCGCCCCGCTTAGCCTGGCGGCGCAGGAAGCGATGCGCGAAACGAGCGCTTACAGCAACCTGGAATATGACGTGGCAGCCGGGCAGCGAGGCTCCCGCTACGTCCACGCAGAAGAACTGCTCCGTCGGCTGACAGGAGCAGAGGCCGCTTTGGTCGTGAACAACGACGCCGGTGCCGTTTTGTTGATCCTCACTGCGCTGGCCAGAGGCCGTGAGGTCATCATCTCTAGAGGGCAGCTTGTGGAAATTGGCGGTGGCTTCCGTATCCCAGAGGTAATGGCACAAAGCGGTGCGCGTCTGGCCGAAGTAGGTACTACGAACCGCACTTACCTGCGAGACTATGAGGCGGCGATCACTGAGGACACGGCCATGTTATTGCACGTGCACACCAGCAATTTTCGCCTCCTTGGCTTTGTCCACCACACGCCAGTGGCCGACATGGTGACCTTGGCACGAGCACACAATTTACTGGCAGTCGATGACCTGGGCAGCGGTGGTCTTCTGGATACAGCGCAATTCGGGCTCAGCCACGAACCAACTGTCCAAGAGAGCTTGGCCACGGGTGTCGATCTCGTCTGCTTCAGTGGCGACAAGCTTCTAGGCGGCCCGCAGGCGGGAGTCATCGTGGGCAAGAGTGCGTGGATCGATGTACTCAAGCGCCATCCGCTGACCAGGGCTCTGAGAGTCAGCAAGACCGTCATCGCCGGCTTGCAGGCCACGTTGCTGCATTACCTGAAAGGCGAAGCGCTCGACCACATACCTGTCTGGCAGATGATCGCCATGGATATCGGGCACATTGAGTCTCGTGCCACAGCCCTTGCCGCATGGCTGCGTGAGGCGAATGGCGTGCAGGCAGAAGTAATGAATGGGTGGTCCAAAGTTGGTGGAGGTTCACTACCTGAAGAGACGCTGCCCACGCATCTGGTCGCCATTCGCGCAGCTGCTCCTCACGAACTGGGACAGAGACTGCGCCTAGGATCACCCCCCGTGATCGGGCGCATTGAGAAGGACGCTTTCCTGCTCGACTTGCGCACGGTGCTCCCCATGGAAGAGGCAGCGCTTCGACGGGCGCTGGAAGCGGCGCTTTAGAACTCAACTCCGCGGCTGGCTAGGAGTTGCTGTACTGCCTTGCTCTGAAGCACAGCGACTGGTCCGACGAAGACAATCGCCAGTCCGATTTTCGTCACGTATAGTGCGAGGAAGTACAGGAGCGTTAAGAGCAGCAGGACGAACGTGAAGATGGGGTTCGATATCGCCAACAGGAACGCCTTTTTCAGGGACGTCCACAATGCGCCATCCTCCCGCACGAAGAAGACAAAGACATAGTTCTGCATGACCAACAGAAAGCCAAACACGGCCATAGGTATGCTCGCCCAAAGCCGATTGATGGGTTGATCTTGCGCCAGGAAGAAAACGATGTCATAGGCGAGCACCAATACCAGTAACACCAGGGGCAGAACAACCAGTCAGCTCTTCCAGAAAAACCTTCTCATTCCCTGAATAAAGTTCTTGAACTGGGCTTCGTCCTGCAGCAAGGCCTGGCGAGCGAAGTAGAACAGGCCAACCGTTGCCGCTGGGGCGGTGATGATGGGCAACTGCAAGAGCAGCCAGGCCACGGTGACCAGCGTGATGTCGAACAGGTTGGCCATAACGAACACAAAAGTCTCGCGCACCAGGTGAAAGAGTTGCATGGTGACCTCTTACTCGAGTTTGCTAGCGCACGTTATAGCAATGGCTTCGAAGCAAGCAAACCCTTAGCAAGTACTTTGTCAAGGTTGTTGTGTTGGCATGTCATTGAGAGTGTATCTGACTGCTCTAGGTTGTAAGCTCAACCAGAGCGAAGTGGAAAGTTGGGCCCGTCGCCTAGCAGCGTTGGGCTGCGAGGTCGTCGAGAGCCCGGCCGACGCTGACTTGTGCATTGTCAACACTTGCACCGTGACGCATGTAGCAGCGCGCAAGTCGCGTCAGAGGGTGCGACGCTGTACCCACGCAAACCCACAAGCTCGGGTCGTGGTCACCGGTTGCTTCGCCGAGATCAACCCTGCAGAGGCCGCCCAGTTGCCGGGCGTGGGCCTCGTGCTAGGCACAGCAGGCAAGGAATGGCTGGTGGAAAACGTTGGCGAGTGGTTGGGGCTCCCGCGAACCGAGATGAGGGCTGGCGTCCAGCGCGTGCCCAGCATGCACACTCGCGCCTTTGTGAAGATCCAGGATGGCTGCGACAATGCCTGTACGTACTGTATCGTACGGGTCGCCCGTGGACGGCAGCGCAGCCGACAAATGCACGCTGTCCTGGACGAGATTCTCGCCAGGGAGGCGGAGGGGTACCAAGAGATCGTCCTGACCGGTGTACACATTGGCGCCTATGGACGCGAGCGTGGAGAGACACTGGCTGATCTGGTGCGCGAAATACTGGCCGACACCCAGTTCCCCCGCCTAAGGCTCTCCTCTATCGAGGCTTGGGACTTGTCGTCAGACTTGATCGGGCTATGGGAGAACTCTCGTTTGTGCCGCCATCTGCATCTCCCCCTGCAAAGCGGATGCGATGCCACACTGGAACGCATGAACCGCCGTTACACGGTGGCCCAGTACCGTGATCTGGTCAGCAGCGCTCGCGCAACGATACCCGACTTGGCTGTGACTACTGATGTCATTGTGGGCTTCCCCGGCGAGAGCGAGCAACAGTTCGCCACAAGCGCCGAATTCGCAGCCAGCATGGATTTCGAAAGGATCCACGTTTTCCCTTTCTCTCCGCGACCAGGCACAGCAGCAGCCGCGATGCCCGACCAGGTTTCCCCACAGACCAAGAAAGCACGGGTCGAGCACATGTGCGCCATAGCCAGGCAAAGCGCCCGGAAGTTTCAGCGCTGCTTTATCGGCAGAACCATGGATGTGCTGTGGGAAAACCAGAAGGCTGGCCAATGGAACGGTCTGACGGACAACTATATACGGGTGTGGGTCACAAGCTCACAGAACTTGGCGAACCACATGCTTCCTGCGCGCTTGCTAGAAGTGACCGATCACGGGGTGCGAGGAGAATTGGTTTAAAAGACCTGGACAGGATCGCAGGCATCGCGTGCTGGCAAGTCGCCAGCGCAGAGGATCGCAAAAGAGAGGAGTTGGGCAGCTGATGAAGATCTGCACACCGATGCAGTCATCAGTAGTCATCTATGCTTTGCCGTGACGCTCGTACCAGCCTTTCATGATGGCTTCGGTGGAGCTAACGCCGAGCCGTGTAGCACCCGCCTCCAACAGAGCCACGGCCTGCCCATAAGTACGAATGCCCTGTGCTGCCTTGACTTGAACCCGCGGCCCAACGCTGCTCCGAATCAAACGGATGATCTCCGGCGTGGCCCCACTAGGCGCGAACCCCGTTGACGTCTTGATGAAATCGGCTCCGGCAGCCTCAACCAACTGGCTGGCCCTCACAATCTGCTCGGCAGTCAGGTAGGCTACTTCCAGGATCGCTTTGACCAGGACGTCAGGCCCTGCAACGCGCTTCACCGCAGCGATGTCCTCTTGCACGTCACCGTAGCGGCCGGACAAGAAGGCGCTGATGTTCATGACCATGTCAATCTCTTGCGCCCCCCGCCTCAAAGCATCCTCGGTCTCATATACTTTGGCCGTGGTGGTTGTGTTGCCATGGGGAAACGCTATCGACGCCCCCGTCAGTACATCCGTTCCCTTCAGCAGAGAAGCCGTCAACTCGACGTGGGAGGGCATCACGGACACGATGGCGACACCGAGGCGCCGCGCTACCTCGCACCCCTTACTCACTTCATTGTCAGTCGTAGTGGGCCGCACAAGCGCATAGTCCAGCAGCTTGGCCAGTTCAGGCTTACTTATGTCCACAATACCCCCTTCGTCCGACCTGCTGATGCTCCGCGTGGCTAGACATCAGCTGGTTTGACTTTTGGCTAGCAGCTCATGAACCGATTGGGCAATCCCCCGGGCATCCAGACCATAGAGGGCCAGTAGCTCTTCGTATGGAG
>Ga0209427_10005379_pt1 | contig 14695 bp, 15 predicted proteins | sample DeeMarSWOR136_30_FD_187465 | JGI IMG/M metagenome (GOLD analysis project Ga0209427, IMG submission 187465) | Marine sediment microbial communities from White Oak River estuary, North Carolina - WOR-1-36_30 (SPAdes) (version 2) | ecosystem: Environmental > Aquatic > Marine > Intertidal zone >...
TTATTAAATCCATATTTAACATGAATCTTTAATTCAGCTTCGAATAATAATAATGTTTAATAATATAAAATTTAGATTATAAAAATTCTTTTATTCTTTCAACAAGTTTAAGCAAAACTGTGTCTAAATCTGAATTAAAGGATAAAGATGCAGCCCCATCGTGTCCTCCGCCGCTCCCTTCAGAATATTCTGATATTTCTTCTAAAATTTTCCCTAGATGTAATCCTGTTTGCATACAAATAGTTTGTTTTGCTCTGCAATTAATTATATTCTTATTTTTTTCCTTTGAATAAACAATACTGATGTCAAATCCCATGTTTAATAACATAGATGCCACACGGGCTCCAAAACTACTAACATTACTAATTCCAATTAGATAATCTCCTTCACGAATTAACTCAACTCTCTGTAATCCTTTTATTTTAGCAATTCTTTCTGAAATATCATCCTCATTTTTTAACATTAATTGTAGTAGTTGAAAATTCACTTCTTCACCTAGTAAATTACTCACTTTTTTAATTGTCTGATTGTTTCCATATTTAAAAAAACCTGAATCAGTCAAAATGGCAGCAACTATGAGATTTTTATAGGAAACTGTTAAATTTTGATTGAAATATTCAATCAACTCGAGTATAATTTCAGAAGTTGAAGAAGCGTTATCATTTATCAAATTTAATGAATCTATATTTCCATTTCTTAATATATTTTTATTTAAATGGTGATGATCGATAAATATATAAGGTATTTCTAATTTAATGGCTTCACTACGATTAAATTGGATTTGACTTAGATCATTTGTATCATTAATAATACAAACATCGAATTCGGAAAAATTTACTTCATTTGTATGGGTAAAGATAAATTCAGGAAATTTTTCTGAAAACCTAAGCATAAAATTTTTTGTATGCTTTGATAATTCTGAGAAAAAGATTGATATAGGTTTGGCACAATATTTAGTTAAAAAGAATTTTAAAGTATAACAAGATACAAATCCATCAATATCAGCTAAATCATGAGTAGTAATAAGGATTTTTTTACTTGTTAAAAAGGTTAAAAAATCTTCATATTTAGAATTTAACATTACATTAGTTAGACGTTTTTATTTTTGAGATCAGCTTGAATAGAATTGCTCAATGTTGTAATTTGATTTTCTAATCTTGATTTTTTTTGGTCTAATGTTTTTAATCTCATTTCTAAAGTCACCTTTAAACTTTTTTTCTCATCCAGAAGCTTATTCTTTTCACTTTTTACCATTATTCCGCCAAGTGACTTAAAAACTGGAGTATCTGTTTCGACTTTTTCCAATTCTTCTATTGCAAATTCGGTTTCTCTTAGATGGGATTCTGTCTGATTTTTTTGGGAATTTATAATTTCATAGGTTTGTTGCAGGTTTGCCAGATTTTGGATTTTATTTCTTTGCTCCTCATCAAGATTATTTAAATTGATTGACATTTTTTTCCCTACTTTTTCTTATTTTATAATTTATCTTATAATTGTATTGTACTAATATTTCTATATTTTAAGAAATTTCTGCTATTTGTAAGGTACTATCAATAATTTTTCCAAGACTAATAATTTCATTCATACTAGCTCGAAATGCTGTAATATCGCTTGATTCGACCTTAAAGATTAACTTACAATCATTTTTTTTTTCTACTAATACTCTAGAGCGATTTGTTTGTAATTTCTTAATTTCAGGATAAAATGAGTTATAGGAAATGTCTCTTATCTGAGAATCAGTAAATTTTAATTCTATTACAGAATCAATCGTAAAAACATTATTTTTATTCATTATTCTTCTACTGTTTCTAATTCTCTTTCCTTACGTTTTGCAATCCTAAAGGATTCAGCACCTCTAGGAGTTTCTTTGTAGTAGGCACCACCTGTAAATCGAGCATCACATTTTCTGCAGTGCCAAATACCAGTCGATATTCGATGAATAGATCCTCTTGTTTCACATCTAGGGCATTTAGTATCCCCTTTCATTTTTTCTAAAATTAAACGAGTTCTTTTGCGTAAAGTACTTCCATAACGAGCACCGTATTTACCTGTTATTCCTGTTCGTTTTCCCATTTTATCTCATAAATAGTATTTTATAATTAATGTTACATTAAAACTTAGGATAAACTATAAATTTTTCTTTTTCACCAAAGCGAAACTAGATATAAAGGAAATTTATAAATAAACAATTATTTTACAATAAAATTAAATACAATTCCTTATTTTTATAGTCATTTATGTCAAATCAAGTATCTTTTATTGTGGATTTAAATGAAACTGATTATGATAATATAGAAGTAGGAAATAAAGCTGCGAATCTAACTAAATTAATTCAAAATAAATTCCCTGTTCCTAATGCTTTTGTCATTAAAACTAATGCGTATGATGAGTTTGTGAGATATAACAATCTTAATAATACAATACAAGAATGTTTAGCAAAAATTGCGTATGATAATTTTGAAACCATTGAAAAGTGTTCTCAAAATATTCAAAAATCGATTGAGAATAGTGAATTTCCCTCAAGAATAGTAAATGAATTAGAATTAAAATATAAGGTTTTTTCTTCCTATAATGTTGCTGTTAGATCTTCAGCAACAGCAGAAGACCTACAGTTAGCTTCATTTGCTGGGCAGTACGACACATATTTGAATTTGAGGGATTTTTCTCAAATTCTTAAGCATATTAAGAAATGTTATGCGTCATTATGGGCTAATCGAGCAATAATATATAGAGATAAGAATAAAATCCCCCACGAGAAGGTTAAAATTGCTATTATTATACAGAATATGATATCTGCGAAGTCTGCTGGTGTGCTTTTTACCTTAAATCCAATATCTTCTAAAAAGGATGAATTATTAATTGAATCCAATTTTGGGTTGGGAGAATCAATTGTTTCAGGAAAAATTAATCCTGATCAATACCTTCTTCGAAAATTAAAAAGTGGATCATTTCGCATTCTAAATAGACGAATAGGTAGAAAAAAATTAGCATCATATCCAAAGTCTAAAGATACCGACGGAGGTATTGAATATAGAGAATTATCCGAAGATTTAACACAACAATCGTCTCTTTCTGATAGTGAAATTCTAAAACTTGCAAAGATAGGGCTTCAAATAGAAAAAAAATTTAAAAAAGTTCCTCAAGATATTGAATGGGCTATAGGTCAAGATGATCAAATTAATATTCTGCAAACTCGTCCCATTACGTCATTCAAAGCTGAAAAAACTACCTCTGAAATATTATGGAGCAGAGGTTATTCAGATGATTATTGGAATGATAATGTTACACCACTCTATTTTGAACTTTTAGGTGATCATATTACAAAAGTAGTTAATATTGAATTAAACGACATAATGGGCTATAAGCGAATGGATTCTGAATTATTAAAATTGTATAAGTCCCATGTATATTTCAATCTCAATGTAATAAAAAGAAAAATCGAAAATGAAATACCCAAATTCATTCGAAATAAGGATGTTTTAAATTATTTTCCAGAAGGTTCTGGTCCATATGGAAAAACTACAATGAAGAACCTTCCATTTCATATTATTAGTCGAATAGTTGCAGAGCTTAGAATAGGTTCTTATGATCCTAATGGAGCAATGTCTAAGACTGCTGAAGCGTATGAAAATTGGAATCAAGACACATTTATTCCCTATTGTAAGAAATTTGAAAAGAGTATTCAAGAATTTAGTGACCAGAAGGATTTAATTCGTTTAGTGGAAGAATTAGATAGAATTATGATTTCACATTTTCGACTTATTCGATATGGGATTCCTGTTCATAACATAGGTATGAACTTACTAGTCCAATATCTTCTTACTCGTTTTATTGGTAAAAAAGAATGTTATCAACTATACCCAATTTTGATATCCGGCCTTAAAAACAAATTAACAGAAACTAATGATCAAATTCATAATTTAGCTTCTCTTATTTATAAAACTCCAGAATTAAAATCAATATTCATTACAAAGGATTCATCAGAGATTTTTAGCACTTTATCTGCAAGAAAAGATCCCCCTATTCAAAATTTTTTACGTGAATTTAATATATTTTTAAATGATCATGGGGTACGTGGTTTTACCAGAGAAATTTATTACCCAAGGTGGCAAGAATCGCCAATGAAAAACGTTTTTGACATTCTAAAATCGCTAGTTGTAGATAAATGGGAAGAACTCGATAAATTAAAAGTTAAAAACTTAAAGAAAAGAGAGCGAGTTGAACTAATTGTCGAGAGTAAGATAAGATCCCAGCGATTTGGTATGCTAAAATGGAAAATTTTTTCCGTAATATTAAAAAATAGTAAGAAATATATATCTTTTCGGGAAAACCAGCGATATAACCTCGATAAATGGATTACAATGAATAGAAATACCTATTTAAAAATAGGAAAAAATTTTACAGAAAGAGAAATAATACCAGATGAGAATAAAATCTTTTTCCTCTGTAAACAAGAAATTAAAAATTTGATATTTGACAAATATTCCTATGAGGAAATTCAAAACCTTTCATCTGAAGTAATTAAACGTTATGAAGATTTCAAAAGATATGAAAATATTATTCCCCCTAAATTCCTCTTAGGTACACGAGAATTTGATGATCAATTACAATATAATGACAATACTATGGTCTTTAATGGTCTTCCAGCAAGTCAAGGTATTATAATTGCACCTATACGTGTCGTTCATGATATTAATCTCATTTCTACTGTACGATCGGGTGAGATTCTAGTCGTACCCCAAACAGATCCTGGTTGGACTCCTGTTTTTTCAAAAATTGGCGGATTGATAACAGAGACAGGTGGAATTCTTTCTCATGGCGCTGTTGTTTCGCGAGAATTTGGTATCCCCGCAGTAACTAATATTACAAATGCTAGTAAAATTTTTAAAACCGGTCAAATAGTAAAAATAAATGGTTATAATGGAACCGTTACACCTCAAAACTTAAATGAGAGAGGTTAACAAAAATTGGAACCTATAACTCATTCTGATCAAAATAATGACCATCCTGAATGGAATGAATCTTACTATTTTGTCTTTTATAGTAAGGAATATAATTTAGGAGGAATGACGAGAATTGGTTTTAAGCCAAATAAGCAAGAAGGAATGACTTTTTACTTTTTATATTTACCTGATGGTTCAGTAGCAGGATATAATTTGGTTCAAAAGGTTAAGGACTATACAGCTTCCCTTCATGTCGGTGGAGTTATTCATAATTGTAAAAATAGTGCACAATGGAACTACAAATTCCAAGGAACAATGATCGTGGTTGAAAATTCTGAAGATTTGCCTAAAATTCGTGAAAATCCTAAGTTAATTTCAAAAATAACAAAGGTGAAGATCGATATTGATTTCAATCCTATAAATGAAGTTTATGAATATAGTGAAAACATGACGCCAGAATCATTAGAAATAGGTAAAAAAGCAGGAGATAAACATTGGGAACAAATTGCTAACTTAAATGGAAATATTCAAATTGGTAACACTACTTATCATTTAAAAAATGCTATTGGGCAAAGAGATCATACGTATGGTGTAAGAGATTGGACAGGAGTAGGGAATTGGCTATATTATGTAGTATGGTTTGATAAAAATTTAGCAATAAATCCAGCAGCAATAGTTACTGAAGATGGACGTTTATCTACAGGAGGATTTCTGTTTCAAAATGGAGAAAATATTCCGTTGAAAACAATTAATATCATTGATGAAAAATTTCGCGAAGATGGAATCTTTCCTATTAGTTCAGAACTAAGCATTGTAGATGCTCTAGGTGAAAATCATCAGTTGAAAGCCTATGTTGGTCCAATAATCCCGGTTCCCTTTTTAGATAATGAGGGCAACAAATCTATACTTGTACAATCATTAGGTAATTTTGAGTTGGATGGATTAAAGGGTGGTTATGGAACATTTGAAACTTTAAGAAAAGTGAAATTAAATAGGAATAAAATGAATTCTTAATAACAACTAAAAAAAGTACAAAATAATAAAAAAAGTATTAATAAAAATTATTTAATAGAAGTTCTATATTGTAAAAGATTTAATTCTTTTCTTAGGTTCTGACCGATTTCTAACGATTTTTTTCCTAACATTTTAATCTCATCAATTGAAAATGTAGCTGCTCCACTTTTTTGAATAGAGGTTATTTTTTTCTCAGTGACTGATATTGAAATTTTTCCATCGCAAAGTAATTCTTCAGGTAAATTAGGATCTAAAAAGATAATATCATCAATCTTTCCATATGTCATAACTAATGGTAATTCCTTTACCAATTCGTCTCCTGTAAAATATTTGCCAGTCCATTCAAGACCATTATCTCCAATTTTACCTTCGGGAAGATGGGCAGAAATTAATGTTGTCAAGGCACTTACTCCTCCAGCATCAATCATATTACCATCATGATTTAATACATACATATCAACAAATAAGATATATACTGCTTCATTTTCTTTAATACAAAGCTTTTTTGTTTGAATGCAGTCAGCATGTCTAATACCTCGATCTACTACTCTAGCTAGTTCTATAGATTGTTCATCTGGAGGTCCTCTTTCAAATAAAGGAGATGCTAATGGAAGTAACTCTGCCATAATAGTACAAACACCCTCATCTGGGAGATCAGGAAATGGTTCACCAATCTCATATTTTAAACCTGTAAGTATCCTTGTATCTCCCAACGAAACATCAGCAGAACCTTCAGCTGAGGAAATTGTGTTGCTTTCAATTTTAAGATCACGATATTCCCATAATCCTCTACCATCAATTCGTTGTTCTTTTTTCAAATTTGAGGTAATATAATTTTTTTCTATACGTGAAACTATTCGTTTAACATCCATCATCTTTAATTTTCACCCTCTTCTCTTTTTAATGTAACATATTTACTTTTTAGGGAATCTAGTTGTATTTGATGTATTTTGGCTAAAGATTCCTTAGCTAGATCCAAGAACTCTGTCAAGTCATCTAAATCCATATCACCATCAAATTGCAGTAATGAAATTTCTTCATTATACCATGTTATAGCGATTGGTAAATCCGCCTCTCCAGCTTTATCTTCAATGCCAGAAAGATCTACCACTTTTTTACCATCTATTTTACCGACTGCCAAAGCTGAAACTAAACTTTTCATAGGTATTCCTGCGTCTGCTAGAGCTAATGCTGCTACTGTAGTACTAGCACATCTAGTACCACCATCTGCATCCATAACATCGATAAAGACTTCAAAACTCGTATCTGGGTATAATTCAAGAAAAAGAATTGGTTCTAAGCAATCTGCGACAATCATAGAAATCTCTTTTTCTCTCCGTCCTGGTGCTGGTCTCTTTCTGTCGAAAACTGAAAATGTCGCCATTCTATAAAAAACTCTTAAAATCCCTCTATCCGGTTTAGCTAAATGATGTGGGTGAACATCTCTTGGCCCATAAACAGCTGCAAATATCTTATTATTACCCCATTCCATATATGCGGAACCGTCTGCGTTTTTGATGACACCCACTTCCATTTTAATAGGTCTTAACTCATTTAAATCTCTTCCATCGAGTCTTTTTCCATCTTCACGAAATAACTTCTCGGGATATTCATCATTAATAATCAACGGCATTTATTCTATACCTCTTACTTTTTTTTCATTTATAATAAATTCCTGCATTCGGTCAGTTAATCCTACTGTATGTGCTTCTGTCGCAATTTTCTGGATCGATTCTACTAGTAATCTTTCATGTGCAATATCTTCACCTTTTAACCATATACGCCCATTTTGAGTAACAAAAATATTGGTTTTTGTCAAATTTTTAAGCATTTTTATCATTGAACCATTACGACCTATAACTCGAGGAATTTTTGGTGGATCTATTGAAATTACAAATCCATTATTTTTTTTACCTAAATATTTACCAACAGTAGTTAATTCAGGTTTGTTTAAACGATCAGCAGACAGTATTTTTACAATCAATATATCTCCTATTTCGTATTTTTCAGCATTTGCCTCTTCTTGACGAGAACCGCCTCCGCTGCCACCACTACCTCTGAAGGATCTTATTTTACCTCTCTTTATAGTGTTTTTAGGTTTAAGAGTACCAAAATCTTTTGCATTAATGTCGCATTTATATTTCACAGGATTTTTATCAATTACCAGAGCAATTACTTTATCTCCAGGTCGAGGTGTATAAAATCCTCTAAGAGGGATCACGTTGACGTAGTTTTTTTTAATTTGTTTCAACCCAATATTTAAGGAAATTATCTTTGTTCTATCGTTATTATAAATGGTACCTCTCCCAGGTAAAAAATTCTTTGTATCTTCTGTTAGTACCTCTCCAGGTACAACGATATCTCTCGTATCCTCATCATCTTCGAAATCTTCGAATTCTTCATCTTCCGTTTCATCGTCTTCTTGAATATCTTCTCCTACATTTTCATCTGTTTCATTCTCCAAAATTACTCACACTCTTTTATTTATTTATTAATTATAACCTAACCGCTGCAAAAAAAATAACATAAACGAGAATCAGTTAAAAACTTCTTGGTTAGGATTTTAAGAGTTTTGTTTGAACTCTCCCATGGGTTAGTTTATTTAATTTATCTATCAATTCCATTTGTAAACCCGCTGGTAATGACACAACAGAAACCCAAGCTCCATCAGATTGCCATTCCTCTTTTTTAATTTGTGCTAATTGAGCTACAATATTGTATCCTTTAGCTGTAAAAGCTGATGGTATCTTTATTGCTATCTCTACTTGTTCCATACGAATAGGAATAATCGCTCGAATACTTTTTACTACATCATCAACTTGTTCTTCAGCATTCTTCATTAAATCAATTTTTACTTTTGCTTCCTCTATCGCTTTCTCTATTCTTTGATATGGGTGAGGTTTTTTATTTTGAGGATTAATCGCATTTTTGCTAATTATTGTTATAATCTGTTTCAGTTTTTTGTTCTTCTCCTCTTCTCTCTGAGTTTTCGTCCAGTGGATTTCTCCTTCAAGTAAAATATGTCCTGCTATTTTCATACCCTCAGTTGTTTCAAATACGGCTTCCATATCACCATCTGTTGCCTTTTTCCCTCTTCGTAAATCTTCAAATACGGTAAAGCTCTCAAATATAAGTTCCAAGTCTATAATATTATTATCCAAAATATCATCAACAGTAAGTCGGGATTTTTCTGCTCCTTCTTTTAGACGTTTGTCGATTTCTTCTCGAATTATTTTCTTTGCTTCCCACGCTTTCTGTGGATCCATTAACATCTCGAAACGCCTTCCAGATTTCTCAATTTTACCAATAATAAAGTCGCCTAAATCAATTCTTAATCGGTCTGTTGGACGATCGCTCATAATATAACTTCACAACTGTGTAACGTGATTTTCCTTGATTTCTACCTTTTCCTATCTTTTGCCTCTGTATTAGCTGATAAATATAATGGGCTAGAATCCTTGATTTCTTAAATAAGATTTTAGGAAGTCTCTAATTTCCCTAATAATTCTTCCTTTTCATCTAAACTTAATAGCTTAAAAGTCTTATCCTCTTTCAATATGAAAGCTACATCACATGTATTGCTATTTAAATTATCACCCATCAGCTCTTTTAGAGCTTTTAAAGGTAATAACTTTAATTCCTCATCACTCATCTCTTCTTTATAATGTTCTTCAAGGTAAGCCCTTGCTTCAGTGGCACCAGAGCCTATAGCAAAGGCTTTATAGCCCCACATTGCCCCACTTGGGTCAGTTAAAAATAAAGAGGGTGCACTATCATTATCTATTCCAGCAATTAAAAAAGACACTCCAAAGGGTCGAACTCCTGCATTTTGTGTGAATACCTGTTTATATTCACAAATATTTAGAGTACTATCTTTTACTGATATTTTCTCATCATAATTTAATAAATTAACTTGTGCTTGAATTCTAGCTCTATCTATTAAAACTCGCGCGTCACTAGTGAGTCCGGCTATAGCAACCCCTATATGGTCATCAATTTTAAATATTTTTTCTGAACCGACCACTTCTTGAAGTTCAGAGCTTTTCTTTTCTACCGCAAATACTACTGAATTCTTATTCCTACATACTATTGCGGTTGTGCCTCTTCGGACGGCTTCAATAGCATATTCAACTTGAAATAAACGTCCCTCGGGCGAGAATTGCGTGATAGCCATATCATAACCCCTTCCTGCCTGTTGAAACATAATTTAATCATCCTCTTTATTTTAATTTATATGTTATTAAAATCCTAAAGAATATAACCAGATAGGTTAATTTTTTTCAAATTTTAATTTCTAATTAATTCTTTTTGTTTATATTATTTTTTTGTTTTACTTAGTTAAAAAGTAGTAATAAATACTAAAATAAATATTTTGTTTAAATAATTTAAAAAAAGGGTAAAATTTGATTGGAAAGATAAGGTAAAAGTCGGTTAAAATTATTTATCTTATTCATCTAGCAATTTAAGACCATGCAACTTTATTAATGAAAATTGACCATTCTAATATGATTAAACCCTCATCCCTCGTATGTGCTACTAAATAATCTCCTTCTTTTGTAATTGAGCCAACGATATTGCCTTTTCCTCCACCAATATTCTTAGCAGCTAATTGGATATCATCATTTTTTAAAACTGCAAATCGAGTGTTTTGAAACATAATAGCAGGTTCTTTTGTTTTCCATGCAGTAAGAATTGACTTTCCTTGTTCATTAGATAATTGAAAATCCCCTGATTTGTAGACAACCTCTCCGTCACTATTTAACAGAAATATTTCTTCTACTCCTTCTTGTTCTTCTAAAGCTTTGACTAATACTTGAAATCTTTGCTCTTCCATACTTTTTCATCTATAGAATAAAATATCTTTTTGGTTACATTGAAAAATAATAATTTAATAATTTAAGTCTTTTTAGAACTGAAAAAACTATAGTATGGTGTGATAAGAAAAGTATTTTACCTTTTCCACATTAAAATACTTAAATTCCTTTAGTTTCTCGTTGGTTTGTGGTCTCTATGGTTAAAAACTTGGTGCTATTTGACAAAATTTATAATATCTCAAAAAAGAGGAAAAAGGAAGATATATATCTAAGATATCTGAAATATTTAAGAGAGCATGTTAAAGGATTCCCAAACACCACATTGAATATAAAAAAATTAAGGGAATTTGATAAGAGATTTGAAGTTTCTATTAGTGGTCCTGAAGAGGTTTTTGTATTTAATCTATTAAAGAATGAAATCGGTAGCATAAAAGATTTTAAGGATATCAAGGAGGGTGAGATATTAAAAGGTACACTAACTAATGTGGGAAAAGTTGGTTTTGGTTTATTTGTAGATTGTGCCATTATGAACCCTCATGTTGATGTCTTGATAAATTTACATACACTTAGAACTCAATTATGTGAAGGGCGTGAAAAGTCTTTACCAGAGATAATTGAAATTTACGATTTCATTGATCATTTTCCAATTGAACTTAAGATTATTAAAATAGATAAAGAAAACCAAAAAATTCAGGGAGAAATTGCCCCAAGTTCGCTAAGTCTCTTTAAAAAGATTGTAAATGAAAATCTTGAAGCTATTTTTTTAGCCGGGGAGACTAAAGGTCAATTTAAAAAAGCAATTACGAGAAAAGGTCACTTTAGGGATATCATTACCGTAAAGAGATTTGGATTCTTAGAAAATTTAATTCTACTAAAACCAGATTCCAACGCTCCAGGAATTATCTCTCATATTGGAAAGGACCTAGAAAATTGTAAGTTTAGTGTATTACAACCGAAAAGAATCAGAAAGTTATAGAATTAGTTTTTATGATGGTGGGCCAGGAGAGGTTTGAACTCCCGACCTTCTCGGTGTAAGCGAGACGTCTTTGCTACACATTTGAAATAAATTAATGATATAACCACTAGACCACTGGCCCATATTAGCGCTTATATATTCAATGTACAGAGGAATAATATAATCATTCAATACTTTAATATTTTTTTAAAGATTGAATTAGGGAGATAGATAATCATTCTAAATCTCTAAAAATATCTTTAACATAATCTCCCAGATCATTTTCTCTATGATACTTAAGAGCATCCTTCAAGTTTGTGCCAATTAATTCAAGCTTCTTTTCAATTCTATCAATATTAAATTCCCACTTCTTGGGTTTCACTATAGAGAGAAATTTAGAAATTTGACTTTTTGATGCTATAAAATTTTTATAAGAAATTGATGTTTTACCTGTATTTTTGTTTCTCCATTCTCTTTGAGTTATTTTTGGACTTGATTTTATGTTTAATGTTTCGCACATTTCTTTAAAATCTGTAACAAGGGGTAAGGAAGTATTTGTAAAATCAATTAATAATGAAGATCTTTGCTTTACTACTGAAATTGAACCATCTGTATCAAATAAACCCCTTAAACAAGCGATTGTGAAATTTCTATCACTTTTTATCCAATTTGGGACTCTAACTTGATTTTTTGTTTTATTACCAGGTTTTAATCCACAGGAGGTAAGATGCTCGAATAAACTTTTATTATCAATATAAAGGAACATTCCTTTTTCCTTACCAGCGGCATTTCTATTGTCTTTCTCCCATCTCTCGTTTAGTTTGATGTTATACATTGATTGTATTTTATTTCTAATATAAAGCATATACTTCTTCTCATCTACGCCATTAAAAGAAATTTGTTGTCGATATGACTGTTTGTTTAAATGACCATCTCCTAACATGATCCCTATTAATTCTGCTAGATCTTTATCTTTCTTATGTGTTAGGTTTTTTCCCTCAATTTTTTCACGTGGTATTTTTCGTCCAACTAATTCTTCTAATTTTTGGAAACTCTTCTCGTTCAAAGTTTTTGTATAAGAATAAGTTAGGTTTTTAATATTAGTTCCAATTTTCTTACTAATTTGTTGTAGAGTTAAATTTCTTTTAATTTTTAGATCATTTAAAACTGTTTCTATAGTATCTGCATCAATGCTTATTCTTTTAACTCCATCTGAGTTAAATATAGATTTAACACTTCTTAGGTTCTCATTAGGTTCATCTCTTGGAATAAAATCATCTTTAGTTTGTATATTTAAGTTTTTTTTTATATTTCGCTCATAATATTCATCAAATTCGCCTTCATCGAATTCATTCATTTAGAACATTCTCTTTTAATTAGATTATTAATCAAATATGGTATATTCTATTATCTTTTACAAAATGAGCTTTTTAAACCAAGATCAAAATAGAATAAAACCAAGGAATAGAATATAAGACAAAAAATATTGAAGTTTTTAAGGTGTGAGAAATATAAGCGCAATCGGTGGGATTTGAACCCACGAATCCGTAGGACACTGGTTTAGCAGACCAGCGCAGTACCAGGCTCTGCAACGATTGCCCGTTTTATTAAAACTTAATAACTTATAATTTCAATATAACGATTCAAAATTTTAATATTTTATTATCTAACCAACTTGTTGGAATAAAAAAGAAAAAAAAAAGATAATCTCCCAAATTGATTATTCAGAGATTATCTCAAAAACCATTTTTTCGATGATCGGTTTTTTGGTGTACCGCTTGTCATAATACCAACCAACTAGGTGGGCTTTTTGCTCTGGTGCTTTATCTGGAACTGGAGGCACCACGATTATCATAACGCCATTTGAGAGATATTTTAAGATTCTCTTGTCGATTGTGTGAAGCTTCTCGTTTCCCGAAGGATGCGAGTGCCATTGCCATACAATATCTGTCCCCAGCTCCTGTTTAAACTTTCGCATATTGTAGATTTTAGATTTTTTATATCTCATCCAGCTTCTTGGCTTTACGTGAACCTTGGTTTTGCGTAAGTCTGTATTCATAATGAATTGAGTGCAGATTCCGAAGTTTTCTTTGCGATCAGCAAAAAGCCAACCATGACAGATAAGAGGATATTCCTCAGCAGCTTTTTGAGTTATCTCTTTAAATAAACTTTCTGGTATTAAGTAACGAAAATCTTTGGCCCCGCTCATATTTTACCATCACAATTAGACATCAATGTAGCATAAAATTTATATTTTTCTTTAAATATGAGAGAGAATTAGGGAAAAAGCAATACAAAACAAAAAAAAATTTATTATATTGAGTATGATCTAATTTAATTACAAGATATCAAAAAATTAGCAGATGTAGCCTAGTTGGTAAGACGCTGGCCTTGAGTATAGCTTGCAATCAAGTGAGCCAGTGCGCGTGAGCGCTCGGGGGTTCGAGTCCCTCCATCTGCGTCTATATCATGAGAGTTTTTTGATTTTAAATGAAGGGCTATTGGCGCAGGCAGGTAGCGCAACCGGCTCTTAACCGGCAGGTCGGGGGTTCAAATCCCTCATAGCCCGTGCTTAATTTATTGAATTAGTAAATACCTATAAATATGATTGAAGAAACCCGAATTAAGAAAAATCTTGAAAAAATTGCTTTTCCTCGATTATCTGGAACTGAATTTGAATTAAAAGCTTTTAATTTAGTAAAGCAAGAAATACAGGATTTAGATCTTGAATATGAAGTTCAAAATTTTACATTTAGTTCATTTTATTCAAGAATATATCCTAAAATCGCATTTTTATCCGCTTCTTTAATTTTATTTTTTCTGTACTTAAATATCTACATGAATCTCTTTTTGGTTTTTATATTCAATCTATTAGGCTTATTATCTACATTAATTATTTTGACAAGAAAACCCGAAAAAATACAATTCATTAAACAACTAAAATCACAGAACCTTCTGGTAAAGATAAA
>Ga0209427_10005382_pt1 | contig 14691 bp, 11 predicted proteins | sample DeeMarSWOR136_30_FD_187465 | JGI IMG/M metagenome (GOLD analysis project Ga0209427, IMG submission 187465) | Marine sediment microbial communities from White Oak River estuary, North Carolina - WOR-1-36_30 (SPAdes) (version 2) | ecosystem: Environmental > Aquatic > Marine > Intertidal zone >...
CTCTGTATACTGCGATGCCGGGCATCACTACGGCGGCCGGGGGACGTGTTTTCACGGCTCTGGGTCACATAGCACACCATAAACGCGAGGAACAATGGCTTAATACTCTGCTTGCCAGAAATGGATATAACGGAACGCTGCTGTGGTCACGCAAGCTTCCGGACGGTTACCTGGTGCACAGGTCAGCATTTATTGCCACTGACGATTTTTTTTACATGATTGAAAACGATGGGTGCCTGAGACTGGATCCTGAAACCGGCAAAGAAATAGACAGAATCAGTATTCCTGAAATCGAGGGTGAATGGAAATACATCGCCCTGCAGGATGGGGTGCTTTATGTTCTTGCTGGGATTGTTAAGGATTCTTCGGAAACGACAATAGTGCGCAGCAAACACAGCCACTGGAGCTGGGGCGAGCTTAGTCCCGGCTACTATCAGGCGAAAGTGCCGTGGGGTTTCGGTACCACGCTTGCCGCCTATGACATAAAGGGCAAGAAGGTGCTCTGGCGGCACACGGAAGAGGAGGAGGTTGATTCCAGGGCCCTGGTAATAGGTGATGGTAAGATTTTCTTTTACTGTCCGGGCGAGTATACCGGCTGTATCGATGCTTCGACGGGGAAAGTCAAGTGGCGAAATAATGATTCCAAGGTTATCCGCCTGATCGAAGAGCCCGGAAGAGGCTTGAAATCAACGCCTGGTTTTAGAACAACATGTTATTGCCTGTATACGCCCGAGGCGATTTACTATCAGGCGCAAACCCGGCTGAATGTAGTTGCCATCTCATCCAAGGATGGAACGTTTCTGTGGACTCGAAGGAAGACAACGAACAATCCCAATATGCTCTATACGGATGGCAAGCTCTTTGTTGGTATAGGCCCGGATGGCAGCACGCTTATGCTGGAACCTTTGACAGGCGATACAGTGGCAGACCTTGGTTTTGCGAAACGCTCATGTGCACGCCTGACCGCAACGCCGGATTCGTTCTTCTGCCGGGGTATGCCCGAAGGGCTGACGCGTTACGACAGGAATGCCAAAAAGGTGCTGTTTAACGGCGCGTTGCGACCGGCCTGCAACGATGGTGTCATCGCGGCTAACGGATTGATCTACATCGGGCCCTGGCTTTGCGACTGCAACCTCTCGCTAATGGGTACATCGGGGCTCTGCTCGGCCGGCAACTTCAAGGTAGAGGATGAAGATCCGGTTTCACAACGTCTTGAGGTTTGTGAAGAAAGTAGTTCAGTAGCTCCATTTCCAGAGATTATTAAGGAGGATTGGCCAACTTATCGTGGGGACAACAGCCGAAGTTCCTGTTCGGCCGCGATTATCCCGGCCGACCCGAAATCGCTTTGGACCTGCCGTCCGCCGGTATCTTTTCTGCCGAGTGCTCCTACTTCAGCGGGAGAACTGGTTTTTCTGTGCGGCGACGATGGAAAAGTGCGTGCCATAGATGGCAAAACAGGCAGCCTGAAATGGTCTTTTACAACAGCAGGGTCAGTCAAACAGCCGCCGACTGTGTGGAAGGGACGGGCTTATGTAGGTTCGAGCGATGGCGCAGTGTACTGCCTTGAGGCGGCCACCGGGCGTCTTCTCTGGCGCTTCAGAGCGGCACCCGTGGAAAGGCGGATAATGGCTTATGACAGGCTTTGCTCAACGTGGCCGGTTGCAAGCGGTGTGCTGGTCCAGGAAGGTGTTGCCTATGCCGCAGCAGGCATTATCGACTACGATGGTACCTATGTATATGCTCTGGATGCCGAGACCGGGACACCGAAATGGAGTAATATGACATCGGGGCACCTGAATGAAGAGCTTAGAAAGGGAGTGTCGGCGCAGGGAATTCTTACGATTGCGGGGGACCGTCTTTGGATGCCGGGCGGAAATATTATTTCCCCCGCCTGTTACTCGTTGAAGGATGGTGAATGTTTGACGAGGTCCGTCGGCAATGGTTCACCACGGGCTAATCGTGGCGAGGAGATAGGGGTTCTTGGGGGAGACCACCTGGTTTTTGGCGGGCGTCTGCAGTATTCAGCGGTTCGTAACTATGTTAATCCCGGCATGTTTACTCTTGCAAAGATAGGGGGCGATGGAATCGGCAAGGCGATGCATATGGGCACCGGCAAAATTCCGCCGGCTTGGTCGTCCGAAATCATTGTCATGGCCAATGGTCCGCGTAGTTTGCCTATGTGCGTCGATAGCGCATCTCTCATAAACCACCTGGATAAAGCCAAACCTGCGGACCTTCGCCGCCCTTGGTATGCAGGTACGATCGAAAGAAAATGGACAGTAAAGGAAATTCAGGACAGCGATGCAGTTGCGTTTGTTGTTGCGAGAAACGCTGTTATCACAGCGCTGGAACAACAAAGGCCCCGGTCACTGTCTTCAAACTGGACATTGGCCGGGCTCAATCCTGAGACGGGCAAGGTCATGTGGAGCAAGCGGCTGCCATCGGCAGTACTTCCCGGAGGCCTTCTTGTAGACCGTCACGGCCGGATCATAGTTGTTCATGAGGATGGCAGTGTTAGCTGTTTCGGGTAATTCTGTTTTTGTTTACAGCGGAGCTACCACGAAGGAAGTGTTTTAAGTGCGGCATTCAGCTTGACTTATGCTAATGGGCGATACAGGACTCGAACCTGTGACCTCACGGGTGTGATCCGTGCGCTCTAGCCAACTGAGCTAATCGCCCGCTACAATATATATTAAAACCATCGGCCTTTTGGATGTCAAGCTTGAATCGTCGACCGGGCCACTTGGCCAGGGATGAGTATCAGGAAGCGGATTCGTACTCTGTCGCGACGATGTTGATACGTCCTAACTTAACACCTTTTGTGCTGACTATGTTCTCGGCCACCTTGTTAATCTGTCCGATACGGCCCCGCAGGATTATGACCTCCAGACAGTCGTGCTCATCAAGGTGTACGTGCAGGGACGAGATTGCCTGGAGCAGGTGCGAATGCTGCAGGTCTATCAGCTTCTGAGGGACCATTGTGGCATGGTGGTCATAGACCAGGAAAACCGCTGCGACAGCGCTGGCCTTTGGATTACTCAAACGCTCACTGCTCAACTGCTGACGAATCAGGTCGCGTATCGCCTCGGAACGGCTCTGATAACCCTGTTTGGTTATCAGGTCATCGAACTTCGAGAGCAGCTTTTTATCCAGTGATACACCTATGCGTTCAACCTGGTTCATCTGTTTGTTCCTTTATGCAGTGTTATTGTTCTTATGTGCCTTTGCTTGTTATATAGACCACCTGCTCGGCAAAAAGATTGGGCACAAAGCTCACCGGATGCAGACGGCTCTTAGAGAGAGGGATCTTTTTTTCGACTTTAACTCCCAGGCGTATGCAGAACTCGTCGAAATCTTTCAGCGATAAAAAGTGTATGTTCGGCGAATTGTCCCAACTGCAAGGCAGCTGCCTGGTTACCGGAGCTTTGCCGCGGAATAGCATCTGCATTCTGCACCGCCAGTGAGCGAAATTCGGAAAGCTGACGATTACTTTCTTGCCCACCCGCAGCAGCTCCTCAAAGGCCTTCTGGGGGTATTTGAGTGTCTGCACCGTCTGCGAGAGTATTACGTAGTCGAAGCTCTTGTCCGCATAGTAGCTCAGGCCCTGCTCTATATCCTGCTGGATGACCGGCAGGCCCCGGCAGACACAATCCAGTACAAGCTCCTGGTCAAGTTCGATGCCCTCGCCCTTGACGTTTTTGTCTCGCATCAAATTTGCGAGCAGGCGTCCGTCACCGCAGCCGACGTCGAGGACTGTGCTGTCAGGCTCGATAAGAGATTCAATCAGTTCGTAATCCACACGGGCCCGATGGGCCTGCTCGGCCTGGTTGAGTGCCCGAATACTTCGCGCATAACATGAACAAGGCTGTTTTTCACCACCGGGATCGGAAGTGGCCTTCAGGAAGCAGCAAAGAAAGGTACCGAGAACCTCGGGTTCCAGTAAAAACGCATCGTGGCCATAGGGTGAATCGATATCGCAATAACTTACATCTTTGCGATTGGCGGCCAGGGCATCCACTATCGCCCTGGACTGCTCCGGTGTGAAAAGCCAGTCGCTTGCAAAACTGATTACAAAGAATCTTGATTTGACATTGGCAAAGGCCTTTGTCAGTGAGCCGTAGTCCTTCTGCAAATCAAAGTAGTCGGAGGCTTTTGTGATGTAGAGGTAGCTGTTGGCGTCAAATCTTTCCACGAAGCTCTGGCCCTGATGGTCCAGGTACGTCTCGACGGCGAATTCGGAATTGAAGTCGTATCTGTAGTCCTTTGCACTTCGGAGCTCTCGGCCGAACTTCTCGCGCATTCCCTGCTCGGAGAGATATGTAATGTGGCCGATCATTCTTGCGATTGCCAGACCTCTGTCGGGTCCCTGCCGGCTGTGGTATTGTCCATCGGCGAAGTCGGCGTCGGCCAGAATTGCGTTTCTTCCGACGGCATCGAAGGCAATCGACTGGGCACCGAGGTGAGAGGTTGTTGCAATCGGAATGGCGGCCTTTACGAAGTCGGGATATTCAATGGCCCACTGCAAAACCTGCATTCCGCCGATGGAGCCTCCAATGACGGCCAGAAGATTTTTGATGCCGAGCTTGTCGAGCAGCAGCTTTTGGACTTTTACCATGTCGCCTATGGTAATGATGGGGAAATCCAGGCCGTATGGCTTACTCGTGACGGGATTGACCGAAGATGGCCCCGTTGTCCCCCTGCAGCCGCCGAGGAAGTTTGAGCAGATAACGAAGTACTTGTTTGTATCGATGCCTTTGCCCGGGCCGACCATGACGTCCCACCAGCCGGGTTTTCTGTCGTCGGGACTGTGATAACCGGCTACATGGGCGTCACCGCTGAGAGCGTGGCAAATCAAGACGGCATTATCCTCTTCCTCGTTGAGCTGACCGTAGGTCTCGTAAGCCACATCTATCGGCGCTAATTTTTTGCCGCACTCCAGCACCAAAGGCTGTTCCTGCTCTATTAGCCGTATTGTCCGGGTCTGGACGATGCCAACTGACTTTTTCCCAGTTTCTGCCATAGCGATGGTTAAGTATAGCCGAAAGCCTGCCAATGTAAAGTCCGGCAGCAAAATCGCCCTGCTGAACTACCATTTCCCGGGGACTTGGTAATAATATTTATATTTCAAAAATCTCAAAATTTCTTGACACTCAGAGGTAACGGTCGTAAATTGTATTTGAGGTTGTTACAGTGCGAAGATACAAAGAACGAATTTTGTTGAAAGTCATTTAGCGAAAGGGAGCATAAAATGGCTAAGAAGAGAAAAGTTACAAAGAAGAAAAAGACAACAAAGAAAAAAGCTGCGAAGAGGAAGAAAGCCCCGAAAGGTCTCTGGTCCAAAGCCGATATCAACCTGCTGAAGAAGCTTTTCCCGACCAATCCCACCTCCAGGATAGCTAAACAGCTCAGGCGCAAGACGGATGCGGTTAAAAAGAAAGCATCCAGAATGGGACTTCGCAAGTCAAAGACTTACCTGAAGTCGATCGGCAGGGCTTAATTATTGGGTCCAGCCTTCAGGGGCGCTGGTGCCGTTTTGCGGTTTAGTTCAAAATTAGGAATCATCCCAAAAGCGGAGGGGAGCATTTGGGATAAGAGTCAGTGTGTTTGGATAGGCTGCTGATTTTCTATATATCTGTTTCGTGCAGGGATCTGAGTACCGATGTTTTCAGGCCTTTACCTTGGTGCATAGCAAAGTTCTCTCTCCCAGCTTAGTCCTTGAGTATTCACGATCAAGAGCGTTATCTTGATGTTGGCTCGATGGGAGGTGCAAAATGAACATGTCCCAGTGTAAATGGGCAATATTTGCGCAAAATCTTTGACATTTCCCTCAAATGCTGTTATGTTTAGGGCGAGTTTTCGTGATATTTTCGTACTTATAAAGTCAGGAGACTAAGTTTGAGAGTTCTTTCAGGCATACAACCATCCGGTGGCCTTCACATAGGCAATTATTTTGGGGCGATGCGCCAGCACATCCAGTTACAGGCAGAGCACGATTGCTTTTATTTTATTGCCGACTACCACGCCCTTACAAGCAATCCGTCACCTGCAGAAGTTACTAAACGCGCGCTTGATGTCACAATGGATTATCTGGCCCTTGGTCTTGATACGGAAAAAACCGTTTTCTGGCGACAATCCGATGTGCCTGAGGTGACCGAGCTGACATGGCTGCTTTCCTGCGTTACTCCGATGGGACTTTTGCAGCGGTGCACAAGCTACAAGGAAAAAGTCTCACAGGGCATCAGTCCCAATCACGGTTTGTTTGCATATCCGGTCCTGCAGGCGGCCGACATTTTGATTTACAACTCCGATTTGGTTCCTGTGGGCGCCGACCAGAAACAGCATATTGAAGTTACTCGCGACATTGCCATTCGCTTCAATAACGCCTATGGCGAAATCTTTACCATCCCGAGTGAACATATCATAGAATCGGTAGCTGTCGTGCCGGGTACTGACGGCCAAAAAATGAGCAAAAGCTATGGAAACACTATTGAAATATTTGAACCTGAAAAAAGCCTCAGTAAAAAAGTTATGCGTATCGTTACCGACTCGACACCGGTTGAAGAGCCCAAAGATCCTGATAAATGCAACGTTTTTGCACTTTTGAAGCTGGTTGCTTGTCCCGAAGAGTTGGCAGAGTGGGAGGCAAGATACCGCGGCAAAGGAATGGGTTATGGCGAGGCTAAAAAACGTCTTTCGGAGCTGTTGATAGATTATTTCAAGCCTTTCCGGGAGAAAAGGACCGAGCTTGAAGGGAATATAGATTATGTCAAAGAAGTCCTTGTTAATGGTGCTGAGCGTGCAAAAGCCGTGGCAGCCGAAACGCTCACCCGTGCCCGAAAGGCTGTTGGATTGGGAGCTTAATTGTGGATGATAAACTTGTCACAATAGCGCAGTTCACGGATTATATTGAAGCCGAGATGGCGAAACAATTACTCGCTGACCACGAAATCGAGGCAGTAGTCAGCGGTGATAATACTGCAAATGTATATTCTATCCCCGCTGTTGCAGAAATAGATTTGCAGGTTCTCGAAAGTCAGGCTAAAGAGGCGGTGGAAATTTTGGAATCTCGCAAGACGCAGGAGCAATAATATCGAGGGCATAAATTGGCTGATTATCGTGTAAGTCTTGACATATTTGCAGGACCTTTGGACTTGCTGTTATATTTGGTGCGCAAGGAAGAGGTTGATATTTACGACATCCCCATTGCCAAAATCACCGACCAGTACATTCGCTATATCGAAATGCTGAAGAGTTTTGACATTGATTTGGCCGGCGACTTTTTAGTAATGGCTGCGACGTTAATGCAGATAAAATCGGCGATGCTCCTGCCAAAAGCAGAACCTGAACGGTTAGAGGCTGATGATCTGGCCGATCCCCGCACAGAGCTTATCCGCCAGCTTCTCGAATACAAAAAGTTCAAAGATGCCGCTAATCTGCTCAATGATGCCGCCGATAGACATAAGGAACGCTTCCCGCGTCCCGACAGCATTATCGAGTCTCTTAATCCCGACACCGAGCCGCAGATTGACATCGACCGTGTAAGTGTCTGGGACCTGCTGGAGGCCTTTGCTTCGCTTATGGAGGCTACCGGTGCGGACCGTGCCATCAGGCACATCAAGGACGATACCCCTATTGATTTGTACCAGATAGAGATTTTACACCGCCTGCAGACAGAGGGCCCGATGAGTTTCGAAAGTATCTTTGAGTCAAAGCCTAACCGTACCGTAATGATTGGATTATTCCTGGCACTTTTGGAACTGGTTCGGGAAAAACTGGTTTGGGCCAAACAAAGTTCTCCTTCGTCCTCGATATACTTACGCCCATTGACCGATGAGCCCGCCGAGGAGGTTGTGCAAAAGGCTATCCTTGCCCTTACCGAGCCCGACACGGCGGAACCGCCCCATACCGAGAAGCAGAAGCAGCCGCCCATTCCAATTGTCGAATTATCGACTAAAAGCAAGTCTAGGGTTTCACCTCTAAAGCCGAAAGAGGAAAGGGTAAAATTGACGAAAGACCGTGAACAGCAGGTCGTCGATTAGTTTCTGACAAATCTCCAACCCAAATCGGTATTCCGCAATATTTTTTGTGGAGGGTATTGATATACGGTTTATTATGTGTGATAATACTTGTTTTTCGAGTTTCTTATATAAAGGAAGTTAAAGGTGTCGCACAGAATCGTGTCCAAAAGACAGCTTTCGGAGGATGTTTTCACCGCCGAGGTTGAAGCTCCCCTTGTAGCAAAAGAAAGAAAACCCGGTCAATTTGTTATTATTAGCATAAATAATGAATACAGCGAGCGGATTCCCCTGACAATCGCCGGTGCCGACCCTGAAAAGGGTACTATTTGTCTTATCTGGCAGCGTGTAGGCAAGACAACGGCAGAAATGGCAGATTTGCAGCAGGGCGGTGAAATTGCCAACGTCACCGGCCCGTTAGGCAAGCCCACCCATATAGAAAATTTCGGCACCGTTGTCTGCGTTGGTGGTGGTATCGGTAACGCCCCTTTGCTGCCTATAGCAAAAGCCCTCAAAGAAGCGGGTAACACAATCATCAGCATCCTTGGAGCAAGAAACAAGGAGTTGCTTATTCTCGAAGATGAGTTTGCCAAAATTTCCGACGAACTGATAATCACGACCGATGACGGCTCATACGGACGAAAAGCCCTGGTGACCGAGCCTCTGAAAGAAGTTTGCCAGCGGGACAGGAAGCCGGACCTGGTCGTTGCAATCGGCCCGGCCATAATGATGAAATTTTGCTGTGAAGTGACGAGGCAATTTGGCATCCCCACACAGGTTTCTCTCAACACCATTATGGTCGATGCGACCGGTATGTGCGGGGGCTGTCGAATCGAATACGATGGGCAGCCTAAGTTCGTCTGCGTTGACGGCCCGGAATTTGACGGGCACAAAGTCGACTTCGATTTGATGATGAAGAGATTGAACGCTTATAAAGACCAGGAACAGCAGGCCTATGAACAGTATAAAAAACACAAATGCAAAATAGGCCTGGACGAATAGAACACTGAAGAGGGACTGTTTTTAACGTTTTTTTCCAAATATCGATAATCAATCCATAGGGGCTTGTTATAGTGACGGACAAAGAAAGGCAGGAGCTTTTGCAACAGCTTTTAAAAAAGCAGAAAACCGGTAAGCTTAAACCCGCTGAAAGATACGAAATTCCTCCTCAGGATATGCCCGAACAGGATCCCATTGAGAGGAGGGCCAATGTCAACGAGGTAGCGACAGGCTATACCGAGACACATGCCCGGCTTGAAGCGATGCGCTGTCTGCAATGCAAAAAGGCCCCTTGTATTAAGGGATGTCCCGTCCAGATAAGGATACAGGATTTTATAGCGGCAATTTCCGATGGCGATTTCAAAAAAGCCCTTGTCATCATCAAAGAGAATTCTCTTCTGCCGGCCGTTTGCGGCCGGGTCTGTCCCCAGGAAGTCCAGTGTCAGCAGACATGCACCGTCGGGCTTAAATTCAAGGATCCTACCAAGGCCGTTTCAATCGGCCGATTGGAGCGGTTTGTTGCCGATCTTGACCAGGACAATGAAAGCGTTCCGGCCGTTGCAGATGAGACTGGAGTGAAAGTCGCTGTAATAGGCTCGGGCCCTGGTGGTATCGTCGCTGCCGCTGATACCAGAAGGGCCGGCCACGATGTTACTATATTCGAGGCCTTTCATAAGACCGGCGGCGTATTGGTCTATGGAATCCCGGAATTCAGATTACCGAAAGCTATCGTCCAAAGGGAAATCGACACCCTGACCAAGATGGGCGTTAAAATCGTCTGTAACTTTGTTGTTGGCAGGACAAGAACTATAGAGCAGTTAATGAAAGAAGACGGCTTTGATGCGGTCTATATCGGCGTTGGGGCGGGTTTACCGAGATTTATGGGAATCGAGGGTGAATCGCTTGTCGGCGTATATAGTGCCAACGAATATCTCACACGCGCAAATCTGATGAAGGCATACGACTTCGGCTCCGGTGCCGACACTCCCATTGCCCGTTCGAGGAAAGTGGCTGTTATCGGCGGCGGTAATGTCGCTATGGATTCAGCCCGAACGGCCGTCAGGCTTGGAGCGGAAAAGGTCTACTTGGTCTATCGCAGGACTGAAAAGGAGATGCCTGCCCGAATTGAAGAGGTCCACCACGCCAAGGAAGAAGGCATCGAATTTCATATACTGCAAAGTCCAAAACGAGTCATCGGCGACGAAAACAGCCATGTAACCGCTATTGAATGTCTCAAGTATCGGCTCGGTGAGCCGGACGAATCGGGGCGGCGAAGGCCTTTGCCAATCGAAGGCTCGGAATTCCAAATCGAGGTGGATACTGTTATTATTGCGATAGGGAACAGTGCAAATCCGTTGATTCGCCAGACAACCCCCGGCCTGGAATTCAATAAGTGGGGAAATATAGTCGTTGATGAAAACTGCAAAACATCATTGGAAGGCGTTTATGCCGGCGGAGATATCGTCCTTGGCGCCGCCACTGTAATTCTGGCAATGGGCCAGGGCAGAATCGCCGCCGCTGCAATAAATGATTACTTAGCGAAGAAGAAACAAAAATCCTAAGAAAATCTGTCTTTTCGCTTTCAAATCACGGCATAGCCATCGTTGTCTATCTGTTATTTATTTGGTTTTGGTTCTGGTGCTGTCTTCGGCGATTTGCCGAGTACCTGCTCCATTTTTTCTGCTCTCAATTGCTTTAATTCTTCCGTCAAATCACTCTCGCGCAGCATAAATTCAATATAGTACTTGCCGCCTTCCATTGGGATACTTATCTTGCCGACGTAACCTTCGCCGGCGGTCTTGGTGGTCGTTTTGGCGGGCCCCAGTGTAGTGGGAGTTGTTTTGGGCCCGGGCCCCTGGATTCGCATATAGCTTCTGCTGAAGTCGCAAGAAGCTCCGACCATACGGGCAATGGCAGTCATGGCCTGTGCTATGGAAACATTTTGCATATTGACAGAGAGCTTGTACTCGTGCAAATAGGACCGGCCTTCTACTTCCAACCACGAACCGGCCCGGTTCGCCAGACTCTGAAGTATCTTGTCCAACTGTTCATCCCTGTAGGTAATATCAATCATCTGATTGCGTCTCAATTCTCCAAAAGTGCCACTATTGACCACGCGGATCTCCGGACTTTGGCCGGGAAAATCCATTCCTGAAATATACCACCTCGTATGTGTTGGTTCATCTTCGATCAAGACCTGGCTCAACAGTTGCACGAGCGTTACCGGTGTAGGCAATTCATATTCGGTTGGTTCAGGCTCGGTCGTCTCCGGCTGGGGTGGTTTGATAACTGCCACTGGTCTTCGGCTGCGACCAGTTTGTTCTTCGTAGATGGGATCCTTGCCGGCAAGCTGACGCAAGAAATTATTCAACTGTGCGTGCACATGAATCGGTAAAATTAAGACCTCTTGTCCCAGCGCTTCATTTATAGTAGTCTGGACTTCATCAACAAAGTAGTTCTTAATAGTCTTTGTATATACCACCTTCAATAGTTCAAGTTGTCTTGTAGTAGGTCTGCCAATGATATGCTCCAGTTCCGGACGCGGATATATCGTGATTTCCTCGTCGCCTGCTGCGTACCGCGTAAAGAAAGCATTCAGCATCTCCGTCATACTTTCGGCCAGAGGACCAGTCAGGGCGACCGAAAGTCTTGTGGCCTCTCCCTGTGGTAATTTCCAGGCCGCCTCGTCCGACAAGGCAAACTTCACCCCTGCCTGTTGCCCAATCTTCTCCAGCGCCTCAGCGATAGTAACATTGTTGAGTCTGATCTCAACGTCCTGGCTTAGCTTCTTCTGTAGCTGGAGCTTATCGGCCCGAACGTAGCTCGACGAAACACAAATCACAGTAACTACGACCAGTAACGTCCTCACTAAGTTTTTCACGTTCATTCTTTTCTCCTTTCCTGAAAAATCGCTTCTATATTCACAGTAAACACATCAAGTCCATCTCATCTCTACTCGTGCCATTATCGGCCAGTACCGGTTCCGGCATACGGATTATTATCCACGTCGGCCGACGGCCATTTTTCTGCTGCTCTTGCTTGACATCAATTATCTCGATATTGCATTTCGCCACTTCTCTGCAGCTGCCACCAATATCAATCGATACCTGCGATTTAGCAGCTATCGGCCGGATCTGAATTGAAGCAGACCCCTTGCTCTCAATAAACTCAACAACCGCCCTTCCACCATTTTCAAATCGCATGCCCGTCGGCGTATCCGTTCTAACCAACACCACGAGAAGCACAGTCGCCGCAGCAGCAACAAGACCTGCTGCTATCTTGAAGGCGGTTGACCGGCAAGTCCATGGTGTTTTGCGCTGCCGGGCCTGGTCCAGACGTCCTGATATTGCCGCGTTCAATCTGTCCCAATCAACAGTCTGCAACTGCTCAGTGGTATTGCGTTCAAGAAGCAAATCTATTTGTTCATTCTTGTCTTTCATTTCCTGCTCTCACCAAAAGCGAATCCACGCTCATAAATGGTCTTTCAACAGGCCTTTTAGCTTCTGCCTTGCCTGAAAGACATGCCATCTTGCCGCCTCAACCGAACAGCCCATAATTTCAGAAACTTCTCTATGTGACAAGTCCTTCAATCCAAAAAGTGCTATCGCCTTAGCTTCTTTTTTCGACAGTTTCAACATCGCCTGCTTGATTGCTTCTTTCAACTCCCGGGTACTGGCCCTCTCGACCGGAGAGAGGTTATTTTTGTTATCATAGTAACCAGCGACTTTTACTTTTTCTGCTCTGCGTTTAGCTGCTCTTGCCCGACTGATTGCCACATTGGTAACAATTCGCAGCAGCCAAATCTCGAATTGTTTCGGTTGCCTTAATTTTCCGATACCCAGATAAGCCTTAATAAAGCCGGCCTGGACAACTTCGGTTGCTTCATTTGCGTTGCCCAGCATTCTGACAGCCATCCGCATTACACGGCGTTGATACAGCCTGACAAGCTTGTCAAACGAGTTTCGGTCCCCTGCCTGGCTGGCCTTAACCAGCCGTTCAATATCACTGGTGTTTGCTTTCTGACCGTCATTCACAAATATGTTCCCACTGTTATAGACGCTCGAGCCAAACCGAACGTTAGTAAATTTTAAAGAAAATCATCCCTGCAAGCCCAATCAATTTGACACTTAAAATAGTTATGTCCGGAACTTTCCCATCCTTAAGACACTAATCCAACCGGTCGCATTTGACATTGTCCCAGTTGTGGAAAAAGTTGACAAAGGTTTTATAGGTAGAGCAGATATCCGGTCTTAAGACAGCCATTCATATTTTAATTAAGCCCTTATCCTGTCTTCTTGCTAAAATGCTTTTAATCGTCCTTGACAACACCGCTTTTCTTTGCTATAAGGTCGCGTTTTACAACTTTTCCGAGTGCATATAAGTAAATTTGAAGCATAGTATTAGCACAAATGAGAAAGGAAAGGATAAATAGGCAGTGATAATGGAAGTTAAGCCTTTCAAAGCATTTAGGTTTGATGAAGAGGTTGTTGGGGACGTGGGCAGCTGTATTTCTCCTCCGTATGATGTTATCAGTCCCGTTCAGCAGGAGCAGCTTTATGATAAAAATGAGTATAATATTGTTCGCATAATCAAAGGCAAAACCACCTCTTCTGATACTGAAGGCAATAATCAATACACAAGGGCCGCCGACTATCTCAAGACCTGGGTAGAGAAAGGCGTCCTTAAACAGGATTCAGCAGAAGCCATATACGCTTATGTTCAGGATTTTGAGGTGGCGGGCAATCATTTTCAGCGCAGCAGCTTCATTGCCTTGACCAGGCTCGAAGAATTCGGCCCGTCCGGGCACGTCAAGCCTCACGAGGAGACGCTTGATGAGCCTAAGATTGACAGGCTTAATCTAAAAAGAGCAACTATTACAGAGTTTGGTCTGGTCTTTATGCTTTACGAAGACCGGAAGAAGATCGCAGATGAGATCGTTGAAAACGCTGCCAGGGGACAACCTCTACTTGATTACACGGATGATAAAAACGTTCGACACCGACTCTTTGCTATAACTGCAGGGGACGATATCAAGGCCATTGTCGAAATGATGGTCGATAAAAGCTGTATCATAGCGGACGGCCATCATCGTTATGAGACGGCTTTGAATTACTACCGGGAAACCAACAATCATTCGGATATGTACCTGATGACTGCTTTCGTTAATATGCTCAGCGAAGGTCTGGCGATTTTAGCTACTCATCGCCTTGTTGGCAGTCTGGAAAATTTGCATTTTGGAAAGCTCATGGAGAACCTCAAAGAGAACTTCGACATCACCGAATTTCACTTTGAAACATCGGCGGCCAAGGTTGACGCCAGACAGGAAATGTCTGCAATGATGGAAAGGGTACATGATGAGAACAGAAATGCCTTTGGAATTTACGGCGGCAATGATGCTTTCTACGTAGCGGTTTTGAAAGATAAGGCAGCGATGGACTCGGTCGCTGTCGGTATGAGCAGTGCCTGGAAGTCGCTTGATGTTTCCGTATTACATAAGCTCGTACTCGAAGAACTTTTGGGAATCGGCGAGAAAGAACTGGCGCGCGGCAGCTACATCGAATATGTCAAAGATACCGGAAACGCGATTGATGAGCTGATTGCTAAAGTCGACACCGGCGCCAAACAGATAGCGTTTTTTGTGAATCCGCCGAAGATGCAGCAGCTTGTGATGGTTACC